>Ga0075431_100003714_pt1 | contig 14831 bp, 13 predicted proteins | sample RhiMetdeltSRZDD5_FD_75297 | JGI IMG/M metagenome (GOLD analysis project Ga0075431, IMG submission 75297) | Populus rhizosphere microbial communities from Tennessee, USA - Rhizosphere MetaG P. deltoides SRZDD5 | ecosystem: Host-associated > Plants > Roots > Rhizosphere > Soil | place: USA... | reverse complement strand
CGGCCGCGCCTGGTTGCCGGTGCCGTCCGGCGAGGGGGAGCTGCCGCTGACGGCGGAGGGGTTCTCCGACTGGCTGGTGCCGCCGGTCGCTGCGGGCCGCAACACGGTGCGCAAGACCTACAAGCTCTACATCGGCGGCGCCTTCCCGCGGTCCGAGTCCGGGAGGTCCTACGAGGTGCGGTCGGCCAACGGCCAGCAGTTCCTCGCCAACGCCTCCCTGGCCTCCCGCAAGGACGCCCGCGACGCGGTCGTGGCCGCCCGGAAGGCGTTCCCCGGCTGGTCAGGGGCGACCGCGTACAACAGGGGCCAGATCCTCTACCGCATCGCCGAGATGCTCGAAGGCCGGCGGGCGCAGTTCGTCGCCGAGGTCATCGACGCCGAGGGCGTGACCCCGGAGGCCGCGGCGGTCCTGGTCGACGCGGCCATCGACCGGTGGGTCTGGTACGCCGGCTGGAGCGACAAGGTCCACCAGGTGGCGGGGGCGGCCAACGCGGTCGCCGGGCCGTACTTCAACTTCTCGGTGCCGGAGCCGAGCGGGGTCGTCGCCGTCGTCGCTCCGGAGCTGTCGAGCCTGCTGGGCCTGGTGTCCGTGATGGCGCCGGTCATCGTGGGGGGCAACACCTGCGTGGTGGTCGCCTCGGAGGGCGCGCCGCTGCCGGCCGTCACGTTGTGCGAGGTGCTGGCGACGTCCGACCTGCCCGGTGGCGTGGTCAACCTCCTGACCGGGAACGCGGCCGAGATCGCGCCGTGGCTTGCGTCGCACATGGACGTCAACGGCATCGACCTGTGCGGCATCGACGACCACGTGTTCGCCGCCGAGCTGGAGGCCGCGGCGGCCGAGAACCTCAAGCGGGTGCGCCGGGCGCCGCTGCGGGGCGAGCCCGACTGGTCGGACGATCCGGGGACCGCGCCACTGCTGGCGTTCCTCGAGACGAAGACCGTCTGGCACCCGGTCGGCATCTGATGCGGCGCCGCGTGCTGGTCGTCGGGCTCGGCGGCACGATCGCGATGCGACCCGCGTCCGAGCGCGACGGCAACGGCGTTGTCCCCGGGCTGACCCCGGGCGACCTGGTGGCGGCGGTGCCTGGCCTCGCCGAGGCGGACGTCGAGATAGAGACGCTGGCGTTGCGCTCGCTCCCCGGATCGGCGGTGTCGTTTGCCGACCTGGACGAGGTGCGGAACGTGGTCGCCACGGCTGTCGACCGGGGCGTCGACGGTGTCGTCATGACGCAAGGCACTGACACCATCGAGGAATCCGCGTACTACTTGGACCTCCATCACCGCTCTCCGGAACCGGTGGTCGTGACTGGCGCGATGCGCAATCCGAGCCTGGCCGGTGCCGACGGGCCGGCGAACCTCCTGGCGGCCATCCAGGTCGCGGCCGACCCGGTGGCTCGGGAGCGAGGCTGCCTGGTGGTGTTCGCCGACGAGATCCACGCAGCGGCCCGCGTCCGCAAGACGCACACCACCAGCCCGGCCACGTTCCGGTCGCCCGACGGCGGCCCGCTCGGCACTGTCGTCGAAGGAAAGCCCCGCTTCACCAACGACGCGAGCGCCAGGTTCGTGGTGCCTGCCGTCGAGCGGCGGCTGTCGCCGCGGGTCCGAGTGGTGACGGTGACCATGGGCGATGACGCCTCGGTGCTCGACGGCTTGTCGTCCTCGTGCGACGGCGTTGTCCTCGCCGCCATGGGTGCAGGCCACGTGCCGTTCGACCTGGTCGAGCCCCTGGAGGAGCTGGCGGCGGCGATGCCGGTCGTGCTGGCTTCGCGTGCAGGCGCAGGCCGGGTGCTGACGACGACCTACGGGTTCCGGGGCTCCGAGCGCGATCTGCTCGCCCGGCGCCTCATCTCCGCCGGCGACCTCCACCCGTTCAAGGCGCGGGTCCTGCTGCACTCGCTGCTCGCGGCCGGCTGCGACGAGGCCGCCGTGCGCGAGGCGTTCACCGAGGCAGCCGTCCTCACGACTTGACGACGTCCCACACCAGGACCGCGGGCAGACCGACGTAGGCCGCGGTCACCGCGTCGGGGACATGGCGGAACGCCCGGCGTTTGGCGGTGACCTGGTCATGGGTGAGTAGCGGCTCGACGCAGTCGTGGACCGATAGGCCGGCGGCCCGGAAGGCGCTCAGGTAGTCCGCGTGGGTGTGGGGGAACTCGCGGACGAAGCCCCGGCGACCATGGGCGTCCTCGAACGGCGCGTGCCAGCCGAGCTGGGCCTGGAACGGGTGCAGGGTCGACAGCACGGCGTGGCCGCCGGCCCGGAGTACCCGGCCGATCTCCGCGATTGGAGCGCGGAGGTCCGGGAGGTGGGCGAGGGCGAGGCCCGACATGACCAGGTCGGTGCTGGCGTCGTCGAACGGGAGGGTGCGCAGGTCGCCCTCGAGGAACGTCGCCTTGGGCACCCGGGCCCGGGCGTGGGTGAGCATGGCGGGGCTGAGGTCGATGCCGGTCACGTCGTGGCCCAGCTCGGCCAGCTTGAGGCTGTGGCGACCGGTCCCGCAGCCCGCGTCAATCGCTCGCCCGGGGGCGAGCCGGGCGACAGCGGCCCACACGACCGGCTCCTCGATGGCGACGATCGGGTTGCCGGGCTCGTCGTAGGTGTCCGACCAGGCGTCGTAGCCGGTCCGGGCCGCGGCCTCCGCAGTCGGCTCACCGGTAGCGAAGGTCTCGTCGTCGAGGATTCGGCCGACCTCGGCCAGCCGGGCATCAGCGTCGGCATCCTCGCCGTCGTAGAGGTGCCGCAGCAGGGCCAAGCCCTCGACGCCGACCAGGAGCTCTCTCAAGCGCACGTTCCGGGCCACGGCCGGCGACCGTACCGTGCCTGACCCGATCGGAAAGCCTCGATTTCCGTCGGCGAGAACTCCGCCGGGCGGAGGCTCAACCGTCGATGGTCACGGTGCGGGTGTCGGCGGGCGCCCCGCCGACAGTGAGGATGGCGAGGAGCTCGAACGCCACTGTCGCCGCCTCGGTACCGGGTGGGTAGCGCCGGGTGACGCCTTCGCCATCGTCGTCGGGGTCCCAGCCGCCCCGGTCGCTGAGTGCCCGCTCGACGTTGTGCCAACGGGAGCTCGTGAGCTCGCTGAACCGGACGACCAGGACGACGTGGCCGCTCTGCCGTCCGGTGACGACCACGCGGTGCCAGCCGTCGGGTGCCGACACGGTCGCGGCGACGTCGCGGCTCGCCTCGATGGCCTGCTGCCGCACGGTGTCGACGAGGTGGGAGGCGACGCCCACCGCGTCGAAGTCGCCGAGGTCGAGGAGCACCGCCGCACCGTAGCGGGGGCGGCGCTGTGGTCACTGGACTGTCGAGCGTACGAACGCGGGGTCCTGGGCCCCGAGGAAGAAGATGCCGGGGAAGGTCTCGAAGCCGTCACTGGGGTTGCGACGCAGGATCGAGTCCTCGACGTGCATCGTGCCGGTGCGGTCGTTGCTGACGAAGAAGACTGCGCCGCCGCCCTCGTTGGCGTGGTTGTCCTCGATGCGGCTGCCGACGATGTGCAGCGTGAAGCGGTTGCCGTCGAGGTAGATCGCCGCTCCGCTGCCGCCACCGGGGGTCCCGCCGCGGGCGGGATTGGCGCCGCTGCCGACGGCTTGGTTGTGGGTCATGAGGCAGTCGAGGACCTCCCACGACACGCCGATGCTGCTGAGCGCGCCGCCGTTGGAGCAGATGCCGCCCTGGTCGGGTGCGCCGCCAAAGGTGCTGCGGACGACGTAGACGGGCTGGTTTTGGGATTGGCTGAGGGCTCGGATGGCGGCGCCGCCGAGGTCGGGGCCGGTTGCGTCGCAGCGGTTGCGGAAGAAGCGGGATCCGATGACCCGGAGGCGCCCGCCCCGGGCGAAGATCGCACCCCCGCCGCCGCCCTCGGGTTCGGTGCCGACGGCGTTGCCGTCGACGAACGTGAGGTTCTGGACGGTGAGGCGGGGGTGGTCCTGGTCCTGGCAGTGGTCCGTGGTCCAGACGAGGGCCTGGTCGCAGGTGTTCATGTAGAGGATGCGACGCTGGCCGCCTCCGCTGAGCGTCACCTTGCCGCCGCCGTCGATGACGATCTCGGGGCCGGTGTTGTTCCGGATCTTGGCGGTCTGGGTGAGGGTGATCGTGAGCGGCGCCGGCCCGCAGTTGAACGTGATGATGCCGCCCTGCGCGATGGCGCTGACGACCGCGTCCGACGTGCAGCTGGCAGGCGTGCCGGTGCCGATGACGTGGTCGGGGTGCGAGGTGTCGGCCGGCTGAGCCTCGGCGGGGAGGGCGACGTCGCGATCGGGGTTCCCTGCCGCCGGCAGTGGGTCGGGCGGGATGGTGGTCGTGGTGGTCGCGGGCCGGGTTGTGCTGGTAGTAGTCGTCGTTGCCGGCCGACGACTCGTGGTGGTGGCCTCGTGCCGCCCGGCCTCCTTCCCGCTGAGGCCGTCGCCACCTCCGCCCGAGCAGGCGCCACCGATGAGCGCCAGCGTCATCGCCAGCGGCAGCCCTCGTCTTCCCCAGCCCCACCCGATGCCTCGACGCTAGTCCGTGAGGAGCGCGGCGCCGGGCGAAGTCGGGTACAGCTCGACGACCACGCCCGACGGGAACGTCGCGGCGAAGTGCCGAGGGCCGTTGCCGTGCCGCTCCTCGACGAAGTGCAGCCCGAGCAGCTCGAAGAAATGGCGCGCCCGGTTGATGTCCCGCGTGCGCAGGACGACGAACGGTGCCTCAGGCAGCGGTTGCTCGGGTTGTGTGGAGGACGTCGAGGGTGCGGTCGATGTCGGCCTCCGTGTTGTAGAGGTGGCAGGAGAGGCGGAGGCGACCGGCCCGGACCGAGGCGACGATGCCGGCGGCCGCCAGGCGGTCGGCGACCTCGGCCGGTTGGTCGACCGCCACGATGGCTGAGTCACTAGGCGGCAGCCCAAGGCCGGCTCGCAGTCGGTTGGCGAGGCCGACGTCATGCCGATGGATGGCATCGACGCCAACCTCGGTGAGGACCTCGAGTCCGATCTGCTGCCCGATCCAGGCAGGCCACACCGGCGAGACGTCGAAGCGCCGGGCCTCGTCGGCGAGGCGCAGCGGTGCGCCGTAGCACGAGCCCCAGGGGTCGTCGCCGGCCCACCAGCAGGCCGAGCCCGGGTGCAACAGGTCGAGTGCGTCCGGGGTGCCGCTGAGGAAGGCCGTGCCCCGGGGTGCGAGGAGCCACTTGTAGCCGGCGCAGACGAGCCAGTCGGCGTCGCCACAGTCGTCGAGCGGCAGCCAGCCGGCCGCCTGCGTGGCGTCCAGCAGGACCCGGGCACCGTGGGCGTGGGCGGCATCGATGAGGCGCCGGGGATCGGTGACGGTGCCGTCGGCGGACTGCACGACCGACACGGCGACCAGGTCGACCTCGTCGTCGATGGCCTCGACCAGCCGGTCGAGCGGCACGATGCGGACGGTGATGCCGGTGCCCTCCCGAGCGAGGAAGGGCCACAGGACCGAGGTGAACTCACCTTCCGCCGCGAGCACGGTGCTGCCGGCCGGCAGGCTCGCCGCGACCAGGCCGACCAGGGGAGCGACCTGCGAGCCGACCGCCACCTGGTCCGCCGGCACGCCGACGAGCCACCCGAAGGATGCCCGGCAGGCGTCGACGACCTGGTCGACGTCCTGGGGATCGAAGCGGCCCTCGAGCCGAGCCCGCTCGTTGGCGAGCAGGGCCTCGGTCGCGGCCTGCGGCGCGAGGCCGTAGGTGGCGGTGTTCAGGAAGGTCGTGACCGGGCGGAACGATGAACGCATGAAATTCATCATGAAGCTATGGACAGACCAAGACAACCCCTGTATCGTTTGGCTATCACCCAAGAGTTGTTTGGGTCTCCGATAACCTGACGCCGTGTTCGGTACCAACCGGTTGAGGGTCTTTCAGCAGGTCACCAGGCATGGATCGTTGGCAGGGGCAGCGCGCGCCCTCGCCTACACCCAGCCGGCGGTGGCGCATCACGTCGCCGAGTTGGAACGTGAGCTCGGCACTCCGTTGGTCGTACGCCACGGCCGGGGCGTACGACTGACAGAGGCAGGTGTGGCGCTGGCTGCACATGCCGATGCGGTGCTCTCCCGACTGGACGCTGCCCGGGAAGAAGTCGCGGCTATTGCCGGGCTGCGGGCTGGCCGGGTCCGCATCGCTGCCTACCCGACCGCGGCCGCAACGTTGGTGCCAGGCGCCCTGGCGGCGTTGCGGGCGGACTTCCCGGCGGTCGAGGCATCGCTCCAAGAGTTGGAGCCTCCTGAAGCCCTGGCTGCGTTGCGGGCCGGGGACATCGATATAGCGGTCACGTTCCGCTACGACGAGGCCTCTCCGGAGGCTGACCGCGACCTGGCCGCGACGCCGATCGGTCACGATCCGATCGACATCGTGGTTCCGGCCGGGCATCGCTCGGCCGGGCGGAAGCGCCACCGACTGGGCGAGCTCCGCGAAGAAACATGGGTGGCAGGTTGCGACCGATGCCGCTCCCATCTGGTCACAACCTGTCAGGGCGCGGGGTTCAGCCCAGCGGTGGCCTTCACAACCGATGACTTCGTCACCCAGCAGGCGCTGGTTGCGGCTGGCCTTGCCGTCGCGGCCATGCCCCGATCGACCTTGCGCGCCCACGCCGATGCCGGCGTCCGAGCCGCCCCGTGCCCCGAGCTCAGCCAACGCCACGTCGAGGTCATCGTCGCCGGCGACCCCATCCCCCCAGCCGTCTCTGCCCTCCGCGACCGCCTCATTGCCACAGCCAACATCTGACGACCGCTCGCCGGTGGGTGCGAGGCGACGGCTAGACATTCGGTCCGATGGGGACGAGAACTGGGGTGGCGCTGGGCCTGGCTGTGGCACTGTTAGCGGCTACGGCCTGCAGCGCTGGCGGTCGCGACGACGAGGGTGCTGACGAGGGCGCGAAGGGTCCGGGCGGCGGCGGCACCGGGATCGAGTTCGCCGGCATGCCCGACGGTTGCGACGGCTCGGTCGAGGCGCCAAGCACCGACCTCCTCGTAGACGCCTGCGGTCGGGTGGTGATCCTCCGAGGGACCAACGTCGAGAGCTCGGCGAAGGGCGACAGCCAAGGCGACGACCACCTCCCGGCAAGCGGCCAGGCATCCCAGAAGCACCTCAGCTCCCTCGGCTGGAACTCGGTGCGGTTCCTCATCTTCTGGGGTGCGGTCGAGCCCACCAAGGGGCGCTACGACGAGGCCTACCTCGACGTGGTCGAGGATTGGCTCGACCTCTACGCCCGACAGGGCGTCCACGTCGTGCTCGACATGCACCAGGACATCTACGGCTGGAAGGTGCACGGAAACGGCGCCCCCGACTGGGCCGTGCTCACCGACGGGCTCGAGGCGAAGCCGCCACCCGAGGGCCAGCCGTGGTATCTCGCTGCCGTCGACCCGGCCACGCAGGTCGCGTACCAGAACTTCTGGGACCCCTCGCGGGGACACCCGGAGCTGCGGGAACACTTCCTCGACACCTGGCGGCACGTGGCCGAGCGCTTCGCCGACCACCCGGCCGTCATCGGCTACGACATCCTCAACGAGCCGGTATTCGCCAACGGCGACCTGGACGCGACGCTCGCGATTCAGGCCGACGCCGAAGCCGGGAGGTTCCACAACACCAACCTCACCGAGTTCAGCCAGCAGGCGATCGACGCCGTCCGGTCGGCCGACGACGACGCCTGGATCATGATCGAACCGACGTCCTTGGTGAACGCCTTCCCGTACCCCGGCGACCTCGTCGCCAAGGACCTCCACGATCCCCGGAAGGGCGAGCCTCGGCTCGCCTACGCACCGCACCTCTACGAGCCGTCGGTGCATGACGGCAACGGCTACGCCGTCGACAGCCCCTACGTCGGCAAGTGGGAGGGCTATCGGGTCAGGGAGGCCGAGGACCTCGGCGCCACGCTGTACGTCGGCGAGTTCGGCGGGAGCCCCGACAACGCCCGCATGGACCAGTACCTGGACGACGTCCTCGCCATGGCCGATCGCAACATGCTCAGCTGGGCGCAGTGGTCGTGGGACCCGCCCGCGGATCCCGAAGGCTCGTGGTCGCCGGTGACCGTCGACGGCAAGCTCACCGCCAACGGCGAGCGGCTCGCCCGGGTGTACCCCCGAGCCATCGCCGGCGTTCCCGAAGCGTTCTCCTGGGACCCGAATACCCACACCTTCCGCATGACCTGGCGGGAGCGGGACGGCGTCGAGGGCCCGACTGAGCTGGGTGTCCCGCTCCGGGCGTTCCACGCTGTCGGCGGCATCGAGGTTGGCGGCGACGATCCGGCACCGGTTCGTCTGGTACTCGACGGGAAGGACCTCGACGTCCAGCCCGACGCCGAGCGGGGCGTGATCGCCCTGGAGCCGACCGCCGACGGGCCGACCCACGAGGTCTGCGTTCACTGGGGTTCGGAGGACGATCCCTGCTAGCGGGCTGGGTGTCTGACGGGGCATCAGGCCTACGATCCCTGTGACGGGACCGAAGGCAAGGGGGACCGCACATGGCCGTGACCGAGACAGCACCGACTGCCATCCACCGGGGCGAGAAGGAGCTGCCGTTCGTCGACCTCGGCGACGGAGCGACGCTGCAGGTCCTCCAGGTCGACCTGGCGGCCGGCATCTGGGTGATCCGCAACCAGTTCGTGCCAGGCACGACCATCCAGAAGCACAAGCACACCGGCGCGGTCTACGCCTTCACCCAGAGCGGCGCCTGGCACTACCTCGAGAGCCCCGAGGCGGTGAACACGGCCGGCTCCTACCTCTTCGAGCCGGCGGGGTCGGTGCACACCCTGCACGTGCCGGAGGCAAACACCGAGCCGACGGACGTCTGGTTCACCATCCACGGCGCCAACCTCAACCTCGGCGCCGACGGCAACGTCGAGCTGGTCATCGACGCCCACCTGATCCTCGAGTTCTACCGAGCCGCCTGCCGCGACCAGCACGGCCTCGAAAACCCACCCGTCATCGTCATCGGCGACGAGTCCTAATCGCTCACGGCCAACCCTGGCATCGACCGCTCGCCCGGCGTCGGTACCGCGAGGAGTTGTAGGCCGCAGCGACGAGTCCGAACCCGCACGGCCCTCCCTGGCAACGACGCTTTGCCGGTAACCGCACAGCGAGGGAGTGCAGGTCCCGGGTGACAAGTCTGATGGCCCGCGGCCCTGGCTGTCGGCGAGGGGTCGCCGGCGACGGCACAGCGAAGTGCAGACCTGGGTCTCGACCTTCTCGCCGTCGACGTCGATGGGCCGCCGTAGGCGAGGCACAGGGTCTGCATCGATGGACGAGTCCTGGTCGCTCGCGGGCTTGCTGGCGAGGGCTCGTCGGCGACGGCATCGTGACGGTTGTGGGCCGTGCGCGAGGAGTCCTGATCGTCTACGCATGGCTGGCGACGACGCCTCACCGGCGACGGCACCGCTTGGGGGGTGCGGCCGTCGGGTTAGGGCGACAGGGTCGAGAGGCGGGTGGCGGCTTCGGTGAGGATCTCGGGGCGTTTGCAGAAGGCGAAGCGGACCAGGTGTCGACCGCGGGTGGGGTCCTGGTAGAAGACCTGGTTGGGGACGGCCACCACACCGCAGAGCTCGGGGAGCGAGCGGCAGAACGCCATGCCGTCCTCGTGGCCCAGCGGTCGGATGTCGGCGGTCACGAAGTACGTGCCGCCCGGCGGGTACACCGTCAGCCCGGCGGCCGACAGGCCGGCGCAGAGGATGTCGCGCTTGGCCTGCAGGTCGTCGGCCAGGCCCTTGTAGTAGGCGTCGTCGAGGCCCAGGCCCGTCACCACGGCGTGCTGGAACGGCGCAGCGTTCACGTAGGTCAGGAACTGCTTCGCCGTCCGCACCGCATCGACCAGCGGCGCCGGCCCGCACACCCAGCCCACCTTCCAGCCCGTGAACGAGAACGTCTTGCCGGCCGACGACACGGTCAACGTCCGGTCGGCCATGCCGGGCAGCGATGCCAGCGGCCGGTGCACCCCGCCGTCGAACACGATGTGCTCGTACACCTCGTCGGTGACGGCAACCAGGTCGTGATCGATGCAGAGCTGAGCGATCGCCGCCAGCTCCTCGTCGGTGAACACCTTGCCGGTCGGGTTGTGCGGCGAGTTCAGCAGCACCAGCCGGGTCCGGGGCGTGACCGCACGCGCCAGCAGCTCGAGGTCGACGGCGTAGTCGGGTGGCGCCAGCGGCACCACCCGCAGGCTCGCCCCGGCCATCGAGGCGCCCGCCTGGTACGAGTCGTAGGTCGGCTCGAAGGTCAGCACCTCGTCGCCGACCTCACATAGCGACAGCATCGCCGCCGCGATCGCCTCGGTGGCGCCCGCGGTGACCAGCACTTCCGTGTCCGGGTCGACATCGAGGCCCCAGAACCGCTTCTGGTGCTCCGCTATGGCCGTCCGCAGCTCCGGGATCCCCGGGCCCGGCGGGTACTGGTTGTGGCCGGCACGGATGGCGGCGATGGCGGCGTCGGACACCTCGGACGGGCCGTCGGTGTCGGGGAAGCCCTGCCCGAGGTTGATCGCCCCGGTGCGGGCGGCCAGCGCCGACATCTCGGCGAAGATCGTGGTGCCGAAGCCCTGCAGGCGAGACGAGAGGTACGGCAGTCGAGTCGTCATGCGGTCCCAGCCTGCCACGACAGCGTCCGGCCGACCCCGAGGACCCCCGCATCGGTCGTCGCCATCAGCTGCAAGCCGACCGGGAGGCCGTCGCTCGGGATCGGCAGGGTCAGCGTAGGGACCCGGGTCACGTTGCCGAGGCGGGTGTTGCTCACGAGGACGGCCGGCAGCGTGTCGTCTGACCGGGCGTTGACGATCGTCGGCGCCACGATCGGGACCGTCGGTTCGACAACCGCTTCGACGCCGTCGAGCAGGCTCGCTACCTCGACCCGCAGGCGGGCGGCATCGTCGAGCGCCGCCAGGTAGTCGGACTCCGGGATGTCGGCCCCTCGGCGCAGCCGGGCGAAGACATCGGGCCCGATGCGGTCGGGGTGCTGTGACCAGAGCGCGGCATGGACGGCGGCGGCTTCGAAGAACATGACGGCCGTGGTCACCTCCTGCACCCGGGCCCGGTCAGGAAGACTGACGTCGACCAACTCCCAGCCGGCAGCCTCCAGCGCGGCGAGGGCACGCCGGACTGCGGCGGTCACTACGTCATCGGCGACCGCCAGCGACTCCTGGTGCACCCCGAGCCGGCCGGTGGCGGTCGACTCGGGCACGGTCTCGCCGGTGAGGGCTCGATGCCCATCGATGATCCTGTCGACGCTCGACGCCAGCAGACCGACATGGTCCAGGGTGGGGGAGAGGGCGAGCACCCCATCCCGGGGGTAGCGGTCGTAGCCCGGCTTGAAGCCGACGACGCCGCACAGCGCGGCCGGGATCCGCACCGAACCGCCGGTGTCGGTGCCGATCGCCAGGTCGGCCTGCCCTTCGGCGACCGCGACCGCCGAGCCCGAGCTCGACCCGCCGGGCACCCGGAGCGGGTCGTGGGGGTTCGGCGGGAAGCCGAGCTGGTCGTTGACCCCAGTCGTCCCGAACGCGATCTCGTGAAGCGCCACGGTCCCGGTGATCATCGCTCCGGCTGCCCGCAGCTGGGCAACGACCGCGGCATCCCGGGGCTCGGGCGGCGCGTCGGAGCGGGCCAGCGTCCCCGCCTGCAGCGGCTCGCCGGCGACCGCGACCAGGTCCTTGACCGCGATTCGGAGGCCGTCCAGTCGCATCCCGGGCGCGGGCAGCGGTGGCATCGGGACCCCGGCGGTCACAGCCTCGGTCGGCCCTACGTTGGGACGCATCGTCGCACCGTACGGCACGGTGGCCGGATGAGAAGGGTGACGGCGCAATAGGAGCGGCTAGACACGGCCCATGGCTGACGTGCGTGCGCATGTGCAGGGGACGGTGGTGCGGGTCCAGGCCGGGCTGGGCGACGAGGTGAAGGCGGCGAGCACCGTCGTCGTCATCGAGTCGATGAAGATGGAGTACTCGGTCGAGGCTGGGGTCACCGGCAACGTCGGCCAGATCGCCGTGGCGCCCGGGGACACCGTGGAGAAGGGCGACCTCCTGCTGACCGTCGTCGCCTCGGACGGCACTCCCTCGGCGCCCCCGCCCTCCGCCGCACCCGCCACAACCGGGCCAGACGGGGCGAGTGGGGTCGCTGGGGTTGGCGGGGGTGGGGTGCGGGGGGATCTCGGGGAGGTGTTGGAACGGCATCGGCTGGGGCTCGACGAGGCGCGGGCCGAGGCGGTCGGGAGGCGACGGCGGACCGGGCAGCGGACCGCCCGGGAGAACCTGGAAGACCTCGTCGATGCCGGGAGCTTCGTCGAGTACGGGCCGCTGGCGATCGCCGCCCAGCGGCGCCGCCGGGAGCTGCAGGATCTCATCGAGCGCACCCCAGCCGACGGGCTTGTCGCCGGCGTCGGCGCCGTCGACGGTCGCCCCACCGCAGTCCTCTCCTACGACTACACGGTCCTCGCCGGCACCCAGGGCTACCAGAACCACCGCAAGAAGGACCGGCTGTTCGACGTCATCGAACGCCAGCGCCTCCCGGTCGTGTTCTTCGCCGAGGGCGGGGGCGGGCGCCCCGGCGACACCGACGCTCCCGGCGTCTCGGGACTCGACTGCCTCGCCTTCGCCCTCTGGGGCGGCCTCAGCGGCCTCGTGCCCCTGGTCGGGGTCGTGTCGGGCCGCTGCTTCGCCGGCAACGCCGCCATCCTCGGCTGCTGCGACGTCGTCATCGCCACCGAGGGGGCCAACCTCGGCATGGGCGGACCCGCCATGGTCGAGGGTGGTGGCCTCGGCGTCTTCGCTCCCGAGGACATCGGCCCGATGGCAGTGCAGGTGCCCAACGGCGTCGTCGACGTGCTGGTGGCCGACGAGGCCGAGGCCGTCCGGGTCGCCAAGCAGTACCTGTCGTACTTCGCCGGAGCGCCCGGCCCGGCCGCGACGGGCAGCAGCTGGGACTGCATCGATCAGGTCGCGCTCCGCGACCTGGTCCCCGAGAACCGGCGCCAGGCCTACGACGTGCGCGCCGTCGTCGAGGCGCTCGCCGACGCCGGCTCGGTGCTGGAGCTGCGCCGCGAGTTCGGCGTCGGCATGGTCACAGCGCTCGCCCGCGTCGAGGGCCGGCCGCTGGGCATCGTCGCCAACAACCCGATGCACCTCGCCGGTGCCATCGACGCCGACGGGGCCGACAAGGCGGCGCGGTTCCTGCAGCTCTGCGACGCCTTCGACGTGCCCGTCCTGTTCCTGTGCGACACCCCGGGGATCATGGTCGGCCCGGCAGCCGAGGAAACCGCCCTTGTCCGTCACGTGAGCCGGCTGTTCGTGACGGGCGCGAGCCTCACCGTGCCGTTCGGGACCATCATCCTGCGCAAGGGCTATGGCCTCGGTGCCCAGGCGATGGCGGGGGGCAGCTTCAAGTCGCCGCTGTTCTGCGTGTCGTGGCCGACCGGCGAGCTGGGTGGGATGGGCTTGGAAGGCGCGGTGCGGCTCGGCTACCGCAACGAGCTGGCCGCGATCGCCGACGACGCCGAGCGGGAGCGGGCCTTCGACGAGATGGTCGCCCGCGCCTACGAGCACGGCAAGGCTCTGAACGCCGCATCGCACTTCGAGATCGACGACGTCATCGACCCGGCCGACAGCCGTCGGTGGATCGCGACGACGTTCGCCGCCGCGCCGCCACCGGCGCCCCGGAGCGGCAAGAAGCGCCCCTGCATCGACACCTGGTGACGGCGCCACAGGTCCTCCACCGCCGAGACGGCGTTCCTTGGCGCCGCGCCGGTTGACGCTCCCAGTGACCGTGCACCGCTAACGTCACCGCCGTGCGGTGGGCAGTTGGGGCATTGGCGGCCGTGGCGGTGGTCGGTGCCTCCGCGTGCGTCGGGTCGAGAACCCAGGAGAGCTTCGAGAACGAGGTCCACGCCCGCGGCGGCGGCCTCAGCCAGCAGCTGGTGCTCGACGGCATTGTCGCCGTGGCGGAGCACCAGCACACCAACCCTGTGCACCTGCGGTCGATCACCGTGCAGCCCGCGCGGGTGGCCTTCGAGGCGCAGGTCCCGGGGACCACATCCGACCTCGACGCCTACACCTTCGGCACCAGCGGCATGTACGGCGGCGGCGGCCTGAGCGGCCCCGAGCCGGTCCACACCAACTCGACGGACCCCCCGCTCGAAGGGACCACGTTCACCGCTCACGCCGCGGGCATCGAGCACTTCGACACGACAGTCGACCAGGCGCTCGACGAGGCCAAGCTCCCCGGCGGCTGGGCCAGCAGCGCCTCGATCTCCCGCCCGGTCGGGGGCGGCGATCCGCAGACCACGGTGACGGTGACCAACCGGCGCCGCACCGTGACGGTGACCTTCGATGCCGACGGCTCTGTCCTGGGAGCCACGCCGTGAGGTACCTGCTCACCCGGGCGGGCATCGTGGCTGCGGCGCTGGTGGCGCTCGCCGTGGCCGTGATCATCATCCTGTCGGTGGGGACGGTGATCTATCCGGGGTCGTTGCGATGGACGGCACCCGTCCTCTGCCCTGACGACCAGCCCGACGCCTTCGTCGTCCGCACGACCGTGTCGGACTCGGAGGGCACCAGCACCAGCTTCAGCCTCTTCTGCATGGGTGCCCGCGGCGACTTCAGCGAGGCCGGCAGCTGGCGTCCGTTGGGTGTTCTGTTCCTCTACGCCTACGGGGCGATGTTGTTGTTGCTCGCGTTGCTGTTCCTCCCTTCAGTCCGTGGCCGCCGGAAGCGCCGGCGGGTCGAGCGAGGCATCGATCCCACACCCCGGCCGTTCGCTCCGTTGTGACCAACGTACCACAAGAGGCGAACACGTGTACGTATAGTTGAGGGGATGGCACGGAGCTTCGAGGATCTGGTGGCCGAGGCCGCGGCCGAGTCGACC
>Ga0075431_100003712_pt1 | contig 14837 bp, 13 predicted proteins | sample RhiMetdeltSRZDD5_FD_75297 | JGI IMG/M metagenome (GOLD analysis project Ga0075431, IMG submission 75297) | Populus rhizosphere microbial communities from Tennessee, USA - Rhizosphere MetaG P. deltoides SRZDD5 | ecosystem: Host-associated > Plants > Roots > Rhizosphere > Soil | place: USA... | reverse complement strand
CACGGCCTGAAGGACCCCGAGACCGCGCTCGCCGCGGTCGACGTGACGGTGTGCGACCCGGACTACGCCGCCGTCGAGCGCGCGGTGCTCGGCTGATGGGACGCCGCCGCCGGGTGCGCGTGCCCGGCTCGTCGGCGAACCTGGGGCCGGGATTCGACGCGATGGCCGCCGCGGTGTCCATCCACCTCGAGCTCGAGGTGGAGGAGACCGGCAGCTTCTCGGTCGACTCGGGCGACGACCGCCTGCCGGCCGACGAGTCGAACCTGTGCGTGCGCGCGTTTGCGCAGCTGCACGAGGTGGAGGGGCTGAGCTTCCGCATCCGGTCCGAGATACCGCTGGAAGCGGGCCTCGGGTCGAGCGGCGCGGCGATCGTCGCGGGGCTGGTGGCGGCGGACCACATGTACGAGCTGGCGCTGGAGCGCGCCGAGCTGATGCAGCACGCCGCGCGAGTGGAGGGGCATCCCGACAACGTTGCCGCGTCCCTCTACGGGAGCTTCGTGATCTGCGCCGACGGCGCCGTCACCGTGATCGAGCCGCCCGCGGGGCTCGAAGCGGTGGCCGTCGTGCCGCGCGACCCGGTGCCGACGACGGCGGCCCGCGATGCGCTCCCGTCCGAGGTGCCGCTCGCCGACGCCACCTTCAACGTGGCGCGCGCCGCCACGCTGGCGCTCGGCCTGGCGCGCGGCGATCTCGCCGAGATCTCGCGCGGGCTGGACGACCGCCTGCACCAGCCCCACCGCCGCGGGCTCTATCCGCGTTCGATGGACCTGGTCGAGCGCGCGCACCAGCTGGGCGCCCTGGGCGCCACCATCTCCGGCGCCGGCCCGACGGTGCTGTTCTGGGTGTTCTTCGAGCAGACCGGCGCGCTCGTGGAGCGGTTGCGCACGGAGGTCGAAGGATGGGCCGACGTGCGGCGGCTCAATTTCGTCGCGCTGGGCGCCGACGTCGCCGAGCTGTAGAAATCGCAAGGCCGCACGGTTAGTGTCCTGCGGGGGTCATGTCCGCACGACTGGCAACAGCCATCGTTGCGACAGGGCTGGCGATGCTGGCCGGCCCGGCCACGTCGCACGCCGCCTTCCCGGGCCCGAACGGGCAGATCGTCTACAGCAAGACAGCCGGGAGTTTCACCGGCATGGGCACGGTCAGCCCCGACGGCACCGGCAACCGCACGATCAGCTCCGACAGCGCGTTGGCTCCGACGTGGTCTCCCGATGGCCGGCGGATCGCCTACCAAAGTGGCAACGGCATCAATGCCAACATCCATGTCGCGCAGGCTGACGGCAGCTCGCCGACCCCGGTAATCGGGCCGGGCTCGGGGCCGGCATGGTCGCCGGACGGCGAGCAGATCGCCTTTTCCCGATTGGGAAATCTCTTTGTCGCCAACGCCGACGGGAGCGGCGAAACGGATCTCGGCATTCCTGGAGGGTCCCCGGCCTGGTCACCCGACGGAGCCAAGATCGCATTCGCGGTCTCGCAATCGCAGGCTCCGTTCGCCTCCGACATCTACACCGTGAACCCGGACGGCTCCGGCATCACGCAGATAACTTCGGGTCCGCTCAGCGAGGCACAACCAGATTGGTCGCCGGACGGCAGCAAGATCGCCTTCACGCTCATCGTTCCGAACAGCCTCTCCGATCAGGAGGTCTGGACGATGAATGCTGACGGAACCGGCCAGGTACAGCTCACAGAGTGCTGCGCGGATGGCGCCGCAGCGTCTCCCGCTTGGTCGCCGGACGGCACGAAGATCGTGTTCGTCCGGGACGACACTCCGGCCGACGGTTTGATCACGGTGATGGACGCAGACGGAGCGAATCAGACCTTCGTGCTGCAAACGATCAACGGCATGCCCGATTGGCAGCCGAACGTGTGGCCCGGTCACGTGCGTCCAAAGGGTGCAACTCCGGCGAAGGTGTCGCTGGTGCCGACGTTCCACGGCTGCTTCGTGTCCAACGAACAGCACGGGCCGCCCCTCTCTTTCCCGTCCTGCGCTCCACCGCTGCAACAGTCGACCACGCTGACGGTGGGGACACCCGATGCGAACGGCTTCGCAGCCAACTCGGAGGCTTCCGCCAAGTTGACGACGGTGGCCGGCAATCCGGGCACGACGGCGGACGAGGCGGACGTGGCACTGACGGTCGCCGCGACGGACGTGCGCTGCCGTGCTGGCAATGCAGCATGCCCCGGCGGAGCGGGATCCGACTATGCCGGCTCGTTGCTCCTCGCGGCCTCGCTGCGCATCACAGACAAGCTGAACGGGTCGAGCGCCGGCGAGTCCGCAACCGCCGGGCCACAAACCCTCCTGCGGGCGCCGTTGTCGTGTGCCGCGACCGCCGACCCCGCGACCGGTGGCGACTGCACGTTGTCCACAACCGCGGATGTCCTCGTGCCGGGAATGGTCACCGAGGCGAAACGCACGGTCTGGGAGCTCGGCCAGGTCGAGGTCTATGACTCCGGCCCCAACGGGACGGGTTACGCGAGCTGCCCGCCCACATGCGGCGACGGTGACGACACGCCGTTCCTGCGCCAGGGCCTGTTCGTGCCGTGAACCGGACTACGCGCTGCGTTGCGCCGCGACCGGCTGCTGCGCCTCGGCCGCCGCATCCGCCTCGGCGACCTTGACCGCCTCGGCGATCGTCTCGCGGTTGCTTCTCTGGGTGAGCGGCTGCATGATCCCCCGCAGCCACGTCATCGGGAGCACCCAGCGCGGCGCATAGACCTTGTTGGCCCGGCGTTCGATCCCGCGCTCGATCGCCCGCCCGGCAGCGGACAGCGGAGCAGTCTTGCCGAAGGGCCCGGGCGTTGCGTCGCGCATCATGTCGGCGGCGCGATTGGTGAGCGCGCCGCGCACCATGTCGGTGTCGATGAAGCTGAAGTAGGCCACGCCGACACGCGTGCCGGTGTGGGCGATCTCGGAGCGCAGCGCATCCGCGAACGCCTCCACCGCCGCCTTGCTGGCCGTGTAGTGGGCCATCATCGGCGGGTGCAGCGCCGCTGCCAGCGACGCGATGGGGAGGATGTATCCCCGGCGCGCGATCACGTGGGGCAGCGCGGCGCGAACGGTGCGCCAGACGCCGATCACGTTCACCTCGATGGTCTTCTCGAACGCGGCCGGGTCGATCGTCGCCACCGTCCCGAAGGGCGCGATGCCCGCATTCGCGATCACGACGTCGATCCCGCCGAAACGCTCGACCGTCGCGTCCACGGCCGCGGTCAGCGCAGCGAGGTCGGTGACGTCGGCTTCGAACCACGCGGCATTGCTCCCGATTCCCTCGGCGACCTCGCGCAGGAGCTCCGGCTCGAGCCCCACGAGCGACACCTGTGCGCCCCGCTTGGCCAGCCGCTGTGCCGCATCGGCGCCGATCCCGCGCGCGGCGCCGGTGATCAAGACGACCTTGCCGCGGATGTCGTAGCGCTCCGCCATCCCTATGCGGCATCCGACGTGCGCGCCGGCACGCCGGTCGCCGTCATCTCCTCGCGCAGCGCGCGCAGCCGCTCGCGCGACTCCTCGTCGCCCAGGCGGGCCAGCAGCTCGTCCGCGAGGCGCACGTAGTCGCCGCCCAGCTCCGGCCGGTAGTCGAGGATCGAAACGCCGCGCTCGGCCGACTCGGGATAGCGCACCGAGCGCCGGATGACCGTCGTGAAGACCTTGTCGCCAAAGCTCTCGCGCATGTTGGCGAGCGTCTCACGCGTATGCACCATGCGCATGTCCGCCATGTTCAGGACCACGCCGAGCCATTCGAGGCCCTCGTTCAGGTTGTCGCGCGCGAGCTGCATCACCTCGAGCACCTGCTCCACCCCCTGGAGCGAGAAGTACTCGCCCTCGGCGCTGACGAGTGCGTGCGTTGCGGCCACGAGTGCGTTCACGCTCAGGAGGCCGAGCGCCGGCGGGCAGTCGATCAGGATCAGGTCGTGCTGGCGACGGGACTCGCGCAGCGCGCGCTTCAAGGTCAGCTCGCGGCCCATCTTCCCGCTCAGCACGAGCTCCGCCTCGGCCAGGCCGAGGTTGGCGGGGATCATGTTCTTGTGGATCGCGTCGACCGCCCGCGCGCGGCCGGCGAGCACCTCGCCGATCGTGGGTGTCGCATCGGGGTCGACGTCGAAGTAGTCGGACAGGTTGCCCTGGGGGTCGAGGTCGACCGCCAGCACGTCCAGGCCGACCCGCCGCAGCACGTCGGCAAGGGTTCGCACCATCGTCGTCTTGCCGGTCCCGCCCTTCTGCGAGAGCACGGTCACGGTCGGGCACGGAGAGGGGAGGATGGTGGGGCTCACGCCTGCCTCATCCTGCCTGCGATCCGCACCCGGACACGCACAGGTGACCTGGCAATGCGGCGATTTTCCCGCAAATTGCGATAAGAATGCCTTCCCTCGTTTCGTCCCGGCACCGCGCCGTTGCGTCGCCGGTGCGCGGACTATAATTCCGCGTCCCACGAACCCGTCGCGCGCCCGCTCGGAGAAGGCGTGGAACCCGGGAGGATAGATGAGCGCTCATTCTTCGAAGCTGTCCGAGCTGGACGCGGCCCCCGCTGCTGAGCAGCTGCGCGCGCCTTACTCGTCGACGCAGGCCTACCGCCCCAGGCGGCGCCCGCAGACGGTCGAGGACCAGGACGCGTGTGCGCTCTACGCCGCTGTCCGCAAGGACGGGCGCGCCTCCCACGAGGTAATCGCCAAGGGCTTCGTGGCCCTGCAGAAGATGCTGCACCGGGCCGGCAACGTCGACGGCGAGGGCGATGGGTGCGGCGTGATGATCGACATCCCGCGGCTGATCTGGCAGGAGGAGGTGCGCGCGGGAGGCCACGCCCCCCGGCTCGCGCTCGACCCGGCGTTCTCCGTTGCCCACGTCTTCGTCTCACGCGCCGCCGACTTCGACCAGGTCAAGCAGCGCGCCCGCCAGATCCTGCACCGCAACGGGCTGCGGGTGCTGGCCGAGCGCGAGGACCGCGTCTCGAGCGCCGCGCTCGGCCCGACCGCGCGCGAGGAGGAGCCGCACTTCTGGCAGATCGGCGTGCTCGTCCCCGACACCGAGGGACGCGACCGCATCCTCTTCGACGTCGCGATGGAGATCGAGAGCACCCTGGACGCCCACGTCGCCTCGCTGTCGGCTGAGAGCTGCGTCTACAAGGTGATGGGCGCGCCGCTCGTGCTCCAGAAGTACTTCGAGGACCTGTCCGACTCGCGCTGCGAGTCCGTCTCGCTGCTCGGCCACAACCGGTACTCGACCAACACTTGGCCGTCGTTCATGCGGGTGCAGCCGTTCTCGGTCCTGGGCCACAACGGCGAGATCAACACCGTCGCGCGCCTGCGGGCGGAGTCCCGCATGCTGGGCGTGCCGATCCGCGACGACTCCTCCGACTCGCAGGACCTGAACCGCACGATCGAGACCCTGATCCACCGGCGCGGGCTCTCGCTGCCGGAGGCGATGGAGCTGGCGGTGCCGCCGATCGTGAACGAGATCCGCCAGTTCCCCGAGTCGCTGCGCGGCTTCTACATGTACCTGCGTCAGGCGATGGGGCCGTTCGCCCAGGGCCCGATCGCGCTGATCGCGCGCAACGGCGACGAGTACGTGTTCTCCGTCGACGCGCTCGGCCTGCGTCCCCTGTGGGAGATCCACGCCGACGACTCGTACGTCTTCAGCTCCGAGCCGGGCGTCGTGCCGCTGGCCGACATGGCCGGCGAGCCCAAGCCGCTGTCCCCGGGCGAGAAGGTGATGGTGCGCGTGAAGCGCGACAAGGCTGCGCGCCTCTTCGACCACCAGGAGATGCAGAAGCTGGTCCACAAGCGGTGGCTCGAGCGCACCGGGGCCGAGGCCGTCGCGGGCTTCGAGCAGGCGATCCCCACCGGCGGCCCCCTGGAGGGGCCGGAGATCCCGGGCTACGACTCCGCCGGGCCGTCCGAGCCGGTCAAGGTCGAGGACAAGGTCCTGGCCGGGATGGGCTGGCAGCGCGAGGACACCAAGCTCGTACAGCAGATGGCTTCCAACGGCGCCGAGCCGATCGGCTCGCTGGGCTACGACGGGCCGCTCGCATCGCTCTCGGACGAGCGCCAGAACCTGGCCGACTACTTCAAGGAGACGGTGGCCGTCGTCACCAACCCGGCGATCGACCGCGAGCGCGAGATCGAGCACTTCTCGTGTCGCGCCGTGTTCGGGGCGCGACCCTCGATCGACGCCCCGCAGGACGAGCCGCGCACGATCGAGACCGCGTTCCCGATCCTGCTCGGCGGCCACCACGACATGGCGCCGCTGTCGGACGAGGTCTACCGCGCGGTCGCGCGGGGCCACAAGACCTATCTGCTCGAGGACCTCTGGGAGTGCTTCCGCGGGCGGGCGGGAGTGATCGACATCTCGTGCCTCGAGGCCGAGACGGTCGAGGGCGCGCTCGAGCGCCTGAAGTTCGAGGCCGCGAAGAAGGTGCTCGACGGCGCCGAGCTGCTGGTGCTGTCCGACCGCACGGCGTTCGAGGGCGAGCGGCCGTGGATCGACCCGCACCTCGCACTGGCCGCCGTCGATCGCGCGCTGCGCGAGTACCGCGTGGAGCAGGGCGAGGAGAACCTGCGCCGCCGCACGTCGATCGTGCTGCGATCGGGGGCGATCCGCAACGTGCACGACGTCTGCATGGCGCTCGGGCTGGGCGCCGACGGCGTCTGCCCCTACGTGATGATCGAGGTGATCTGCGTCGACGACTACCACGGCGACATCTCGAACATGTGCTCCGCGCTGCGCAAGGGGATGGAGAAGGTCATCTCCACGCTCGGCATCCACGAGCTGCGGGGCTATGCGCGCCTGTTCTCCGCGATCGGGCTGCGTCCCGAGCTGGTCGAGATCTTCGGCACGCCCGGCTACTACGGCTCGGGCGACGCCGGCACCGGATTCTCGGAGCTGAACGCGGAGTCCGCGGTGCGGCAGCGCATCCTGGCCGGGCAGGAGGAAGGCAAGCCCGCGAAGACGTTCCGCTTCTATCCGAAGGTCTACAAGGCGGCGATCGCCGCCGCGAACGGGTCGGCGACGTTCGAGGAGTACTCCGCGAAGGTGCGCGAGCTGGAGCGGGAGAACCCGATCTCGATGCGCCACGTGCTCGACCTGAAGTCCGACCGCGCACCCATCGACCCCGAGCAGGTCGACCCGGGCGTCGGCCGGCACTCGTACCCGATCGTGATCTCGTCTATGTCGTTCGGCTCCCAGGGCGAGACTGCCTTCCGGGCGTATCCGGAGGCCGCGAAGCGGGTCAACATCGTGTGCGTCAACGGCGAGGGCGGCGAGATCCGCGACATGTATGGCAAGTACCCGCTGTGGCGCGGCCAGCAGGTCGCCTCGGGCCGGTTCGGCGTGACGTCGGAGATGCTCAACTCCTCCTACCTGGTCGAGATCAAGATCGGCCAGGGCGCCAAGCCGGGGGAGGGCGGTCACCTCCCCGCCAAGAAGGTCTCGGAGAAGGTCGCCGCCGCTCGTAACGCGTCGCCGGGGACCGACCTCATCTCACCCTCGAACAACCACGACCTCTATTCGATCGAGGACCTCGCCGAGCTGATCGACGAGCTGAAGACGGCCAACCCGGACGTGCGCGTGTCGGTGAAGGTCCCGGTGGTGCCGAACATCGGCACGATCGGCGTCGGCATCGCGAAGGCGGGCGCGGACATCATCACGCTGTCCGGCTTCGAGGGGGGCACCGGCGCCGCGCGCCAGCACGCGCTCCGCCACGTGGGCCTGCCGTCCGACATCGGGACGCGTGCGGTCCACCTCGCCCTGCTGGAGACGGGCATCCGCAACCGCGTCGAGATCTGGGCGGACGGCGGCTACCGCCACGGCTGGGACATCGTGAAGCTGCACTGCCTCGGTGCCAACCGCGTCGCGTTCGGCACGCTGGCGATGGTGTCCCTCGGGTGCACCATCTGCCGCGGCTGCCAGCTCGACACGTGCCACGTCGGCATCGCGACCCAGATCGAGGACATGGCGGAGGCCGAGGAGAAGGGCCTCAAGAAGTTCACGCCGCAGGAGTTCGAGCTCGCGGCGTCCAACAGCGCGCGGTTCTTCGCCGGCATGGGCGAGGAGGTGCGCCAGATCGTTGCCGACCTCGGCTACGAGCGGGCCCAGGACCTGGTGGGTCGCAGCGACCTGCTGGTGCAGTCGCGCGCCAAGGAGACGATCGACCTCACGGAGATGATCCGGCCACTCGAAGAGATGCTCGACCTGGAGCCGATCGACATGCCGGCGTCGGCCGAGGAGCAGCGCGAGGCCGCGGGCCTGATCGTCGCGCAGCCGATCCGCATGGTGCCCAAGCAGGCGTCGAGCGAGATCGCGGCGCTGGCCGCGGACGTATGCGGCGGCCCGGTGAGCATCGGCGGCGAAGCACCCACGGCGGGCACGATGGAGGGCACGGTTTCCGTGACCGGCACAGGGCGCGTCGCGCACGAGTACGAGCGCGCGGTGGACGCCAACGACCGCGTGCTGGGCACCGAGCTTGCGGGCGCGATCTCGCGCGCCCGGATCTACCGGCCCGACGATGCACCGCCGTCCACCATGGACTCCATCGCCGACCTGCACTTCAACGGCGGCTCGATCGGCGGCTCCGGCCTGGGTGCGTTCAACGTCTGGGGCGTCGACATCCGCGTCGAGGGCGGAGCGCAGGACGGCGTCGGCAAGACCATGTTCGGCGGCACCATCGCCGTGATGAAGGGCCGCAACCGTTCCGGCCAGCGCGTCAACGGATCGGTCGGTAAGTCGTTCGCATACGGCGCGCAGCGGGGCCGGTTCTTCGTGCAGGGCTCCGCCGACTCCCGCTTCTGCATCCGCCTGTCGGGCGCCGACGTCGTGATCGGCGGCGAGCCCGCCGGGCCGATCCGCGACGACCTCGGCGGGATCGCGGATCGCGCGAACGTGAAGGGCTTCGCCTTCGAGTACATGACCTCGGGGCGCGCCGTCGTGCTCGGCGACATCGGCCCCTGGGCGTGTGCGGGCCAGACGGGCGGCCGGGTCTACATGCGCGTCAACGACGAGTGGGGCCTGGACCGCGCGGCGCTCGAGCGCCGGCTCGGCAAGGGCGCGCTGGTGACGCTGGAGGAGCTCGACCAGGACGGCGTGGCGGACGTGAAGGAGCTGCTCGGCCACTATGCGCACGAGCTGGAGCGCTCAGAGCAGCACGATGAGGCCCAGCGCGTGCGCGCCATCGCGGCGAACGCACGCCAGAACTTCCTGATGTCCGTGCCGCAGCGCGAGCAGACGGACCCGTCGGTCTCGACCGAGTAAGACCAGGTAGGTACGGGGAGCGTCGCGCCGGCTGCATTCGGCGAACCTTCGCAAGTTGGTTCCGACAGGTGGAACGGGGACGCGAAAGTTCAGGTCACCGCCCAGGTGACCTTCTGGGCGCGGCCGACTACGCGATGGCCGGTGCTGCCGAGGTGCCTGCGGCCGTCTCGGTGCCCGTCGTGTCGAGGAAGTGCAGCTTGTAGCGGCCGATGACGAGCTCGTCGCCGTCGGCCAGGTCGTGCCACTCCACGCGCTCGCCGTTGAGGAAGAGGCCGTTGAGCGAGCGGTCGTCGAGGACCCGCACGCGGCCCGACTGGCGGCACACGAGCGCATGACGGCGGGACACCGTGGGATCGTCGAGCCGCATGTCCGCGGCGATGCTGCGCCCGATGCGCGTCCACTCCTGCGCCACGCGCGTCACCGACACATCGTCCTCGTCCCGGAAGACCAGGTACTGGCCGGGGTCGTCGATGTCCTCGCGCACGGCCTCGAGCCATGCGACGTCGTCGTCGTGGAGGTCGCTCGTGTCGGGCTCGGCCACGTCGAACATCGACGCGCGCGCGAATCCCGTCTCCCCGCAATGAGGGCACTCCGGGATCTGGTCCAGCACGCGCAACGCGACGTGGAAGCCGCACCCCTCGCACCGGAAGGTTCCCGCCCCCGCGAGCGTTCCGGTGATGTAGCTGTCCATCTCGGCCCCTCCTCGGTTGCCTGCCGGCAGCATCCTTGCAGGCCCCCTTCGAGCGCGGGCCATATGGCTCCCTCAGAACTTGTGAGGATGTTAACTACGTGTCGCCGATTCCCCAAGGACTTGACGCCGTGTGTGTCCGCAAAAGGACGCAAATTACGGCGCGTTCGTAGACGGCGGCACGAAAGCCCTGCATCGACGGCCGATGCGGCTTCCCGCGCTGCACGTACAATCCGCCACCGCATGCGCTCCGTCGCCGTTTCCCGCACGGTCGACGCTCCTCGTGAGCGGGTGTTCGAGTACCTCTCGGACGTCGCCAACCACGCGGAGTTCTCCGACCACTACCTGCACGACTTCAGGCTCGAGCGCCTCGACTCGACCGGCCTCGGCGCCGCGGCGAGCTGGCGCATGGACTTCCCGCTGGGCCGGGTCTGGGGTGACGCGGCGATCACGGAGCTCGACCCCCCGCACCGCATCGTGCTGGAGGGGCGCGGAGGCCGCATCGGGCGCATCCCGACACGTGCCGAGTACCGGCTGATACCGATCGACCACGGGATGACCCGCGTCGAGTACGAGTTCGAGACGCATCCCGCCAATCCCGTGGACCGCCTGAAGGAGGCCCTCGGGATGCGGGGATGGCTGCGGCGCAAGGCCAGCAGGGCGCTGCGCCGCATGGCGCAGGCCGTTGAAGATGGCACCGCTTCATCGCGAGCGGTCAGACCGGCGGCTGGATAGACTTCCGCGCTCGATGGACCCGGTGCGCAAGCTTCGGTGGCTCCCCGCAGCGCTGGTCGCGGCGGCGCTTGTCGCCACCTTCGTGCTCACCGCCTGCGGCGAGGAGGAGAAGCGCGAGGGCGCCGAGGGCGAGTTCATCACGGTCGGGGAGACCGACTACCAGGTCCAGCTCACCCGGCTGCTGAACCCGCGGCAGCGCCCGGACGACGCCTTCCTGCGCGGACAGGCCGAGTTGCCCGCCGACGAGGCCTACCTGGGCGTGTTCCTGCGCATCGAGAACGACGGCGACGAGCCGTACCGGCCGCCGCGCGACATGAAGGTCATCGACACGCAGGGCAACGAGTTCCTCCCGCTGGACACCGTGCAGAGCGGCTTCGGGCTCGACTTCGGCAGCGACATCCCGGGGGGCGACGTCGCCCCTCCGCCGAACTCGCCGGCGTCGTTCAGCCCGACTTCCGGCGCGCTGGTCCTCTTCCGGGTGCAGGAAGACTCCGCGACCGACAACCTGCCGCTGGTCCTGGAGATCCCCGTCGAGGGCGAGGAAGAGCCCGCGCGGATCACCCTCGACGTCTAGACCCGGCCTAGTCCTCCAGGTCGGTGGCCAGGGGGTAGCCGAGCGATGCCGCCACGAGTATGAAGACCACCCCGATCACGGCCAGCCAGCCGCCCAGCACCTCCGAGCCCTCGGCGATCAGGCGCGAGAGGACCACGATGATCGCTCCCGCCGCCAGCGCCCAGTACCAGCGGCGTCCCAGCCCGCCGCGCGCAGCCAGCAACGTTCCGACCACCGCGAGGAAGAGACCGGCGATCGCGCTGCCGAACGGGTTGAAGATGACGAGCAGCGCGCCCAGTGACGCGATCAGGATGCCCGCGCGCGTGAGGCGCACCGTGGCGGGATCGCGCCGGGGCGCTGCGGTGATTGCGCCGGATCCCTCCATGGAGTGAACTCTATAGCGCCGCACGCGCACGAGGCGCGGAAAGCAGGAGCCGCATGACGGCGGTCGATTGGATGATCATCGGGTTTGTCGCGCTGATGGCGCTGTGGGGCTACGGCCAGGGCCTCGTGATCAGCGGGCTGTCGCTGGCCGGGTTCGCGGGCGGCGCGTTCGCCGGCAGCCGGCTCGCTCCCCTGCTGCTGGAGCAGGGCTCGAGCTCGCCCTATGCGCCCCTCTTCAGCCTCGTGACGGCCCTGCTGGTGGGCGGCATCGCGGCGATCGTGTTCGAGGCGGTCGGGGTCGGGATCCGGCAGCGGCTCGCCTTCCCGGGGGCAGACGTGGTGGACGGGGTGGGGGGCGCCGTGCTGGTCGCGGCGCTCGGCCTCGGCCTGGTCTGGATCATCGGCGCGGTCGCGCTGCAGACGCCGGGCGCGCGGGAGTACCGGGAGGACATCCAGCGCTCGGCGATCCTGCGCAAGCTGAACGAGGCGTTGCCCCCGTCGGGGCCGCTCCTGAACGCGCTCGCGCGAGTCGACCCGTTCCCCCGGATCACCGGGCCCGAGGCCGACGTCCCGCCGCCGGACCGGCGCATCCTGCGCGACGGCGACGTGCAGGAGGCGCGCAACAGCGTGGTGCGCGTGCTCGGCACGGCGTGCGGGCTCTCGGTCCAGGGATCGGGGTGGGTGGCGGCGCCGGGCGTGGTCGTCACCAACGCACATGTCGTCGCCGGCGAGGACGACACGACGGTGAAGTTGAACGGCGGCGACGAGCTCGATGCGCAGGCGACCGTATTCGACCCCCACAACGACGTGGCGGTGCTGCGCGTGTCGGGCCTCGGAGCGCCGCCGCTCGCGCTGCGGCTGGAGCCGCCGTCCGGGGAGCAGGTCGCGATTCTCGGCTATCCGAAGAACGGGCCCTTCCGGGCGGAGCCCGGCCGCCTCGGCGAGACCCGGACCGTGATCAGCCAGGACGCGTACGGCAACGGGCCGGTGCAGCGCCGCATCACCTCCCTGCGGGGCCGGATCAGGTCCGGGAACTCCGGCGGCCCGGCCGTCGATGCGACCGGAGGGGTCGTCGCGACCCTCTTTGCGGCCACCACGTCCGGGAAGGCGGGAGGATTCGGCGTACCGCCTGGGATCGTGCGCGCGGCCCTGCGCAGGGCGGGCGGGAGCCCCGTGGACACGGGGCCCTGCGTCCGGTGAGCCGTTCCGTCGGGCGTCGTTCCTATGTTTGGCCCATGTCGCTCTGCTTCATGGAGCCTTCCGAGGCCATCCGGGTGATCGCGGAGTCGATCGGCCGCGAGGCACGGCGCGCGCTGCTCGCGGCCGTGATCGAGTCCTGGGTCGACGACATCCCGGAACACGAGCTTGCGCAGCACTATGCGAAGGCGGTCAACGACCTCGACCACGAGGACCTCTCGATGCTGGCCGCGTGGCACGCCACGCTCGAGGTGGGCACGCCCGTCGCGAGCCCGGAGTTCCTCGTCGGCGTGTTCGACGGGCTGGGCGATCACCGCCGCGAGGTGCTGAAGCTGGCGGCGCGCTTCCGCGGGGACGAGGCGTTCCTCGCGGGCGTCGGCGAGGAGGAGGCGCTCGACATCGTGCTCCCCTGGCTGTCGCAGGCGCGGCTGGAGCAGCTGTGCTCCAAGGCGCTGCAGATCTACATCGACGACCGCATCGGCGGCGAGAACTGAAGCAGACCGGATTTGGCCTAGCCGCCAAATCCGGGAGCTCTCAAGGTCCGGCTAGCCGGCTCCGTCGAGCCCGAGCGTGTTTCTGATCTCGGCGATCGCCTGCTCGTTCGAGACGAAGCGGACGGCTGACAGGCCCAGCTCGCGGGCCGCGTCGACGTTCAGCTCGTTGTCGTCCACGAACAGGCACTGCGACGGCTCCAGCGTGTCGTCGAGGCGCTCGATTGTGAGGTGGTAGATCTCCGGCTCGGGCTTGCGCATCCCGACGAACGCCGAGTCCACGACGAGCTCGAAGATCTCGTCCACTGCCAGCTTCGAGCGCCACAGCGCCTCCCACTCGCGCACGTTGTTGGTGAGGATCGCCATCCGGTAGCCCCGCCCGCCCAGCTCCCGCATCAGCGAGAGCATCGGCTCGTTCGGATGCAGGGCGTCGAACCAGATCTCGCGGAAGCGGTGCAGCTTGGGGCGGTGGCCCAGCTCTGGCTCGAGCCCCCACGCGAGATCGTGGAGGAACTGCTCCTCGGTGATCTCCCCGCGCTCCAGCCGGAACAGCGGATACTCGCCGTCGCGCTCCGCCACCCGCTGCATGCCGCGCCCGAGCTGCTCCATGGAGATCCCGGTCTCGTCCTGAAACGCGGCAAACGCCTCCACCAGGCGGTTGGTGAGCACGCCGCCGAAGTCGCAGATCACTGCGCGGATCCCGTCCGCTGACGCGTTCAAGGCGCCGGCTCGATCTCGTACGCGCCCCATCCGGGACGGCCGACCAGGGTCCACCTGAAGAAGCAGATCGCGATCCCGGTGCCGCCGAGGTCCAGCACCGACCCGGCGACCGCCTCGCCGGACAGGCGCGCGGGGAACTCGTCGCCGGGCCGGTAGAGCTCGGCGCCCGCCGTGCGCGGCAACCCGCCGGGCCCGTAGATCGTGGAAAGGCGGATGTCCTCGAACGCGCCGGCGCCGTTGTCGCTCTGCGAGTCTGCGAGCTGCCCCGTCACTACCTCGTCGCCGTGGGGAGCACCCGCGTCCGCGCGCAGCGCGACGAGGCTCAGCAGTGCGCCGTCGTCCGTGGCGGCCGTGACGAAACGCCGCCGCGCGGCACCGTCGGCGTCGCTCCACGATCGAGCCAGCACGCCGCGGCCACGCAGTGCTGCCGGCTTTCCGTTCCGCATGACGGTGCCGCCAACCTCAACCAGCTCCGCGGCCCGGCGCAGGCCCGCGGCGCTCACGGTCGCGGGCGGCGTCCCCGTGCGCAGCTCGCCCTCGAGCCGGACCGTGTCCGTCTCCAGAAGGGCCTTGTCGCCGGTGAGCTCGACCGCCGACCCGCCGGCATGCAGCGTCGCGCCGGCCGCGGTCACGAACCCGGCCGCTCCCCCGCCGACGCGGAGCGCCGCGAAGAGCCCTTGCTCCGGGATCCACAGATCGAGCGCGATGCGGTCGGGTGCCTGGGTCCCGCCCTGGTCCGGCGCGGTCACCGGCCCGGCGGCTCCAGCTCGCGCGGCGGATCGGGGTCGACGGGCTCGGCGTAGGGACGTGGCGGCGCCGGGCGGCGGCCCG
>Ga0075431_100003711_pt1 | contig 14838 bp, 14 predicted proteins | sample RhiMetdeltSRZDD5_FD_75297 | JGI IMG/M metagenome (GOLD analysis project Ga0075431, IMG submission 75297) | Populus rhizosphere microbial communities from Tennessee, USA - Rhizosphere MetaG P. deltoides SRZDD5 | ecosystem: Host-associated > Plants > Roots > Rhizosphere > Soil | place: USA... | reverse complement strand
CGCCTACAAGAGCCTGCGGATCAACCGCAAAACCTACAAGGCCACCCTGAGCATCAACATCCTCACAGGCCAGACCGCCTCGACAAACCAGGCGGATCCTTAACTTCACGGTCTTGCCCTTTAGGGGAAGCCCGGCACCCCGAACACGCCCGCCGCATCATCACCAGGGACGACCTCGCCCGTTCCGCCAGCGTTAGGTTTGCGCTTTCCAGGAGAGCTGATCGCCGGACGCGGTCACCCAGCCCAACCCGCCGAACCGGACCGTCTCGGTGAACGTGTTGGTCTGCCCCTGAAAGCTGCGCTGCATGGTGACGATCGCCCGGCCGTTGCCGCGGAGGAAGACCTGCACCTGGGTCGGGTTGCTGATCTTTACGTCCACCTGCGGGTACTCGGCGATGCTCCAGCGGGCGTCCCCGATCACCGTGCCGTAGGGGACGGCAAGATTGCCGATCGAGCCGATTTTGAACGGGCAGCCCACAGGGCTCGACACCTTCTGCTCCGCGCAGCGGTCAAGGAACTGCCGGACCAGCTGGTTGATGTGGTCGATCGCGCCCGGTTTGACGCGCAGCTCGAGCCTCTTGGTGTTGGCATAGCCGCGTTCGTTGAGGAGCACCGTGACGGTCACCGGATCCGCTTCGGTCAACGGGTTGTTCGGGACATCCACCCGGTACAACCCGGGCAGGGCTTTGGCAACCTTGTAGCCCTGCTTGTCGGTCGGGACGTCGACGCCGTTGACCCACGCCGATTGCGCGCCGGGCACGGTCACCGCCAGCACCCCGACCCCGCCCAGGATCCGCCACTTGCCGGAGTCGCTTTTGAGCTCCAGCCTGGTCGACTTGACCAAGTCGCCCAGCCGGAATCTGACGTCGACGAAGGTGCGGCGACGCTCTCTGAAGGAGCCGACGATCTCCACCAGCGACGGTGGCTGGTAATCGGCGGCGCGAACGGCCGCCGGCGGGATGGTGGCAGTCATGTCTTTGGCGTCGCCGCCGGGCGCGATATCGGCCATCGCCCAGGCGGTTTCCGCGTCGTGTTTGGCCAATGCCTCGAAGTAGGTCGCGACCGCGTGCTCCGCGCCGGTGGACTGCCAGTAAATGACGGCGCCGCCACCAATGACCACCACCGCCACACCCAGCGCTATCCATCGGATCGGGCCGGGCGCCACCACGGCTTGACCATACGTTTGTCATCAGACTCGGACATCGGGCAGAAACCTACGCCTCCGCCCACCAATACTCAATTCGTCTCACAGGCGCCTGAGGCCGACGTGGACGTGGTCGGCGTCAACGGGCGACGCTTTTCGACTCCGTTTTGTGGTGGCGATAGGTCTGCACATCCCCGCCGAGGTGTAGAGACCTTTCGCCACATTGAAACGCGCGGCGGCAGCGGCGGGGCCGCCCAGCTAGATAATCACTGCTGCGAGCGCCTGCTGGAGACTGGAGGCGCGAGCGCTGGTGACATCGCCGTCGGACTCCCGGTCCTCGATCTCCTCGCGAATCTGCTCGATGCGCTGCTGCGCGTTGTCGTTGTCACCGCGGTCGATACGACGTTGCAGGTCGGCGATGCGCGAGAGAAGACTGTCGGCGCACTGGGGCCTGATCTCGCCCGCCGACTGTCCGGCCACGACGAGCTGGCGCAGGTTGGCAACGGACGCAAGCGCTCCCCGGGATGGTGCGGCCGTGGCCGCGGCGGCAGGCGTCGGCGTGGGTGTAGCGGCGGGCGTGGAAGGGGATGGCGCGGGCTGTCCTGGACCGGTGAAGACCTCCGGCGGAGTCTGGCCCGTGGTGAGGAACACGGCGGTGAGCACCGCGATGGTCAGGCCGGCGACCGTGATCAGCAGCATCCGCTGCCACGCCGCGGCGTTGGCCCGCGCCGGCCACCGCGTGACGCGCTCAAGGATGGCGGTCGGCGCAGGCCGGGTCGGCGCCGGTGCCACCGCGCGGTGACCCGCCTCAACGAGTCCATTGTGGACGGCCGACGCGGCCGTGCGGGCAGCGCCGGCGAGTTCGGCGCTGCCCGGCCGACCGGCCGGGTCGTCGGCGAGGCAGCGGAAGCAAACCTCGGCGACCTCGCCCGGCAACTCCGGCACCGCCGCGCGGAGCCGGGCCGGGGTGTCCGCCTTGTCCGGACGGTGACCGGTCAGGGCTTCAAACAGCAAGACTCCCAAGGCATAGACGTCGGCGGCGGGGGTGATCGGCGCTTGCGGGTCGTAGCGCTCGGGCGCGAGGTAACCGCGCGTGCCGAACCTCGGCTCGGCCTCGACGCGGCTCGCGCCAAGCACCGTGGCGATTCCGAAATCGATCACCTTGACGCCACCCCCCGTGAGCACCACGTTGGCCGGGGTGACGTCACAGTGGACGACGCCGTGCGCATGCGCGGCCGCAAGCGCGGAGGCCACCTGCGCCGCCACCGTCATCGCCTGCGGCCAGGGCATCGGCCCGTGCCGGAGGGCACGAGCAAGCGTCTGCCCGTGCACCAGCTCCATCACCACGAACGGCAGGACGACGCCATCGGCGTCGTATTCGCCATAGTCATGGATGTTGGCGACGTGGGGGTCGCTGACCATGGCCATCGCCCGCGCCTCGCGCCTCAACAGGCCACGCGTGATCTCATCGCGCACCAGCTCCGCCGAGAGCACCTTCACCGCGACCAGGCGGCCGAGCACCTGATCCTGCGCCCGCCACACCTGCGACATGCCACCCGAACCGAGCAGCTCCAGCAGCCGGTAACGGCCGGCGAACATCAGACCGGGCTCCAACGCCTGCATACCAAACATGCTACGCACTCACCAGAGGCGTCAGACCAGCTCCAGCAGGCTGCGTGCCTTGATCGCCTTGAGCGACAGGGTGCGGTACCCAACCTCCTCGAACAGCACCGTGATCCGGTCGTCCTCCTCGCGCATGACGATGCCCGGACCCCATTGCGCATGCCGCACCCGAGCCTGCACCGCGAAGCCCGTGTCCACATCGGACAGCGCCTGCGCCGAGCCGTCCCCGCAGTTGTCGCAAGACCCGCACAGCCCCGGCAGCTCCTCGCCGAAGTAGCCAAGCAGGAAGTGGCGCCGGCAGTCCTCGGTCTCGGCATAACCCCGCATCATCTCCACGCGGGTCAGCTCGATGGTGCGCATCTGCGCCGCCTCGGCGGCCGCGGCCGTGACGGCCTCGCCGGGATCGGTGTCATCGCTGAGCCACCGCAGCCCCTCCGCGCTGGTCGCGATCGCCCCGGCCTGCTGCAACAGGTTGGCCGAGCGGGTCACGCGGGCACGGGTGACGTCAAGCTCCGCGACGATGTCCTCGATGCGGGAGGTGCCACCGCGGATCAGACCGGCTACTTTGGACAGCAACTCCTCGTCCACGGAGCCCGAGGCGAAGAAACGGGGCAGGCGCAGGTCCTCCGGGCGGAAGTAGAGGATGGCGGTGGCGGGCAATGCGTCGCGCCCCGCCCGTCCGATCTGCTGGTAGTACGAGTCCAACGACTCGGCCGGCGCGGCGTGCACCACGAAGCGGACGTTGGGCTTGTCGATGCCCATGCCGAAGGCCGACGTGGCAACGATGATCGCTTTGTCTGAATTGAGGAACGCGTCGTGCACCTCCGCGCGCTCGGCCGCCGAAAGCCCCGCGTGGTAGGCGTAAGCCTCCTCGCCTGCCTCGCGCAGCGCCGCCGCATATTCCTCGGTCTCGCCGCGCGTCGGCACATAGAGCAGGCCGGGCGGTTCCTGCGCCACGATCCGGTCGATGATCTCGCGCCGCTTCTCCCGTTCGGTGATCTCGCGTGACACCTCGAGCCGGATGTTGGGGCGGTCGAAGCCCTTGACCACCTGCACCGGGTCGCGCATCTTCAGCCGCTCGACGATGTCGGCACGCACTGGCGGCGATGCGGTGGCGGTCAGCGCCAGCACGGCCGGGTGCCCCAGCCGCTCGACCGCCTCGCCCAGGCGCAGGTAGTCGGGGCGGAAGTCGTGGCCCCACGAGGAGACGCAGTGCGCCTCGTCCACCACGAACAGGGATGGCTTCGCCTCCAGCAGCTCCGCGATCACCTCGTCCTTGGCCAGCTGCTCGGGGGTTAGGAAGACGAACTCGGCCCCGCCCGTCTGCAGCGCCTCGAACGCGGCCTCGTTGGCCCGGTCCGAACGCGACGAGTTGACCACGTGCGCCCCGCCGCCTTGAGCAAGTGCCGCGCCCTTGCTCATCAGGCCCATCACCTGATCCCGTTGCAGCGCGATGAGCGGCGACACCACAACGGTGACGCCGTTGAGAAGCATCGCCGGCACCTGATAGATCGCCGATTTGCCCGAGCCGGTCGGCGAGACCACGAGCGTGTCGCGGCCCGCCATCACGTGCCCCATCGCCTCGGCCTGCGCCGGACGCAGCTCCTGCCAGCCGAAGAGACGGCGGGCCGTGTCGCGCAGCTGGTCAAGTCCGATGTGGGACGCGGGAGGTGGCATGCACGGCATACTATCCGCCGGCGGCGGGAGCAGCGCGGCCGGACGTCATCGCCGCGCCGCGGGCACCTTGCGCACCGCCTTCTTGGCGGCCTTGCGGGGAGCCTTCTTAGGAGCGCTCTTCGATGCGTTTTTGGAAGCCTTTTTGGTGGTACCGCGGCGGCGTTGCCGTGTGGCGTCGACGCTGAGCCGTAGGGCCTCCATCAGATCCTCTGCACCGGTCGCCTCCGGCGCCGCCTGGGCCGCGGTCACTTCCTTGCCGGCCTTCTTCGCCGCGATGAGTTCCTTGACGCGGTCGGTCTGGGAGTCCCGGAAGTCATCAGGATGCCACTCGGCGGTCATGGACGCGATGAGCTGGGCGGCCATGCGTAGCTCCTGTGGCCGGGGCTTGGCGCGGCTGGGCATGGTGTCCAGGACGTCCTCGGGGTCGCGCACCTCGTCGGCGAAGAACATCGTCTCCAGCACCAGAAGCGGGCCGTCGGGGCGGATCGTGGCCAGGTACTCCTTGGCGCGCATGACGAACGTCCCGATCGCGGCCCGGTTGGCGTCGGCCATCGCGTCCCGAAGCAGCGCATACGTTTTCGCGGTTTCCTCGCTGCCGGGCCCGAGATAGTACGTCTTCTGGTAGTAGATCGGGTCGATCTCGTCGAGGTCGACGAACTGGTGTATCTCAAGGCTTCTAGAACGGCCGGGGGCGATCTCGTCAAGCTCGTCGGGATCGAGCATCACGTACTCGCCACCGCCGACGTCGGCGCCCTTGACAATGTCCTCGTACTCGACCTCCTTGCCGGTACGCTCGTTGACCCGCTGATACCGGATGCGGTCGCCTGTGTCCTTCTCGAACTGGTGGAAGGAGACCTCGTGCTCGCGGGTGGCCGGGTACATCTCCACCGGCACGGAGACGAGCCCGAAGCTGATGACCCCGTTCCAGATCGACCGTGCCATGCACTTCACCGTACCCGCGTTTCGCGTGCCCAAACGCCGAAACCGTTTGCCCCCAGCCCGCTCGGGGTACCCCAGGGCGCCCAACCCAAGGTGGTGACAATGACGACGGAGCCGCCGGACGAGGCGCCGGACGAGGCGCTCAGGGCCGCCGAGCTCGAGGCGGAAGCGCTGCAGAGCGACCCCGACATCCTGCGAACGCTGGGTCCGCCGCTCAACCGCCGCTCCCCCTTCATGGTCGGACTGCTGGGCGCGGCCGGTGTGGTGACGACCCTGGCGATCGCCCGGGTGGTGCTTGACATCAGCACCGTCCTGCTCCTCATCGGCCTGTCGCTGTTCCTGGCGATCGGCATGGAGCCGGCGGTGCAGCGCCTGATGGGCTGGCGGTTGCCGCGCTGGTTGTCGGTCGGCATCGTCTCCGGCCTCATGCTGCTTGCCGTCTTCGGGTTCCTGGCGGTGGTGATCCCGGTGCTTGTCGGGCAGACGCAGCTTTTCCTGGAGATGCTGCCGTCCTACCTTGACGACCTGTATAGCAACGCCACAATGGCCAAGCTCGACGACCGCCTCCACCTCCGCGACCAGGTGGAGACGCTGCGACGCTCGATCGCCAACGGCTCGATGTTCGGCGGGGTGCTCGGCGCCGGCAAGATCGTGCTCAGCGCGACCGCCGCCACGCTCACGGCTCTCGTGCTCACCGTCTACCTGCTGGCCGACATGCCACGCATCCGACAGTTGATCTACCAGTTGATCCCGGCGTCGCGGCGGCCGAGTGCGATCATGCTCGGCGACGAGATGCTGGCGAAGGTGGGCGGCTACGTGCTGGGCAACATCATCACCTCGCTGATCGCGGGGATAGGCACGTTCATCTGGCTGCTGGCGTGGGACGTGCCCTACGCGGCCCTGCTGGGGATCACGGTGGCGTTTCTCGATTTGATACCCGTGATCGGCGCGCCCTTGGGCGGAGCGATCTGCACCCTGGTGGCGCTGACCGTCTCCGTGCCCATAGGCATCTCCACGCTGATCTTCTACACCGTCTACAAGCTGCTGGAAGATTATCTGCTCGTGCCGCGCATCATCGGCCGCACCGTGGATGTCCCGGCCACCGTCACCCTTGTGGCCGCCCTCGTCGGCGGGGCGGCGCTCGGAATTCTCGGGGCGATCGTCGCGATCCCGTTCGCCGCCGCCCTGCGCCTCTGGCTGCGCGAGGTGTTGCTGCCTCGCCTTGACCGCAGCTGACTTACCGCACAAGCACGTTCAGCCCGATGGTACAGACCACCGACAGCACCACCGAAACCAAGATCATAATCAGGCATCCCAGCCCGCCCCCGAGCGGCCGGATCTCCACGTTGCCTATCCGCATGAAGCAAGCTTGGCAAACTTGCTCTCCGAGACGTACTCGTCCTGGAACCTCACCTTGTCCACACCGTGCGACCTCCCGTCCTCCCAATCCCGCTGCGGGTGTCGCATTAGACATGGTGAGGACGATGGATCAGGCCGCCTTCGCGGCGGTTGCATCACGGCTGCAAGGTCCGATCCAGCAGGCCCGCCGCCTCATAAAAGGGTGGCGCCGGCCGCTCGCAGCATCGCCCTTTGCTCTGCACCCATAGCCGCAACGGTTGCGTCTTTGGGTGCAGAGCAAAGGGGGCTGGCCCCAGCCTTTCCCGCACCACACGGCTCGCGACGTCGCTCAACGAGCAGAAGCGTCCCACTCCGAACCGCCTGTCCAGCAACGCAAAATGCTCGCGCACATCAGTTTGCAGAGCCGCCGCGACGGCCCGCTCGACAAGCCCGCCCCGATGCTCGGCCAGCTGCAGCCGCCCATAGTCCCCGGCGAACTCGGGATGGTAGGCCCACTTCTCAAACCAGGCCCCCGCACACCGGGCGTCGCCCATCAGCCGCCCCACCGCCTCCCCGACCCTGCGGAACAGCCCTCTGGCCTCCCAGAAGGACACCCTCCCCCGACCCGACCCATGCAGGCTCACCCCGAACTCCTCCCAGGCCACATTGGCGATGAACGCCATGCACTCATCCATGGCAAAGCTGGGCGCCGGCACCTCACCGAAGACCGTGCGCAGCGCAAACCGGAAGTGCGCCATCGGGTGGTGCGCCGCGCCCGTGACCGCCCGCACCTCCCAGGCCAGTTTCTCCTGTGCCACAACGGCTTTCTCCACACACCCGCAGGGCTCGTCCCGCCGCGGCCGGGCCGCGAGGATCCCGTCGACCGCCTCGGTCAGGGCGTACACATGCGCCTGTCCGGCCGCCGCCCAGGCCCGCGCCAGCTTCTCCCGGGTGGTCGCGCTGCCCGACTCGGCGATGAGCTTGATGTACACCGCCTCTGGGTTGCCCACGTTCGGGGCCGCGCCGATCCGCTCGAGCATCGCGCGCCGGTCGCGAGCGATCCGTTCGAGCACAGCCTGAGCCTCAGCCAGGAGGTCTTCTTCCCCACCCATCGGGCTTCCGATGCTGGCATAGCCCATCGGCGGCGGTCAAAGCCGCCAGAGGAAACTTAACGCTCGCTTTACGTTGCCCCGATCGCGTCCAGCTTCGCCGCGTATTGCTCGGCGTCCGGGTGTCCCAGCTCCCTCAGGATCTCCCACGCCCGGGTCAGGCTTTCGCGCGCCGACCATGGTCGCAGTCCGCCTCCAGCAAGGATTCCAGGAGCCTGCGGCTGTGCGGTTCGTCGAGCACCTCGCCCATCCACGCCTGGGCGTCTTCACGCCGTGGGGATCGGGCGCTCGGCTCGAGCCAGTCGCCGGCGGCGGCCTCGGCGATGTGCCCCAGTTGCGCGATGAGCATCGAGAAGTGTCCACGCCGGTTCACCTCCGCCGGCCCGCCGGCGTGCCGGTAGGCGTCGATCAGCGCGCGGGCCCGGCCCGGGTCGGTACGGCCGAACTCGAAGAGCAGGCAACCGAGCTCCTGGCTCGGGTCGGCCGGACCGCTGTTCTCCCAGTCGATGACGCACACCCCACCGTCCGCGGTCGGCAGGACGTTGTCGGCCCACAGGTCGCGGTGGCAGGTACGCAGCGTTTCGGGCGGCTCGATCCAGGACTCCAATGCCACCAGCTCGTCGCGCAGGCCGGCCAGCCGCCCAGCGAACGGCGCGCCTGCCCGCCGAAGCCGCTCGATCAGCCGGTCCCATCCTTGCGCGCCGACCGGTTCGTGATACCACGGATGCACCGGGCTCGGGTCGGCCGCGAACGGTACCCGGTGGATGGCGGCCGTGACCGCGCCCACCAGACCCGGGTCCATGCCTGGGTCGGACGGGAGCAGGTCGACCCAGTCGTACACCCTCACCTGCCCACCACCCTCCGCAGTGGCGAATACGGTTCCCTCGGTGGTACGCCGCACCTGAGGCGCCGGGACGCCCGCGGCGTGGGCGGCTTCCTGAAACTCGGTCGTCAAGCGCACCTCGTCCTCACTGGACGGGTGGAAGGGCACCTTCACCGCCCAGCTGCCGTCCGCAGTCTCCAGCCGCCACACGACTCCCTGCTTGCCCCGCGCGACCGGCCCGTCTGAAAGCCATGCCGCCGCACCAAGACCGAAGCGCCGGGCGATTTGGGACGCATCCATCCGGCCATCCCATCACGCCGTACCTTGGACCCGTGAACGTCTACACCCACGGCCATCATGAGTCGGTGCTGCGCTCCCACCGGTGGCGCACCGCGGCCAACTCCGCCGCCTATCTTCTGCCCCACCTACGGCCGGGCATGTCGCTGCTCGACGTTGGCTGCGGACCCGGCACCATCACCGCCGACCTGGCCGCGATCGTGGCGCCCGGGCAGGTGACCGCCCTCGAACGCACCGCTGAGGCTCTCGACGTCGCACGCGCTCAGGTGGACCTGGACAACGTCGACTTCGCCATCGGGGACGCCCACGCGCTTGAGTTTCCCGGCGGCACCTTCGACGTCGTCCACGCGCACCAGGTTCTTCAACACCTGGCCGACCCGCTCCAAGCGCTGCGCGAGATGCGCCGGGTCGCCACCCCCGGCGGGATCGTCGCCGCGCGCGACAGCGACTACAGCGGCTTCATGTGGTATCCACGGCTGCCCGAGCTGGATCAGTGGATGAGCCTGTACCAGCAAGCCGCCCGCGCCAACGCCGGCGACCCCGACGCCGGCCGGCGCCTGCTGTCCCTGGCCCGGCGGGCGGGCTTCACCCGGATCGCAAGCACGGCAAGCATCTGGTGCTTCTCCACCGCCGAGGACCGGGCTTGGTGGGGCGGAATGTGGGCCGAACGCATCGTCCACTCCGACCTGGCCCGCCAGCTCTTGAACTCGCGGCTCGCTACGAACCATGAGCTCCAACGCATCTCGGGGGCGTGGCGGCGCTGGGCCGAGGACGAGGACGGCTGGATGGCCGTGCCGCACGGAGAGATCATCTGCCACGCCTGATTCCCACCCCCGGGGTTGATCAATCCGGCGGCTCCGCGTTGGATGGCTGTGTGGGCAGCGGCTCGATCTCCTCGGGCCGTTCCTCTTGCGACGCGGCCCGCAGGCCCTCGGCGTCAAGCGTGTTCGGCGTCTTCCAGAACCGCTCGGACTCCGCCTCCTGCTCCTCGACCTCTCTAGGCTCCATGCCCCCGCTATTTCCCCGCTCGACGACGGGTCACACGTCGGGAAGAGCGTGTAGGACGGTAATACCTGGCGAATCGACCCAGTGAGCGTCCTCGACGACCAGCACCACGAATTGCTGCGCGACCTGCGCCGGCACCCGGTTCGGCATCGACACACGGCACGAGTGTGGCGAACGCAACCTTGACGTGTCAGCGCGCCGGACAAAGAATTCATCCGTATGTATGATGTTCGCTCGCCATCATGGTCGCTCATGATGCAAAAAGCCAGGTTATTTTCTTGATCCTTTGGGAGACCGGCGGGGGAGAGAGGAAATAGGACGGTGCGGCTCAAAGATCGAGGATCAGGCAATTCGGCTCGCCGGTGGGATTCACCGGCCAATAGTGGGTACCAGCCCCGGCATGTCCATGGATGCGTCCAGCATTGACATGCCGCGCCCGGACCGCGTCAACACTCCGGCCGAGTTCATCGCCGCGATGCGGGCCTTGCGCGGCTGGACGAAGCTGACCTACCGCCAACTGGAGCGCCGAGCGCAGCAGCAGGGAGACCACCTCCCGCACAGCACCATCGCGACCGCCCTTTCGCGCGACCGGATCCCGCGGGAGAGCACGATCGCGTCGTTCGTGCGGGCGTGTGGCGGTGACCGGCACGCGGTCGAGGTGTGGCTCGCCGCGCGCAGGCGGATAGCGGTGGCGGACAAGGCGGTGGGCCACCTGGCCTATGCGGTGGAAGCTTGGCTGGTCAACCGGACGCGCTACTCCACTAAAGAGACACACGCCCAGCGCGTCGAGCTGACCAGCAATTACGCGGAGGGCACCCTCGCCCGCGCCGTTGCCGAGTCCAAGGGTGACCGCTGGGTGGGCCTGCACCGCCGGCACGAGCCGCCCAAGCTCCGCAAGCTGGTGCGCAGGCTGCGCCAGAACTAGCCCGGCGGGCGCCGATTACATCTGGATGACCAACCAGATGCCGATAGCGGGCTCGCCGGCCTCGTTGCGATAACGGTGTGGAGTCGTGGAGTCGAACGAGACGGCGTCGCCCGCCTCCAGCACGATCTCGTCGAAACCCAGTGTCAGCACAAGGCTTCCGGACACGAGGTACCCGTACTCCCACCCGGGATGGCGCATCAGCTCGCCGGTGCTGGATGAGGTTCCACCCGGGGCGTAGGTCACCTGGAGGAAGTCGACGTCGAGCGGGGGCAATGAGCCGAGCCGTTCCCACGTGACACCGGAGTCGAGCGTGAGCACCTGCCGCTCCTTGGGCCGCACATGCGGCCCGAGCCGGATCCCGCGCGCCGAGCCCAACGCGCCCAGCACCGTCGTGGGCGCGCCGGGCTCGGCGGCGTCCGATGTGAACACGTCCTGCATCGGCAGCCCCAAGGCCGTGGTGATCGCGTAGAGGGTGCTGACCGACGGCCGGCTCTTTCCGTTCTCGATCTGGGAGATCATGCTCGCCGAGACGCCGACGTCGCGGGCGAGCGCGCGCAGGCTCATTCCTTGCCGTTCCCGTGCGGCCCGGATCCGCTCGCCCATGTTCGCCGTTGGCATGCCACAACCTTCCCCATATTTATTGAGCGACTTTGTTGAGCGCCACTTTACACATCCGCCCGAGAGTGTTAAGCAGTACTGAACACCCGAAAACCCGGAGGGTGGTCACGATGACGATCCGAACATACGGTCCCAACGCGGTCGACTGGGAGCAGAGGGTCGACCTCAACCGGCTTCGTGACGAGCGCCTCGCCCGGCTGAGGTCCACATTGGAGCGTTCCGAGCTGGGCGCGCTGCTCACTTTCGACTTTTCCAACATCCGATACATGACCGCCACGCACATCGGCACCTGGGCGATGGACAAGCTCATCCGCTTCGCCCTGCTGCCGCGCGGCGGCGAGCCGGTCCTCTGGGACTTCGGCTCGGCCGCCCGCCATCACCAGCTGTACAACCCCTGGCTGGAGGGGACGAAACGGGCCCGCGCGGGGATCTCGACCCTGCGCGGCGCCTTCCACCCCGGCGCCGGCATAGCGGCCGAGGTGGCCCGCAAGATCGCGGCCGAGCTCTCCGAGCACGGGCTGGCGGGCGAGCCCGTCGGGGTGGACCTCATCGAGATGCCGATCCTTGCGGCGCTGCAGGCGGAGGGGCTGACCGTCGTGGATGGACAGCAGGCCTTCCTCGACGCCCGCCGCGTCAAGACCCAGGACGAGGTCGCCCTGCTGGCGCAGGCGTGCTCGATGGTGGACGCCGCCTACGAGGAGCTGTATGGCTTCCTGCGACCGGGTGTGCGCGAGAACGAGTGCGTCGGCCTGGTCGCGAAGGTCCTCTACGACCTGGGAAGCGAGTACGTCGAAGGGGTCAACGCCATCTCGGGCGAGCGGTGCGCCCCGCACCCGCATGTCTACAGCGACCGGATCATCCGCCCCGGCGACCCGGCCTTCTTCGACATCCTGCACAGCCACCTCGGCTACCGCACCTGTTACTACCGCTGCTTCTCAGTGGGCAGCGCGTCGCCGGCGATGCGCGACGCCTACGTCCGGTGCCGCGAGTACATGGACATGGCGATCGCTTTGGTGAAGCCGGGCGCGACCACCGCCGACATAGCCTCGGTCTGGCCGGCCGCGACCGAGTTCGGCTTCCCCGACGAGGAGGCGGCCTTCGCCCTCCAATATGGACACGGAGTGGGCCTTGCCATCTGGGAGAAACCGATTTTCAGCCGCCTGGTCTCGCTCGAGCACCCGGAAACCCTTGAGGAGGGCATGGTTTTCGCCCTCGAGACCTACTGGCCGGCCGCAGACGGCTGGTCGGCGGCGCGTATCGAGGAGGAGGTGGTGGTCACCGCCACCGGGTGCGAGGTCATCACCAAGTTTCCCGCCGAGGAGCTGCTCGTCGCGGGCCGCCGCTACTACACCACGGGCGGCTTCCTAAGCCTCGAAAGGGAATCGCAGTCCCACCTGAACACCAAAGCAGGGCACCATGATTGACGCAGAAAGACTGCTCAGCTGGTACCACATGATGGTTTTGATAAGGCGGACGGAGAAAGCGGCCCAGGATCTGTTCCTCGCCGGCCTTGTCAAAGGCACCACACACCTTGCCGCGGGCCAGGAAGCGGTCGCGGTCGGTGCGAGCGCCGCGCTGCGCGACGATGACTACCTCTTCGCGACCTACCGCGGCCATCATCATGCGATCGCGCGCGGCGCGACGCCCGAGGCGTGCCTGGCCGAGCTGATGAGCAAGGCGAGCGGGCTATGCGCGGGCAAGGGCGGGTCGATGCACCTGACCCACGCGGCGCGCAACATGCTTGGCTCCTATGCGATCGTCGGCGCCCACCTGCCGATCGCCGCGGGCGCGGCGTGGTCGGCGGGGCTGCGCGGCACGGATCAGGTCGCGGTCGCCTGTTTCGGCGACGGGGCAACGAACATCGGCGCTTTCCACGAGGCGCTCAACCTCGCCGCGGTGTGGCGGCTGCCGGTCATCTTCCTCTGTGAGAACAACCTGTACATGGAGTACACGCCGATCGCGTCGGTGACGGCGGTCGAGCATCCGGCCGCGGACCGGGCGGCCGCCTACAACCTGCCCGGCCACGTCATCGACGGCAACGATGTCGAGGTCGTGTATGAGGCGATGAGCGAGGCGGTGGCGCGCGCCCGCGACGGTGCCGGCCCTACGATCCTGGAAGCCCTGACCTACCGGCACTACGGGCACAGCCGCACCGACCCCGCGAAATACCGGCCGCAGCAAGAGGTGCAGGAGTGGCTCGCCCGCGATCCACTGCTGGTCACTCAATCACGGCTTTTGGCATTGGGGGTACCCAAAGAGTCCTTGAAGGAAATGCAGGAGCAGGCCGACAAGGTGGTGGAGGCGGCGGTCACCGCCGCGAAGGCCGCCCCCGAGCCCGAGCTGGAGTCGGCGTTCACCGATGTCTGGGCCGATGGAGGTGCGTCGTGGAGGACGTGATCTCCTATCGCGAGGCGATCGCCGAGGGCATCGCCCGCGAGATGCGCCGCGACCCGAGCGTCATCTGTGTGGGCGAGGACATCGGTGCGGCCGAAGGGGTTTTCAAGACCACCGTGGGCCTGTTCGCTGAGTTCGGTCCCGGCCGGGTCTGGGACACTCCCATCTCGGAGCAGGGGTTCATCGGCGCGGCGATGGGCGCGGCGATGACCGGCATGCGGCCCGTGGCCGAGCTGATGTTCTCCGACTTCTTCGCCTGCTGCTGGGATTATCTGGCCAACGAGATCCCGAAGGTGCGCTACATGACCGGTGGCCAGGTGACCGTCCCGATCGTGGTGCGCACCGCCAACGGGGGCGGGCTCGGTTTCGGCGCACAGCACTCGCAGGCCGTGGAAAACTGGGCTTTCGCCGTGCCGGGCCTGAAGATCGCGGCGCCCTCCACCCCGGCCGACGTCATCGGCCTGATGGCGGCGGCGATCCGCTCCGACGATCCGGTCATAGTCTTCGAACACAAGGCGCTCTTCGCCAGCAAGGGCCCGACCGCACCGCTGGATCACGTTGTCCCGCTTGGGAAAGCGGCGACCGTGCGGGCCGGCTCGGACGTCACCCTGGTGGCGCTCGCCTCCACCGTCCCCACCTGCCTCGCCTCCGCCTCGCTGCTCGACGGGGAAGGCATCCAGGCGGAGGTGGTCGACCTGCGCTGCCTCATCCCCCTGGACATGCGGACCGTCCTGGACTCGGTCGGCCGCACGTCACGGCTGGTCATCGTCGAGGAGAACCCGTACCAGGGAGGCTGGGGCGGGACGGTCGCCTCGATCGTGGCCGACGAGGGCTTCCAGCTGCTCGACGCCCCGATCACGCGGGTCGCCGGCGCCTGCGTCCCGCTGCCCTTCGCCGATTCCTTGGAGAAGCATGTCCTTCCCTCGGTCGAGCGGGTGACCGGGGT
>Ga0075431_100003709_pt1 | contig 14841 bp, 7 predicted proteins | sample RhiMetdeltSRZDD5_FD_75297 | JGI IMG/M metagenome (GOLD analysis project Ga0075431, IMG submission 75297) | Populus rhizosphere microbial communities from Tennessee, USA - Rhizosphere MetaG P. deltoides SRZDD5 | ecosystem: Host-associated > Plants > Roots > Rhizosphere > Soil | place: USA... | reverse complement strand
GCTACCGACATCGCTCTCCTCTCGAGCACACTCAGGAAATATGGCGTCGATCCCAACGGCGGGCTCCGTCACTTCCAAGTGTTGCTGGAAGTCCGGACGATGGCCGGATCGCCCAGTGCTCTCGCTGTGATCGCCTGTCACGCCCTGCCGTCCGGACGAAATAATTAGTCCGGATCACAGCCTGAAAAATGTCGCTTTCCGGCAAACCGGCTGTTAGACTATCGGGTCATGCCGGCCACCTGGACACAGAACTATGACCCGTTCGGCAACACTTTGCTGTCCACGCTTACGGCCGCGGTGCCGGTCATTCTCCTGTTCTTATTGCTTGCTGTCTGGAAGATTATCGCCTGGCGCGCTGCTGTCTACTCGTTCGCTGTAGCCGTACTTCTGGCTTGGCTGATCTTCGGCATGCCCGGCCCCATGGTCGCCGCAGCCGTCGCTCATGGGCTTGTGTATTCCGTCGTACGCATTGTCTGGACGCTGCTGGCCGCCGTATACGTTTACGAGATCACGGTCGAGGCCGGCCATTTTAAGACCATTAAGGAATCCATCGGCGGCATCACCGCTGATCGTCGTCTACAGGTCCTCCTGATCGCGTTCGCCTTCGGCGCGGTCCTCGAAGGCGCCGGTGGAGGCGGAGCGCCGGTCGCAGTCGCCGGAGCCATGATGGTCGGACTCGGCTTCCGCCCCTTCGAGGCGGCGGTCCTGTGTCTGATCGCCAACACCGCGCCAGTCGCATTCGGCGGCATGGGCAACCCGATTCGAACTCTTGTCGCCGTCACTGGACTCCCTGAAGCCGACATCAGCGCTACAGTTGGCCGCATCCTTCCCTGGACCGCTATGATCCTGCCTTTCTGGCTCATTCGTACGCAGGTGAAGACAAGGGAAACCCTGGAGGTTTGGCCGGGACTGCTCGCCTGCGGTGTCGGATTCGGCGCGATCCAATTTTTTTGGTCGAACTTCATGGATGCTGCTTTGGTCGACATCATGGGCGGTATGGGTACGCTGGTGTGGCTCGCCATATTTTTCAGAATATGGCAGCCGAAGCGCATCTGGCGTTACAAAAACGATCCTCCTGTCTCCTCCAAGCGTTTGCTCACTGCCGGTCAGATCACCTACGCGTGGCTGCCCTTCCTGCTTCTGGCCGCGCTGGTTGTTATCTGGGGCCTGCCTGCCGTCAAGGCGAAGTTGGATGCCGTGACGCTCAGCGTTCCCGTTCCGGGCCTTCATCAACGGGTGCTGCGGATTCCACCTGTTGTCGCCGCTCAGCACGCTGAGCCGGCCGTCTTCGACATTGCCTGGCTGTCGGCAGTCGGCACGCCAACCTTCCTGGCCGGCCTGATTTCAGGACTGGTTTTCGGCCTTTCACTCCGGCAAACCATCCAGGTGTTCTTCCGCACTTGCTACCGCATGCGTTTTTCGGTAATCGCCATCCTCGCCATGCTCGGTCTCGGTTTCATCACGCGCTACTCGGGAATGGACGCGGTCATGGGCCTCGTGCTCAGCCATACCGGTTGGTGGTTTCCCCTGTTCGGTACGCTCATTGGATGGCTTGGAGTCGCGCTCACCGGCACCGACGCAGGCTCGAACGCGCTTTTTGGCAGCTTGCAGGTGATCACCGCCAACAAACTCGGACTCAGTCCAGTACTGATGGCCTCTGCTAATACGGCCGGCGGCGTGATGGGCAAGATGATCGACGCCCAGTCAATTATCGTGGCTTGCGCCGCAACCGGACTGGAAAACAGGGAAGGCGATGTCTTCCGAGCGGTCCTGGGACACAGCATCGCGCTAGCGCTGATAGTCGGCGGGATTGTGATGCTGTTCGCCTACGTCGTCCCTGGATGGGTCGCCAACGGACATCGGTTCAGGTAGACCTGATTGACCAGGGACCCTATCCACGGGTAGGCGATTTCCGGATGTTTCTGTGACATAGTTTCAAGACTCACCCCTCCGGGCGCAAGCAGGTTAGTTAGAGAAAAGGAAGAGTGCATATGAAGCAGGTCTTTGCCGCAGTCGTGTATCTGTCGTTGGCGGTAGGTTTGTACGGGCAACTCGCCACTACAACGTCTTTGGTTGGTACGGTTTCCGATTCAAGCGGAAAGGTCATTGTTGGGGCCAAGATAACCGCTGTGAACTCAGCCACACTGGACACTTACAACACAACCACCAACCAGGATGGCAATTACCGGCTCGACTTCGTCCGGGTAGGCGTCTACGACGTTTCTGCCGAATATGCCGGGTTTTCACGCGTTCAGCATATCGGCAGCGTTGTCGGTAACAACCAGATCGTGCGCAACGATTTTACGCTGACGCCGGGATCTGTCGCTGAGTCCATCACGGTAGAAGCCTCGGCTGTGATGCTTAAGACGGATGACGCCGCCGTTTCTGCGCTCATCTCCCAGAAACAGCTTGCCGATCTACCAATGAACGGCCGTAACGTCATGATGCTGGCCACTACCACGGCGGGTGTTCTGCCCGGAACAAAGGGGACACAAGGTGTTCCGCCAGGCCAGGCATTCATCGGGGCCGGTACGCGCGAGATCCAAAACAGCATGGCGCTCGATGGCATCAGCATCATGAACAACCTTATTACTACTTCTCCCACGACGCCCATGGTCGAAACCGTGCAGGAGGTAGAGGTACAGACCGGTACTTATTCCGCCCAATACGGCGCATATTTGGGCGTTCACATTAATATGGTTTCGAAGAGCGGCACGAACCAGATTCACGGGAACCTGGTGGAATTTATTCGGAACGATGCCTTCGACGCTCGGGGGTACTTCCTGCCCGCAACAGCAAAAAAGACGGCGCTTCGTCAAAACCAGTACGGCATCGAGGTGGATGGACCGGTGATCATTCCCAAGCTGTATAACGGCAGAGACAAGACTTTCTTCATGGGATCGTGGGAGAGACTTCGTAATAAGAGGCAGACTTCTTCGAACAACAATACCGTCATGACGGAGCAATTTTTCGCCGGGAATTTTTCTGCGACTCCGACAGTGGTTAGGGACCCTTCGAACAACGGTACGCCTTTCGCGGGCAATATCGTCCCGACAGCAAGGCTTTCTCCCATTGCTATTGCGCTGCAGCAATACTACGTGAAACCAAGCGTCCCGAATGCCATTACGCAAAATTTCTCGACGATATTCCCGGCCAAGCTGACAAGCGATCAGACGGTGGACCGGGTCGATCAGAACATCGGTTCCCGCGCCAGGCTGTTCTTCCGTTACCAGCGGCAGAAACAGGCTATCCAGAATGGTAATGCGATCAAGTTCAATGCAGCCGAGGTTCCGTCGATCGCCGAGAATTATACAGGCGGTTATACCCACACTGTCACGCCTTCGATCGTCAATGATTTCCGAATCGGCCGGCAAGCCCTCAATACGGATTCGGTCAATTATTTTTACGTGAATAATATACCGGACGCTGGAACGAAGTTGGGCATCCCCGGCTTTGATGCCGATACAAAGAGCGCAAACCCGGGAACTCCGGAATTCAACGTGAGCGGATTCTCCGGATGGGGAAACGCCGGTACTAACTGGTTCCAGACCGACAGCACGTGGCAAGCAGTCGAACAAATCAGTTGGCTCAAGGGAAACCACGCCATTATGGCGGGCGCCGAGTTCCGGAAACTTTATACATCCCGCAGCGCCGCCAACAGCCCGCGTGGAGTATTTAGTTTCAACGGTCAGTTTTCAGGATATGCGCCCGCGGATTTTATGATGGGATTGGTCCAGAATCTGGTCACTCCGACCATTCAGTTCCAGGGCGACGTCGCCGCATGGCGCGATGGCTTTTACGTATTAGATAACTGGCAAGCTTCGAAGAGGCTGACGATCAACTACGGCATTCGGTATGAGCTTCAGACGGTACCCTACTCGGTCAAGGGATTTGCCCGGGAGTTAAACGCCGCGCAGACCGCGCCGGTGCCGGAAACCGTTCCGTCGCCCGGCTTTCGATTCCACAACCCCAACCATAAGAGCTGGGCGCCGCGCTTGGGCATAGCCTACCGTCTTAGCGAGAAGACAGTGATCCGCCTGGGCGGCGGCATTTACTACAATCCCAACCAGACCAACAGCTTCACCTTCTTGACGACGAACCCGCCATTCGGAAACTCGACTACCTGCACGTCACTGCCGACCACTCCGACGATCTCGCTGTCCAGCCCCATCGGCGCCGGCTGCAGCACTTCGGTGTCGCAGAACTGGATAACCGACAATTGGAATCTGCCGCCTGCAACGATGAATCAGTGGAGCTTTGGAATCCAGCGGCAGCTTTCGAAATCCACGGGTTTGGATGTTCAGTATCTGGGATCGCATTCGCTCCACCTGGATCGTAGCTATTTCAATAACACGCCTTATCTCCCTGGGCCGGGGGCGATTAATCCCAGGCGCCCGAATCAATTGTTCGGCCAGATCCGGACAATCTCAAATGACTTGATTTCGAACTACCATCACCTCGCCGTCTCCGTGCACCAACGCTTCTTTCGCGGCTTCCTGTTCGACGCCAGTTATACATGGGCGCATGCTCTCGATGTCACCAGCGACTCCAATAATGGCGGAGCTCCCATGGACCCCTACAACTGGCGGCGCGACTATGGCAACGCTCCGTTCGACATCCGCCATCGTTTTGTCGCCACGTATATCTACGAGATTCCGTTCTTCCAAACGAACAGTCGTTTGATGAAGACTGTGTTCGGCGGATGGCAGATCAACGGGATTACGACGCTGCAGGGCGGAACCCCATTTAATCTCTCGATGAATACCGACGCCGCCAACACCAGCGCACAAGGTCCACAGCGGCCTGATCTCCTGAAAAAGCCTGTCTACGATTGCGGAGCAGGACGCCTTACCGCCTGTATCGATCCAACAGCTTTCGCAGTTCCCGGCAACATCGCACAAGGCATCTTCGCCTACGGGACTATGGGCCGCGGTGTCATGCGCGGACCGCATCTGTTCAACACAGATATGTCGCTCCACAAGAATTTTCAGATCAAGGAGCGGCTGAGATTCACGTTCCGCGCCGAAGCGTTCAATGTGTGGAACAATCCCGAATTTTCCGCGCCGGCCTCGAATATTCAAGCCGCCACGTTCGGAAATATCACTTCGACATCTGTCGGAGCAAGAGCGGTCCAATTCGGCGGAAAACTGTCGTTTTAGGCGGCCTGTCTTCTTGAGATGGCAGGCTGTTTACTTCTTTGGAAGAGATACCGTGATATTGCGATATCGTAAGCCGCCGGTATGATCGCCTTGCAGGAAGAACGGCCCCGGCTGACCTTCATTACTGTCGATTGCGCCGCCGGTAATACCGGGTAGCTCAAGCCGGTCGTGAATAGTGACGCCGTTCCGCACCACGGTAACCGTGCGGCCGACTAGAGTGACGTCGAAAACCTGCCATTGGCCATCCCCCATTGGCAGGTCCTGGGCTGGCGCGAAGTAGCCATAGATTGCGCCCATCTCGTTGCGAGGCTGTGTGCCACCCTCAGTGCCGATCTGGATCTCATAACGCCCCCGCAAAAAAATTCCGCTATTACAATGATCGGGGCAGTTAACCTCGATGTGGAGTTTGAAATCATCGAAGGTTCTGGTGGTGCGTACGTTTGCGCCCTTCTCTGCATTGACCAGCTCTCCATTTTGCGCCACCCAATGACTAACGCCGCCCATCGGGGTCCATCCGCTTAGGTCCTTGCCATTGAAGATGGGTTCGGGGGCGGTCCACTGAGCAGGCATGGGCCGCTTAAGCTCAGGCGCACGGACGGCAGCTAGCTGCGCATTCGTGGTTTCTCCGCTTTTCTGTACCCCGGTCAGCTTATCGCCGTTCACCGTGAGGTCCCAAATCGTTTCAGGCCGGTTGTTCCGGGCAGGCGAAAGCGTGACTAGAAGATGCGACCCTTCAATCTTGGCCGCGGAAAAAGGGCGAACAGCTCCGCCGCGCGGCTGGATCCGGGCCTGCAGCCCTCCGTCCTTTTCTATTACCTCCATCCATTGCGGGAAGGTGTCGCGGTCGGTGGTGACGGTGAAGTCCCACCGGCCCGTGAATAAGTTCGCCTGCGGGTAGATCGCAACAATCGAAAAAGCGACAAGCGCCGGGGCAAGCCACAGTCTGTTCATAATTAATCTACCCTAAGCCCGAACCGGGCGGTCGAGAACCTTCCAATTGCGCTCGTCGAAGTAAAGAACCTTTCCCTCGCGATAACTCATAACGGCGAGGGAGATCAATACCTGGGCGCGCGCCGCAATGTCCACGTCGAGCGTGGGCTTCTGGCGGGTCCGCATGCAATCCAGGAAGTTGCCGATATGCGTCGCAAGCGTAGGATTGTTTTCAACCGGGATCTTGATCTCATCCTTACCTTCGAACTTTGCCTCGAGTTCGGGCACAAGATATTTACCTTGGCGCTTTTCAGCTTTAAGCGTAATGAAAGGGGCATAGCTCTCAAACCGACCGTGATCCACCATGGTGAGAGTCGCTCCGTGCCCGCGAATCAGGCCCGGTATGTGCTGCGAATTTGCCATTGAGGACGTGAGCACCACTGAGTGTCCCTTTGCGTAATCGGCGATCAAATGGAATGTATCCGGGACTTCTCTATCGGGCTTGGTGGGATCTTCCGGAAGCGTCTTGAAAACGGAAACATTGCCGCCTGCGATTACCTTTGTTGGGAATTGCGGCTCGGTCCAACAGACGTTCATCGGCGCCGCCACGTGGAAGAATAAATCGGTCGCGATCCCGCCGGAATAATCCCAATACTTGCGGAATCGGAAGAAACGATCTGCGCCCAGGTCGCGGACCCAGTCGCGTTTTGGCGCCGGACCGAGCCACATCTTCCAGTCGATATAATCGTCACCCTTGCCGTCCGGGCCAGCCGCAGGATCGATCTTATAGTTCCACTCGCCTTCAATCGAGTTGCGGTGGTAGCTGCCCTGGCTCATGACCATCTGGCCGATCATTCCGTCTGCAATCGCCTTCTTGGCTTTACGCCATAGATCGCCTGAGGTTGTCTGTGAGCCGACTTGCAGAACCCGCCTGGTTTCACGAACGGTGTTGGAGAGCCGGCGCGCTTCGTCGATCGTGTGGCACATCGGCTTCTCGAGATAGACATCCTTACCCTTGTCCATCGCCTCCAGGGCAATTCGCGCGTGCCAGTGATCCGGCGTCGCCACGATGACAGCGTCGACATCGCTTCGGTTGAGAATTTCGCGATAGTCGAGGCTCCCGTCACATTCCATGGCCGCCTTTCTCTGAGAAAGGCGCTTCTGGTAGACGTCGCACACGGCTGCGACCCGCGCGTTGTGCGTCGCGCCGCCCACCTTTTTGAACTCGTTGGAGACGCCCGAGCCGCGTCCCCCGCAGCCGATGAGGGCTACGTTAATGCGGTCGTTGGCGCCGATGACACGGCCTGATGATGCAGCCTTAGAGGCGGCGAAGGAGCGAGCGGCGACGCCGAGCGCGCCGGCAGTTTTCAGTAGATCGCGGCGATTGTAGTCCGACATTTGTGACTCCAGTGTTGGTGTTATCGATTCTATCCCAACGATCCACGCCGGAGCAACGTTATAGACGTGCTTAACGTCAGAAAGAATTGGGAAATCCCTGGCCGCGGTTTCGGACGGAGATGCATCGGACCTTTCAATGCGGTACGTTGACGCTCATTTCTCTCAGACGAGCGATGCGGCCCGTAAGTCTTTATTTCCCTGTGTTAAAGCGACGGTTAGAAACGTTCATAACCTTGTTCACCATTCGCTTGGCGAATACATTAGAATTGTATGTCAGTTGATAAGGCCACGATTGTGCTCTCTCGCAAAGCTTTCAGCGCGTGTCTGTCAAGTGCGGCCAATATCGAATTTCACGGTCCAAAAATCCTCCAATGAGACTGTAGAGTTCCGTGATGCAGAATACCCGCAATAAAGAGGTTTACGACGCGGTTGTTGTCGGCTCCGGCGCAGGTGGCGGCACCGCGGTCCAGGTCCTGATCGAGAAGGGTATGCGGGTCGCTCTTCTCGAAGCCGGGCCGATGCTGGACGTGAACCGAGAGTTCAAAGAGCACGAATGGCCTCATCAATACAACCATCGTGGCGCCGAGGAAGGTGGCGCGGCCTATTTCGGTAAGGGCAAACCGTTCGGCTTCTTCTCAACCACCAGCGGCGGTTGGCAGCTTGAGGGAGAACCCTACACCGTGGGTGAGGGTAGCCAATTCCAATGGTTCCGTTCGCGTATCCTGGGCGGCCGAACCAACCACTATGGGCGGATGTCGTTCCGGTTCGCTGAATACGATTTTAAGCCGTATGACAAGGACGGCCTCGGCACGAACTGGCCCATCTCCTACCAGGACATAGCGCCCTACTACGACAAAGCTGAGGATTTCATCGGCGTCTGCGGAAGCAAGGAGAATGTTGCTTCGTGTCCGGACGGCAAGTTCCACGAACCGCCGCCCCCTAAGGTCCACGAAGCCCTCATCAAAAAAGCCTGCGACAAGCTTGGCATCATCTGCATCCCAAATCGCCGCGCTGTTATCACCAAGCCGCTTAATGGGCGTCCCGCGTGCCATTATTGCGGCCAATGCGGTCGAGGCTGCAAAACCGCATCGAATTATAGTTCTTCGCAAGTGCAAGTATTTCCTGCCATGAAGACCGGCCGCTTGAAAGTGATCGACCTCGCCATGGTCCGCGAGGTTCTCACCGATGGGAATGGCAAGGCGACCGGCATTCTCTACGTCGACAAGAGGACGCGCACCGAACAAACAATTCAGGCCAAGGTTGTCATTCTTGCCGCGAGCGCCTGTGAGTCAACCCGCATATTGCTGAATTCCAAAAGCAAGGAATTTCCTAACGGTTTGGGCAATGGATCCGGCCTGCTCGGACGGTATCTCATGGATACCGTCGGCTTTGGTCTGTCGGGATATGTGCCGGCGCTCGAAGGGATGCCGCGCTATGACACGGACGGCGCCGGTGGCGCGCATCTCTTTATGCCCTGGTGGTTGTGGCAAAAGCACAATACCCTGGACTTCCCGCGCGGGTATCACATTGAGATCGGCGGCGGGTACAGTATGCCCGGAATCGGTTCCTACCACGGCGCGGCGCGGCGGTTCGGCTACGGGGCGGAAATGAAGAAGCAAATCCGACAGAGCTATGGGGCAAGCATCAGCTTTGCCGGTAGAGGTGAAATGATCCCGAATATTCACTCCTATTGTGAGCTTGATCCGACTGTCGTCGATTCCTGGGGTATCCCGGTCTTACGCTTCCACTTCAAATGGACGGATTATGAGTGGAAGCAGGCGAGGCATATGGAAAAGACGTTCGCAGATATTATCACCACAATGGGCGGACGTGTTTCTGGTTTGAGCGCAGCCCAGCGCGAGGCCGATGGCATATCGATTCCCGGTACGATCATCCACGAGGTCGGCGGCGCGCGTATGGGAACGTCGGCCAAGAACTCAGTGCTAAACGGGTATTGTCAAACGCACGACGTAAAGAATTTGTTCGTCGTCGACGGAGCCGGTTTCGTATCCAATCCCGACAAGAATCCCACCCTCACGATCAACGCGCTGGCGTGGCGCGCCTGCGATTATATTAACGATGAAATGAGGCGGGGCAATGTCTGACTTCATTCCAGTTTCAACAATCGATCGCCGTTCCGTTATCCGCGGCCTGGCGCTTGGACTGACATCGCTCGGCGTGATGGATTTCGCGGCGGCTCAACACGTCCATACCGAGACGAACGCCGAAAAGGCGGCGGGCCCATATAAAGTAAAGGCCTTTCAACCCGGCGAGTACAAGACGATTCAGCGGCTGACTGAGATCATCGTGCCCAAGGATGAAGTATCCGTCAGTGCTCTCACCGCTGGCGCGCCGGAGTTCATCGACACTCTATCGAGTCAGAACCCGAAGCTGGCTGACATTTTTCACGGCGGTTTGGCGTGGCTGGATGCAGAGATGCGCAAGCGTTACAAGGTGGCGTTCGCCAACGCCACATCCGCGCAGCAAACCGCTATGCTGGATCTGTTGGTCGAGGCAGGACGAACTGAGGCCGCCCGGAAAAGCGAGGAATTGCTTTACCAGAAGTCGGCTGTCTACAAGGAATTCGGCGCTTACACTGTAAAGCGGTCAGGCGATCTTGGCCCAGGGATTGAGTTCTTCGACTGGGTTCGCAAGATGACAGTGGATGCCTTCTACACCAGTCCCGCGGGCATCAAGGACATCGGGTATGTGGGGAATGGGGCTTATAGCCGTTACGTCGTGCCACAGGCCGCACTCGACTACGCGATGAAGCGCAGCCCATTTGCCTAAAACGCCCGTAGCCGCACTTTAGCTTTTCTCTCTAAACTTATGATTTTATGCGGCTTGACTATCCCATGTATACGTCTTAAGAGCTGAATTTGTGCGGAACTAGCCGGGCCCGCTTCCGCTTAGAATCCGAAAATATAGCCTCCGTTCTGCATGCCGCGCTAAGACTGCGCGCAATAAACACGATAAGTCAGTTGATGCGTACGTGTCGGCTACTCCTATTTATATTCGCGGCCGTCTGTACGCATGCCGAAGCGCCACTACCCACCCAGTTTGTAGTGAATACATGGGACACAACGGCCGGCTTGCCCGAAGAGACGGTCTATTCCTTAATACAGACTTCCGACGGCTACCTGTGGCTGGCTAATGCCAATGGCCTAGTGCGATATGACGGGTATGCTTTCCAAACCTATCAGCCAAGACAGGATCTTGGTGGAGATGCAAAGCAAGAAATCACGCGAATGGGGCCAGGGCCGGATAACAGCGTTTGGGTCTATTCAAGAGCATATGGTCTCGTGCGCTTCCACAAGGGCGTGTTCCGTCGCGCTCCGGCGTACCCAACGCCGTGCAGTGTAACGCAGATACAAGAAGACCGGGGTGGAACTCTTATCGTCTGCAGTGAACGGGTGTTGCGCAGCGTTGGCGAACGGTTTGAAGAACTGACGAAAGATCTGATTGAACCCGCCAATAGCATCTTGTCGGCCGCACGTGATGCCGACGGCCGTTTATGGATCGGATTTACCCAAGGCGGATTGGCTCGGGTTGAAGACAATGGAAATCTAACCATGACGTACGGTCCCCGAGAAGGCATCCCCCCGGGACCGGTGAATCAGATTCTTGCTGCGGGAGCGAACCGACTTTGGGTCGCCACCGACCACGGATTGGCAGTCGCCGAGGATGGGCGCGTTAAGGTATTCACCACAAGAGACGGGCTGCCTTCCGACGTCATTCGACGGCTCGCTCTTGGCCGGGACAAGTCGCTGTGGGTGGGCACCACAAGAGGAATCGCCCTAAGCCGCGCTGGACGCTTCGAGCTAATTCCAGCGCTGCCTACCAGTTCGGTGTGGAATATTGTCGAAGACCGCGAGGACAACATTTGGATCACATTCGCAGAGATGAATCTATTTCGGGTGCGCAAGCCTAAATTCCTGACCTGGGAAATTCCGGAAGGACTCCTGAACGAGCCTCCGCGGGCAGTCGTACAAAGTGGCGATACGCAATGGATCGTGCAAGGGAGTGCGTTTTGGCGTCTCAGAGATAGGAAGTTGAAACAGATATCGCTTGGACAGAAGCCTCTGCTGCTGCGGTCCCTGGAAAGAGATGAGGCTGGCCGGATTTGGGTACTGGCCGACGACAAGGCGTTCATCTTCGATCCGCGCACGGCTAAAGCTAGACAGGTGGTTTTTCCCCCGGGCGCTACAAAGATGCTCTCAATCAGTCGCGACCGCTTAGGACGGATGTGGATCGCGACAGGGAGCGGTCTGTTTGTGGGAGAGAACGAAGGAGTCAAACCCGTGCCCATCGCGGGTCTTCCTTCCCTCGTTGCTCGTTCCGACGTTCGTCAGTCTCGTGATGGCCGTCTGTGGCTTTCTGTCAACAAACCGGGCCTCTTCGAACTGCGCGATGGAAAGGCTGTTCTTGTTTCTCTTGGCGCCGACCCTGAACTGAAGCGGATCTATACCTTTTATATCGACTCCAACAACGACTTCTGGTTTGGATTCGATGGCGGCGGCCTGGGGCGGTGGAGAAACGGAAAGCTCACTCGCTACGGGCATCAAATCGGTAAGCGTCACAATTTTGTTTACCACTTTGCGGAGGACACGGAAGGATACTTCTGGCTGGGCTTGCGCTCCGGCCTCGTTCGAGTCGGGAAGGCGGAACTGAATGCCTTTTTGGATGGAGGAGTAAGGGAACCAAAGGAGAACTACTTCGATATCGCCGATGGCTTACGCAGTTTCAACTTTGGGGTGGCGAATCGAACCGTCGGAGCGATGGAGCCCGCGCCTGTGTTGTGGTTTCCAAGTCTGATTGGTATTGTCCGCATCGACGCGCGAAGGATACCCTTTAACCGGATGGTTCCGCCCGTTCATATGCAGGAAGTTTTCGTCGATAAACGCATAGTCCCTCTCGGCGAGACTGTCTCCATCGCCGCGGGCGCGCGTACCCTGCGCTTCACCTTCTCGGTCCCGACGCTGGTGGCCCACACGCGGGTGCAGATTCGCTACCGGCTCGAACCGTTTGACGCAACTTGGAACGAGACTGGTTCTCGATCGGCTAACTACGCGAAAGTGCCGCCGGGAAATTATACATTCTTTGTAAAAGCTTCAAATAACGATGGCTTTTGGAATGAACAGGGGATCAAACTCAGGGTCTTGGTGCTGCCTCAGTTCTATCAAACATGGTGGTTCCGCTTGTTGGTCGCGATGCTCGCTGCAGCAGGGATAGTTGGAATCTACCGTTGGCGCACGACACATTTCCGCCTGCAACAAGCAAAACTCGAACACCGTGTCGAACAACGGACGGCTGAATTGTCCGATGCCATGCACGTAGCAGAGAATGCCGCAAAAACAAAGGCGGACTTCCTCGCCACTATGAGTCACGAAATCCGCACTCCGATGCATGGTGTTTTGGGTACGCTGGAGATGTTGTCGGAAACCGGCTTGAATGCTCACCAGAGCGACTATCTGAGTACAGCTCGTAACTCAAGCAACTCTTTGCTCGCGTTGCTGAACGACATACTGGACCTTTCGAAGATGGAAGCCGGGCGCATGGATCTGCATATAGCTCCGTTTTCTCTGCGACAAACAATCGTTGAGATGACGCAGCTTCTGCAGGCGCAGGCGAGCATACAAGGGATTACTCTTTCGCATTCCTATAGTGCAGATCTTCCGGAATATCTCGAAGGCGATGAGATGCGCCTCCGGCAAATTATCTTCAATCTGGCTGGAAACGCAGTGAAGTTCACTAACAATGGGCAGGTAGCGATCGAGGTCAGCGGACAGCCGAAGCCCATCGGACTGTGGAGTCTTAAGATCGACGTTCGCGATAGTGGAATCGGCATTCCGGCCGATCGCATCCCGCAGTTGTTCCAGGATTTCGTCCAAGTCAACTCGGCGGCAAACAGACGATTCGCCGGTACCGGGCTTGGGTTGGCCATTTGTCATCGCCTGGCGGTAACAATGAATGGGTCGATATCCGTCGAGAGCGAACTAGGGCGGGGTTCGACTTTCTCGTTTCTTGTGGAATTGCCACAAAGCGTTCTCGTGGCTAAGACGAGTCAGAAAACCCAACAGGTCGCAACCAATCGGCGCTTCGATGCGCACATTCTGCTGGCGGAAGACAACCAAGTCAACCAGAAATTAGCAATCGGAATGCTGACAAGTCTTGGCTGCAGAGTAACTCTCGCTCAGAACGGCCAGGAAGCAGTCGCACTGGCGGAACAATATAGCTTCCCTATCATCTTGATGGACTGTCAGATGCCGGAAATGGATGGATTTGAAGCTTCGAGGTTGATTCGATCGGCCCTGGGCGATGGGCCCGTGATTATTGCGCTGACAGCTAATTCCCTTCCTGGCGACCGCGAACGTTGCATCCAGGTTGGAATGAACGACTACTTGGCAAAGCCTTTTCGGCGTGCGGATCTGGCGTGTCTATTGGATCGATATCTGCCTATCTTCGAGTCTGCTGCCAAGGACGCTGAATCCCAGACCACACCTACACGGGAACCGACGTCGCTGGTCTCGCCGAAACTGTGAGCGGGCCATGGCGCCAGCGGGGTCCATTGCTAGCCCACCTCGCAACCACACATGGGGCCGATGCCCACCAACAAAGCGAGGCTCCCCAGGCGGCCCAGACGAACCCGTCTCCGGAGAGTTTTTACCGTCTATAAAGGATGAGAAAGAGTATTTATTGTGTTGAGACTGGCGGTTCGACCCGATCGAGCAGGTGCAGCCCGGACGTAGCGCCGCAGCGTTTTCGCCACGGGCAGCAAGTCCGCTCGTCCGCGCGCGGTGGGACGGTCCTGGCGACATTAAACGTATTATCGGAAACGAAGGAGCGACGAAAGCTCGGAAAGTGCCGGTAAAACAGTCCCTGGCGGTGGACAGGGGCCGGAGGGCAGCGCCGTCTTCTACGGCACATAAGGACTGTTACGTTATCTTTCCCCGATGCGACAATTGTTGAACTTTAAAAAAACAGCCCAATCCGCGTACACCTATTGTTTATCGCACTGCTTCAGAACGTTCTCTAAATCTCGCGCGAAAGCACTTGTCGAATAACCCTCGAGGACCTCCAGAGTTTCGCTCAGTTTCTGAGCAGTTTAGGCTTTCGCGATGCTCAAAACCAGCCCGTTCATACCCAACCTTTGGTGTGCCACAACCATCTGTTTTTGGCGCGGTACCGATCCAGCAACTGGAACTGTTGGAACCTAACAAATCAGTCGACGTGATCCTTTTTAGATAACCTCAGTACTCAATTAGTGCGCTCCCCAAATAGCCTGGAGGACGGACAGATTGTTCCTGACACACAGGAGGGCCGATTTGAACTCCATTCTCGGCTCACTCGGGGG
>Ga0075431_100003707_pt1 | contig 14845 bp, 13 predicted proteins | sample RhiMetdeltSRZDD5_FD_75297 | JGI IMG/M metagenome (GOLD analysis project Ga0075431, IMG submission 75297) | Populus rhizosphere microbial communities from Tennessee, USA - Rhizosphere MetaG P. deltoides SRZDD5 | ecosystem: Host-associated > Plants > Roots > Rhizosphere > Soil | place: USA... | reverse complement strand
TTTCGCGCCCCGGACCCACTGCCGGCCCAGCATGCGGAGTCTCTTGCGGACCTGAAGTGGTGGGAGGTTTTCAAAGACGCGGAATTACAACAATTGGTAAGGACCGCGCTCCAGCATAATTACGATCTCCGTGAGGCGGTCGCCAGAGTGGAGGCGGCGCGGGCGAATCTGGGGATCACGCGGTCGGATCAATTTCCGCAAGTGGGCGTGAGCGGGGACCTACAGTTCACGCGGCTCTCCAGAAATGGCTCATTTCGGCTGCCCGGGTCCCTTGTGCAATCCCAGAACCGAAATTGGGGCGAGGCGTTCTTAGATCTGCTGTCTTTCGAGGTGGACATCTGGGGCCGTTTGCGCCGTGCGACCGAAGCCGCACGAGCAACTCTTCTGAGCACTGAAGAATATCGCAAGGCTGTCGTCACCACGCTGGTGAGCGACGTCGCAACGGCATACATCACCCTGCGCGTGCTGGACTACCAACTGGAAATTGCCAGGCGGACGCTAGAGACGCGGCGGGCCTCGCTGCAGCTTGTTCAATCGCGTCAGGGCGGCGGCGTCGCTACGCTGGTGGATTTGCGACAGGCCGAGGAACTCGTTCATACGGCCGCCGAAATCATCCCCTCGCTTCAGCAGCAGACCGAGCAAACGGAAAATCAGATCAGCCTTCTGCTTGGGGAGAACCCGCGCGCGGTCATCCGCCAGGGTCGATTCAACGATGACCTGTTCCCGCCTGAAGTGCCAACAGGCTTGCCGTCTGCTTTGCTGGAGCGACGGCCCGATATTCGCGCTGCTGAGCAGAACCTGATCGCGGCGAATGCCGAGATAGGGGTGGCTAGAGCCGCGTACTTCCCACGGTTGAGCCTGAGCGGGTCTCTCGGCGGGCAGAGCTCGCAACTGTCGAGCCTGTTCAGCGGACCAAACAGAGCGTGGAGCTTCGTCCCGCAGATCACCCAACCGATATTCACGGCCGGACGTATCAGATCAACCGTGAAATTTGCGGAAGCGCAAAGGGACATCTCCCTTATTCAATATCAGAAGACGATTCAGACGGCCTTCACAGACGTATCGAACGCCTTGATTGCTCGTCAAAGGGTGAGAGAAAGACGTGTGCAGCAGGAAGCGCTGGTCGCCGCGATAGAGGATCGGAAACGACTGGCGTATGTACGATTTCGCGGCGGCGTGGATACGATGCTCAATGCGCTCGATGCCGATCGTGAGCTGCTCCAGGCGGAATTGGACCTCAAGGAACTCAAGTTGAACGAGCTATTGAGCGTAGTCCAGTTATACAAGGCGCTCGGCGGTGGATGGCAGTAGAGTGCACGACCCCTGGAACCGATTCGAATGTGAAAGAGGAACACGCTGAAGTCGGTCCTACTCACTTTCGAGAACCCTGTCGCCGTCTCGCAGCATCTAACCCATATGATTCCAGCAATGTCTAAAACAAGTGGCGGACCGGTTCTCGAGGAGCTGAATCAACAACTCCTACGGCGAGGCGTTAAATACTTCCTGCCCTCCAGTCACCTCGAGATGATCGGACGCGCTGCGGAGTCAACACGGGAAGTCGTTTTTCGCGCGACTTCTCAGCCCGGCTTGATTTTTGAGTGGCTAGGCAGTAGGTACGCCCTCACCAATCACAGAGAGTTCAGCGATCACGAACAGAGGATGGTTCGAAGTATCGGTAGGTTCCTTTTTACCAGATACGAGCTTCTGTTCGATAGCGAGACCGCCGTGGGAAATATGCCGATCTTTGGCGGCCTGGCTGAGGATCGCTATGTCTCGACATTTCTCGATGGAAGAGTATTCGGTGACATCAGAAGCGCGACCACGATTCCCGACCGCATTTCTGAGGCCATCGAGGTCCTTCGAATCAGTGCGCTCAGCTCATACGAGGACAAACGAATATCGATGGGCGCCTTACTGTTTGGAACTCTGCCGGACGCGTGTCATAAGCTGCCGCCGAGACCTGAGGACGCACTCCAATACTCCAGTGAGCTGACCTCAATTCGCAGCTTCCACCGCATCTGCGACGGATTAAGAACGATCGCTTTGGTCGACGGGAGAGGCGCTATGGTTGAGCTGGTCGATGTGCGCGAATGGGCGCGCCCTTTCAGCGAATTGGAGCTTCCGGTTCCCACCGCCCGGCTCTACCGAACTCACAGCCAGGCCACTCTCTGCGGCGGGCACATCTGCCTGGTGCTGACACCCAACGGCGAGATTAAAATTTTCGGCGACGGTGTTCAGTTATTCAGTTTCTTCGATGGGCGTTGGCATCTTACCGACGCGGTCTCGAAGTATCAAGCGTGGGAGGCCGCCATCGGGTGCAGAGATCTGGCGGCCCGACTGTTCTCTGCCGGACTTAATCTCGCTGAACATCGGCGTGGGGGCATGTTTGTAGTGCTCGAAGATCCGCGGCGCGTCCGGCAGGTTGTCAGCGGGGTCGATCTGCTGGAAACCGACCAGCGGGAAAGAGCAGGCGCCAAGAACCAGCTCCATTACCTGTTGCGAGGAGGCCGCGCCACCGAGCTTTCGACAGCCGTGCTGGAAAGCATCGCGCAGATCGACGGAAGCGTCGTGCTCGATCGAGATTCAAGGTTGCTCGCATTCGGGGCGATTCTCCGGCACCGTCCGCCGGCGGACGAGAACGAGGAGATCGGCGAGGGAGGACGTACCGCGGCGGCCATCGGCGCGTCCCAATTTGGAGATGTGTTGATGGTGAGCGAGGGCGGGCAGCTCTCGTTCTATCAGAAGGGTCACTGCATCTGGACGCTGTGAGTCGTGATGGCAACTAGGCAGGCGGTTCGGCGATGGTGTCGGGTGAGCGGGCAAGTGCCGAGCAAGTGCGCATCGGGCAGGCGCCGTTTTCATATAAGAGCCCCGCATTTACTAGAGTTCAGTGATTGGCCAGATTGGAAACCTGCATGCGTTGAATAAAGCGAACGGTTGGAGAACTTTACAGCTTCGCGCGAAGGAGGTCCTATGAAATCTAGGCACACTGCATTGACGACCATCCCGGTGCTGCTGATCGGATTGATCTTGGCCGAATCGTCCTGGTCAGCAGAGCAATCCGCAACCGGAACAGTTCCGGTGAGTATAGTTGTTTCCGTTAAGGCAAGGCATGGCGACGATGTCCCCGTCTTGCATCGGGAGGATGTGAGGGTGTTCGAGGGCCGTAACCGTCTTCAGGTGACAGAATGGATTCCCCTCCAAGAGGACCAATCCTCTTTGGAATTGTTCGTGATCATCGACGATGCATCCAACACGAATCTCGCTTCCCAGTTTGAGGATATTCGTCGCTTTATGAGCGCGCAGCCGCCTACAACTGCAATTGCCGTCGGGTACATGCAGAATGGCGGCGTCCGCATTGTCCAGAACTTCACAAAGGATCATTCCGAAGCGGGGAAGGCGTTGCGAATCCCATTTGGTTCCGCAGCGGGCAGAAGCAGTCCATACTTGTCGATCACTGATGCGATTGAACACTGGCCGGAAAGCCCGGCTCGACATGCAATCCTTCTCATCTCGGATGGGATAGACGCGTTTCAGCCGGGCACAACGAATTCGTATCTGGACCAAGCCGTTTCACAGGCACAACGAACCGGCACGCAGGTCAGCACAATCTACGCCTCAGGCTCCGGGCATTCCGTCCGTAGCTTCTGGAGAATCAATCAGGGACAAAGCAATCTGTCTCAGCTTGCCGGCGAGACCGGAGGCGAAGCGCATTTCCAGGGCTTTGAGACGCCAATTGCGTTGACACCTTTCTTGGATCAGTTCGCAGATCGGCTCAACCACCAATACAGGCTTACGTTTCTCGCCAGCGCTGGCAAGAAACCAACGCGCCAACACGTGAGATTGGAAACCGAGGTTCCGAACGCGGAACTCGTTGCCGCAGACAAAGTGTACGTTCCGCTAGTGAAATGAATTGGAATGCCGCGTGCCTTGAATAGAGAGAACACTGGTTTTACCAAAACGAGGAAACGCAAATGAAACGTATAACGTGCGAATCGGTGGCCGGCGCTGGGTTTTCCCCGCGCAAGATTATTAGACTGAAGAACACATCGGTCGCGATCGCCCTGATGGTCTTGGTGACCTCTGTGGGATACCCCCAGGCGCTGAAGACGGACCAAGACCGTGACACTCCAGTCTTCAGAGTGGAGGTATGGGGTAACATCGCAACTGACTTCAATACTAGGGTTTGGTCATATTTCGAACTTCGGAACGAGCTGGAGAAAGGACTGGCGCCTCGGAGAGTAACAGACGATCCGGCAGAGATCAGCAGGGCGGTGCGCGCTCTGGCAAACAGGATCCGTGCGGCGCGAGCGGAGGCCAAACAAGGAGACATCTTCACGCCGACCATAAGCGCTGAGTTCAGGAAGGCCTTGCTCCTCGAAATGAACGTGCCCACCTGGGCGGCCATCATGGACGACAATCCCGGGGAATTCTCGGTTCAGATTAACGGCTCCTACCCGGACGAAAAGCCGCTCTCCACAGTGCCACCCAACATTCTGGCTGTATTGCCAACGCTTCCTGACGACATCCAGTATCGGTTTTTGGGGCGCCATCTTATCTTGTACGACACGAGAGCGAGTTTGATTCTCGACCGAATTCCTTACGCCATTCGATGTGGGGACCGTAAATCGACCCGCCATCGGTAACTGCCGTCATTGAGAGGCGGCGAGTACTTGGAACTGATGGAGTCTGCCCTGCCTGTTGGAGTCTTGCGCAAAGCTGAAAGGGGTCTCGACGGTCAAGGCCGGCCGCGGTAGTGGCTGGGAGTGACGCCAACCTCGCGCCGAAATATCTGCGCGAAATGGCTTGGGCTCGAATAGCCGACTTCGAGTCCGACTTTAAGCATGGTCGTGTCTGTCTCGCGCAGAAGCTGACGGTCAACCCGCAATAGCTCGTTGCCTGCACGATCGAGCCCAACCGTTCTACTTCTCCAATCTCCAACGCCCACGTCAGGGCTAGCACTTGGCCTACACTGGGATGCTCTGCAGTAGTTCGACCAGCTCGGCCAGTGCCCGATTCTCTCGCAGATCCCCGCTTCCACCGCAAGCGTGCCTTCGAATTGTTTCTCGCAACGATGCGCGATAGGCTCGCTCTGGCCCACCAGAGGCGGGTCTGCGTCCGCCGCGGACGACGGAACCGTTGCTTTCTTGGCACTCTGCTGATCAATGTTACGAGGATGAATTTTTAGCGTCCTTTTCGGAAGTCTTAAATGAGACGTCTTATATTCCAAGCAGGTTCAATTGCAATTTCGTGTATCCGTTCTCTTCGGCCCACACATTTAGCGCCGTAGTTGCGAGTTCATCCACTACCGGAACAGCCAATCCATTCTTAGTTAGATCCACTGATTTGATGTAGGTGTGACAGCTCTCACAGGCTTCGACCCGAACATACTCGAACTCACTCGCCGTGTAGACCGGCAGCTTATCAACTGACTCCTCGCCACAACCAGGACAAACAATACGCCGGAACTCCCACTCGGTCGAGCAAAGAGAACAGACGAGCGAACGCTTTGCTCCGTCGCCTGCCTCGCGCAAGACGCCGACCTGAGGCTTTTCGCCGCAAAAAGGACACGTCGATGGCGAGTTCCCCACCGATGAATCACTGCACTGGGCCAAACACTCCGTATATGGCTGCAACAAGGCGCGCGCGAAGAACAAGTGAATTTCAGGGATCAGGGCCGGATCGATCAGAAGGTCTTGAAAGGTTCCCTCTCTGCTAGCCAATTCCCCGGCAGCCTGAGCGAGCGGTTGGGGACCGATGCGGCTCACGAGCGAAAGCAGTTGCTCGAAGTGAGGAAGAAGGAGCGCCGTATCGAGATCGCTTTTTCTCACTAAAGCCATCGCATCGTAAACATTTTTCTGGACACGAGCAATCTCCGCGTAGAATGTCAACAACTCAGCAGCGGCGGGATGAGTAACGGCCAGTTTTTCAGCGCGGGCGATGCGGCGGTCCCATGCGGACGAAGTCATTCCCTTGAAGTGACGCGGTTGAACCAGAGCCGGTGGTGCATTCTTGCCCACTGTGGCGAAACATAACCCCGGACTATCGCTTTGAATCCTTCCGGAACGACGAAAAGCCCCATATAGACATGGATAATAAAAGCTCCGATCGTGACTAGCGCCGCAATCTCATGAACAACCACCGCCACGGACCGAACGCTGCGCAGGCTCCACGGCACCAATTCCGGAAACCACATTACGATTCCTGAAATCAGCAGGAAAATCGTGCTGACCAGCATCACCCAGTAGAACTGCTTCTGACCGGCGTTGAAGCGGTCGGATGGGGGCACTTCGTCGTCCCGGTTCTCGATGTATTTTCGGACCGCTCGGTTCCAATGCCGGTCCGTCTCCGTGATTCGCATCTGGTGGCGCCACGTCTGGCGCATCCATTCGATCGCGATCGTAAAAATTACGCCAATCCAAGGATGCCAGAATCGAGCCGTCGGTCCACCACCGAGGATGGCGGCCAGCCAATACAAGTGTGGAGTGTAAAACGCCAATCCGCTGATCAATACATAGAGGTAGGTGAAACCCGTCAGCCAGTGCATCACTCGCTCGCGAAAAGTGTACCTGACGATTCCTTCGTCCGCTGGCGCCGTTTCGCTCATTTTTGTTGCTCCGCCTGCTTATCCAGTTCCTTGGGACCATATCGCAGGTAGTGCAATACGACCCCGATCACACCGCCGAACATCGCCAAGTTGCCGAGCCATTTGAGCGGACCTTTCCATAACCGAACCAGCAGAGGAATGCGCGGATTGGACGGCAGCCCGCCATAAGCTTCCGGGTTAGTGATGTCATGCAGGACGTAAATCACCTGCGTTCCACCGACACCTTGTGGATCATACACGCCTGCGTTTTTGTGCGACGTGTGATTGCGCAACTGTCGTGCTCGATTCTCGGCAAGCTCCTTCATGTCGGTCTTCGTGCCGAAGTGAAGGCATCCCGTGGGGCACGCTTTGATGCACGCGGGCTCCAGTCCAACGTTGACCCGGTCGGAACATAACGTGCACTTAAAGACTTTTTTGGTTTCGGAATTGAATTTGGGGATGTTAAATGGACAGCCGGTGACGCAGTACTCACACCCAACACAATTCTCCTGCCGGAAATCGACGATCCCATTCGTATATTGCACGATGGCGCCGTCGGCCGGACATGCTCGTAGACACCCCGGATCGACGCAGTGCATGCACTGATCCTTGCGCATCAGCCAGCCGAATGACCCGTCCTGGAACTGGTGCTCATTGAACCGGATCAGGTTGTAATAGTTCCACCGGGTATCCGGCATGGTCTGGTAGGTGTTGTCGAACGTGGTCTCGTGGAATGGATAGCCATTCCACTCCACGCAGGCCACTTCACAAGCTTTGCAGCCGATACAGGTGGTTACGTCGATGACCTTACAGACTCCTCCCGCGTCTTCCCGCTGAGCGTCGTGGCCGGGCACGGGACCGGCATGGCCGGATATCGCCTTGATCTGAAGTGTCTGCATGCTTCTCCTAAACGCGCTCCAGCTTCACCAGGAAGCCTTTGAATTCGGGTGTGTACGCATTCGGATCGATCACCGCCGGTGACAGCAGATTCGCCGGATTCAATGCGGTTTTACCCCGATCTTCCTGAATTCCGCGATAACCCCAGTGAATGGGAATGCCGATCTGGTAGGTTGTTTTCCCGTCAACGATCATGGGTTTAATGCGTCGCGTCACCATCGCTTTCGCGATGTAATGGCCGCGAGCACTACTGACTTTGACCTTTTCGCCGCCTTTGAGTCCCATCTCGTTGGCCAGTTCAACAGGCATCTCCACAAACGGCTCCGGCACAAGCTCGACGTTCATCGGGTTGTTCTTCGTCCAGTAGTGATAGTGCTCAGTCAGCCGATAGGTCGTACAAACGATATTGAAGCCCTGATCGGTAGTCCCGTATTTATCTATCGCCGAATCGAACTTTTTGACGACCGGATTGGTTGACTGATTGGGATGGAGCGGATTCGTTATTGGGCTCTCGATCGGCTCGTAGAATTCGGGAAAGGGCCCGTCGGCAAACGCCGCCAAGGGCCCGAAGATTCGACCAACTCCCTCCGCATTCATAATGAAAGGACCCATGTGGTCTTTCGGAGGTGAGTCAACCTTGATATCAGGAACGTCATTGCCGACCCAACGCTGTTGCGTATCGTTCCACCAGACTTGCCGGCGCTCCGGATCCCACGGCTTGCCGGATACATCACAAGACGCTCGATTGTACAGAACGCGGCGGTTCGCCGGCCACGACCAAGCCCAGTTGGGATAAATTCCAAGGCCTGATGGATCTTCCGTTCCACGACGCCGGATCATTGCTCCGGCTTCCGTCCAGGAGCCGGAATACAGCCAGTTGCCGCAAAGCGTCGACCCGTCGTCGCGAAGCCAGGCGAAAGCCGGAAGTTGCTGACCGGCCCTGATGGTCTCTCCTGTCTTCGTATCGGCAATGTCCGCCAGCGCCCGGCCGTTGATTTCTTTCGCCACTTCCGCCAGCGACGGATTCTGCGGGTCGGTGTAATTCCAGGCCGTATTCAGAATAGGATCGGGAAATTTACCACCTTCTTTCTTATACAGTTCGCGGACCTTGAGGAAAACGCGAGCCAGGATCTCCTGATCCACTTTCGCTTGACCCGGTGGTGGTAGTGCGATGTCCTTCCATTGCAGCCAGCGAGCCGAATTAACGAACGTACCGTCTTTTTCCGCGAAACCAGCGCAGGGAAGCCGGTAGACAACGGTCTTGATATCCTTCATCATCTCGGGCGTGATGCCTGGAGATTTCCAGAACTCGCTCGTTTCGTCCGGATAAATCTCGCCGACAACCAGCCAGTCGGCCTTCTTCAGCGCCTCAATATTCTTCTGCGAGTTCGGTCCGATCATGACGCCGTTCATGCCGAACGTGACCAGCCCTTTGACGATGCCGCGATACATGTCGTCCCAGATCTCCGCCCAGGAATACTTGCGATCGATCTTGGGCAGATAATGGAACGCAAAATCGTTCGCCTTCGTCGCGGAGTCGCCATACATGGCCTTGAGGAACGAGACCGCGAACTTTGGCGTGTTGGACCAGTAGTTGAGGGAGTCCCATTCCGAAGGTTTAGATGTCGTCGGAGTTGTCCGTTTGAGGTAGGTGCTCAGATCGACATCCGCCACATTAGGCATCTTGAGATAGCCGGGCAGAATATCGAAGACGCCGGCCATGTCGGTAGCGCCTTGAATGTTCGAATGACCGCGCAGCGCATTGACGCCGCCGCCCGCCCGTCCGACGTTGCCGAGCATTAACTGCAGCATCGCCGCGGTCCGGATAATCTGTGTGCCGAAACTATGCTGCGTCCAGCCGACCGCATAGATGATCGTGCCCGCTTTCTTTAAATCGCCATCCTTGCGTATGGATGTAAATAACTCAGCAGCCTTCAGGAAGTCGTCCTTGGGGATGCCCGTTATGCGCGCAACCATCTCGGGCGTGTATCGCGAATAGTGTTTTTTAAGCAGTTGGTACACGCAACGCGGATGTTCGAGCGATAAGTCATAGGCGACTTTCGCCGGCAGTGTAGCCGGCGTCCTGCTGTCGATCGCCTTCGCTCCGACCGGACCTTGCGCTTGATCGCCTTGCCCCTCACCGCCTCGGCCTTGAGCCGCGCCTTTGGCGGACAAAGTTGCGGCAGAATCAGCGGCGGCTGGTTTTCCGGTGACATTCGCGCCTTCTTCGTAGTTCCAAGTGGATTTGTCATAAGCCTGCGTCGCTGCATCGAATCCTGAATACAAGCCGTCTTCGGGCAGCTTGAATCCCTGCTTGATGATGAAAGGCGCGTTAGTAAAGTGGACCAGGTATTCTTTGTTGATTCGATTGTTATCGAGCGCGTACTTGATGAATCCGCCGAGGAACGCGATATCGGCGCCGGCCCGGATCTGCAAAAACATGTCCGCGGTGGCGGCAGTCCTCGTGAACCGGGGATCGACCACGATCATCTTCGCATTGCGCTGGCGCTTGGCCTCAATCGGCCATTTGAATCCGCAAGGGTGGCACTCGGCTGGATTACCTCCCATGATCAACATCATGTCGGTATTCTTGATGTCGATCCATCCATTTGTCATCGCGCCGCGTCCGAATGTGGGCCCCAAACTGGAGACCGTCGGACCGTGTCAAACCCTAGCCTGGTTTTCCAGGTAGCAGACCCCCAGGCTGCGCATGGTCTTGACGACGAGATAGTTGAATTCATTTGTATCGGTACAACCGCCATTCCAGGCAATGCCCTCGCACCGGTTGACGGTACGGCCTTGGGAGTCCTTCTCGACGAAAGTCTCGTCGCGCGTCTTTTTGATCAGCCGTCCGATCTCGTCGATGGCCTGATCCCAGGGGATATCTTCCCAGTGGTCCGATCCGGGACGTCTCACCTGCGGCTTGGTGAGCCGCCGCTCGTTGAGAATGTCCTGCTGGAGCGACGCGCCCTTGGGACAAAGTGTGCCGCGGTTGATGGGGTGGTCGGGATCTCCTTCCACGTGCGCCACCTGCGGCGTGACGTTCTTCGCCTTGTCGCCAAGCGTATGAATAATGACGCCGCAACTGACCGAGCAGTAAGGGCAGGTAGAGCGGGTTTCGGTCGTGCGAGAAATCTTAAGTTCTCTGGATTGGGCGTAGGCTGGCTTCAGGTCGAAGCCCAGCACGCAAGATATTGCGCCGCCAGCGCCGATCCGGAAAAAGGCTCTTCGAGTCGGATTCATTGACCCTCTCCTTCCCAATTTAACTAGATACCCGAGTCCTCGAGATGTCAAGATCCGCGCTATTGATCTTGCAGAACGGACTCCAGAGCCGCTTTGTCTCCCTTCTCCCAAGCCGCTTCCACGGCCAGGCTGACATGATCGCGGCCAATTGTCGCCACTGCCATCACTCGGCCGTTCTTGCGATAAATGGCGCACGCATCTCGCGCCGCCAGTTCGCCCCGGATCTCGAGATCGTCCCAAGAGGAGGCGTGCCCGACGTACGAGATCGTGACATCATAATGTTGGCTCCAAAAAAACGGCACGTCTCGAAAAGCGTGGCCGATACCCAACATCTCGCGTGCAACAGCTTGTCCCTGACGCTCGGCGACAACCCAGTGCTCAATCCTTACCCGCTCGCCGGAGTATGGGTCGAGGTAACGAGCGATATCACCTGCTGCATAGATATCGTGTGAGCTGGTGCGCAAGTTTTCGTCCACGAGAACGCCGTTATCCACCGTGAGTTTGCAGCCTTCGGCTAACGCCGTTCGTGGCGACACGCCTACCCCCAAAACGACCAACTCGGCCTCAATCGATTGTCCATCGCCGAGTTCAACCCGATCCTCTCGAATCCTCTGCGGCTTTGCGCCCAATCGGAAACGAACACCGTTTTGCTCGTGGAGATCCTGGACCCATCGGCCTAGCTCCCTACCCAACACTTTAGCCAGAGGAACCGGATCCGTCCCGACGACCGTGACTTCGAGGCCTCGATGACGAAGCGAAGCGGCCACTTCCAGGCCGATGAAACTGGAACCAATCACGACACACCGCTTGGCTCGCTCAGCCTGAGCGATGATCGCTTTGCTGTCAGCCAAGGTTCGCAGGCGTCGGACGTGCGGCAGTCCGGCTCCTTCGATGGAAAGAGACCGCGGCTCAGCCCCAGTTGCAAGCAAGAGTGATTCGTATTGCAGTACGCGTCCACTCCGCAAAGTAACTTCACGGGCGCCCGGGTCAATGCGAATAGCCGGATCTCGAGTAATCATCTCGACGTGAATTGATTCATAGTACTCGCGGGTGCGGAGCGGAATCCAATCTTCCGAAGCCGTACCGGCAAGATAGTCCTTCGAGAGATTCGGCCGGTCGACCGGAGCGGGCTCCTCATCGCCTACTAAAGTGATGGGTCCGCCGTAGCCTTTGTTGCGCAACATGTCTGTACATGCCGCGCCGGCAGCGCCATCGCCGATGATTACGACCGAAACGGGGTTCCGCGGAAAAGGTACCTTAAAGTCTACGTCGCACTTTCGATCGACTCTGACTTTGCCGTCCTCGCGCTGGATAACGAAGCACGCGATAGGGTTGAGCGCGGGAGCCCCCTCGGCCTCACCGGTGCGCAGGCTGAATCGCGCGTGGTGCCATGGGCAGCGAATGGTTTCGCCGGCAATTAAGCCTTCCGCTAAAGGACCACCGTAGTGCGAGCAGGTCGCGCCGGTAGCAAATATGTTCTCGCCCTGCCGCACCAGAATGACGGCCTCGCCATCAACGTGGCCCAACAGCGGCGAGTTTTCCGCCAGACTTTCAATATCCACGCCAGATTTGAGATCCGGTCCGGATGTTTGTTGAGTCTTATCCTCTGCCATTCATGACCTCCTAGATCAGCCGCGTTCGGAGCAACGTCTCACGCTTTCTACCACTGCTCCGTACACCAAATGCGCGCCGAACTCGACGGCTTCCCGCCGAGGCGTCGATTTGGTCACTGGCTCGGATAGACCCAGCGCCGGTACGGTAATCACATGCGCGCCCAGCCAGACCGCTACACCGAATGGCAGTCCCCATCCAGTTCGCAAGACCGGCAGGACTTCAACCGCCGCTCCGTAAAGCGACGCAACACTAGCGCCGAAGGCATAATGCATCGCGGGTCCTGCAATCTTCTTCTCCTGCGGCGTGAGTTCATGTTGGAAGATCTTCTGCGAGACTGCGGACGCGGCCTTCGCTGTTGAATCCTCCTGGGTGACCGCGGAGGACGATTCGACCTTCTGGAATAGCGAGTGAAACCGGTTCATTGCGAAGGATGCAATGAGTCCTCCTAGCGCCCCTGCGAGAACACCTTTGCGGAGATCCGGTTTTGGCTCGGTTCCCATGTTCCACTCCCGGCCGTTATTTTCGGCGCAACCTTGGCGACTTCCGATAGGAACAACCGTGCAACGCGATGCACATCAAATTGCTCGACATCCAGACAGCCTGCCGAAGCGAGCGAACTGCAAAGGCACGGGTCGCGATAAAGGCAAAGGATACCATCGGCGAGCGCCTCAGCGCTTTCAGGTTGCACGAGAATTCCGCTCTTTACGACCTCCGGGACGGCCGCCACCCGCGCGGCGACGATTGGTTTGCCCGCGGCCATTGCTTCCAAAAAGACGATGCCAAAGCCTTCTTGGACACTGGGCAAGCAAAACACACGCGCGCGCTTATATTCCTCGGCTAATTTCGTGAGCGGCAGATCCCCGAGCCAGCGCACGATGCCTTCCAGGTGCAATTCCGTGCAGAGCACTCGCAGGCTCTTGTACTGCGGCCCGTTGCCGACGATTCGAATCTCGAGCTCTGGAATCACCTGACGTAATTGGGCGGCAGCCCGCAGCAGAATGTCGAGGCGCTTTCGGGGGTAAAAGCGGCACACGGAGAGCACCGTGAATTTGTTCCCCTCCGGCACAGCAGAGATCGAATGGAATAAGTCGCGCCAGGCCTTGAGATCGATTACCTCCGGTACAACGACCGCGCCTCCTATTCCGTAGAGCTCTTCGATACGCTCGGCACAGTAACGGCTTATCGTGATGATGAGGTCGGCGCGGCGCGCATTCTTCGCCTCCAGCCGGGATTGCAGCGCCATACTAGCTCGCGTGACGCCAGATTCAAAACGGACTGCGTCGCCGAGGACGCCCTTAATGCAGGCAATGTGAGGCGGCGAATTTCGCCTTCCGGCAATGGCGTAGCCGTCGACGTCGATGCCAATCGTTGCATCGGCCGTGAAGTCGCGCCAACGCAATGCTTCGTTGAACAGAACCCGTGTCGCGGTGAAGAGAGGCAAATGGATTCGCGGCCTAACCATTTCTACGTCGGTACCCAATTTGCGGAGTCCATCAACTAAGGTTCGGGTCCCCACATAGCATCCACTCCCTCGCTCGATGTTCGGTTGGATCGCGGTGATGAACTCAAGACGATTCATGAATTAACCTGCGACCCGGCGGTGACAAGGTGAGTTTCGTGTTGGCGCCCCCGAACTGTTCTTGGCGAACGATTTTACCGTTCCCGGAGCTAGCCATTGAGCGAGTGAGACGGCAAGAACCTCGCATGCACGACCGAATCACCGCCTGGTCTCAGTATCAAGCTGTGGACCCTCGCTTCCCTGTCGCCGTCCTCCTTCGGTCCGCGATTCGGAAGGGAAAACAGCAAAACCCTCCCTCGATCCACGTCGTTCCTCAAAATTCAGCCTGCAAACGCGCGGCCATAACCATTTCACGGATTCCGTCAAAGTCGACTCCTGCCGTTTCAGATCGGAAAATCAGAAAATGAACGCGCGACTATATACTTCCACAGAAATTCCATAGCATCCAGCGCCTTTTGCGGATTGAGTCGACCTTGTTCATGGATATCTAATTTTTTCAATAAGTTAGAAACACCAGGTGACACAGTATTTGCCTCAAAACCAGGCTGTCGCCCGACTGCTTCCGCTCGCACAACCTGGTGAAAACATAACGACTGACGGTTTGGTGGGAGCGGGTATTGCTGGTCTTGCGACGGCTCTGCTGTTACAACCGAAGACCCATTCGTCGCCGTCCTGGACGTCGGGTCAATCGCTGGGTGTAGCGGATGCTATCTGCCGCACGACCAATCCCCGATTACCGCCACGTTACCGAGTTGTGTTTTGGGACGACGGGAATGTCGGGGTTGGGTGCGGAACAACTCGGACCGTTCGTCGCTTGAAGTAGCTAACATCGCTTCGAGCCGGCCAGCGCGAAAATAGCGGGAATTCAGGTGCTGGTCCCCATTTTCAGTTTCGAGTAAAGATCAGCAGTCGATGGTCGGCAAGCGCACGCCACGGCGGCCGGTGCGCGGTGAGGCTCTCGAAACTCGCAAGCCGGGTTAGAACGC
>Ga0075431_100003702_pt1 | contig 14851 bp, 16 predicted proteins | sample RhiMetdeltSRZDD5_FD_75297 | JGI IMG/M metagenome (GOLD analysis project Ga0075431, IMG submission 75297) | Populus rhizosphere microbial communities from Tennessee, USA - Rhizosphere MetaG P. deltoides SRZDD5 | ecosystem: Host-associated > Plants > Roots > Rhizosphere > Soil | place: USA... | reverse complement strand
GCGCGCGAGCGGGCCCGCGAGCTTCGCGAAGAATGGCGCGAGACGCGGCGCGAGCAGTGGGAGCGCTGGCGCCGCGAAGGACATGACGGCGTGCACTTGCGGATGCTGCGCGACTACTACCTCGCCGCCGGTGCGACTGCGGCCGAACCGATCGTCGTAGTGGGCGGCGACGCCACGATCGACGGAAAGACTGATGATGACGTTGTCGTGATCGGCGGCACGCTGCGGCTCGGTCCGAAGGCGGTCGTCGGTGGAGATGTCGTGACGGTTGGCGGCGAAGCGGTGATCAACCCGGCCGCAACCGTCCGAGGCAAAGTCGATACAGCCGTCGTCAAGTGGCCGAATGTCGACTGGGGTTTCGGCTGGCCGATGTGGAGCTGGGGAGGATGGTGGCCGTTTGCCGCCCTGTCGGCGACCGTGCTCCGGCTCAGCGCGGTGTTCGTCGTGTCGCTGCTGCTCACGATCGTGGCTCCGGGCTGGGTACGATCGACAGGCGTTCGCGCTTCGTCTGCGGTGAGCTCCGGACTCTTGGGCGCCATGGCGGAAATTCTTTTCGTGCCGGCGCTGATCGCGGTCGTGATCGGTCTGGTCGTCTCGATCGTCGGCATTCCGCTTCTTGGCGCGATTCCGTTTGCGCTGGCCCTTGGTGCGCTGGCATGGACCGGAGGGTTTGCCGCTGTCGCCGCCGCATTGGGGGCTCGGCTTCGCGGCAGCACCATCGCGAGATCGTCGTCTCTCGTCACCGACCTCCTCGTCGGCTTCATGGTCATTTCGGCGTTGACGATCGTTGGCTACGTCGTCTCGGCTGGACCTGGCTGGATGACACCGCTTGGCTGGATGACTCGCGCCGGCGGCATTGCGGTCGAGTACGTGGCGTGGACGATCGGACTTGGCGCCGTGATCTCCGGCCGTTTCGTCAGATCGAACGCGATGCCTCCACCGATGCCCGCACCGTCGGCAAGCTTCTGAGCAGCCCTTCGACGCGCGGAAGCACCGTACGCCAGCGATACTCGCGTTCGACGTAGTGAAGGCCTTGCGCGCCGAACGCGCGCCGTTCGTCCGGATGTGAGGCCAGATACTCGAGCGCCTCGCAGAACTCGCTGAACGATCGATAGTGCAGTCCTCCGTTCGCGCGGCGGACCTGCTCCCGCAACACTGCGCACCTCGCATTCACGAGTGCCGGCACACCGTGATTCCATGCTTCGAGCAGCGCGATGCCCAGGCTCTCGTACGGCGACGGGACGATGAGCAGCCGCGCATGGGCGAGTAGCGCGGCGCGAAGCTCCTCGGACACGTAGCCCAACGCACGGATGCTCGGATGCCTGGGGATCTGCAGCTTGATGGGGCCAGCCAGCACCAGCGGCAGCGCCGTCCGCGCCGAGGCGTACTCCTGAAAATACTCGAGCAGCGTGTCGCACCCTTTGTTGCGATCGACTCTTCCGAGATACAGGACGTAGTCGTCGGGAATGCCGTGCGAACGAAGGAGCTCGCGGCCGGGTACGCGACTCACAGGCTCGAGTCCGGTGCCAATGGTCGCCGACGGTTGCAGTGCGCGGCCCGCCCGGGCCGACACGAGCGCCTGCTCCTCGGGTGTCAGAAAGAGATACGCCGCGGGCGTATTGAAGAATTCCTCGGTGATGCCGAGATGAACGGCCGGATCGTCCTCTGCGGTCGGCAGCAGCACGGCTCGATCGCGGACCAGGGGGACGCCAAAGAACGAGGGGTAATACCGGAACGTCCAGAACAGCACGGCCTCGAACTCGCGGCCGTGCTGACGCAGGTGCTCGAGCAGGGCCGGCGTCTGCGGACCGTTCTCGCGAAACCACGCCTCCTCGTGTGCACGCGGAGCGCCGCCTTCGAAGACTTCGTCGCTCAGCGATGCGAACTCGTGCAGGTGCCGCGGCCGGGAAACGGTGAACCGCCGCACGCGCACCGCGCCGTCCATCGTTTCCCCGGCGGGATACTCGTTGGCCCAGGAGACGTAATCTCGCGCGCACGACGTCAGCACGGTGATGTCGTGCTGCGGCGCGAGGCGCTGCGCCAGGTCGCGGCAGTGCAGCTCAGAGCCGCCAGCGATGTCGGCGCCGTATCGTTGGACGACGAAGGCGAGCTTCACTGACGCTTGTTGTCGAGCGCCTGCACGTCACGGCGCAGCCGCGCATTCTCGATGGCCAGCTCCTGGACGCACGCGAACAGCACGTCATTGACGCGCCGTTGCCGCTCGAAGTTGTCGCGGCTGTACTCGAACAGCCAGCGCAGCATCGGCATCAGCACACGGCGCTTCACGAAGATGAACATCGACGCGACAGCCGAGGCGCGATGTGATTGGTACCGGATCGCCGTTTGCAGCCGCCACGTCTCTCGATCGCCGAGCAGTTCGGGCAGCAGCAGCGCCTGCGCGTCGCCGGTGGCGGTGGCCGATTGCAGGATGCGCTCGACCTCGCTGAAGAGCGCGGGATCGTCGAATTCGCGTGAGGCGCCGTGGCTGAGAAGACGCTCGCGGAGCCGGCCGCGCACCCGCTCGTGCAGCTCCGCCATCACCGCATCGACCGAAACGTCAGTTGCCAAACTCGTCGCGCACGCCTGCCCGAACCTGGATGTTGCTGCTGCTCGCCGCGATGACACGGTCGCGCTGCTTGAGGCGGAAGAAGACCTGGAACGTGCCCGGCTGACGGAACACGTGCTCGATCGAATAACGGCGCTTGATGGTGCTCTTGCCGGGTTGGTACGGGTCGCAATCTTCCGAGTTGCCCGACACCGTGCCGTCGCCCCAATCCCACTCGACCGCGGGACAGTAGAACTCCGCGTAATCATCGGCGCCGCCGCGGACGTCGACGACGAGACGCACGCGCAGCGGCGAGAACCCGACCGGAGGCGTGGCTCTGAGTGATAGACTGGGCTTCTTGTCGTCGCCGCCCCGCTGCGCCCCCAAGGCGTTGTCAGTGGCAAGCGAGACGAGGAGCACGGCCAGCAGCGACAACGCGCGTCGTGTGTGAATCATCGTACGGTTCCCGCCCTCGAGGGTCAAAGGCGGCAGGCTCGTTTGATTCTAAGCCCGAACATACGGCCGGACAAGCAATGCCGGAAGACGCGGGGACGCCCCGCGCGCGACGCACGGAGAGCTCGACGCGATGCACACAGCTTACAGGTCGCCTGCGATCACGTTGACTTCGCAGCCATCCGCGGACCTGCAATCCGACCTTCTGGTCATCCCGGTCTTCAGTGACGACGATTTCAGCGACGAGAACGCGCTCGATGCCTCGTCGGGAGGCGAAGTCTCGCGCGCCCGCGCGCGCGGCGAGTTGACGGGCAAGCCGTACGAACAGCTCGCCACCTCGCTCAGTAACTGGAAGACGCCGCGCGCGCTTCTCGTCGGTGCGGGCAGCCGCACAGAGCTCACCGCGGATCACCTCCGCCGCATCGCCATCGTCGGCGGGCTCAGCGCCCGTCAGCGGCGGCTGACCCACGTGACGGTCGTCGACCGCGCCGGTACTCCCGTGAGCCCGGAGCGCGCCGCGCAGGCGATCGCCGAGGGCGTGTGCCTGGCCAATTACGACGGCGGGTCGTATCGGACAACCGGTCAACCGCCGTCATGGATCGATGCGGCGCAGGTCCGCATCGCGAGCAGTGACGCCTCGGTGCGCGAGGCACTCGAACGCGGCCATGTCCTCGGCGATGTCAGCAATGAGGCTCGCACGTTGGCCAACATGCCGGGCAACGATCTGACCCCGCAGATTTTCGCCGAGCGGGCCAAGGCGATAGCCAAAGACGCCGGTCTCGGTGTCGAAGTACTCGACGAGCGCAAGATCGCGGCGCTCAAGATGGGCATGCTGCTCGGCGTGGCCCGTGGCAGCCAGGAGCCGCCGCGGCTCGTCGTGCTGCGGCACGATCCACCGAATGCCGTGAAGGGCGTCGTGCTCGGCCTGGTCGGGAAAGGCATCACCTTCGACACGGGAGGCATTTCGATCAAGCCGGCCGACAACATGGACAAGATGAAAGACGACATGTCCGGCGGTGCCGCGGTCATCTGCGCGATGTCGGCCATCGCGCGGCTCAAGGTGCCCGTGCGCGTCGTCGCGGTCGTGCCCATGACCGAGAACATGCCGGGCGGCAAGGCGTTCAAGCCGGGCGACGTGCTCACCAGCGCCGCGGGCAAGACGGTCGAGATCATCAATACCGACGCCGAGGGCCGCCTCATACTTGGCGATGGGTTGTGGTACGCGCGCGAGCTCGGTGCGACGCACCTCGTCGACGTTGCCACGCTGACCGGTGCCTGCGTCGTCGCGCTCGGCAAGACCACGACCGGGTTGTTCGGCACGCCCAGCGAGTGGGTGGACACCGTGCACCGCGCCAGCACGCGGGCCGGCGATCGCTCGTGGCCGTTGCCGGTCTTCGACGATTACAAGGATCAACTCAAGAGCGAGATCGCCGACTTCAGCAATACCGGCGGCCGTCCGGCTGGCGCGATCACGGCCGCACTCTTCCTGAAGGAGTTCACCGGCGATTCGCCGTGGGTGCACATGGACATCGCCGGCACGGCATGGGCCGAGGAGGCCAAGCCGTATCAGCCGAAGGGCGCCACGGGTGTCGCCGTCCGCACACTGGTCGAGGTGGCTCTGGACGCGGGCAGCTGGAGCGCACAGAATCAGAAAGCTTGATGCTCCTCCTGAAACTGCTGCAGGACAAGCCAATCATCGTCGACGTCGGCAAGCCGCCTGAGCCGACCCCCGACATCAGCATCGATTTCGTCGTCGGGATGTTCGCGATGGCCGGCGTGTTCCTGCTGGCGGCGCTTGTAGGCAGTCTGATTGTTGCTGGCGTAATACTCTTCATGAAGCGGCGGCAGCAGCGGCTGTCGCCCGACGATCCGGGTCATACGACGCTTCGCATTTGAGGGCCGCCTGCCTTCGACTGGCGCTCAGGCCAAGGAAGGCGGCCTCTACCGACATACCAAGGAGAGCCTCCATGTTCCAGCGTGTTCTACCGGTTGTTCTGATGGCTTCACTCGCGGCGACCATCGCCGCGCAGTCACCCGCCGGGTGGAAGGTGCACATCGACAAAAGCACGAACGCACAGGATCCCGACGACAAGTCGGGCGTGATGTTCATGACGATGGGGAAGGGCTTCCACGTGTCCGGAGGACCGGCGGGCACGTACTGGCATCCGTCGAATACAGCGACGGGGAACTACACCCTCAAGGGCACGTTCACATTGGTGAAGCCGAGCAACCACACCAACTACTACGGCCTCGTGTTCGGCGGTAATGCACTCGACGGCGCCTCGCAGTCATATACCTACTTCCTGGTCGCGCAGAACGGCAGGTTCCTCATCAAGCAGCGCAACGGCGAACAGATCAGCGACATTCAGGCCGCGACTGCGAACGCCGCGATCAAGACACCCGACAGCACCGGCCGTTCCGTCAATGCGCTCGAAGTACGCGTCGCCGGCGACACGATCTCCTATGTCGTCAACGGCACCGTGGTGCATACGACGCCAAAGAGCGCTGTGAAGCCTGATGGCATTGCCGGCTTCCGCGTGAATCACGTGACGGAAGTCATGGTCGAGAACTTCGAGGTTCAGAAGGGATAAGGTGCATCTCGTAGGGGCCGCCTTCAGGTGGCCCAGGCACTTACTGGTCCTCCTCCTGATTGCCGGGGCATCAGTCCTGGTTCAGGGGGAGGACTGGCCTCAGTTCCGTGGCCCGACTGGTCAGGGCCATGCCACCGAGCGCGGTCTGCCGCTCGAGTGGAGTGAAACCAGGAACATCATCTGGAAGAGTCCGGTACCGGGCCTCGGCTGGTCGTCGCCCGCCGTCGCAGGCGGGCGTGTCTGGCTGACGACTGTCGTCGAGTCGAAGGAACGCCGCGGCCGTGTGTCGGCATCGCTGCGCGCCCTGTCCTTCGACGCCGCCACCGGCCGCGAAATGGTCAACGTCGAAGTATTCCGCCTTGACGATGCCGGATACGTGAATCCGAAGAACAGCCGCGCCTCTCCAACGCCGATTGTCGATGGCGATCGTGTCTACGTGCATTTCGGCGCCGAGGGCACGGCCGCGCTGAGCACCTCAGGTGAGATTCTCTGGACGACGCACCTGCGGTACGAATCGCAGCACGGCAACGGTGGCTCGCCGACGGTCTATCGGGATCTGCTGATCGTGAACTGCGATGGCAACGGGGGAGACGCCTACGTCGTTGCGCTGGACACCGCCACCGGGAAAGCGCGGTGGAAGACATCGCGGCGGCGTCCAGCCGATCAGGCCTACTCCACGCCGCTCGTCATCACCGTCGGCGACCGCGATCAGCTCGTGTCCGTCGGCGCCTATCGGGCCGCGGCGTACGACCCGTTGACGGGCCAGGAGATCTGGCGCGTCAGCTACGGCGATGGATTCTCCAACGTGCCGCGGCCGGTTTATGGACAAGGGCTGGTCTTCATCGCCACCGGTTTCCAGACACCGTCGCTGATCGCCGTCCGCCCGGACGGCACCGGCGACGTGACGCGCACGCACGTGGCGTGGACCGCTACGCGCGGTGCGCCGTACACGCCGTCGCCGCTGCTGGTCGGCAATGATCTCTACTATGTGAGCGACACCGGAGTGTTGTCGCTTGCCGACGCGACGTCGGGTCAGATCGTCTGGCAGCAGCGGCTCGGCGGCAACTATTCCGCGTCGCCGGTGTTCGCTGACGGGCGAATCTATTTCCAGAGTGAAGAAGGCGTCACGACGGTGATCGCGCCTGGTCGCGAGTTCAAGCGTCTGGCGACGAGTCGCGTCGACGGCGCAACACTCGCGTCGATGGCCGTGTCAGGGGGCTCGTTCTTCCTGCGTACGCATACACACCTGTACCGCATCGCAGAGCGCAAGTAGGATTCAGATCTCACGAATCAGGTTCAGCGGTGGGCAGACCGGAGGTATTGGCCTCGATCGAGTCGATCCAGGATCGCTCGTGCGGGCGATGTCACGAATGCGCAGACCCTTTGTCGTGATCTCGGGATTGCCGGGCAGTGGAAAGACGACACTGGGTCGTCGATTGGCGCCCGCCCTCGACCTGCCTTTCATTGACAAAGACGACATCTTGGATCGGTTGTTCGAGTCGAAGGGCGTCGGGAACGCCGCGTGGCGCCGCGCATTGAGTCGTGAGAGCGATCTGATTCTTCAGCACGACGCGACGAGCTCCAATGGTGCCGTCCTCGCGTCATTCTGGCGGTTGCCGGGGATGCCTTCAGACTCCGGGACTCCCACGGACTGGCTCGACGCTCCTTCGCACCACGTGGTCAACGTCCACTGCGCCTGCGAACTGGACGAAGCCGCGAGTCGCTTCCTTCAAAGACAGCGCCATCCCGGACACCTCGACGGAGAATCATCTTCCGCGGAAGTCTTCGCGAGTCTTCGAAAGCTCACTCAACTTCCGCCGCTCAACATCGGCCAGCGGATCGATGTCGACACGTCCCAAGAACCGAACCTGGCAGAGGTCGTTCACGCGATCCGCGGCGCACTGGGCCTACTCACGTGACCAGGGGCATCTCGCATCACCTGTGCAAACCACGTCGCCGGCTGTCGGTCGCGTTTTCGTTTGCCCATCGACATGGGCGAACTGTAGTACGGTTCTCTCGTATGTCGAAGTTGATCTACATCACCAACGCGTCACTCGACGGTTGCATCGAGGACAAAACCGGCGCCTTCGATTGGGGCAATCCGGATCAGATATTCTATTTCATCACTGAGTTAATGCGGCCGATCGGAACCCATCTCCTTGGACGGCGACTCTATGAGACGATGGCGCACTGGGATGGGCGGCTGGAGGGCTACCCGCCCGAACACCGCGACTTCGCACGGGTCTGGCAGAAGGCCGATCAGATCGTTTTCTCACGAACGCTGACACGCGCTCCGACACGCGTCGCGCGTGTCGAGCGGGAGTTCGATCCCGAGGCAACTCGGAAACTCAAGCGCGAATCGGCGCACGACATCTTCATTGGCGGCGCCGAACTGGCAGCACTTGCGCTCGAATCCGATCTCGTCGACGAATGTCACCTGTTTCTCCATCCGGTGATCGTCGGCGGCGGAAAGCCGGCATTCCGAACCGGCATACGACAGAATCTCGAATTGCTTGACACGCGACGTTTCGGCACCGGAGCAGTCCACGTGCACTATCGCTTGCGGGGCGCCATCGGTAAGGCGTGACTGCCGGGCCCACTTTCATCACGGGCCGCTAGTACCCCCTCACTCAGGCATCAGGGATTCGATCCGCCTATTTCTGAAAGGGCCGAATGTTGTGATTCAGATGAAAGAAATTGTCAGGGTCATACTTCGCCTTGATCATCCTCAATCGCTGGTAGTTCGCGCCGTACGCGGCGGCTGTCTGCTCCACCGAGTCGGTCCCGATGTTGTTGACGTACACACCGCGCTCCCACGGCCGCAACGCGCCGTGCAATTCACTCAGCCACGTCAGCGCGCCGCTTCGTGACTCCACCGTTTTCCAGCTCGCGTGCACGAATACGTCATATCCCGGGTGCCTGAGCGGGAATGCCATGGCATCCGGCTGGACCCGCGTGACGGCGCCGTGAAAGTCGTTCCAGGCAGCGGTGCACGACGCCGGAGCGCTGGTGAAGTACTCGGCGAGCACATCGATCACGTCGTCGCTCAGCTCCGGAAGGAATGAGCCGGCCCCGCTTCCTGCGATCGCATGAAGAATGAAGTCTGCTGAATAAGGCCTCCACTTCACATCGTCCGACTCCGGCCGCAGGCTCGCGCGCCAGCGTTCGATGCAGGCATGTGCGGATTCGGCGTCGCCACAGTGGCAAAAGGCGATGAAGAGCGCCGGCTCGTCTTCGGAGGAAACGAGACCACCCGATGTTTGCAGCTCGTCGGGCGCGCCGGCCATCAGGTCTCGATACCGCCGCATCACGTCGCGCGCGCGACTCACCGGGAAGATCAGCCGGCCGGAGAGGACGCGGGTGAGGGGGTGGAGCGTGAAGTACAACGCGGTGGCGATCCCGAAATTGCCGCCCCCGCCTCGGATCGCCCAGTAGAGGTCCGCATTTTCGTCGGCGCTGGCGGTCACGATGCGACCATCCGCGGTCACGACTCGGGCCGAAACGACGTTGTCGCACACCGCACCGTACCGAGCCATCAGGAGGCTCTCGCCACCTCCCAGCGTCAACCCTGCAACCCCGACCTCTGGGCACGTACCGGTGGGCGTGGCCAGACCGAACGCGCCGATTGCCTCCAACATGGCGCCGACGCGCATTCCACCAGCGATGCGCGCGACTCGTGTTCGCGGATCGACGTCGGCATGATTCAACCGTGCCAGGTCGATCAACATGCCGCCGTCGCACACCGAATGGCCGGCCTGGCTATGGCCGCCGCTCCGAACGGCCACGGTGAGACTGCGCGTACGGGCGAGCTCCACTGCTCGGACGACATCGTCCTCGTCGGCACAGCGCACGATGAGAGCGGGCCGCCGATCGATGTCGAGATTCCAGACGCGGCGCGCGGCGTCGTATGCCGGGTCGACGGGCAGAATGACCTCACCCTTCAACCTTGCCGCCCACGTACGAAACGAGGCGAGACTCATCACGCGGTCCGTGTGTGCAAAGCCCGAAGACGACGACCGAGGGCGAGCCAATAGATCAAGTAGTAGCCGAGCACGACGGCGCCGGCCGCGATCGACAACGCCATGCTGCTTGCCGTCACTGCCGCGATCTGCCCGGCCCCAGCGCGCCACGCGGCCCAGACGCGCCAGACACCATACAAGAGACGTGCTGCGACGAAGAGTGTTACGGTCAGCACCAGCCAGCGATTCGGTGTGTAGTGGACCACGCCGCGGCTGGAGTCCCAACGTGTGAGTCCAAATCCGACGAGCCCGAGCACCGCGCCGAGTCCGAGGCCGCCGAGGGAGTAGCGCAGCACGTCTGGCACCCATCGACTCGTGATCAACGCGCCGATCAGGAACATCGCAGTCGAGAGCATGACGGCGACCGTGTTCGCGGTCACCACCCAGCCGCGGGCCTGCCGCCGCATCGTCCCGTGGCGGATGCGCAGCATCAGCGACACGGGGATCAGGACGATGACGAGAAGCGGAATCAGCAGGAGCCCGAAGAGCAGAGGCATCGCCCCTATCGAACGATCGCGATGATGATGCCGGCGATGGCCACGACAAGGGCGGTGATGGCGAGCGTGAGAGCCCGGCGCGCCGTCCGTCTCGCGTGCTCGTGAGCGAGGGTAAGCGCGCTGATCTGCTGAGCCATCTCACGCGTGAGTTGAGCGGACGCGCGAGATTCGTCCTCCAACTCGGCGAGCCGCGCATCGGCGCTGCGCGTCCGATCGCCGGCGTTGTTCGTTCTCACTCGAGTGAGCAGAGTGTCAGCCGCCGCGAGGATTGTCGGAGCGTGCTTCAGAATCGCGAGCCAGGACGCCATGTCTACTGCACCGCACCAAAGCCGCCGGAGCCGAGGAGCGTATAGAAAACGCCGACCCTCGAACGCGACTGCGTCCGGTCCGGCAGCTCGAGGTAATCCGAGCTGCGGCCGGCAAGTTGATAGGTGAAACCGAGGGCGTGCCGCCGATAGACCCGCATGGCGAGCGACGCATCGCCCACGAAGATGAGATCGCGCTGGCCGGTGCCGAACCCGCCGACGCCGCTGATGAAGTACTGCCGCGCCGTCACATCCAGAGCGGCTCGGCGGCCGGCGATGAATCGCAGGTTCACGAGTGCCTGCGGAGTGACACCGTAGTGGTAGTCGCGCCCATCCGTCCGCGCGAGTGCGCGCGCCGCGGCGTAACCTCCACCCATCAGGCCAGTACTCTGCATGACCAGCGACTCGAAGATCGATGCTTGCAGCGTGGTGCCGAACGAGAACGCGGTGGTCGACAAACGAAAGTCGTCGGGCGAGAAGTAGTCGTACGTGCCGTAGAGGCCCCAGATGCCGGCGAGACGTCCCGCTCCGTAGTCGGTCCCGGCAATCAGACCGCGCGTCGACAGCTGTTCCAGTCCTTCGGACGAGACGCTGCTCTCGATTCTGAAGTAATCGAACGGGCGCTCGTGGCGGTAGCCGGCGTTTCCCGGATACCCGTAGTCCATCGACAACGCGACATGCGGCTGATTCAGTGTCAGCGAAGACAGCGATCGTGAACGGCCGTGTGCTATCGCGGTTGTCGTGCCGAACTGCACGCGGATGTCAGAGAACGGCACGGCATCGGCGGCGGGCGATCCTGCAGGCCTGCCGACCAAGACGTGATTGATACCGGTCGGCGGGGACGCGAGCACCGACGCCAGTGTTCGCCAGGCGCCGGGTCCATTATCAGCGCGTTCCAGCAGGAGACGTGAGATGCGAAAGAGCGGCTCGCCGAGAAACGAGCCGGCGATGCCGCTGGCAATCTGATCGTTGCGGGACGGCGCCGTCGTTTCGCCGGCGATTTCCCACATCGCGCTGCCGGCAAACGTATAGACGACCGACGCCCAATAGCCGTGGCCGTTCGACCGCGCGATCCCGTGATACATCGCCCCTTGGTATGGATGCCAGAACTGATTGACCTGGAACGGGTCGTCGTCGACCACCCAGGGGCCGCGGAGATTGCGGCGGAGTGTGGTCGCCGACACCTCGAATGTGGCGGGATCGAGTACCAGCCGCCCTGCGAAATTCAAGGCCGCGTCCATCGCGATCGTCTCGACTACCGGGAGCACGTAGCTTTTGTGGGCTGGATCGTCCTCTGGCTGGGCTGGTCGAATGGCCGTGCTCGTCGCGCATGCTGCACAGAGCCCGCACGCGAGCAGGCCAAGCGCTCGGCCGGTGGACCTCATGCCGCGCGGGCGGTGCATCCAGCGTGCCAGGAGGGCGAGCCATGAGCTCAGCCTGAATCAGCGGGCATTCCCACGATCCGATGCCTCAGGGTCGGCGAATCAAGGGATGCAGTTCGGCGACGCGATGCATGTATCCACCGGCGCTCGCGTAATCCTTGGCAGCCGCGCGACGCAGATGTTCGATCGCCTTGGCCCGATCGCCGGTCGCATCGTAGTACAACCCCACGTACAACTCGGCGAAGAACCTTGACGAGGGATCGGTGCTGCCGGCTTTGAGGATCGCGTCAGGAGTCATCGTGCCGCGAAACATCTGATAGATCTCGCGCATCGGGGAGCGCTGGTCGGGTCCGACCGGCAGAAGCGCCGCCCGCGCCTTTGCCGGCGACTCCGCTTTCGCGACGCACATGAAATGCCAGGCCGGGTTTTCGACGTCATTGGGATTGACCGTGCGATGCGACTCGAACTGCGCGCGGCAGTCTTGATAGCGGCCGGCATAGTACAGCGCGATGCCGCGCTGCCAGAGCTGTGGCGCGGCTTGTGGGACAAGCGCCGCGACGCGATCGAAGCCGGCCACGGACTCCTTCAGACGGCCGGCGAGAAAGTCGTCGATCGCCACGTCAAGCAGCTCGCGGGGATTGTCGCTCGAGCGCTGCGCGGTGAGTCCAGCCGGCACGAGCGCGGCGACGATCAGGAGATACAAAACGTGTTCACGCATTTCAGCGGCGCAGATCCAGACAGACGAGCGTGTTCTCGTTGCGGACATAGACGAAGCCGTCGGCAATCGCCGGGAGTGGTCTCACGACACCAGGCAGCACTTGTGCCCGTGCCACTGGCTTGAAGCCTTGCGGCGAGGCAGGCGCCAGAATCATCTCACCGCCCTCGCGCATGATGAGCAGTCGATCGCCGGCCAGCGTGATGCTGCCGGCGCGGAATTGGTCTTGACTCCACTTGACGGCGCCGGTCTTGAACTCCACGGCCCGCAGGCTCGGGCCGAACTCCTGCCGGCCGTGATACCCGTAGAGATAGCCGTCGTGATAGACGCTCGTCGCGTAGTGATTCGACATCACTTCGTCCGACGCCCACACGTCCACGAGCTTGGCGCCTTCGACGCGAAGCACCCCAGCTCCAGGACCGTATTCCGATGACACGAAAATCGAATCTCCGACGACGAGCGGAGTCGCCGCATTGACGGAGTTCGCGTTCCGCGCTCGCCAGCGCCGCTGGAAACGAATCGCGCCGCTGGTTGGATCGAGACCGACCAGACTGTCGCGGGTGAGAAAGATGGCCGATCGCATGCCGCCAATCGTTGCCGCCATTCCCGACGAGTAGCTGGCGTCGTCGTCGGTGGCCGTCCAGATGACCTTCCCGCTCTTGGCATCGAAGGCGACGATGCCGGCCTTGTCGCCGCCGATGTTGGCGATCACCCGTCCGCCCTCGACCAGCGGTGAGCCAGCCGCGCCGAAGAACCCCTTCGGCACGTTGAAGCGCTTCATCGTGTCTTCGCTCCACACGCGCGTCCCTTTGGCGAGATCGACGGCGTGCAGCTGACCCTGGGCGCCGAACGTATAGACGATCCCGTCGGCGACGACCGGTACTGCGCGCGGTCCTTCGTCGAAGCCGAAGTCGTCTCGATAGTTCGTCGGGTAGGCATAACGCCAGGTCGATGCGCCGGTCTTTGCGTCGAGCGACTCGAGGACCTCTTCGTTGCCCACACGGTGGAAAAGAAGCACGCGAGTCTGGACGACAACGGGTCCTGCAAACGCCTGACCCACCTGCTTGCGCCAGACGACTTTGGGCCCCGACGGTCCCCACGTCTCGAGGAGGGGAGGACCGGTGTAACTACCGTTGCGGTTGGGACCGAGATACTGTGGCCAGTCCGCGGCGACGAGCGGCACGCCGATGGAGACCGCGATGAGGGCGATGACGACGGACGAGCGTCGCATATATCGCTGCACTGTACTCCATGCGAAGATACCCCGCGTGCCGCGCGACGCCATCAAGACATATCTTCTGTCGCTGCCCGAACGGCTGCTACGGTCCGGTTTGGGCCTGGGCGCCGGCCTCGCGCGTGAGCTCGGCGACGTCGTGCTTCCCGACGGCGTGAGACGCACGCGGCTCTATCAGAACCTCGTGGACACGACGTTGCGCTTTCTCATCGAGCAGGTCGGCGGCGTCGAAGGCGCATATCCGAATGAGGAGCCTCTTCCCGCCGACTTCCTCAAACGGCGCACAGCCGGCAACGTCATCGAGGCCCTTGGCATCGTCGCCTTCCGCGCGTCGCCGGTATGGGTGCTGGCCGCGCTCGCTGATGTGTGCGGAATGGGACGGCAGCTCATTCCCGAGATCGCGACCGCACTGAAGGAACAGAACCTGCTCGAGAAGGACACGCAATTCACCAGCGTCGACCAGATCCTCGACGGGTTGGAACAGACGTCGTCGAGGCTGGCCGAGACCGTGAACACGCCGCCACTCGATGTGAACACGCTGCGTCAGGAGTGGCAGGCGCTGCGAGACGAAGCTCGCACGCTGGCGCCGGCCTCGCTGCCGTCACGCGAGGCGCTGGCCGGTCTGTGGATGCAGCTCCGGAGTGAAGCCGAGCGCCAGGAGCGATCGGTGTTCGAGACCTCGTCGATGATCGCCGTGTCGGCAGTGAAGGCGCTGCCTGAAGGCGCACGCTGGCTTTCGGCGTCCGCCGTCGTCGGTGCGTCGCGCACCGGCCACATCGTCGCGACCGCGCTGCTCGATCATTACCGCGCAACGCTCGACGACATTCGCCAGGTTGGCTTTGCCACATTTGCGGCGCGGCAACTCGGCCCGTACGTGCGGGCGGCCGTCGATCAATTCTCGCCCGAGCGCGTGACGTTGACCGAGCGGTTCCTGCAGCGTAGAGACGGGCCTTCAGCCCCGTCCGATGACAAGGAGCACCAATGACTCGCGTTGGAGTCCTCACCGTCTGCTGTTTCGCTCTGATGACGTCCGCCATGCCGGCTCAAACTCCCACCGCGAAGGTGTCGCCGGATGCAGTGATCCCAGGCGAGCTCGTCATCGAGCCTCCA
>Ga0075431_100003698_pt1 | contig 14862 bp, 14 predicted proteins | sample RhiMetdeltSRZDD5_FD_75297 | JGI IMG/M metagenome (GOLD analysis project Ga0075431, IMG submission 75297) | Populus rhizosphere microbial communities from Tennessee, USA - Rhizosphere MetaG P. deltoides SRZDD5 | ecosystem: Host-associated > Plants > Roots > Rhizosphere > Soil | place: USA... | reverse complement strand
ATGCGCGTCTACAAGGCACTGGACGATGCCGGAGAGCTCACCGTGCGCGTGGCGGCGACGGCCAAGGTTTCTCCCTCGGAAACCGTCGATACAGCCGTGGAGAGGCTTGAGGCGCTCCGGCGGACGTATAGCTCGCCGATGATCAAGATGCATTCGGCCAAATTCTTCCTTGACGGGGTTTTCGAGAACCGCACGGCGGCGATGATCGAAGATTATTCGGATGCGAGAGGCGGAAACGCGCCGGTGATGTTCGAGGAGGGACATCTCAGGGCTCTGTTCACAGCCTTCGATGCGGCGCGGTTTCAGATCCATGTGCATGTGATCGGCGACATGGCGGCGCGAACGGCGCTCGATGCGCTCGAGGTTGCCCGCCGCGAGAACGGTGCGTGGCCCAGCCTGCATCAGCTTGCCCATGTGCAGGTCCTTCACCCCGAAGACATTCCGCGCTTTGCCACACTCGGTGTCGTCGCCAATATTCAGCCGCTGTGGGCACGGCTCGAGCCCTCAGTCACCGATGTCGCGCTGCCGATGGTGGGGCTTGAGCGAGGACGGTGGATGTATGCGTTCAGATCGCTGCTCGATCATGGTGCGAGGATCGCCGTTAGCAGCGACTGGGGCGTGTCGACCCTCAACCCCTTTCCGATCATGCAGACGGCGGCGACACGCCAGCCGGCGCTCAAGGGCTCGAATCGACCGTCCTTCCTGCCGGACGAGAGAATCAGCGTGGAAGACGTGGTCCGAGGCTATACGATCAATGCTGCGGCGTCCGCCTGGCGCAGCGATACGACCGGGTCCATAAGTGCGGGCAAACATGCCGATGTCATCCTTCTCGATCGCGACATCTTCGCCGTCGACCCCCAAGAGCTCGGCCAGACGCAAGTGCTGCTGACGCTTATGGGCGGGCGCGAGGTGCATCGGGCAGGGGAATTCACGGGTTAGGTTACTCGGTCAGCAGAATTGCCGCCTCAGGGCGCCAGCTCAGCCATACGGGGCGGCCTACCGCGTCCTCCTCGGCAAGACTGCGGGCGACGTTTTGATGAGCAACGGCGATCAGCCGTTCAGCGCCGGGAACACTCACATAATAATGACTGCGGTCGCCAAAATATGCCTTGGCGCTGACCGTGCCGGCAATGCTGTTCGCCTCATGGGACTTTTCATGGGAAAGGGTCAGTTTCTCGGGCCGGATGCCGACGGAGACGGACGCGCCGAGGGCCGGACCGGCACCCCGGTCCAGCGCATGGAGCATGCCGAGCGGCCCCGCATCAACTCGCGCTATGCCGGAGATCTTTCCAGAGAGCGTGCCGTGGAACAGGTTCATGCTGCCGATGAACTCGGCGACGGCGCGGCAGTTCGGCATTTCATAGAGCCTTGCCGCCTGATCGATCTGCAGCGTTCTCCCTTGAGACATCACGGCGATGCGGTCGGACATCGTGAGCGCCTCCTCCTGATCATGGGTCACGAAGACGAATGTGATGCCCACGGTGCGCTGAAGCTGCCTGAGCTCGAGCTGCATCTCCTCGCGCAATTTCTTGTCGAGGGCACCGAGGGGCTCGTCGAGAAGAAGGACCTTCGGCCGACAGACCAGGGCCCGGGCAAGCGCCACCCGCTGGCGCTCGCCGCCCGACAGCTGGTGGGCGGCGCGCTCGCCATAGCCGGGGAGCTTTATGAGATCGAGCGCCTGATCGACGCGATGCTGAAGTTCGCGCCTCGTGAGCCTCAGCTTTCGCAAGCCATAGGCGATGTTCTCACGCACGTTCAGATGAGGAAAGATCGCATAGCTCTGAAACACCATGTTGGTCGGCCGGCTGTGGGGCGGGACGCCGACAACAGAGCGTCCATCGATCAGCACATCGCCGGATGAAGGGTGCTCGAAGCCCGCAAGTATGCGCAAAAGGGTAGTCTTGCCGCAGCCCGAGGGACCGAGTAGCGAGAAGAACTCGCCGCGCCTGATGGCGAAACTCACATCATCGACGGCGCCAATATCGCCGAAGCGCTTGGAGACCCTGCGCAGCTCGATGATGCTGTCGCCCGCGCTCATGAAGCGGGGCCCAGGGGCTTGTGCACCGTCGTGCCGCGCTGGCGCAGCAGTTCGGCGCAAATGACGAGGATGGCGGAGAGGAGAAGGATGGAAGAGCCGAGCGCCAGCATGCGCGGCAGATTCTGGGGAAAGCGCAATTGGCTGAAGAGGTAGACGGGAAGCGTCGCTCGCGTTCCGCTCAGAAAAAAGGCGAGCACGAATTCATCGAAGGAAATGGTGAAGCTCATGATCAGGCTGGCGATGACGCCCGGCAGCGCCAGGGGAAAGGTCACCCGCCAGAAGGTCCTCCAGGCGGTCTCGCCCAAATCTGCGGACGCTTCCTCGAGGCTGCGGTCGAAACCCTCGAGCCGCGATATGAGAACAAGCATGGAAAAGGGCACACAGAGCAACAGGTGGCCTGCGCCCACAGTCCAGAGGCTGAGATCGAAATCGAGCATCTGACGAAGGATGACGAGGAGCCCCACGCCCAGAACAACGCTCGGCACCACGAGCGGCAGCAAGATCATGCCCGACAGGGGCGCCTTGAGCGGCAGGCGATAGCGGGTGAAGGCGATCGCCGCGAGCAGGCCCAAGATCGTGCTCAACAAGCAGACGCCGAGACCCACCGCCAAGCTGTTCTCCAGCGCATGGATCATGCCGGGGGTGGTGGCGAGGCTGACATAATGTTTGAAGGTGAGCGATTTCAAGGGAAAGGTAGCGAAAAGATTGTCGTTGAAGGAGAAGAGCGGCAGCAACAGAACCGGACCATAGAGAAATACCAGAAACAGCGCTGCATAGAGCGGCAGAAGATCGAAGGTCTTCTTCATGGATCAAGCTCCCCGGCGGCGCATTTTGCCGAAGCCCAAGAGCCACAAGACAAGGCACACGAGCAAGGTCACCGTCAGCATCATGACGATCGACAGGGCAGCCCCCAAAGGAGCGTCGTTCTGTCTGCCGAACAGGGATTGGATGGCGTTGCCGACCATGTGACCGCCTGAACCGCCGACGAGGGTGGGGGTGACGTAATCGCCGACGGTCGGGATGAAGACGAGCAGGGCTGCGGAGATCGTGCCGGGCGCCGAGAGCGGCAGAGTCACGCGCCAGAAGCGTTGCCAGGGCGTGTCGCCGAGGTCGGTCGCGGCTTCGATAAGGGAGCGATCGATTTTCTCAAGCGACACGTAGATGGGGAGAATGGCGAAAGCGGCCCAGGCGTGGGTGAGCGTGATGATGACGGCGCTTGTATTGTAAAGGAGGAATTCGAGTGGCTGGTCGATGAGCCCAAGGGCAATGAGACCCGAATTGATGGCTCCATTGTAGCCGAGCACGATCTTCCAGGCGAAGACTCTCAGGAGATAACTCGTCCAAAAGGGCACGGTGATCACGATGAGCCAGAGGAGCTTGCGCCGCTTCACGCGAAAGGCGAGGAAAAATGCCATCGGGTACGCGATGAGGATGACGGCTGTCGTCGTCGCCAGAGAGAGGAAGATCGATTTGACCAGAAGAATCCCGTAGACGGGATGCTCGAGCGGAAATGGAATTCCGAGCCAGTAGGTGGTCTCGGTTCCGGGCTTCAGGAGATACCAATAATTCCGCAGCGTGGGTGTCGCATCGAGATCGAAACCGGATTGGGTCCAGAAGCTGATCACGGCCAAGGCGAGGAGAGGCGCCAGCAGCGTAGCCAACATCAATAGAAGGGTCGGCGACAGGAGCAAATAGCCCTTTAGCCACTCATGTCGATAGAGGAACGGGAGAAGGGGAGCGGCGGGTACGCTCTCCCCGATGGTCGTTCCGACGGCCGGCGCGATCGACCGTTCCTGAAACCGCCCTCTTTCCTGCAAACCAGCGCCCATTGCTTCCGCGAGGTTTGTCCCCCGGCCGATTTCTGTCAAGGCAAGGTATGACGAGGTCAAGCCCATTGACAGCCAAACGAAACGGTCCAGAGTGCCTTTCCGGCACGGGAGGGCGTGCGACGGGAGGATTTTATGAATCGCGTAAAATTTGTCGAACACATGTCATATGGACGCGTCTCAAGGCGCGAGATTTTGAGGAATGCTGCGCTTTTTGGGGTCGGCGTCGCCATGATGCCAAGGCTCGGCCATGCGGTGGAGATGCTGACGGTGATGGAATGGGCCGGTTATGATGCGGAGGATTACTTCAAGCCATTTGTCGCCAAATATGGCGCGCCGCCGAACTTCTCAATCTTCGCCAGCGAGGAAGAAGCTCTCCAGAAGGTGCGCGGCGGATTTGCCGCCGATGTCATGCATCCCTGCAACTATTCCGTCGGCCGTTTTGTCGAGGCGAAGCTTGCGGCGCCGATCGACACCGCCAAGCTATCAAACTGGAAGGACGTGTTTCCGGCCCTGCAGACCGCCGCCGGGGTTATCGTTGACGGCCAGGTGGTGATGGCTCCGGCCGACTGGGGCAATTCGAGCATCGCCTATCGTCCCGACCTCGTCGACGAGGATTTCAAAAAGAACGAATCCTGGAGCATTTTCTACGACGACAAATATGCCGGACGGGTATCCATGCTCGACAATGAGGTCGCCGTGCAGATTGCCGGGTTGCTGCTGGGCTATCCGCCGGAGAAGGCTTTCATGATGCAGGGAGAGGAACTGGCGGCGACGAAGCCGCTGCTTGAAAAGGCCGTGAAGAACAGCCGTTTCTTATGGAACGCGCCCGCCGAGATGCAACAGGCGCTTGCCTCGGGCGAAATCGTGGCAGCCTATTCCTGGAACGACACCATCAAGAATTTGAGCTCGCAAGGGGTGCCGGTCGCCTTCGCCAAGCCCAAGGAGGGATATTTCACCTGGTTCTGCGGGCTGACGCTGCTCAACACGGGCAAGGCCGATCCCACGGCGGCTTATGACTTCATCGATGCATGGCTGTCCCCCGAGACAGGCAAGGTTCTGATCGAGGCAAGCGGTTATGGGCACGCCAATCGGAAGTCCTTCGAGGTGGCCGACAAGGCTGCGGTTACCGCCATGGGAATCACCGATCCCGTCGAGCACATGAAATCGGCCATTCTCTTCCCGCCCATTCCCGGCCCGATTCTCACCCCGCAGGTGCAGCTGTGGGACGAGATGAAAGCTTTGAAGAAGTAATACCGACATTACTCGTCACCCCGGCGGAAGCCGGGGTCCAGCTTGGGGCGCCTGCAAAGTGAAGCTGGATTCCGGCTTTCGCCGGAATGACGATGAATAGTATTACCGCTTGGTCTGTCCGGCCTCCGCCAGAACCCAGTCGCGGAAGGTGCGTACCATGGGCTCCGCCGCGGTTTCGAGCGGCGCGATGACGTAATAGGCAAGTTGCGGCGGAACTTTGAGCGCCACGCTGAAAGGCTGAACGAGCCTTTCTGCGGCGATGTCATCGGCCACGAGGGTCGAATCGCCAAGCGCCACGCCATGTCCATCGATCGCCGCCTGAATGGCAAGCGAGGTTTGGCTGAAGTGTAGCCCACGGTGCTCGTTGAAGTCCTTGACACCGGCGGCCTGCATCCACATGCGCCAGTTGGGCCACGGGCCCTGATCCGCCCAATCGACGTGAATCAGCGTGTGGTGGAGGAGATCGCGGGGATGGCGCAAAGGCCTGCTGCCGGAGAGAAGCAAGGGGCTGCAGACAGGGAAAACCGTCTCCACGAACAACCGGTCGACCTTCATTCCCGGATAGATCCCATCGCCGAAACGAATGGCGATGTCGATGTCGTCGCGGGCAAAATCGAGGGGTGCCTGCGACACCTCGATGCGCATTTCCGCGTCGGGCTCAATCTCGAGGAACCGGTCGAGACGCGGCACAAGCCACTTGGCCGTTATGGAGGGAGAGGCCGTGACCTTGAGCCGCTTCTTGCTGCCCGGTTTTTGCAGCCGCGCGATCGTGCGGGAAATGGTGTCCAGCGCTTCGGCGACAGTCTCGTGCAGCATCCGGCCCGCGGGAGTATGGCGCATGCTGCGGCTCGTTCGCTGAAAGAGGCGCAGGCCCAGCTGATCCTCAAACTCGCGGATCTGGTGGCTGACGGCCGCTGGGGTGACGCCAAGTTCGCCCGCGGCCTTGGTAAAACTCATAAGGCGGCCGGCGGCCTCCAGTGTCTTGAGGGTGCTCAAGCCAGGAATGCGACTCATGATGTCTTCAACATACTCTCATAGATGAAGCGAAAATTACTCGTATGGCTCTTATTAATCAAACTTTTATCGGCCGGAAGAACGGTGATCTGTTAATGGATGTTTATGCTCGTGAATTCAACTCACTCTGTTGAAAGCGCCCGATTGGCGATCGTCTGCGGTACTGGCGGGGCGCTACTGAAGACCGCCCACATCGGGATCGATGACGATGCTCGCCAGCGTCACATGGCGGGGGCGGGTGATGGCGTAGAGACCAGCCTCCACGACATCGCGGTTGGTGGCCAGGGATGAGGATGGCCGCTCGGCAGTCCAGTTCTTCTCGTTCAGAGGAGAGATGTCGTCGAGCTCCGGAGGGTAAAGGGCGCTGACGCGCACGGGACGGCCGCGCAATTCCTGGCGCAAACCCTCCGTCATTCCCGTCTGCCCGTGCTTGGCGGCAAGGAAGGCGATCGAGGCGCCCTGCAGACGCGCGTTCGGCAGGCCCGAAATTGACACGATATTGAGAATGTCACCTGCACCAGAAGCCTCGAGCGGCGGGAGGAGACCACGGGTGAAGAGAAGGGTGCCCGTGACGGCGGAGGTGATGGTGCCGACGATGCCATAGGCATCATGATCGGTCATGGCGCCTGCGAGCCACTGGGCGCCGTTGTTGATCAGGATGTCGAGCTTCTCCATTTCATCGCGCATCTTCTTGGCGGCGCGCGTGACGGCACCTGGGTCCGCCAGATCGAGCAGCAAAGTGGCAGGCCTTTTCCCGGTGCGCTGGAAAATCGCCTCGGCCGTTGAATAGAGCGTCTCGCTGGTCCGGCCTGCCATGAGGACATCAGCCCCCAGATCGGCGAGGACGACGGCGAAGGCTGCCCCCAAGCCGCGTCCAGCACCCGTGACCACCGCCGATTTGCCCGCGAAATCGTAATCCGCCATCGTTTTCTTCCCCCTCAAAGCAGAGAATCGCCCCCAGAGCCCGCAACGTCAATCGGCAGTCGTCGACAGTTTTGCGGGAGCTCTACTCGCATAAGCCGCCCGCTGGCCGGCGATGATGCTCATGGCGACCGCAACCAGGATAATAGCACCGCCGATCACAGCGTAGAGCGTCGGGATTTCGCCGGCACCGAGCCAGGCCCAGAAGGGATTCAAGACCGCATCGAGCAGGGCGATGAGGCTCAGGGTCGCCGCCTGGATATAGCGGGCGCTTCTGGCAAAGAGAACGAGCGGGATGGCAAGCTGCACGGGTCCCATTATCGCCAAGACGGCGACGTCCGAGGGCGCAACCGAGAGGCCGCCGCCGAAAAGCCCGGCTGTGACAAAGGCGAGGAAGCCGCCGAGGCAGATGGCAGGAATCATGTCGAAATTGCGATAGCGGCGTAACGTGACCGTCTGCCCGGCGAAGCAAAGGGCGACGACAATGGCAACGGCACTGCCCGGCCAATTGCCGCGCTCCAGTCCGTCGTGAAAGATCAAGGTGACGCCGAAGAGAGCCGTGAAGGCTGCCATCCAAATGGCGAGGTGGGGGCGTTCGCGAAGAACGAGGCCGCTTACGGCGGCGACGAAAAGAGGCGACATGGCCCCGATGCAGGAGACATTGGCGGTGCTGGTCAGGGTCAGCGACGTCACATAGAGGGTCGACCCCACCGCGAAAAAACCGGCACCCGCCAAAAGAGCTGCGGTGGGTAGGGAGCGGAACCTGAGCTGCCAGTCGCGGCCATAGAGCGTCATGAGATAGAGCAGGAGAAAGAGGCTCGTGAACAGGCTACGCCAGCAGTTGATCTGCCAGCCGTCGAGTTCGGGAAGGAGTCGCACGAACATGCCGGCAAGACTCCAGCCCATGGTGGCGAGCAAGACGAGGAGGATGCCGAGGATGTAGTTGCGATCAAGTGTGCGGGCCATGCGGTTGCCATGGAGCGCGAAAGCGCTGCAGCGGTCAAGGCTCGATGGCGCGAGAGGAAAAATCGCGCGTCAGTGAAAATTCATTATTGAAATCAGAGTCAGAATCTCGCATATAGCAAATGCCCAAAGTCGCACGTGCCTGTGGGCGTCCACCGTCTCTCCCAAGAGGAGATCAGCGGTCAGGTACAAACGGCCAAGAGCCGTTGGCGGTTTCGAAGAGAAGTCGCGGACGCCTTGAAGCAACGACGGTGCGGGCTTTTTCGGTCTCGAGCTGGTCAGTCCAACGATTAGCGAAACTGAAGAGGCACACCATCCTTGCCGGCAGTGCGGTCGGGTTCACCCACCAAGCCAAGGCAGAAACTAAGGTAGCGAGCAGTTAACGGCTGCGAGCCGCCAAATTGACAGTCGGTCCGCCCGAGCGGACAGCCGCGATTCCACCCACGGGTGGTTACGCTGCGGGGTACCGACTCTTGGAGCAACCTTGGCTTGGAGGAGGTCCTTATGGCCACCCAACGCATTCTCGACTTTCTGGCGGACCGACGACCCGACGGCCCCTGCCTCGTCCTTGATCTTGACGTCGTGCGCCAGAACTATCTCTCGTTCGCCCGGGCGATGCCGGCGACCCGCATCTTCTACGCCGTGAAGGCCAATCCGGCGCCGGAAATCCTTGCGCTTCTGGCGGAGCTCGGCTCGAGCTTCGACACGGCCTCGCTGCCCGAGATCGAGATGGCACTCGCGGCCGGAGCCACGCCCGAGCGCATCTCCTTCGGCAACACGATCAAGAAGGAGCGCGACATCGCACGCGCCCATCACCTCGGCGTGAGCCTTTTTGCCGTCGACAGCACACAGGAGGTCGAGAAAATTGCCCGTGCCGCGCCGGGCGCCAAGGTCTTCTGCCGTATCCTGACCGATGGTCAGGGTGCCGAGTGGCCTTTGTCGCGGAAGTTCGGCTGCGTACCGGAAATGGCGCTCGAGGTGCTCGAACTCGCCCACCGGCTGGGCCTTCACGCCTATGGGGTGTCGTTTCACGTTGGCTCGCAGCAGACGCAGCTTGCGGCGTGGGAGCGGGCGCTCGAGCAGACGGCGCGGATCTTCCGCACGCTGGCCGAGCGGGGCATCACCTTGTCGATGGTCAATCTGGGCGGCGGGTTCCCTGCACGTTATCTCAAGGACGTACCAAGCGTCGCACGCTACAGCAACGCCATCCAGCGGGGTCTCGCCAAGCATTTCGGCAATGCCATTCCGGAAACGATCATCGAGCCTGGCCGCGGCATGGTCGGCAGCGCCGGCGTGATCAAGGCCGAGGTCGTGCTGGTCGCCAAGAAGCAGGCGGAGGACGACAAGCGCTGGGTGTTCCTCGACATCGGCAAGTTCGGCGGGCTGGCGGAGACCATGGAGGAAGCTATCCGCTATCCGATCACGACGACGCGCGACAAGGACGAGAAGGGGCCATGCGTCATCGCCGGCCCCACCTGCGACAGCGCGGACGTGCTCTATGAGAAGACGCCTTACGATCTGCCCATCACCTTGACCGTGGGCGATGAGGTGCTGATCGAAGCAGCGGGCGCCTATACCACGACCTATGCTTCGGTGGCCTTCAACGGCTTCGCGCCGCTCAAGGCCTTCGTCATCTGACCCGATCACCGTCATGCGGAGTATCGACGATGGTCACGATCAGACACGAGTCCCATAAGGATTGGGCAGCGCGCGAGGCGCTGCTCGACCGGGTGTTCGGCGAGACGCGGTTCCGGAAAACCTGCGAAGGACTGCGCAAAGGGCGGCTACCCTCGCCAGGGCTGGCCTTCGGCGCTTTCGCCGAGGGCGAGCTCGTCGGCACGGTCAGGCTGTGGGACATCATCGCCGGGTCGGCGGGCGCGGCGCTCCTGCTTGGGCCGCTGGCGGTCGAACCCGAACTGCAGGGCAGGGGCATCGGGGCCGATCTCGTGCGGCATGCCGTTCACGAGGCGACGCTCTCCGGTCACAGCGCTATCCTTCTCGTGGGCGATGCGCCCTACTACCGACGCTTCGGATTCTCGGCGAGCAAGGTCAAGGGACTCCTCATGCCCGGCCCCGTCGAGAAGGCGCGGTTTCAGGGGCTCGAACTGGAGAAGGGTGCACTTGCCCTCGCGCAGGGTTTGGTGATCCCCAGCGGGCGGCTGGTGGTGCCTCGTGAAGAGGGCCTTTTTCCGCTTGCGGCGCGCGAAAGAGCAGATGAGGGCAACCCTCATCCCTCTTCACCCGCAAAATTGTGAAAAGCTATACTAGTAGTTAGTGCCGCGGTCGTGAGCTCGTGTAATGATTGTGGACGAGAGCACGCAGGTGCTCTCGAATGTAGAACGAGGTCGCGACAAGGTGGGGCCCAGGAACGTCGTCATTTTATCGGACGGTACGGGACAGCGGGGCGGGCGCACTTTCGACGAAGCGCGCACGAACGTCTACAAGCTATTTCGCTCGACGCGCGTTGGCCCCGATTCAACCATCAATCCAGATGAGCAAATTGCATTCTACGACGCTGGTCTCGGCACTCTGGAAACCGAAGGTACGGCTCCCGAACGCATCATTCGCTTAATCTATAATGCCGTCAGCCAAGCGACGGGATTGGGTCTTACCCGAAACATCATTAACTGCTATGCAGCTTTGATCCGTCTCTGGCGGCCGGGAGATCGCATCTTTCTGTTCGGTTTCAGCCGCGGCGCATATACCATTCGCTGCCTAGCCGCCGTTATCTGCTTGTGCGGCATTCCGACATCCGACCGAGGGCGACCGCTTCTGCGGGACAAGAAGACCTCGAAGCGGATTGCAGCTCGCGCGGTCAAATCCGTCTATCAACACGTAAGCTCACCGCGCGAGGCCAAATACTTCGAACAACGCAAAAAGCTGGCGGCACTGTTCCGTCGCGATCATGAATCAAAGGGCGATATCAATAACACGGTGCCGAATGTGTATCCGTTCTTCATTGGTGTATTCGACACGGTTGCCGCACTTGCCGATCCAGCCTCGCTTCTGATCCTCTCGGTCGTTTATCTGGTCCTGCACTCCCTCGTAGCCTGGGGTCTTTCCACTCAGCTTTTACCGTTTTCCTTTTGGCACTGGTTCGGGTGGATTGCCGTTGCGATAACTTTAATCCTGGTCGCTTCCTATGTTTATACGCATTTAAAGTTCTCCTTTCGCCTGAAGGACTACTGGTTTTGGGACGTCATCCATTTAACGGCCCTCCGGCAGAGATTCTATGATCGAACGCTGAACCCGAATGTGAGGTATGCGCGTCACGCAATTTCAATCGACGAGCGCCGCCATTCCTTTGCGCGTGTGCCCTGGGGCTCAAGGCACACAAAATTTACCGGCGAGCATAAGATGAGACCCTTCAAACAATATTGGTTCTCAGGCAACCATGCCGACGTCGGAGGAGGATATGATGAGGATGAGTCGCGTCTTTCAGACATCGCCCTCGCTTGGATGGTGGATGAAGCAAGCTCCGAAAAGCTTGGTGACGAGGCTTTAAAAACCGACCCAAACGTCTTGCATCTCAACAGCCGCTTCGATGGAGTGCAGCACGATGAAACTCGCAATTCAATTTTTCGATGGGCCAGGAAGACGAGCAGAATTCTCATGCCCAATGCCACACTGCATGGTTCCGTCATCGATCGTTTCAAACTGGATGCCGTTCTGCAGTACGACCGAATGGCTCCCTATCGACCGGAGTCGCTAAGACAGCACGAAATGGTCAAAGGCTATTACGGTACTATAGCTCAGCCAAGAGTCACCTGCTGGCAACGCATCAAGACTCGATTTGCTCGGGCAATCAATCGGCCGTAAAGAGAGGAGAGCGCGCATGATTGATCAAAGTCCGAGAGAGATCACGTTGGACAGTGCAATCTCGTGCGTCGGTTTATTTGCTCTCACCGTGTTTGGATTTTGCGCTGCGTGGATTTTGGTGTTGTGGCAGGTCCTCCCATGGCTCTTGAGTGCTCAATGGAACAGCTACCCCCTATCGAAATTTTGGCATGTCAATACGGGCTGGCTGGGTCTTCAGCAAATCTTGGATTGGATGCTCAGCCTCCCGGTCACTTTCGTGCTGGTCCTAGGAGGCATTCTTCTCTTCTGGCTGTTGGGGAAGCTTTCCGCATGGGCCTACGAGCATCAAGGAGAGCCCTTGAAGGCGGTCACACCCGATCAAAGCAAGGCCTAGCGAACTACGACTAAGCCCCGATCCGGCGGTAGCTGAATTCGTCTTTGGCCGCTGCTGATTCGGAGAGGGCGCGGCTGCGAAGCGCATCGTGAAACTCGGAGAGCACGCACGCCGGATCGGCGGCCGTGGCCCGGCCCGCCAACGCCAGGGCCTGACAGCGGCAGCCGCCACGGCAGGTCTCCTTGCGGCTGCAGCTCAGGCAGGGCTCCTCCATCCAGTCGAGATCGCGAAAGGCGCAAAAGGCGGATGAATGATGCCAGATGGCGCTGAGCGATTTATCTTTCACATTGTCGAAACGAAGTTCTGGAATGGTCTCGGCGGCATGACAGGGAAGCGCCTTGCCCGACGGCGTTATGTTGATGGCACGCGAACCCCAGCCGCCCATGCAAGCCTTGGGATAGTCTGCGTAGTAGTCGGAGATCACCGTGTCGATGACGATGCTTCCGGCATAACGCAGGCGAAGTTCTTCCACTTGTCGTGCGGCCTCCAACACCTGCGGCTCGGTGGGCATAAGCCCGGCTCGGTTCAAAAGGGCCCAGCCGTAATATTGCGCATGGGCGATCTCGATCCGGCGGGCGCCCACGGAAACGGCGAGGTCGACCAGCCTCTCGATGGAGCCGATATTGCGGCGGTGAATGACGGCATTGATGGTGAGCGGCAACCCTGCTTCGACGACAGCGGAGCCAACCGCGAGCTTGCGCTCATGCCCGCCGCGAAAGCCGCCGATGTGATCGGCATTGATGGGGTCGATATCCTGAAGGCTGAGCTGAACATGATCAAGGCCCGCGTCGGTTAGGGCCTGAAGTTTGTCGCGATCGAGAAGCACGCCCGAGGTGATGAGATTGGTGTATAGCCCAAGCCTTGCGCAATGGCTCACGAGTTCCACAAGGTCCGAGCGCACGGTGGGTTCGCCGCCCGAAAGATGCAGCTGCAGGACGCCGAGATCGTCGGCTTCCGTGAAGATCCGCTTCCACGTCACGGTATCGAGTTCGGCGGAACGGCGCTCCAGTTGCAGCGGGTTGGAGCAATAAGGGCATTGAAGTGGGCAGCGATGCGTGATCTCGGCAAGGAGACCGATGGGAAGGGCGCCTGTCATAGGTCGATCACCCGCTTGGCGGCGAAATCAGAAAGAAATGCATCGACGTCCACTCTCACCTCCTCGGGGTCAGCCGCGAAGGCCCTTGCGAGTGCGTCTGAAAGCTCGCCAGCGGTGGTGCTCCCGTCGCAGCGTTTCAGAATTTCAACGCCGATCTCGTCCAGTTCGAAGATCCGCTCCGGTGCAAGGAGCACCCAGCGATCCCTTGCATGGTCATAGCGCAGACGAATACCACGCGGCAGGCGCGGAACAGTATCGGCTGAAAGTCGCACCCCTGTCATCAGGCGCTCTCCGGCTTGAATGCGCCCGGGGGAATGAAACCCGGCGAGACATAAGAAAGATAAAGACCGTCCAGCTGACACCACAGAACCGCGCATTTGAACGCGAGAGCGGCGATGACCGCCTCTTGCTGTTCGGGCGTGCGTGCCTCGCGCTTCACATAGGCGAGCGCGAAGTCGGCATCGCGAGGGGCCTGCGTCAGCCGCTTGTCGAAATAGCCAAGCAACTCCTGATTCAAAAAATCATAGCGGGCGAGCATGGCGCCCAAACGTTCGCGGATGGTGCTGCGGGCGAACAACTCCGTCAGGGACGAGGCGATTGCCTCAAGCAGGCTCCGGTCACGCACGAAGTGAAGATAGGCATCAACGGCAAAACGTGTGGCGGGGAGAATTCCGGCGGTCGACACGACATAATTGCGGTCGAGCCCCAACCCATCGGTCAGTGCAATCCAGCGGGCAATGCCTCCTTCATCGCTCCCATCGCCATCGTGGTCGACAATGCGCTGGCGCCAAATACGGCGCAGGTCGGCGTCTTCCATGCGGGAGAGGATGGCGGCATCCTTCATCGGGATCATGGCCTGGTAATAATAGCGGTTGAGCGCCCAAGCCTGCAATTGACCCTTCGTCAGCCGGCCCTCATTCATCAACCGATGAAACGGGTGCTTGTCGTGATAACGCTCCGCCCCGAGTTGGCGAAGACTGTGCTCGAGCTCGTCCGAAGTGAGGGGAGGCTTCACAGCGAAATCTCCATTCCATCCCAGGCGACGGCCCAGCCCGCTGCATCGGCAAGCCTCCGTTCCTGCGAACTCGGGCAATTGAGCGGGTTGGTATTGTTGACATGCACGAGATATTTCCTGCCGCAGCGCAGGCCTTTCAGAGCAGCGAGCGAACCATCCGGGCCCGAGAGAGGCATGTGGCCCATGTCGCGAGCCGTCTTGCTGCCGACACTCGCCGCGATCATTTCATCATCCGTCCACAGAGTTCCGTCGAAAAAGAGCACTTCAGGCGTTCCGATCATGTCCAGCAATTCATTTTCTATGGATGCGCAGGAGGGTATGTAGACGACGGTTTTCCCGTCCGTATCATTCAGCCTCAGACCCAAAGTGAAATTGCTGCGACGATGACCGGCTACATTTTTTCGCTCCTCGTAAAGGGGAAGTTTTCCTGGAACCGCAAAGGGCCAAACGGACAGGCCGCCCGGAAGGCAGACTGCTTGGCCGGGGGTGAGCTCATGGCGCGAGACCAAGTCCGGATCGAGCGCGGCGAAGATAGGGTTCTCA
>Ga0075431_100003697_pt1 | contig 14865 bp, 12 predicted proteins | sample RhiMetdeltSRZDD5_FD_75297 | JGI IMG/M metagenome (GOLD analysis project Ga0075431, IMG submission 75297) | Populus rhizosphere microbial communities from Tennessee, USA - Rhizosphere MetaG P. deltoides SRZDD5 | ecosystem: Host-associated > Plants > Roots > Rhizosphere > Soil | place: USA... | reverse complement strand
GCAGAAGGCGTACGTCGACGACAGGAAGCTGACCGGCATCTTCACGTTCGATCGCTCGAGTGCCGCCATGAAGGCGTTCGCCGTCCCGCACACGTCCTACATCGTCGTCGTGGGCACGGACCGGCGCATCGCGTACACGGGCGTCGGTGACGACCAGGACATTGACACCGTGCTGGCGAAGCTCGGCACTCCGTAACCTAACGACTCCATCCAATGACGACTGGCCTGACCCTGCGCGTTGCGCGCCCGACCGATCACCTCGCAGCGATCACCGCGATGTACACGCAGGGGCTGGGCCTCTCGGTGCTCGCGCAGTTTCTCGATCACGACGGGTTCGACGGAACGATCCTTGGGACACGCGAGGATCGCTACCACATCGAGTTCACCACGCGACCGGGACACTACGCGGGAAGAGCACCAACGGAGGAGCATCTGCTCGTCTTCTACGTGCCTGACCGAGTCGAGTGGGAAGCCCGCTGCGCGCGCATGCTCGCGGCGGGATTCTGCTGTGTTTCCTCCGCCAATCCCTACTGGGATGTCCGCGGACGAACGTTCGAGGACCTCGATGGCTACCGCGTCGTGCTGCAGAACTCGGCGTGGGAGGGCTGACGCGCCATGACATCGATATCGACCTCACCACGGTCTTGGGCACTGCTGCCGCTCCGCGTCATCGTCGGCGTCGGGTTCCTCGCCCACGGGATGGCGAAGTGGCACCGAGGCCCCGAGAAGTTCGCGAAGCTGCTGCAGCTGATCGGCACGCCGAGCCCGCTCGCGACCGCGTGGCTCGTGACCGCCCTCGAAGTGTTAGGCGGCATCGCGATCATCCTGGGCGCGTTCGTGCTCCTGGCGAGCATTCCACTGTTCGTCTCGATGGTCGTGGCGATGCTCACGATCCACGTGCACTACGGATTCAGCGCGGTGAACACGGTCGGGCTCACCGCAACTGGTCCCGTGTTCGGTCCGCCGGGTTACGAGATCAATCTCCTGTACATGTGCGCGCTGGCAGCCCTGGCGCTTGCCGGGCCAGGCGCGCTGTCGGTCGACCAGTGGGTGCGCTCGAGGGACTCGTGAATCAGCTGTCGCACCGATACGAGATCGTACTCGCGAGACCGGGCGACCTGCCGCGCATCGCGCCGATCGAGCTGGCCGCCGCTCGGCTCCTCGCGGGCCACGCTCCCGAAGCGGTGCTGGAGGAGGTCACGTCGGTCGAGGATCTTCAGGCGGCGCAGCGCCATGGGCGGCTCTGGGTGGCGCTCTCGGACGGTGTGCCGGTCGGCTTCGCGCTCATGGAGGTGCTCGAGCCTGACGCCGCCCATCTCGAGGAGATCGACGTTCACCCCGAACACGGCCGTCGAGGGATCGGTGCGCAACTCGTTAGAGAGGTCTGTCGGTGGGCCGAGACTCGCGGGCTTGGCGCCGTGACCCTGACCACGTTCCGCGACGTTCCGTGGAACATGCCGTTCTATGCGCGCCTCGGCTTCGAGGAAGTCACCGCGGCTGCGCTCACTCCCGCGCTGCGCGGGGTTCTCGAAGAGGAGGCTCGCCGCGGTTTCGACCTCACGCGACGAGTCGTAATGAGATGGCGATCGCTCGCCACCGCGTCGCAGGTGCGACGGGCGCGGCCGGAAGATCGCGAGACCATGGTCGTGTTGTGGGAACGGTCCGTTCGGGCTACACACCATTTCCTGACCGAGCAGGACGTCGCAACACTTTGCCCGCTGGTGGCGGATGAGCTGGCGAGTGACGCGATCGACTGGTGGGTGCTGGAATCGACAGCGGGGACACTGCTCGGCTTCCTTGGCTTTGCGAACGACAGGATCGAAGGGCTATTCATCGACCCGGACTACCGCGGCCAGGGCGGCGGCAGCGCGCTGGTGGCTCACGCGCAGCGGCTGGCCGTGAGCTCGCTGGCAGTTGACGTCAACGAACAGAACGCGGACGCGGTGGGATTCTATGCGTCAGTCGGGTTCTCGGTCGTTGGCCGGTCACCGACTGACGAGAGCGGGCGGCCATTCCCTATTCTGCACATGATACGCCTCTCGCCGCGCTGATAATTCACCCTCTCTCTGACGCACTTCGGGAGCGAACATGAGACTGGTGACTTTGAACGGAAGGCTGTGGCGTTGCGGCCTCGCGCTCATCACGACGCTCGCAGCCGGCGCGGCTGCTGTCAGCGCCCTCCCGGCCCAGGGCGTCGACTACACCGCTGCCGATCGCATCCGGACCTTCGACCCGCTCCTGGTTGGCGGTCGTGTGTATCCGGTGTGGCTGAGCGACAGCGTGCGGTTCTACTACGAGGCGAACGGGAGCGGCGCCGACCGGGGCACGCTGTATCTCGTGGATCCCCGCGCACGGACCAGGCGCCCGTTGATCGACAACAGCCGCGTCGCGGCGTCGCTGTCCGCCGCCGCCGATACGTCGATCGATCCGCACAAGTTACCCGCCGGGACGTTGGTGAACGGCGACCGCGCATTGCAATTCGATGTTCGCGGCAAGTCCTATTGGTGCCCACTCGACGCGTCGCAGTGCGTGGTAGCCGACTCCGCGCAGCTCATGGTTCGGCGCAAGATCAATGGGCCCACATGGGCCGCTCGCTCGCCTAACGGGGAGTGGGACGCGTTCGTCTGGAACTACAACGTGTACGTGCGACCGGCTCGACTCACCGACACCGACCCGGCCGCATGGCGTGCCCGGCCCCGGGCACCGGTGCGAAATGGATGCGACGCGCCAACAATGCCCGGTCCGCTTCCGCCGCGCGATTCCGTTCCGCTGCCCGCCGGGTCGATCGCACTCACCGCCGACGGGACGACGTCGTGGGGCTATGGCCTCTATCGATTCGGCCTCGAGGTCGCGCGCGTCGAGCTCGACCGGTTCACGCCGGCGACTGGTGGCGTGCGCTGGTCACCCGACTCGAAGAAGTTGCTGGTTCAACGCGACGACCTTCGCGGCGTGCGGATCTATCCGCTGTACTCGTCCAGCACCAATCAGCCGGTGGACCATAGCTACTTCTATGCAGCGCCGGGCGACAGCGTCACGATACGGTACAACTTCTACGTGCTCGACGTCGCGAATCGCTCCGCGAGGAAGATCGAAGGCGCGCCCATCGGCGCGCTGGGAGCTCCGGACGAAGCGCGCTGGGGAAAGAGTTCCGACGAGTTGTATGTCGTGAGCTCCACGCGCGGCCTCAAAGCGGTGCAGCTGGCCGCGGTCGACGTGAAAACCGGAATTTCACACACGATCGTTCGTGATACCGCGGCAACGTTCGTGGATCTCAACGGCGGGGATTGGACGGTCGCAAACGGCGGCGAGGACACGTTCTGGGTGTCCGAGCGTGACGGCTGGGGTCATCTCTATCGTTATGCACGAGACGGCACGCTCGAGAATCAGGTCGAGCATGGATTGTACAAAGTCGCCGACATCGTTCGCGTGGACAGCGCACGAAAACAGATCTACTTCACCGCCTGGGGCAAAGAGGCAGGCTCGCCACACTACGCCTACCTGTATCGTGTGAGCTTCGACGGCAGCGACCTAACGCTACTCTCGCCGGAGCGCGGGAACCACACGATTCGACTCGTCCCGCGCGCGCCGTATTTCATCGACACCTACTCGCAGATCGCGACGCCACCGGTGACCGTTCTGCGCGATGCCGATGGCAAGGTCGTGATGGAGCTCGCCCGCGGAGATGCCACGCCGCTTCGGGCCATCGGCTGGACGCCCGCGGAGGAGTTCACGGTCAAGGCGCGCGATGGCAAGACCGATCTCTGGGGCATTCTGCACAAGCCGAGCACTTTCGATTCGACCAGGAAATACCCGATCGTGACCTACATCTATCCGGGGCCGCAGCGCGGCAGCGTTGGCGACTGGGTGTTCAAGGGACCGGACTGGGTGCTGGGCACGACGGTCGAGACGCGGACGGACAAGTTTACCGCGACGCGCAACCTGGGCGAGGAAGGCATGCGGCGCGCGCTCGCGGAGCTCGGCTTCATTGTCATCCAGCTCGACGCGTTAGGCTCGTCACCACAACGCTCCAAGGCGTTCGAGAATTTCTTCTACGGTCACGTGGGTGACAACGGGCTTCCGGACCATGTCGCCGCGATCCGCCAGCTGGCCGCCAAGTATCCGTGGATCGACACGACACGTGTTGGCGTAGTGGGGCACTCGGGAGGCGGCTATTCCGCCGCCGCCGCGATGCTGCATTTCCCCGACTTCTTCAAGGTGGGCGTCGCCGGCTCGGGCAACCACGACTTTCGCGTTTACGGCTGGTACTGGGGCGAGAAGTATCAGGGGCTGTATCGGAAGATCGGCGATTCCGACAACTACGAGGCGGAGGCGAACTACAAGTACGCGGCGAATCTCAAGGGGAAGTTGCTGCTGATGACGGGCGACATGGACTGCAACAATCCTCCGGCGGAGACGCTTCGTCTGGTGGATGCGCTCGAGAAGGCAGGGAAGGATTTCGACATGCTGATCGTGACCGATGCGGGCCATCAGCGGTCGACGTACGCGATCAAGCGGTCGTGGGATTACTTCGTCCGGTATCTGCTCGGCGCCGAGCCGCCGAGCGACTATCGAATGATTGCGCCCTGAGTCGAGAGCAGCGTCCGGACGTACGGAGTCGAGCGCATCATCGGAGTCCCTGATCGAGCGAGGGGCACGACACAGGCGGCCGAGGGAGCAGGAAGGTTCTGCGAGCGAGGTCCGAGTTGAGCTCCTCGCTCGTGTACCAGCGCAGAAGAAACGTCTTGTCGGCCAGTTCGGGGTTTCGGGCAACGAACTCGTCCCACGTCGCGACAGGGTTGCGTGCCTGACGCTCGGCGATCGCCGCCAGAAAAGCGACTGCCGATCTCATCGAGGGCATTGTGCTGCATGTGCTCGAAGGCAAAGCGCCCTTCTCACCTGAGACTCTGGCGCAAATCACGAAGCTGCGCGCCGTCTACGGACTGAGCCTGACGGCGAAAGACAGCCATGATATGACAGAGCCAGGTACCGCGAGGGGGCCCTCGTCGCACGCAGCGCCGAGCCGGTCGAGGAAACCACGCCGGCGAGGAGCCTACTAAACTCATTGCTCTTGCGCCGCCGGGTGGTGACTCCCCTTTACTCGAAGGTCGGGCATTATGGTGCTGAGGATTTGCACCAAGATGAGTCTATCGGAACGTGATCGCGATGTGCCTGAGCGTACTCACCCGGTCCACGCCCATCTCCCGCAGCTCGATTGCGAACGACCGCCCGTCCTCGAGCCACCCACGCGAGACGAGCTCGATCTTCCCGTTCCCAAGCCCTTGCGGCCGCATCGGCCCGGGTTGCTGAGTCAGCTCGAACTTCGACGCTACTCCAGCCAGAACGCCTGGGATAGCTCGCACTTCTGTCAGCGTTAGGACGTCGTCGGCGACCGCAGACTCCAGGGCCGGCCACGGTACGAAGAGGATCGGTACTGCGCCCGCACCGTGCATGACCACCTGCCACGGGGCCAAGTCCACCGGCGGCGGCCCGTTCTTGTAGGTCACGTGTCCTTCGACGGTCGACGGGCAGCCGAACGCCTCCGGCACCGCGAGCTGATCGAGCAGGTTGAAATACAACGGCGTGCAGCTCGGGTCGCGGACGAAGATGATTGGCGCCCATTCGTTCGTGTGCGGCAGAAAAGTCCGTTCGACGAGCGTGTAGAACGGCGGACCCGGATCCTCACCGGGGTACTGCAACGTGATGGAGTCCGACGGTCGAGGGAAATCGGACCGTCGGAGTGGGCTGGTCGGCGCGTCTGTGCAGGCGCCGGCAACCGCGAGAGACCCGAGCGTCAGGGCAGTGTCGATACGCATGAGACTTCCTCCGCAAAGAGTGATAGCCGCCGCCGATCCTGCGGGTTGCGCATGTCCAACCCGGCGGCATCTTGAAGCGGACGGCCGACGGTTACGGAAAGACGCGGAAACCGTCGGTGAGCTCCGACATCCATCACGAGTCCCAAGATCCAGAGTCTCGGTCGGAGGCAGTCTCGGTCGGAGGCGACGCGTGGACGTTCAACACGAAGTCACCGGGCTGCTCCTGGCGTGGCGGTCCGGCGAGCACGATGCAGCGGACCGGCTGTTCTCCGCGGTGTACGACGAGCTCCGTCGCGTCGCTCGTCGCAAGCTCCAGCACGAGCGCACCGGACATACGCTCGACACGACCGCGCTCGTCCACGAGGCGTACATCCGACTCGTGGACCAGACGCGGACCGACTGGGCGGACCGCGCGCAGTTCTTCGCGATCGCCTCGCGCGTGATGCGACGGATCCTGATCGACCATGCGCGGGCGCGACTCGCTGCAAAACGTGGCGGTGCCCGCGTCGCCGTGACGTTAGGCTCGGCGGATGATGCTGTGCCGTTAGGCATCGCGGAGGAGCGGGCTGACACGCTGGTCGCGGTCGACGACGCGCTAACCCGACTGGCCGAGCGTGAGGCGCGCCTCGCAAGGGTGGTCGAATGCCGATTCTTCGGCGGCCTTACTGATGCAGAGACGGGGGAGGTCCTCGGGGTCACCGAGCGAACCGTCCAACGCGATTGGGTGAAGGCGAAGGATTGGCTCTATCGCGAGCTCCGCGCCTGACGATAGGGGACACGGTGCGGAGAGCGGCGCAATGAGCGGCAAGCGACGCGGCGGCGAACGCGACGACGACTTCCTCGAAGTACCAGCCGCGGCATTCGCGGCCTCGCTCCTCGAGACGGGGACGTCGCCGACCGCCGCTCAGTCGGTCCAGTCCCTCCAGGCCGCGCTCGGCGATCGGTACCGCATTGACCGCGAGCTCGGTCGCGGTGGAATGGCGACCGTCTATCTCGCGTACGACGCCAAGCACGCGCGCCGTGTCGCGCTCAAGGTCCTGCATGCCGACGCCGCGCCATCGATAGGTGCCGAACGGTTCACGCGGGAGATCACCACGGCGGCAGGGTTGTCGCACCCGCACATCCTCCCACTCTTCGACTCGGGTAGCGTGGGCGGACTGCTCTACTACACGATGCCGTATGTCGAAGGCGAGTCCCTGAAAGACCGGCTCGAGCGTGAGCGACAACTTCCCGTGCCCGTCGCGCTCGGGATCGCTCGCGAGGTGACAGACGCGCTGGCGTACGCGCACGCGAGAGGAGTCATCCACCGCGACATCAAGCCGGCCAACATCATGCTCGCCGACGGACACGCCTTGGTGACCGACTTCGGGATCGCCAGGGCGTTAGGCGTCGATGGCGTCGGTCTTACGCAGCCGGGCATCGCCGTCGGCACGCCGGCGTACATGAGCCCCGAGCAGGGCACGGGCGAGCACGCCATCGACGGCCGGAGCGACATCTACTCGTTAGGGTGTGTGCTCTACGAGGTGCTGGCCGGTGAGCCCCCGTTCACCGGATCGACGGCGCAGGCCATCATCACGAAGCGCATGACTGGACCGCCGCCGCGCATCCGGCGCGTGAGGCCCAACGTCGGGGAAGACCTCGACGCCACGTTGGCGCGTGCGATGGCACCGCTCGCAGCCGACCGATTCCAGACAGCCGACGAGCTTCTCGCGGCGCTCACGCGCGAGAGCCCGCTGCCTTCACGCGCGACGAACCGGCTATCCAAGGCGCGCGTCGCCGCCGCGATCGGTGGCGTGGTGGCCGTCATGGCCATTGCGTCCGCGATCTTCCTCTGGCGCAACCGGCCCACGATCGCACCGTCGGCTGCGTCGATCGTCGTCCTGCCACTCACGCCGGTAGCTCTCGACACCGCGCTCACTCGCCTTGGCCGCGAGCTCACGATCACGCTGAGCACGAACCTCGACGGCGTCGGTGGAATTCGTGTCGTCGACGCGCTCGGTGTGCTGGCGAACATCGACGCGGCGGCGCCCGCGTTCTCGCCCGAGCAGGCGCGCGCGTTCGCTCGACGACTCGGCGCAAAGAGCATCGTGCGCGGGACGCTCATTCGAGTAGGTGACAGCGTGCAGGTGGACGTCGTGCTCCACCCGACCGCGTGTGCAACGGACGAGTGTAGGGAACCACTGAAGCACGTGGTTGTGTCTGCGCTCAAAGACGACATCACCAGGCTCACGGAGCAAACGACCTGGGCGCTGCTCCGAAACGTCTGGCAACGCGAAGGCGCGCCCAGCCCGAGCCTCGCCGCCGTTACCACGCGCTCGATTCCGGCCCTGCGCGCGTTTCTCGAGGGAGAACGCGACATTGTCGACGGGCGATGGCGTCTCGCACCTGCCGCGTACGAACGAGCATTCACCGAGGACTCGACGTTCACGCTCGCGTACTGGCGTTATGCGTTTGCGAAGGCCTACTCGGCGGAAACAGTCGACTCGTCGATCCTGAGCAAGTTTCGCAATGCTCGGGGCCGTTTGCCGCCGCGCGATAGTCTCCTCATTGACTCCGACGTCAGCGACAGCACGAGCGTCCGCTACGCGCGCACCAAAACGGCCGCGGAGCGGTTCCCGGATTACTGGCCGGCGTGGTGGACGCTGGTCGAGCGCCTAACGCACGAGACCCCGCTCATCGGCACGACGTCGCGGGATGCTCGCGCGGCGCTCGAGCACCTCGCCACGGTGAACCCGCGTATGACGTCGGCGTGGACGCATCTCTTCTGGATCGCGCTCTGGGAGCGCGATACCACGCTCGCCGATCGCGTGGTGCAGAATCTGACGGCGCTTCGGTACGACACGATCTCGGTGAAGGAGCAGGGGTTCGACGATCTGCTGTACGACAAGTGCATGGCCGAGGTCATTCGTGGTGGCGGCGCACCGCGGGACACGATGCTGCGCGAGCCGGGGATACGGCAGTTCTTGGTGCTTCCGGCTTCGATCGACCCGATGATGCTTGGACTCAGCATGACCCAGTACGGGTTGGGTCGCGAGCAGGTCGCCTTCTCGACCCGCGTGCTCGCACGTCGGCCGGTGACCGCGGTCGCCGCGGGCGAGTACCTCGCGATCGCGGTCGCTCAGGCGCAGCGGGGCGCGTGGGACTCATCGCTCGTCGCGCTCGACGGCTATGTGGCGCGCGCGACGAGCCCGGACGCGGCGCTGTACGCGTATCGCATGGCCGTGATCGGCGCATGGTTAGGCGCGCTCGCGCCGGACGTCGCCTCGGCTCGCCGTGTGACGGCGGTGCGCGATAGCACGAGCCTCGCTCTCGAGAGTCGCGCTGAGCTCGCGTGGCTCGACGGCATGCTCGCCGTCACGAAGCAAGATGGGCGCGCGCTCGCGATCGCTCGGCAGATGTTAGGCGGCGAGGACACGACGTCCACTCGCATGCTCGGTCGCTCGCTGGCCGCATTCGCCGACGCGGTCGCCGGCAATCCCGATCGCGCGGCCGACTCGCTCGTGGCGTTGGAGCGGGAGCGCGCGGAAAAAGGCCTGGCCCGATGGGCGAGCGACCCTCACCCGTTTCTGACCGCGGTGAACCGGCTCGCGGCAGGACGGTGGTTGCGCGAGCGAGGCGAGGCGGGTGAGGCGGCGCGACTCCTCACCTGGCACGAGGCGGTGCTCTACCCGTTGCGGGAGACGCGACAGGCGAACGCGGCGGTCGACGGCTTGGCGTACCTCGAGCGGGCGCGGGCAGCGGATGCGTTAGGCCAGAAGAATGTGGCGCGTGACTATTACCAGCGGTTCCTGGTACGCTACGACGCGCCGACGCTGCTGCATCGGCACCTGGTGGACGAAGCCACCGACGCGATCCGGCGCCTCGGTACCGGCGACCGAGCGACGGATCCGAGGCGGTGATACCTGCCTGGCCCCGCCGCAGGTGCGGAAGGTGCGGGGCTAGATAGCCAGCACCATGGCGGGTGAACGCTTCGCGACAGGACGTCGTCGGTGAGCCATCATCGCTTTCGTTGACGGAGCGCGTCACGCGGTCACGCGATCTATCGAACGCCGAAGGAGGGCCATAAGTTCGACGCCTCTCCGCGGTTCCGACCAGCGAACGTATCGTTGCCGACTGGCAAAACACTGCATGAACTGTAACGCCCCCGGCTGAGACACTCCGCCAGGCCGATGAGCAGATTCCAGCGCCGCCGCTACCTGCGTGAGCCCGATTACTCGCGACCCCCGCTCGAGGTCAGCGTCGCCCAGCGAGAGCGGATCATCGAAAAGCTGACCGTCCTTTACGGAGAGCTCGACGCGAAAGCGTACTACTGGGAGCTCGAGCGGCTGATGCAGGTGCATCACGCGCACAAGTCGCCCGAGATGCTGATCGCCGATGCCGAGTTCGACCCGCGCGACCGGTTCACCGAGACCGATGTCGTGGCCATCACCTACGGAGATCTCATCGACAGCCCGAACACGCACCCGCTGCGCGCGCTGTCGATCATCTTCGAGAATCTCTTCCGGGACGTCTTCAGCACCGTTCACATCCTCCCGTTCTTCCCCTATTCGTCCGACCGCGGGTTCAGCGTCATCGACTACGAGCAGGTCGACCCTCGGCTTGGCGGCTGGAAGGACATCGAGCGACTCGGTGACAAGTATCGGCTGATGTTCGACGGCGTAATCAATCACGTCTCGTCGAAGAGCGAGTGGTTCCGCGAGTTTCTCGCGCGCAACCCGAACTACGAAGACTTCTTCGTCAGCTTCGAGTCGCCGCAGGCGATCAGCGAAGAGCATCTGCGTCTCATCCTCCGGCCGAGGACGAGCAGTCTGCTCACCGAGTACGACACCCTGCGCGGGCCACGGTGGGTCTGGACGACGTTCAGCCCGGATCAGATCGACCTCAATTTCCGCAGTGAGAACGTGCTGTTCCAGGTCGTCGGTGTGCTGCTCTACTACGTGCGACACGGCGCCGACCTGATTCGCCTCGACGCGGCGACGTATCTGTGGCGCGAGCTGGGGACATCGAGCGCGCACCTGCCGCAGACGCACGCGCTCGTCCAGCTCTTTCGCGCGGTGCTCGACGTCGTGGCACCGCGCGTGGCGCTCATCACCGAGACGAACGTCCCTCACGACGACAATGTGAGCTACTTCGGGGACGGGACGAACGAAGCGCACATGGTCTACAACTTTGCGCTGCCACCGCTCGTCCTGTGGACGTTCCACTCGGGCGACTGGACGCGGCTCGCCGAGTGGGCCGCGGCGATCGCGCCGCCGTCCGAGACGACGACGTTCCTCAACTTCCTCGACTCGCACGACGGCATCGGGGTACTGCCGGTCGCCGAGGTGCTCTCGGCGGCGGAGCGGGAGGAGCTCGTTAGGCGCACGACGAATCACGGCGGTCTTGTCTCGTACCGGGCAGCCGGCGGCGCGCAGACGCCGTACGAGCTCAACATCCCCTGGTACAACGCGCTCAACGACGTCGACTCCGACGAGCCCGACGACCTCCAGATCGCCCGCTTCCTGGCCTCACGGGCGCTGGCGCTCGCGCTGCTCGGTGTGCCGGCCATCTACCTGCCCAGCATCGTCGGCGCATACGTGACCTCCGACTACAAGGTCAACGAGCGCGACCCCCGCAGCATCAACCGTAACACGATCCGCGTGCAGGAGCTGCTCGACCAGCTCAGCGTCCCCGAGTCGCACGCGGCACGCATCCTCGAGCGCTTCGTGCATCTGATTCACGTCCGCACGCGCCTCGCCGCGTTCCACCCGTCCTCGGAGCAGCAGATCCTGCTCGTGAACCCAGCCGTGTTCAGCGTCGTCCGGCGGGCGCGAAGAAGTGAGGGAACCTTAATTGCGCTGACCAACGTCACAGCCGCGGCCCAGGAGTTGCGCGTCGCGCTCGCCGACGTCGGTCGACCGGACCGGGTCTGGCGGGACGCCCTGACCGACCGGTACATCCGGGCGGAAGACGACACGCTGCGCGTCCCCCTCGACGCGTACGAAATCATCTGGCTCGAACCGTCCCGCACGTGAACGCCGGTTACTCGCGTGCGCGGCGCGCCGCGCAGTCCACCGCGAAGGGCCCATGGCCGATTTCTTTCAGTCGGGCGTCGTCACGACGCTCCACCGGCTCAACCGAAACGACGACGATGTGATCGAGGCGGAGCTCGTGGCGATCTCGGACCACAACCGCATCGGCCTCGTGCTCCCCGCCCTCTACACGGAGTTCGAGCATCCGGCAATGCAGCAGATCGTGGACGAGCTTCGCACGGTGCGATTCCTCAGACGCATCGTCGTCGCCATCGGCGGCGCCACCCACGAGCAGTATCTCCGCGCGGCGGCAGTCTTCCGCGATTTACCGACGCCGGTCACGGCCCTCTGGATGGAGCATCCTCGCGTCGAGGAGCTGTTTCGCATGCTGGACGACCAGGGCATCAGTGCGGGCGGACCGGGCAAGGGGCGCACGTGCTGGCTCTGTTACGGCTATTTGCTCGCGCGCGAGGATGTCGATGTGATTGCCCTCCACGACTGCGACATCCGCAACTACGATAAGAATCTCCTGACGCGACTCTGTTATCCCGTTGCCAACCCGAATCTCGGGTTCGAGTTCTGCAAGGGATACTACGCCCGTGCGACGACGAAGCTGCACGGACGCGTCACCCGGCTGTTCTTCTCGCCGCTCGTGCGCGCACTGCTCACACTGCAGCCGACGACGCCCTTCCTGCGCTTCCTGGACAGCTTCCGGTACGCGCTCTCCGGCGAGTTCGCGATGCGTGCGGACCTCGCGCGCGTGAACCGCATCCCGAGCGATTGGGGACTCGAAGTCGGCGTCCTCGCCGAGGTCTTCAGCAACTGCGCGCAGTCACGCATCTGCCAGGTGGACATCGCGGACAATTACGACCACAAGCATCAGGTCCTTTCGGAATCGGACGCGAGCGCCGGGCTGCGACGCATGACGCTGGAGATCGCGAAGAACCTGTTCCGAACCCTGGCGGCCCAGGGGTGCGTGCTCAACGACGCCGATTTCCGAACGGTGCTCGTGCACTACCAGGAGCTCGCCCAGGACACGATCAACAAGTATTACGCGGATGCGATGCTCAACGGCCTCGAGTTCGACCGGCACGCCGAGGCGTCGGCCGTCTCGGCCTTTGCGGAGAGCCTGCGGGAGGCCGCGGAGACGTACACCGCGAACCCGCTGGCGTTGCCGATCATTCCGAACTGGAATCGCGTCCTGCACGCCATCCCCGGGATGTTCGACCTAATCCTGGACGCGGCCGAAGAGATGGAGATCGTCGGGACGACCTAACGACGCTCGTCGAGCAGCCCCGACACGGCTGCGTTCCAGCCGGCCGGACCTTCCAGCGTCGTGACCCGGCCGCGTGGCACGAGCGCGCGCAGCCGATCGACGTGCGGCGAGGCGATGAGGATAGGGACGTCGACCATCTGCAGGAACGCCGCGTCGTTAGGCGCGTCACCGAGTCCGACGGTACGGACGCCGCCGAGGTGACGGCGGTAGAGCGCGACCAGCAGGCGGACGGCGGCGGCCTTGTCGTTCGCGCCGGTGATGTGGTGAAAGCGCCCGCCGGTCGTCCACCGCTTTCCTTCGCGCTCGATGGCGGCGAGGAGATCGGGCGCACGCGCGGGCTCCAGCACCACGAACGGCTCGTCGAACTCGCGCTGGCGTGCGAGCCGAGCCTCCGGAACTGTGAGTCCGGTTTCGGCCGCGACTTCGTCGTCGGTCATGTCGGCGAAGCCGCGCACGCCCACGCCGGTCGCCCGGGACGCACGGACGAGGGCGCCCGTGAGCGCCGGGTACGAGTCGCCAAGGGCAATCACGGCGTAGTCACCGCGACGCTCGGCGCCCTCGATCTCGAACGGGAAATACCCAATGGGCACGCATACGCCGCCGCCGTTCTCGACGATGAACGGATGCCCGTTGTCGAGGGCTGTACGAATCGGGTCGACTTCCGCGCGCGTCTTGCTCGTGCACAACACGAGCGGCACTCGGGCGTCGCGCAGCCGATCGAGCGCCGGTCGCGCGGCGTCGAACGCGTAGGTCGTGTGGTCGAGCAGGCTGCCGTCCAGATCGGACACCACGAGCAGTGGCGAGCGTGACATTCGCGAATTGTCGTATCGGCGCGCTCAGCCGGCAAATGTCGCGATCAGGGCGGCGAGCACCTCGCGAAGCGTACCCGCCACCATCGGATCGGCGGCGAGCTGCCCGGCATCGACGCCGCGGCGCGGAAGGTCGAGCACGACCGTGGCCCCAGGGACGACGTTCGCGCTCATCACAGTCAGCACCTCGATGAGCTGCGGAAACGCGAACCGTGACGCCGCTGACAGGTTGATCACGCCGACGGGCTTCCCCACCAGCTCACCGCTCCCGACTACCCAATCGAGGGCGTTCTTGAGGGCGCCGGGGATGCCGTGCGCGTACTCCGGCGTGGAGATGAGGACCATATCGGCGGCCGCGAGCGACGCCTTCCAGCGCGTGACGGCGGAAGGCAGGCGCGTTGCAGCTTCTTCGCGATCGGGGTTGAACGCCGGAATACTGCCGAGGGCGCGGCACGCCGCCACCGTGAGGTCCGCCGGCGCAACCTGCGCGGCCGCGGCCAGCAATGCTGCGTTCGACGAGCCCGTTCGCAAGCTTCCAGAAACGGTCAGCAGGTGTGGCATCGGTGGGCGGACCTAACGTGAATCCTCGAACGAGGGCCAGGTATGGCCCATCGGAGAAACGCAGGAACGCTGGAGAAGGGGGCATGAAGAGTGGCGTGCTCACCGACACGGCTGGTCTTCGGCCGACCTTGGAAACCGCGACCGTTCGGCTCTCGCGCGGCAGGGTCAGCGTGACTGACGGACCTTTCACCGAAGCCAAGGAAGTCATTGGCGGCTACGCGCTGATCAACGCTCGCTCAAGAACGGAGGCGATCGCCATCGTCACCACGTTCGTGGATATCCACCGTCGAAGCTGGCCTGAGTTCGAGTGCGCCTGCGAGCCGCGTGTCGCCTCAAATGCGCTACCTCGGGCGCTCGGCGCTTAGTGCATCGAGCGCCACCACGAGCCGGTTTTC
>Ga0075431_100003693_pt1 | contig 14870 bp, 16 predicted proteins | sample RhiMetdeltSRZDD5_FD_75297 | JGI IMG/M metagenome (GOLD analysis project Ga0075431, IMG submission 75297) | Populus rhizosphere microbial communities from Tennessee, USA - Rhizosphere MetaG P. deltoides SRZDD5 | ecosystem: Host-associated > Plants > Roots > Rhizosphere > Soil | place: USA... | reverse complement strand
GCCAGTAATGGTTGCGCGGGAAATGCGCGTCCGAAATCTTTTCCGAAAATTCGCTGTAATCGACCTTGTAATCTTCCCAGCCGATGCGTTGCTTGGGCATGCCGGTCGTGCCGCCCGTCTCGAAAATGTTGAAAGGCTTGCCCTTGAACGCCTTCGGCACCCAGACGTCGGGTTGAAGATCGCGCAGCCACTCGTCCTGAAAATGCGGAAAGCGCTGGATGTCGGCGAAAGCCCTGACTTCCTTCACGGGGTTCCAGCCTGCCTTGGCGGCCCAATCGAGCCAAAACGGGCAGCCGGTCTCCGGCGAAAAGTGCCACTGGATGATTTCGCGGACATGCGAGTCGAGCTTGTCCTGCGCCGCTTTGATCGCGGAAGGGTCAACAACGTTGGTTTGCATACATTACTTCGAGGCGGCCGGTTTCAAATCCACTTTCGGCACTTCGTCCGAGGTGGCGCGGGAAGCGTCATGGAACGCGTAGAGATGGGTATTCGATTGGATGTAAACGACGCCGTTCGCAACGATGGGCGTCCCGTACACAGGCGCGCCCAAATTCGGCCCGTCCTGCTCGCGGCCATCGACGGTTACTTTGCTGAGGATCTTCTTTTCCTTGGCGGCCGCGAGAACCACGAAGTCGCCGTCCTCATCGCCGACATAAACTTTCCCGTCCGCAACAAACGTCGAGCCCCACATGTGCGCTTTCATGTCGTGCACCCAATGCACCTTGCCGTTTTCCGCATCGAGACAATGCACGAACCCGGAAAAATCGCCCACGAAAAGCAGACCCGTGGCGGGATCAATCGAAACCGTGGAGATGGAACGATGAAGGCCCTTGTAGGACCAGATCACGCCCGTCTTGGTAATGTCGCCAGTCTTGGTGGCATCCAGGCAAACCAAATGCCCAACGCCCTCGCCGTGCTCCGGGTCCTGGCCGGTCGCGACGTAAATCCGATTCTTGTAAAACACGGGAGTCGAATTAATTTCGCTCGGGCCTTCCGCAGCCGGATACCGAATCGGTTTGCCATCTTTCGATTTGTACTCGGGCGGGTTACAATCGGCTTTCCAAACCGTCTTCAGCAAGCTTGTGTCTTCGCCTTTCACCGGCTTGGGATCAAAGGCGTAACACCACCCATCGCCACCACCGAAAAAAACGAGGTCCTTTCCATTAACCTTGGCCGTGGAAGGCGAACTCCATTGCCCGTGATAAATCCGCGGTCCGATATTCGCGTCATCTTCACCCATAAGTTCGCCGGTTTTTTTGTTGAGCGCGACAAAACTGGGCGACAGCGGCGAAGGAATATTCGAGTGCGTCCAATCCTGGCCGTTGGAAGTGCAGGCATAGACAAGGTCGTCCACAATCAGCACCGAACAGTTCGAAGCATTGTGCGGAAACACGCCAAGCTCATCCATCATGTCGTACTTCCAAATGATGTCAGCGTCCTTCGGACCGATTTTCGCCGGAGGATTTCCGGTATCGAGCACGATGTACTTTGCTTCGTCCTTCATTCCGTCATTTCCGTTCGACATTCCATTCGCATCCAGACACATCACTTCGCAACGGCTGGTCACGATGTACACGCGGTCACCTTCGACGGTCGGCGCGCAGAGAAGCCCAAGATTCTCCCAATCGTTTACTTTGCCGGATTTCAGTTTCGGGATCACTAATTGCCACAGAAACTCGCCCGTTTTTTCATCGAAGACCATCAGGATACTGCGATCACCCTGATGCTGCGGATCTCGTGGAGACTCATTATTTGTGCCGACAAAAACTTTTCCGCCGGCAACGGTCACGTTGCCGTAACTCTGCGAACCAAGCTTGGCCACCCACTTTACGTTTTTGGTGGTTTTGAGATCCACCTCTTCGGTGCCCTGCTTGAATTTCCCGGGATCAAAGACCGCAGGTAATCCCTTCTCCGGAGAATACATGTTTCGCACGGGTGTCCCGCCCCACTGGGGCCATTCGGCGGCAATACCGGGCAAGGCCAATCCACCCGCGACTGTTAAAGCGGCGATTTTCTTCATACCTATTGGTTAGCAGTGACTGTTACGTTGTCGATAAAAACGCGCTGCTCCTGCGGCGCAAAACCGAAGAGCCCCGGCGATCCATTCTGATGCGCCGTGCGGTGCGGAACTTCGAGCGTCCACTTCTCGGGCTCGGCATCGTCGCGCTTCCATGCCTTCGCTCGAACGACGCCGGTGCCGTCTGATGCGACGTCCACCCGCGCTTTCAGACGATACCATGTGTTCGGGACCCACTTGAAGTTCGGTGGATCTTCGGCAGCAGGCACGCGCAAGCGTTCCAAATTCGAATTCACTTCCAGCTTCTGTTCATTTCCCTTGAGCACGACCGCGTACCGCTGATTGATAACGCCAACCTCGGACATTTTCCGCCGGCTCCCTTCGCTCATCACGTCCGCCTGGATCGTGTAATTCTTCATTTCCGGCGTGCCGATGAAGACAGTGCCGCGCTGGAAAAACTTATTGTCGATCGTCTTCGTCAACGCTTTCGTCCCATCCTTTTCGCGCACCTCGAACTTAAACCGCGCGCCGATCCAGGGCAATGGCGGAAACGCAAATGCGGTGGGTTCTTCCACCGTATTCGTCGTCGTCTCCGTCAGTTTAAAGGATTCGAAATCCTCCTTCAACGGCATGTAGGGAAGCACGCGCCCGCGGATGTAGCCCTTAAGTTCGCCGAGCGAGGCCTCAAACGCCCCTGCTGATGGCACGGTGTCATTCGCGGCCACCAGTTTACCTTCTCCATCGACGTCGCCTTTCATGTTTGAGCGGACCCGCGCCGTGGGCGGAATGTAATGCGCCCACTTGAGCGTCTTCGTCTCTTTGATCTCCTCGACGGTCAGCCCGTTCGCATCCAGCTTGCGCGCGCGAAAAGTTTGCGATTGCCCCGGCCGCAAAAGCACTTCGGAAGGAATGATTTGTAACTGTGTTGCAGGACCCGCGGTTGGCCATTTTTCGGCGGGAGACTCGGCCAGAAGTCCCGGATTGTTTCCTTTCTTCCCGAAACAAAAAAGTTTGGCGGTCGTCTGAATGTAAACCTTTCCATTATGCGCGACCGGCGTTCCGAAGATTCGGCCCGTCAGCACCGCGTGGCTCAGGATTTCGCCCGAGTTCTCGCCCGGTTTGATGACATAGAATGCGCCGGCACTTCCCGCATGCGTGCCCTCCTGCCCCTTGCTGCCGGGGTTATCGAGCATTGGCACGTAGAGCTTGCCATCCGCGTAGAATGGACAGGCATTGCGCTGCTCAATACCGATCTTGACCTTCCATGCGATCTTCCCGGTATTTGCGTCCACGGCGCAAAGATCGCCCTTCTCTGTCACGACATAGACCCTATCCCCGACAAGAATCGGCGAACTCGTGGACGTGGAGAGGTCATTGGCCCATAATTCCACCTGTGAACGCGCGACGACCACTGCGCCGGTAGACGGACTGGGCGCGGGAACCTTGGGAATTTTAAGCGCCACCATTTGCCCTGGTTCGTAAGGCGTGCCAAAAATCGCGATGACCTTATCGTTCTTGTGCACGAGCACCGTGGCATTGATCCCCGCCCGGAACAACGGCACGCGCCAGATCGGATCGCCCGTGCGCGCGTTCACGCACACAACACTGCCATCGCCCAACGCCGTGTAGAACACCCGCTTCCCGTCGAGCCAGCCCAGGTACGGATGCGAAAACGAATTGTCCTTCGGCTGCCCGCCGGGACTGGACGACCACACCAGTTCGCCGGTGTTCTTATCGAAGGCGTAGAAACGGTCGCCGCCGGGGCCGTGCGCCCCCCAATTCGCCGTGATCCCCCGCGTGATCACCAAATCTCCGTCCACTATCGGCGATGCCGTGCGGCTGTTCGGGAAGGTGAGCCGCCCAAAGAGTTCCATCAGCGAATGCCGCCAGAGGTGTTTGCCGTCGGCTGTGAAGCCGGCCAGAATTCCCTGCGAGCCTTGCATATAAACGTTGCCGGTTTCAGGATCGACCACCGGGCTCGAAGTCGAATAACGTAAATAAATTGCATCGCTGAGAAAGTCATTGTAGCGCTGGCTCCAAACCATCTCGCCCGTCTCTGCGTCAAAGCAGCCAATCCCTTCCTGCAGGTCGGGGCCGTCGCCGAGATAACCCATGACGTAGAGCTTGCCATTGGCGATCACAGGCGTGGATTGCCCCGGATAATCCGCCGTCCAGAGCGGCTTGGCGGCATCGATTTTATCGGGCAAACCTTTTTCCAGTGAGTAACCGGTTTGGTGCGGTCCCCGCCAACTCAGCCAACCCTTCACTGGCGCGCCATCCACCGACGCCGCAGCCAGCAGGCACCCGCACGCAACCGCCCCGCGCAACTTCCATGAGAAAATCTTCATATCGACAACCGTCCAGATAATACTTATACGTATTATCTCGACGCAACATTCAATTTTAGCGCTGAGAATCTGATGCAATTTGACGCTGATAACCTGCCAATTGATTCGCCGGAACGGCGGCGGCTGCCGCCATTGCTCCGCCGCGCGTGGTATGGATTGAACCAGGCTTTTCGCCGGAGAATAGCGCACCTGGAGATTACGCCCGACCAGTTCACGGTCTTGCGGACGCTGCTCGAAAGCGATCCCGCCGGCGTCACCCAACGTGATCTCGCACAGTTGATGACCAGTGACCCAAATACCGTTGGCTCGTTGCTCGAGCGCATGGAATCAGCAGGCCTAATCGTCCGCAAACCCCATGAGAAAGATCGCCGCGCACATCGCATCCAGTTGGCCGCATCCGGCCGCCGCAAATACCTCGCGGCGCGCAAGATTGCCGTCGCCCTGCAATCCGAGGTCCTTGCGGTCCTCCCCGAACCGGACCGCGAGCCTTTCCTGGAACATCTCGCCCTGGTCGCAGACGCCTGTCGCAAAGCGGCCGAACCTGCCCCCCGCGACCCCCGTAAGCCCTCTTAGGGGAAAGCCCTGCTTGCGCCACGCAACAAAGGAGGCGACTGTTACGTATCGTGAGGAATTCGGCAATCATGGGGTATTGGAGGGTAGTGATGTTTCTACTGCTTCTCGCACTCGGTCCGGCGACTGCAAAGGCGCTGACAGCTGATGAGATCATGCGAAAAACCGTTGCGAAGGCCGATAGCGCCAGTAACGCGAATCCGCGCATCAATTATCTCTACAATAAAACGTCAGTTACCGAAAAGCTCGATGCCAAGGGCAAAGTCGCCGAACGCCGCGAGAAACTCATCCGCATCAAATCAGGCAAGGGCTCCGTCGTTCAGATCAAAATCAATGGCAAGCCGCTCCCAGGCGAGGAGTTAGCACGCGAGCAGGCCGAAGTGCAGGCCGAAGACCAGCGCATAAACGATTCGCGCGTCGCGCGGCGCAGCGACAATTGGGAGCGCCTGCTCACCACGGAACTCATTTCCCGCTACAAATTTACGCTCGTTCGCCAGGAACCATTTAACGGCCGCATGGCACACATGCTGACGTTCAAACCAGCCGGAGGGGAGTTGCCTGTGCGCGAAATCTCCGACCGGTTCATCAACAATCTTTGTGGGACAATCTGGGTGGACGCGGAGGATTTCGAAATTGCCAAGGCCGATCTCTGGCTGCGCTCGGAAGTTACTTTGTGGGGTGGTCTTCTTGGCGCCTTGCGGAAGTTCGATTACAAGGTGGAGCGCATCCGCCTGGATGATGGGGTGTGGTTCAACCGCCACGCGCGCGGCGAATTCGCTGGCCGCAAATTCGTGGATCGAGTTTTCATGCGCACCCGCGTTCAGTGCGGCGATTTCGAAAGAATCGATGCCACACAGGCGCGTAATGATCCGTAAGTTTATTACGCCCGGAATCTGCAAGTGATGCGCTAAGGGCGGCTGTCTTGCTCAGCCTGGGCTTTTCCGAGAAGAGCTTGCATTTGCGCGATCATTTCGAAGTCCCTCGGCTGTCCGACTGCACACTGGATCCGGGTCAGACGTTCAGCCGTTACGCACTGGCAGCGCTGACCGAATACGACCGTTGCGACAGAGTCGGGTAGAAGTTGTTCGTAGCTGCCGACGCCGGTGACTTCGCCAAGAAGATTGATGTCGCCTAAGGTGGTGACGAGAGGAAAGTTGAGGCCGGTAGCAACCGACTGCTCGTCCCATGAAAAGCTCAACCCCGCGGGAGCATTTTGCAGTTGCGGTTTGAATGGCAGCAGTGCTTCAACCATGCGGCGAATGTTCTCAGTGTCGCGCCGGTAAAGGAACTCTACGGCCAGTCCGGCGCCCGGGCTCACAATGATGAACTTGATCCTCCCGGCATTGAGGACACGCAGGATATCGACCAGGCGGGAACCATACTTCTGCGCCGCCACTACGCGCAACTCGCGCACAATTTCCTCGCCTTCAAGGAGCGTGCGCATAGGTCACATAGTTTTACCGCGCGCGGACGAGGAAAGTTATGCCCGGGCGCTTGTTCATATTCACCACGCGATAGTGGTTTTTGCGGCGTCGGCGGCGTGAGCGCGCTTCGGGGCCGAATTGATTGCGGGCGAGCCAAAGCACGAAGCCGGCGGCCATCAGCATTACGAAGTAATAGAAGGAGTCGGTGACCATCATGGTTGTTCCTGTCGTTCCAGACATTCGTTTTATCCTGTTTCGCCCCTTCCAGGGCGACATCCGATCGCCTTCTGCATAGCCAAACCCGTGCCAATTCGTTACCGTTGGGCATGACCGAGCAGTCGAAGACAGCGCTTAGGGCGGAATTGCTCGCGCTTTTGAAGAAAAAGTCGGTTTTTCACGGCGAATTCACCCTCGCCTCCGGGGCGAAGAGCACTTACTACATCGATTGCCGCCTGACCACTTTCGACCCACTTGGGGCGTCGTTGGTCGGGCAATTGATGCACGAATTGATCCGGAGCGAAGCCGAGCGGCGCACCGTGCAGATAGATGCCGTCGGAGGATTGACGATGGGTGCCGATCCTGTGGCGCTTGCGACGGCGATGGCGTCGTTGGCTTCGCCGCGCCCGATGCAATGTTTCGCTGTGCGCAAAACGCCGAAGGCACACGGGCAGACCAAATTGGTCGAAGGCAATTTTAAAAACGGCGATACGGTCGTGGTCATCGATGACGTAATCACACGCGGCGAATCGACTATCACCGCCATTAACGCCGTTCTCAACGAGGGTGGCAAAGTCGCTTTTGTGGCGGCCCTCGTGGATCGGCAGGAAGGCGGCCGCGATAAGATTGAAGGCATGGGTTATCCGGTTGTCTCGTTGTTCAAGCGCGACGATATTGTCAGCAAGTGATCGGCAACCTTAAGCTCAATTCAAATCTCTTCCTGTCGCCCCTGGCGGGCTACACGAACCTGCCGTTTCGCCTGACGTTGAGGGAGGTAGGCGGGCTGGATTTGGCGACGACCGATCTGGTCAATGCGCGCTCGCTGCTCGAAAAAAATCCGAAGGCGTTGAAGCTGATTGAGACCTGTCCGGCCGATCGGCCACTTGCCGTTCAACTCTTCGGATCGGTTCCGGAAGAGATGCGGGACGCGGCGGCGTACTTGGAATCGGTCGGCATCGCCTCCGTGGACATCAACATGGGCTGTCCCGTGAAGAAAGTCTGCCGTGTCGGTGGCGGCTCCGCGATGATGATGGAGTTGGACAAAACGCAGGCGCTGGTAAAAGGCATGGCGGACGCCGTGAAGATTCCCATCACCGCCAAGATGCGTCTCGGATGGGACGACGAAAACATCACCGCGCCGGATTTGGCGCGCGCGCTGGAGGATGTCGGAGTCGCGGCGATTTTCGTGCATGGTCGCACGCGCGAACAGGGTTTTGCGGGCACGGTGAACCTCGCGGGGATTCGCGCAGTCGTTCAAGCAGTGCGCAACATTCCGGTTGTTGGCAATGGTGATGTCACCACACCGCAGGCGGCGCGGATGATGATTGAGGAGACCGGTTGCGGCGGTGTAAGCATAGGGCGCGGGGCGTTTTACAATCCCTGGATTTTTCTTCACACGCGCCATCATCTCAATACGGGCGAACTTTTGTCCGATCCTTCCTTCCAGGAACGCGTGCGCGTCATGTGCCGGCACCTGGACCTGATGATCGATGTCTTCGGCGAAACCCACGGTTGCCGCATGTTCCGCAAAGTCGCGCCGTGGTATTCGAAGCGTTTTGGCCCTGCAAACGAGTTCAACAAGCGCGTTGTTCAATTGACCAGCAAAGCTGAGTTCCATGAAATCCTCACCAACTACATTCGTTGGCGTGAGCAATTCCTGGATGATACCGGCGAACTCAAGCCCAATTACCAACCCGCCCCGCTCGTCGCCTCTTTCATGCAACGCGAGCAAATCCCGGTGCCTAAGGGGCCTGTCGAGGTGTGGTGATGGAAATACCGGTGTTGCGTTGCGCCCCTTAGTTGCTTAAGCTTTCCTATGCCGCAATCGACCGGTAAGAAGAAAACGCGACGCAAGGCGATGATCCTTGGCGTGGGCCTCGATACGGACGGACACAAGCGGATCACCACGGGCGAAAATTTCGCGTTGGTCGGGGGCACCGGCGAGACTCACGAAGTCATGACCGAGAAGGTCATCAAGATCAACGAGAAGCTCGCCGCCAAAGGCAAAGCGCTCGAGAGCGTCAGTCGCGACGAATTCGACGAAATCGCCCAATCGGTCGGCCTGCGCAAGTTTGAAGGCCAGAAGGATTAATCGCGTCCGCGATTTACAATCACGCCCAGCAACAATCCCAGGCCAAAAGCCACCCCCATTGATTCGTAAGGGTGCTCGCGAATAACTTCATCCGCCACCTTGGCTTTTTCGCCGACTTTCACCTGGAGTTCCTGCGCTGTTTCCTTGGCTTTCTCCAATGTTTGCACCAGGCGCGCACGGGCCTGTTTGGTTTTTTCGTTCACTTCACCCGCCGTGGCCCGGATGAGGTCTTCCGCATCTTGCGCGACGAGCCGCAGATCCTTGATCAGTTTGTCCGTTTCATTTTGCATAAGCTTATCCAATTTCCTGCTGAGAGGAAACCACGTCGGGCGCTGTTTGGCAATGGTTGGTGCGCCAGCGAAATGCCCGCCGCAGCAAGCCTTGTTGCGGGCTGAAGATCCACGCGAGGCCGAACAAGACCGCTCCCATCACGACCATTGCGCCCGCAATCGAGCAATCAAGCCACACGGCCAGGTGCATACCCAACATCGAACTCAACGCGGCGTGCAACACGCTGAGCATTAGAATTCGCGGCAGCCGTTCGGACAAAAGCGACGACGTCGCCCCCGGAAGAATCAGCATCGCAATTACCAGAATCGCCCCGACCGATTCGAACGCGCTCACCACCACCACTGACAACAGGCACATCAAACTGTAATGCACCACAGTGGCGTTGATGCCCAGCGAATATGCAAGTCCCGCATCAAACGAACTCACCAACAGCTCTTTGTAGAAAAGAACTATTAGGATTATCGTCAGAGCCGTTACGCACGCCATGCGCACGATCGGAGTTGGTCCCATCAGCGGGATAGTGCCGATCTCCCCGTATAGTACGCAGTCCTGGTCCAAATCCACTTTACTCGCAAACAGGCTGATCAGGATCACCCCAATCGCGAACAGGCTCGAAAACGTAATGCCGATCGCGGCGTCCTGTTTCACCCGGGACTTCTTGTGAATCAATTCAATCAGAAGGGTCGTTACGATTCCGGCGGCCAGCGCGCCGACAAACATCACCCATGAGCTGCGTGTGTTCGCCACGAGGAACCCGATCGCCAGCCCTGGCAACACGCTGTGGCTGATCGCGTCACCCACGAGAGCCATGCGCCGCAAGATCAGATAATTCCCAACGAGCCCGCACGCCGTTGCGACCAGAAAACCCATCAATACGATCCACCCGTAGCTGCCGAGATTCTCCGTCCAGGGCTGGACGATTACCCGATGAAACTCGAATGGCGGAATCAGGTTCATCTTTTTCCGTACCCCGTGGTTTCTGCCGGCCGTTCCGTGTAACCAACTCCTTGCCGAATATCCGCCAGCGTCGGTATCGGCTTGCCGTGCGGGTCTTTCGTGATCCCCGCCAGCCGTTTCTCAAGCTGCCGCACCGTTTCCTCACCAAGCACGTGTTCAATCTTCTCCGCATCTTCGTGCACGTGATCGGCAGCGATCTGTGCTGCGTTTGTCAGATAAAGCTCCCACAACCGGTGATTGCGCACGATGGAACACGCAAGCTGCCATCCTGTTGGTGTCAGAAACATCACGTTGCCTTCCTCGTGCAACGAGACCAGTCCATGGCCCCGCAAATCCAGTGATTGTCGCTTGACCTCTTCAATGGTCTCCCGACGCCGCTCGCCCAGCTCCCGCAGCGAAACGCCTTCGCCCTGAAAATCCCGCGCTTCGAGGACATGGTAAATCGACTTGAGTGTATTCTCGCGCTGAATCCGCCGCGCCCGGGAGTGTTGGCGCCACCAGCGGACCACGACGCCATGACGCGGCCCGAACAGAAATGCAAGCGCGAACACAGATGTCGCGCTCAGGACCATGAATGGTCCGGTGGGCAGTTTCGGACCCAGGAAACTAAAGAACGCGCCCGCCGCGCCCGCGATCATTCCAAACAATGCCGCCAACCAAAGCATTCGGCTCATCCGGTCGGTCAGCAGGTACGCCGCTGCCGCGGGCGTGATCAGCATCGCCGAGACGAGGACAACCCCCACAGCCTGCAGCGCGATCACGACCGCAAACGCCAGCAGCAACATGAGCGCGTAGTGAATCAACTGTGCCGGAAAGCCCGCCACACGCGCAAAGGCCGCATCAAAACTCGTCATCAGGAACTCCTTATAAAAAATCCAAATTGCCGCAATGGCCCCCGCTGTGACAATCGCCATCAAGCGCACATCATCTGCCCCAAGCGCCGCCGCTTGCCCGAACAGAAACTTGTCGATCCCGCTTTTGTTTCCCGTCGGCAGCCGCTGAATGATCGTGACCAAACATATTCCAACCGCAAAAAAACTGGCGAGCACCAGTCCAAGCGCCGCGTCTTCTTTCAACCGTGTCGTTTGCTTGATCAACGTCACAACCGCTGCCCCGAGCAAGCCAGCCAGCGTCGCGCCGACCAGAATCGCCACAGGATCCTTGGTCATGTTCCACAGAAACCCCAGCGCCACCCCGGGCAGCACCGCGTGCGAAAGTGCATCGCCAACCAATGCCATCTTCCGAACCACAATAAAACTTCCCAACAGACCGCAACTGATTCCCAGCAACATCGAACCGATCAAGGCATACCGCACCGCGGGATCTTGAAATGTAAAGAAGCGTACCGCCTGCGCCACGATATCCGTCTCGCCAAGATCCCCTATCCGCGCCCCCGAGACGTTTCCCACGGTCAGGAGCAGAATCAGGCATATGAAGTGCCTTCTCACGATGTTCCTTTCTGCCGCACCTCCTCTGCGACCTCCGACAATATCGTCAGCTTTCCTCCGTAAGTCTTCTGCAACAGGTCCGGCGTAAACACCTGCTCAGTCGGCCCAAACGCAACTACCCGCATATTGAGCAGCAGCAGCATGTCGAAGTATTCACGGGCGGTTGGCAAATCGTGATGCACCACCATCAAGGTTTTCCCTTTGTTTTTCAGTTCCTGCAGCAATGTTACAATTGCGCTCTCGGTCGCCGCATCCACGCCGGCGAACGGTTCGTCCATAAAATATAAATCACTTTGCTGCGCAAGGGCACGGGCCAGGAAGACCCGCTGCTGCTGGCCACCGCTCAAATTTGAAATCTGCCGGTTCGCGAAGGGCAGCATCTTCACTTTATCCAGACACTCTCGCGCGATCTCGCGATCGATCTTCCGCGGCCGCTTGATCAACCCAAGGTGTCCGTAACGTCCCATCAACACGACATCCATCACGCTCACGGGAAAATCCCAATCCACCGACTCGCGTTGCGGCATGTAACCGACGCGATTCAAGGCTTTGCGGACGGGCTGCCCAAAGATCTTCACCCACCCGCTGTTCAACGGCAGCAAACCCATGGCGGCCTTGATCAACGTCGATTTGCCCGCGCCATTCGGGCCCACAATGCCCACCAATTTCCCCGGCGGCACCGCAAGGTCGATGCCCCATAACACCGGCTTCTTGTGATAAGCCACCGTAAGATCGTGAATCTCGAGCGGCGTGCCGTTCGGTTCGACTGCTATGATTTTATCAGCCATTAGAACCTCCACGAGAGTCCGAGAAACGGATTGCAATCGGATGCCGAACGCGTAACCCCAATATTCACGCCTCCGTCGAGTTGAATGTCCTCGGTCAGCATATACGTCAATCCGCAATCGAATGTTCCGACCCAGTCCCGATTGGACTCCGCGATGACGAGACTGAAGAATTCAACGTAACCGGACAAATCTCCCACGATCCCCCGGCCAACCGCTACCGAATTTACGAAGTCCGCGTGATGTCCCCCGCCGAACTCGTCGCGTGCGATGATTAATTGCGTCATCAACGTCATGCTCCATTCATGGGGCAGCGACACCGCGAATGGCACGATGAGACCGCCCTCCACCGAATTGTTCCCCACGTCGCCCGTGTTTGTCGGCAGTTTCACAAAAGGCATCACCGCCAGGGCCGTCGGGCCGCCATCGTTCCCCCACAAATTGATTTTCAGCCGAGGAATCACATCGCCAAATCCGCGGTTCTCTTCCACCGTCCGCGCTGCGACGTTATGTTCGCGCAAGGAAACATACGGCAGCACAACCAATTGCAGGTCCACATTGTTCAGCAAACCGGCCTTAATGTTGATCGGCGCGATCGCCAGCGCCTCCGCGCGATGGTCCCCTGGGACGCCGTTGTAATGGTCCACCGCATAGCTGAACACGTCCATCTCAATCTGATAATGACCCGCATCCACCGTGTAGGCGCTCTCCGTCCTGTCCGGCCGGTCCGTGCTCATCTCCCGCATCAACTCCCGCGGTGTCGGATTGAAGAAGTTGTATTGGCTCTTGTCCGCCGCTTCAACCGCCAACCCGCAAACCATTCCCAGTAATGTCAGTACGCCCGTGTGATTCATTTGAGTGCGTCTACGATTTTGTTCAGGTTATGTTTGATCATGCCTTCGTAAGTCCCCAGGTCATAGCCGTTCTCCATCTGGCCGGGCGTGCCCATCGCGTCCGAAAATAACTCCCCGCCGATGATCACTCCGGCATCCTCGCTGATCCGCCGGATAGCCTGTTGCGGCACGCTCGATTCCACAAACACCGCCTTCACGTTGTTCTTCTTGATGAACTCCACCATCTTCACCATCGACGCCATGTTCGCTTCCTCGACCGTCGAAATGCCCTGCAGGCCCACGACCTGAAAACCATACGCGCGTCCAAAATAATTAAACGCATCGTGGCTCGTAATCAGGATTCGTTTTTCCTTCGGCAATTCGTTCGCGCGTTTCACCGCCCAGTCGTGCAACGTCTGCATCTTTGCCTGCGCAGCCTTGCCTTGCTGCTCAAAAAAATCCTTGTCGTGTGGCGCAAATTCCGAGAGGCCCTTCACCACCATGTCCACGCATTTGGCCCACAGCGGCACGTCAAACCACACGTGCGGATCATAATGTCCGCTGAACTCCGGCGGCTCCAGCAACTGGTCCTGTGGAATGGCCTCAGTAATTGGATACACGTGCTTCTTCGTGCGCGCCATCTTCGCAAACACGTCCTGCATTTTGCCTTCGAGCAAAAGCCCGTTGTAAAAAATCACATCCGCGTTCTGCAGCTTTGTGATGTCCGACGCCAGTGCCTTGTACAGGTGCGGGTCCACGCCCGCCCCCATCAACCCCTGCACGTCCACCTTGTCGCCACCCACCTGCCGCACGAGATCCGTCACCATCGTAGTCGTCGTCACCACCCTGACTTTTCCAGCGCGAGACTCCGTCGAGCCCTTTGGCGATTCGCTTGAACAGCCGAGTAACCCGGCCAAAACTGCACACATTACCCATTTCATAGGAGCACATTAGACGGGATACAAGTTCGAGTCAACTATAAAATTTAGGTAAGACTATATATCTTGAAAGCGCCTATATCCACCGTCTACAACCCATTCCCATGAGTCCTTTCGTCGCTGAAATCGTGGGTACAATGATGCTCATTTTGCTGGGAGATGGCGTTGTCGCCAATGTCGTCCTCCAACGTTCCAAAGGCCATAACAGTGGCTGGATTGTCATTACTACGGGGTGGGCATTGGCCGTCGCTCTTGCCGTTTACTCCGTCGGCACAATCAGCGGCGGTCATCTCAATCCAGCCGTTACGATCGCTTTGGCCGCCATTGGCCAATTCAAAGGCTCTGTCCCATTGTACATTCTCGCTCAAATGATCGGGGCGTTTCTGGGCGCGGTCCTGGTGTGGCTCACCTATCTGCCGCACTGGTCGGTGACGGAGGATCCATCCGCCAAGCTCGGCGTCTTCTGCACCATTCCAGCCATTCGCCGTCCACCGCTGAACTTGATCACAGAAATCGTCGGAACATTTGTTCTCGTGCTTGGCGTTCTTGCAATCCCGTCCGTGAAGAATCTCAAACCCGAATTGGGCTTCAGCACTGGTCTTGGGCCGCTGCTCGTTGGCGCGCTCGTTTGGGGCATCGGCATTTCTCTGGGCGGCCCGACCGGATATGCGATCAATCCCGCACGTGATCTTGCCCCTCGGCTCGCTCACATGCTGCTGCCCATTCCCGGCAAAGGCAGTTCCGACATGGGCTATGCGTGGGTTCCCGTTCTCGGTCCCATCATTGGTGGCGTCCTCGGGGCCATTTGCTACAAAGCGCTCTGGCCTGAATAAAACGCAAATTGACATCACTGGCGGCAGCGACTATAACGCCGCGCATTATGGCAATTTCAGTTGGCTCAAAAGCGCCGGATTTCAGTCTCAAATCCAAACAGGCTTCCGGATTGGCGGA
>Ga0075431_100003690_pt1 | contig 14873 bp, 12 predicted proteins | sample RhiMetdeltSRZDD5_FD_75297 | JGI IMG/M metagenome (GOLD analysis project Ga0075431, IMG submission 75297) | Populus rhizosphere microbial communities from Tennessee, USA - Rhizosphere MetaG P. deltoides SRZDD5 | ecosystem: Host-associated > Plants > Roots > Rhizosphere > Soil | place: USA... | reverse complement strand
TTGATCGTCGATTGGGACGTGCACCACGGCAACGGTACGCAAGCGTTGATCGAGCGCGAGCCCGACATTCGCTTCGTGTCCATGCACCAGTGGCCGTGGTATCCGGGGACCGGCCCCGCCGACGACCGTGGACCACACCGCACGATCTGGAACGTGCCGATGCCGGGCGGACTCCCTCGTGAGCGGTACGTCGAGGCGTGGATGCGAGCGGTCGATCTCGCGACGGACGGCTGGCAGCCCGAGTTGCTCATGCTGTCTGCTGGATTCGACTCGTTGCGCGGTGATCCGCTCGGGGCGTTCACGCTCGAGATCGAGGACTTCGTATCGATGACGAAGGATCTCGTCGCTCGGTCGGACGCGTGGTGCGCCGGTCGGCTCGTGAGCGCGCTGGAGGGCGGGTACGCGCCGGAGGGGATGGCGGCGGCCGCCGTCGCTCACATGAAAGCGCTCGGTTAGCGCCGTGCCACGCAGGGAAACGAGTCTCCCGGCGGCCACGGCGCCGGGATATACTTTGGCCGTCATGAGCGCCCAGCCGCGCGTTCCGCCAGTTCCTGCCGTGTTGCGGCTCGTCCAGATGATGGTTCTCGGGCGTTGGCGTGCGACTGGCGAAGAGCTATACCGCGAGGTCGCCGACCTGATGGAGGCGGGACCCGGGAAGGAAATCCTCGTCTCGGGGGCCGGCGAAGGTGAAACGAGTGAGTGGCTCGCAGGACGTACTGGGGCTGCGGTGACGGGCGTCGACGACAGCGAGGAGCGCATCGAGCGCGCCGAAGCGCACGCTCGCGAGCTCAAGGAGCCGCTCTCGTTGTCCTACCAGCAGACCCGCCTCGACGATCTGCCGCACGAGAGCAATGTCTTCGACGCCGCGCTTGCCGAGCCGCTGCTCTCCGCGGCCGCGGACCCGGAGCGAGCGATCGCGGAGCTTGCGCGCGTGACCAAGCCAATGGGGCCCGTCGTCCTGTTAGAGCTGACGTGGACGTCGGATATGAGCGAGTCCGCGCGCGAGATGCTCATCGAACGGCTCGGACTTCGACCACGCCTCCTGATCGAGTGGAAGCAGATGATGCGAGAGGCCGGGCTGGTCGAGATTCAGGTGCAGGACTGGACCGAGGCCGGCGCCAAGGCCGCGGCGGACGAAGAGGAGCCCGTGCTCACGTGGCAACAGAAGGTGCAAATCGCGGGACGCGCATGGCGCCAGCTTGGATGGAAGGGCGCACGTGGGGCGGTCGCACGCGAACGGGCGTTACTCAAGGAGCTCACCCGCGAGCGTGCACTCGGTTTCCAGCTGCTCAAGGGAGTGAAGTGGCCTCACGCGAGACAGGAGAGCTGACGTGCCGGCGCCTCAACACGCGCTGCAGCTGTTTGGGATCATCTCGCTGGACGTGTCGGGACCCGCGCCGATCCGCGGCGTGAGCGTGCTCTCATTTCGTGACCTGGGCGCGCTCGTCGCCGATTCGTCGTACGCGGCGCCCTCGCCGACCGCGCAGGCGGTCACGGAGTACCGTCGCATCGTCGAGGGCATGTTCGCTCGGCAGACGATCGTGCCCGCGCCGTTTGGCACCGTGTTCCGCGGGCGCGATTCGATCCTGCGCTGGCTCGAGTTGCACTACTTCACGCTCATCGAAGCGGTCACGTTTGTCACCGATCGCGCCATGGCGAGAGTCAGCGTGTCCTACGGGCAGGAGCCGGAAAACACGATGGCCATGGCCATCGACGCTGACCTGCTCGACACGGCGGCGGACGAAAGCTTCCGCCTTCTTCGCCGGCATGCGATCGCGTCGCTGGTGGTGAGCAACCACGCCGGGGTGCTCATGCCGATCGCCCGCGCTTCGTTCCTCGTCGAGCGAGATCGCTGGGACGTCTTCAATGACATCGTGCGCGAGGAGCAGAAGCGGCTTCGCGAGATGCGTGTCGAGTGTACCGGGCCGTGGCCGCCGTACGACTTCGTTCGCATGCAGTTCGGAGCCTGACGTGTTCTGTCCAGACTGCGGTACCTGGAACCGCACTCGCGCCGTTCGCTGCACTCGGTGCACCGCCGAGCTGCCGGAGATTCACGATGCTCCCCGCGAGCGCCCCGACGAGGAGCTGACTGCGCTCCGTCGCCTCACCGGAAGCCGCTATCGCGTCATCCGGCGCCTCGGCAGCGGCGGTATGGCCAACGTGTATTACGCCGAGCATCAAGTGCTCGAGCGGCCGCTCGTGATCAAGGTGCTGCACACGCACCTCGCGCGTGACGCCGAGATGCGCGAGCGCTTCCGGCGCGAGGCCGAAGCGGCGAGCCAGCTCGTCCATCCGCACATTTGCACGATCATCGATTATGCGGAAGCGGCAGAGGCGGTGTTCATCGTCATGCCGTTTCTGGCGGGTGGGTCGCTCGCCGACGTGCTCGTGAAGGATCGGACGGTGGCGGTGGGACCGGCGGCCGCGGTGTGTGCCCAAGTCGCGACGGCGCTCGACTACGCGCACCGGCGCGGGGTGGTCCATCGCGACGTCAAGCCCGACAACGTCCTGTTCGACGAGGACGGCCACGCGCTGATCACGGACTTCGGGATCGCGACGGCCCGGTTCCACGGCCGCCTAACGGGAACCGGGCGCGCGATGGGCACCCCCCACTACATGTCGCCCGAGCAGGCGATGGGGAAGATGGTCGACGGCCGGAGCGACCTGTACGCCGTGGGCGTGATGCTCTACGAGATGCTGCTCGGGTTCCCGCCCTTCGACGGCGCGGACTCCTACTCGGTCGGGTACAAGCACGTGCACGAGACGGCGGTCGCGCCCGACGTCGTCGACTCGCGCGTGCCGCCGGAGCTTTCGGCGCTCGTCATGCGTTGCCTTTCCAAGCCGGTCGACGCACGCTACCAGACGGGTGCCGAGCTGGCCGATGCGCTCCTCGCGTATCTCTTGACGCTGAACGCGCAGGCGGAGACCCGGGCCGCGTGGTTCGCGCGGCGCGGAGGTGGCGCGCCTCTGACGCCGCTATGAAACTGACGCACGAGGTCTTCACCGTCCACACGCGCACTCCGTTCGTGATCGCGCGCGGTGGGTCGAGTGAGTGGCGGCTCGTCTGCGTGCGGGTCATCGACGATGACGGCGCGGAAGGGTCGGGCGAGGCGGCGCCGAGCCGGTTCTACGGTGAGACGGCGGACACGGTGATCGCGGCGCTCGACCGCCTCACGCCGATGCTGGCCACCGCGAACGCCTGGTCCCTGGACGCCATCGAAGCGGAGATGCACCGCACGATTCGGCATAACGCGGCAGCCCGGTCGGCGGTGAGCGCCGCTCTGCACGACCTCGCCGCCAAACGCCTCGGCGTGCCGCTCCACCGAATGCTCGGGCTCGACGCGGCCACAGCACCGCGGTCGAGCTACACCATTCCGATCACGATGGACGATGATGCACTGCGTCGCGCGCTCCACGACGCGGCATCGTACCCGATCCTGAAGGTGAAACTGGGCGGGCCGCGTGACGCGGATACGATCGCCGGCGTGCGTGCGTCGGCCCCCGACAAAATCCTTCGCGTGGACGCGAACGCCGCGTGGGCGCCGAAGCACGCGTTGCACATGATCGACGTGCTCCTCGACTACGACGTCGAGTTCGTGGAACAGCCGGTCGCGGCGCACGACCTCGAAGGTTTACGGTTCGTCCGCGAGCGGTCGCCGCTGCCGATCATCGCCGACGAGTCCTGCGTCGTTGCGACGGATATCCCGCGGCTCGCCGGCGCGGTGGATGGGATCAACCTCAAGCTCGCAAAGTGCGGTGGCATCCGCGAAGCGTTGCGGATCATCGCCACGGCGCGCGCTCACGACATGTCCGTGATGGCCGGGTGCATGGTGGAATCGAGCCTCGGCATCACGGCGGCGGCGCATCTCGCGCCGCTGCTCGATTTCGCCGACCTCGATGGCGCGGCGCTGCTGGCGAACGATCCGTTCGCCGGCGCCACCATCGATGGCGGCACGATCCGTCTTCCCGAGGCGGCTGGCCTCGGCGTCACGCGCCGACACGCGGTGGCTTCGGCCGACGGCTGACGTGCTGGTCGAAGTCGCGCTCCCGCTCCCGCTCTTCACCACGTTCTCGTACCGCGTCGACCGCGAGTTCGCGAACGCCGTCGTTCCGGGTACGCGCGTGGTGGTGCCGTTCCGCAACCAGAAGGAGATTGGCGTCTGCGTCGGCTTCACCGAGCCGACCGACGCGACGCGCCGCTACAAGGCGATTCTGGACGTGCCCGACGCCGAACCGGCGATCGACGCCCGCATGCTGGAGCTCTGCCGGTGGATCGCGTCCTACTATGTCGTCCCGTTAGGCGTCGCGCTCCGCTGTGCGCTTCCGGCGCTGCTCACGGGCGCCGACACGCCAACGCCCGCGCAGAAGACCCGCCGGGTCGCGTCGATCGCGAGGGACATCCCATCCCTCCTGCGACGCGACCGCATCTTCGCGCGCGCACCCCAGCAGCGCGCCCTGTTCGAGCTGCTCGAGTCCCTCGGCGGCCGGTCGCCCGTTGAGCACCTCGTGGAGCAGTTGAGCTTCTCGCCGTCGGTGCTCAAGGGGCTCGTGGCACGAAAGCTCGTCGTCGTGGACGAGGAGATCGTAACACGCGACCCGTTCGCGGCCCGCGCCCCGCTCGGCACACGCCGGCATGAGCCAACGCCGGATCAGCGGCGCACGATCGACGCGATCACCGCCGGTGCGGCCGGGGATGTCTTTCTGCTGCACGGTATCACGGGTAGCGGAAAGACGCTCGTGTACATCGAAGTGCTCGAGCGCGTCGTGCGCGAGCGCGGCCAGACGGCCATCGTGCTCGTGCCCGAGATCGCGCTCACGCCCCAGACCGTGGACCGCTTCCGCCAGGTGTTCGGCGACTCCATCGCGGTGCTCCATTCGGCGCTGAGCGACGGGGAGCGGTATGACGCCTGGCTCGCGTTGCGGCGCGGCGACAAGCGTATCGCGGTCGGCGCCCGGTCTGCGATCTTCGCGCCGCTCTCCAACGTCGGCGCGATCATCGTCGATGAGGAGCACGAGGGCAGCTACAAGCAGGGCGAAGCACCGCGGTACCACGCGCGCGAAGTTGCGATCGTGCGGGCTCGCCACGAGGGTGCCGTCGTCGTCCTCGGCAGCGCGACGCCGAGCCTCGAGAGCTGGACCAACGCGGAGTCAGGGAAGTACCACCGGCTGTCATTGCCCGAGCGGGTGGGCGGTGGCCGTCTGCCTCAGGTCGAGGTAGTCGATATGCGGCGACCGAAACGCCTGGAACCTAACGCGGTGCCGGACCCGTTCCGGTTCGTCGTCAGCGAGGCGCTCGAGATCGCGCTCGCCGACCGACTCGCGCGCTCGGAGCAGAGCATCCTGCTCCTCAACCGGCGGGGGTACGCGTCGTTCGTGCAGTGCAGTCATTGCGGCTACGTCTCCACGTGCCCGAACTGCACGATCTCCCTCACGTACCATCGGCTGCCCGAGCGGCTCGTCTGCCACTACTGTCTCCACAAGGAGGAGCCGACGCCGCAGTGCCCGCGCTGCAACGGCGACACGCTGCGCCGTCGCGGCCTCGGGACGCAGCAGGTCGAGCGCTTGCTCGCCGAGCGATTTCCGTCGGCACGCGTGACGCGAATGGACGTCGATACGACGACGGGCAAATGGGCGCATGCCAACATCCTGGATCGCGTCGGCCGTGGCGAGGTGGACATCCTGCTCGGGACGCAAATGATCGCGAAGGGGCTCGACTTCCCTAACGTGACGCTGGTCGGCGTGATCGACGCGGACGTGGGGATCAACCTCCCCGATTTTCGGTCGTCGGAACGGTGCTTCCAGCTCCTGAGTCAGGTCGGGGGGCGTGCGGGGCGCGGCCCGAAGGGCGGCCGCGTGCTGGTCCAGACGCGCGTGCCGACACACCACGCGGTGAAGTTCGCGGTGGCGCACGACTACGAGTCGTTCGTCCGCGAGGAGTTGGGGGGCAGGGGAGACCCGCCGTATCCGCCGCTCACACGGCTTGCGAACGTCGTCTTCTCGGGCCTGAAGGAGACCGACACGGAGCAATTGGCCACGGGCGCCGCCGAGCGTCTCCGGAAAGCGATCGCGCGCTATGGCGATGCGATCACGGTCGTCGGCCCGGCGCCGTGCCCCATCGAGCGCGTGAAGACCCGCTGGCGGTGGCACCTCTTGCTCAAGAGTCCGAACCCGGCCCTGCTCACGCGCGCGTGCCGGTTCCTGGTCGAGCGGCTGGACGTACCAAAGGACCGGGGCCAACTCCGAGTTGCGCTCGATCGGGATCCCGTCAGTCTCCTCTAGTCCCTCTATCCTCCTCGAGTCCCTCTGCGGTTCATTGTTCCGCGCGCGCACGACTACTGATCCGCTGCCGGCGGACGCTTCACCACGGTGACCGTGATCTGCGACGGATACTGCCTCGAGTGGTGAATGCTGTTCTTCGCCACGAGACCGGTCGTCTCGTCGAAGTTGTTGCCGCCCGTGTTCAGGTTGCGGTCGAACCGCGGAAAATTCGAGCTCGATACCTCGATGCGAAGCCGGTGGCCCGGCGCGAACCAGTTGCTGGTCGTCATCGGCTGCAGCGCGACCTTGTAGACGCTCCCTGAGGCCATCCAGGTCGGCGGCTTGTCGTACCCGTCACGATATCGCACGCGCTGGATTGTCTCGTCGAGGTTGTACGCACGGCCATCAGGGTACACGTCGAGCAGCTTCACCGTCACGTCGGTGTCCTTCCGGTCCGAGGACAGATAGATCGTCACATCGATCGGCCCGCTGACCTCGAGCCCTTCCTTCAACGGCTCCGTCGTGTACACGAGCACATCCGGCCGCAGCTCGATCTGCTGCTGGTCGAAGGCTCCTCCCGCAACGGCGTTGCCCTGACAGCACACGTTTCCGCCGCGAGATGGCACGGGATTCATCGGATCGTATGAGAACGAGTCGGGCTTATCGGCGGCCGGTGGCTTGGTGGTCAGGATGCCGTCGCCATTGCGCGTGTTCGCGCGGCCGTTGCTTGTGAGGTAGAAGGTCAGCGGCTGCGCCCCGCGCGGTGGCCACGCGTCCGACGTCTGCCACTTGTTCAATCCCATGGTGAAGTAGCGGACCTTGGGCATGGTGTCGAGTAGCCCGCTGTTCGTGCCCTTGAGAAAGTGATCGAACCACCCGTAGGTGAGCGCATCGTAGTCGTAGCGCGCATCGCCGACGCTCCGCTCACCGACGACGGTGTTTTCGGTCGCGCGCTTGAACGAGCAATGCAGGGTGGGCGCGATGACCGCGTACTGCTGGTTCGCGACCGCGGGGTCGGCGGTGCGGCGGACGTGGTTGTAGGTCGCGAGGTTGGGCCCGGTGGAGACGTCGTACCACGACATGAACCACAACCCGGGGACGTTGATCTTCATGTCGTCGTGGAACAGTCCGCCACGGTACCAGGCGGAGTCGTTAGGCGTGCGCTTGATCATTGCCCCGCCCGTCGCGACCCCCGGCATCGAATCCGCAAAGATGCCGCGCGGCCCGTCGACGGCCTTGATCAGGTCCTGCGTCGGGAGGTGCCAGAAGGCCTTCGCCCAGTCCACGGGCGGAAGTCGCTGCGCCAGGTCGTACGACTTCGCTACGCGAATGAGCTCGTCCTGGGATGTGCTCGGCGGGAGCATCGGACGAACCTGATTCTGCTGCCCGTAGAGCCAGCTGATGAACAGCTGCTGCACGGCGCCGCCACGGTACCAGTTGCCCTGCTCGTAGTACGGCTTCACCCGGCCCACGCCCGCGCCGAACCCCTGTGGAATGATCGTCCCCAGCCCGCGCGGCGCCTGCGCTGCCACCGCCATCTGCCACTCGGCCGTCGACGAACACCCGATCAACCCGACTTTGCCGTTCGACCAGGGCCGCGACGCGATCCACTCGATCTCGTCCACGCCGTCGGTGAGTGGCGGGCCGAGGATGTCGTAGTTCCCTTCGGAGAAGAAGTGGCCGCGCTCGTTGGCGCCGACGTACGCGTACCCGCGACGCACGGCCTCCAACTGCGCGCTCATGTCGGCCGGAGCCCGAAGCTGGACGTCCCAGAAGTTCATGTTGTACGGCGTGCGCACGAAGATGGCCGGCACCGGGCCCGCGGCGTTCTTCGGCCGGTAGACGTCGAATTGCATCCGCGCACCGTCGCGCATGGGGATCATGAGCTTGCGCTCGACGACGGCGAGCCGCTGAAGCTCGCCTTCAAGCGAGTCGCGACGGGCGACGAGGGCGCTGTCTCGCGGCGCGGCCGGCTGAGCGGTAGCGGCCCTCGGGATGGTGGCGCAGAGACCGACCGCGGTGACCGCAGCAGCCCGAAGCACGTGGCGCATGATGTGTCCCATTGTACGACCTCCGCAGCAAGGGTAGAGCGGGGACATCAAAGTCCATTCTGGGGGCAGCTTCCTCCCGAGAACAGGGGGCAGTCCCTGACGGAATGTCGGAAAATCCCGCGTCACAGCGCCGGCCGCCTGCACGGGCCTTGGCCGGCCACACGCATCGCCGACATCTTTCGCCTCGTGCCGATCATTCCACCTCCCGATTTCAGCGACCCTGGCCTCGCCACCGCGCCCGACGCGCGGTTCGTTCCGGCGCCCGCCGACGGCGTGCTGCCGGAGGACTTCTTCTCGACCACGAATCTCCCGACGTACGTCCGCATTCGGGGCGAGTGGCGGCTGCCGCGCGAGCCACGCATGGACTCCGCGCTCGTCATCGACAAGAGCGGCGAGCTCTGGGTTCGAGAGATGCGCCGCGTGCGTGCCGGGGAGCTCGTCGCGGTCGGCAAGAAGGAAGACGGCAGCGAAGGCATCTTCGTGCACACGGACATCGCTGCCCGGGACGATGATGGCGAGTTCAAGTTCATGGCGAGCGAAGTGTCCCGTGAGAAGCCGGTGGACTATGCGCATCTCGCGCGTCTTCTCCTGGAGGAGCGCGAGCGCGGTGGCTACATCGTGTGGGTCACCGGGCCGGCGCTCGTCCATTCGCGCGCCCGCGCCGACATGACGTGGTTCATCATGAACGGCTTCGTGAGCGCGTTGCTGGCCGGGAACGCCGTTGCCGTTCACGACATCGAAGCCTCGATCTTCGGCACGACGCTCGGCATGTCGGGCTCTGGCGAGACGACCGTCGGCGGCCACGGCTTGCACATGCGCGCGATCAACAAGGTCCGCGCGGCCGGGTCGATCCCGCGCGCCGTCGAGACCGGGGTCATCACCGACGGGATCATGCACGCCTGCGTTCGAAAGGGCGTGCCGTTCGTGCTTTGCGGCTCGATCCGCGATGACGGCCCGCTCCCCGACGTCTACACAGACATGTCGTTGGCGCAGGACGCCATGAAGGCCCATACGACGCGTGCGACGATGGCGATCATGATTGCGACCGCACTGCACGCCATCGCCACCGGCAACATGCTGCCCGCGTTCGTCACGGAGGCCGGTGGGACGCTGCGCGAGCTGCCCACGATCTGCGTCGATTCGGCGGAGTTCGTCGTCGGCAAGCTGAAGGATCGCGGCACGCACCAGGCTTTTGGCGTGGTCACCAACGCTCAGGATTTCATGCACATCTTGCGGCTCTTCGTCGAGCGCGAGCTCGACGGTCGTACCCCGGGTCTCTCGTCGGCGCGGCCGACGGCGGCTGCACGATGACCGAGACGCAGCAGCGTTTCCTCCGCGCGATCGCGGAGCGTGTGCCCAAGGAACAGGTGGTCGAGGTGCATCTCTTCCCGGCCATTCGTCAGGGGGGGGTCGAGACTGGCGTGGCTGTGGTCGCAGAGCGGCCGCGACCACCGCAGCCGGACGCGACTGTCGCCGACGGCGAGCCGCCGGCTGAGCCGCCGGAGGCAGCCTTCATCGACCCGGATTTCGCCCCGGCACTCGCCGCCGACTCGCCCGAGAAGGAGGCGTTCGAGGCGCAGCAACGTGGCGACATTGACGCGGTCGTCGAGGCGCCGCCTCGCCTCACCGTACACACCGCCCGCTATCGTCTGACCCTCAAGGGGGTCGACCGCGGGAAGTGGGAAGTCGACGTGGTGGCCGAGGCGGACGCGCCGCTCGCGGCGGTGGACGCCGTCGTGCGCGGGGTGCAGCGGCGGGCAGGGGAGGGCGCAGAGCCCGACCGGCTGACGGCCGAGGCGTTCCTCGACGCGCTCGAGGCCCCGCTGGCGACGCTGGAACGTTAGGCTGCAGCCCGATGGCGGTCAGACCCCATCGAGTTTCGCAATGGGGTCTGACGCCATTGGATTTCCCGATGGGGTCTGCCCCCAGTCGCGCGGCGCTGCCGCCGCGACTGCGGAGCTTGGCGTGCGGACGTAGCGCTGCATGACGACACGGTGGATATCGCGTGCGTTGTCGATCCGCTCGCTCCCGACGCCTAACGCCGGCGGCGCGATCAGGAACGGCCACATCTGATCGCCGCCGGCCGATCCATGTGCCCCCACCTGATCGTCGAACGAGACGATCTCGTAGCCATCGTAGGCCCCGAAGAGCACGAGGTCGCCCGCGTTCGGCTGCCTGACGAGTGCTTCGACGGCGGCCACCGTCAACGCGTCGGTCCCGTACCGGGCGAGCGGGTTCTCACCCTCGAGCACCGTTGCCCTCCCGTCCACGATACGCGCGCGGCCGCTCCGGCCCTGAACGTGCACTCCTTCCGCATCCAGCGCGGCGAGGAGACCGATCCCCGGGTGCTCGCGCAGCGCGTCGTACAACACGGCCCGGCGAGCACTGCGCGCGATCTGCTCCAGCGTCACACGTGCTTCCTCATCCGCGAAGTAGAGCAGGGCGAGGCACGAGCTGTAAGTGACGACGACACCGTTCCTCGCATCGACACGGTATTTCTCGGGAAGCACGAGCTCGCGCAGTCCGTATCGCGACCGCACCCAGTCACGCACCCGGCGGAGCGTCCGGACAACCGGTTGCGAGCGTGTCACGCCGGCAACCGAGTCGACCACGCGCGGTCCGACGTCGGCGTATTCGCTCGATTCGGCGAAGCTCGCGAGCGATCGGATGGGCATCTCGCCGGTCTTGAACGCGTCGCCATCGAGAATGCGCTGCACCGTCGTGCCGAGGGATTCGGCGAACCGCACGCGGTAGCTCACCGACGGCGTCATGCCGTGGTCGCTCAGCACTACGAGGTCGTATCCCCGGCCGCCCACCGCCTGCGCCATGCGCGCAATCTCGCCGATCCGAGCGTCCGTTCGTCGCAGATCGGACAGCGCGAACCGGCTGGTCGACCCGAAGTGGTGTGCCAGCTCGTCGTACTGCATGTACGTGCTGTAGATGATCGGAACGCCCAAATACACATCGAGCAGGATCGCGATCGTTTGCAGTTCGCGTACGACGACGTTCGTGAACACGCGCAGGAATGGGAAGATGCCCTCCGAGTGCGTGACGCGTCCCGCCCACTCGCCCCGCGCACGCTCCCATTCCTCCCGCAGCCACTCGCCGACCCCCTGAACGAGCATGCGGAGGACGCGGAGCGGATGGAGCAGTATGAGGAGCGCCATCCGGGTGCCGCCCAGACGCCGGTACACCGACATCCGCTCTCGCGTTGCCACGGTGAACGCGACGGTGGCTGCGTCGCCATCGAGCAGATTGACGTAGCTCGAGCCGCCGGCGAGCGCACCTGGCGACCGGATTCGGTCACGGATGTACTGCACCCCGTCCGGTGCGTTACACGTGACCACCCGGCGGGCCGCCTTGTCATAGAAGCGGAACGCGGGAATGCCGTCGTTCTCGCCGTGGAAGATGCCGGCCTGGCAGTACGGCGTGGCCGACGGGAGGCCGCAGAACCACCGCCGCAGCGTGAAGCCCTCCTGGTTGACGAGGCGTGACAGCGTCGGCGTATAGCCAAGCTCCATCGCCCGGCGAAGGTCGGCATAGGCAAGCGCGTCGATCTGGAGGGCGATGAGGCCCCGCCGGCCGTCGTGCTGATGGCGCTCCCGACGAAACGGCCGATACTTTACAGCGTAATACCAGCGCAGGAATCGCCCCGCTCGCGGGCGCGCTCGGCGCTCGCCAACAGGAGAGGACATGGAAGGCACGTCGTTGGGCATCGCGATCGCGTTCACGGCAGGATTGCTGAGCTTCCTCTCTCCCTGTGTGCTTCCGCTCATTCCGAGCTACGTCACGTTCATTACGGGTCTCAGCCTGGACGATGTTCAGAAAGCGCGCCGCGCCGCGCTCACGCATTCGGTCCTCTTTATCCTCGGCTTTACGCTCATCTTCCTCGCGCTCGGCGCCACCGCCACGGCGCTGGGGCAGCTGGTGCATAACCAGCGTGACTGGATCAGCCGCATCGGCGGGGTTCTGATCATCGTGTTCGGCCTCTACATGCTGGGCGTGTTCAACATCTCGTTGTTTTCGCAGGAGCGGCGCGTTCACATCGCCAACAAGCCGGTGGGCTATCTCGGTACACTGCTCGTCGGTATTGCGTTCGGTGCTGGGTGGACCCCGTGCATCGGGCCGATCCTCGGATCGATCCTCACGTACGCCGCGAGTGCTGCTGACCTGTCTCGCGGACTCTGGTTACTGCTCGCGTACTCGATGGGCCTCGCGGTTCCATTTCTGTTGTCAGCCATAGCGGTCGAGCGCTTCCTCGACTTCTTCACCCGCATGAAGCGGCAGATGATCTGGATCTCAAGGACGTCGGGTGTGCTCATGATCGCGGTGGGTATCCTCATGGTGACCAACTACTTCACGATCCTCGCAACGTATCTGCAAGCACTGACGCCCGAGGCGATCCGAAATCGGATCTGATTGTGAGTCGTTAGCCGGCAGTCCACTCGTGTACTCGCGCGATGAGCTCCGCAATTGGCACGGGCTTCACAAGCACCGCCCGGCACCCGGCGGCCACGCAGCGTGAATGCACTTCCGCGGCATCGCGACCCGTCAGTGCCGCCGTCACTTTCGGCTCGGCATCCTGCTCACGCAGCGATCGCAAGGCCGAGAGGCCGTCGCCGTCCGGAAGGGTGAGGTCGAGCAGCATGACATCAACGGCACGGGCCGTCCCAGCGTTTACTGCCTCGCGGACCGTACCCGCGACGGAGACGTCGTAGCCGCTCTCCTCGAACAGCAGCCGCAGCGCCCCGGACACCAGGGCACTGTCGTCGACGATCAGGATGTGCGGTCGTGCCTCCACGTCAGCGCACGTTCGTGCCCGCTGGCAGGGAGAAGAAGAACCGGCTTCCGGAGCCGAGCGCGCTTTCCACCCAGATGCGTCCGCCGTTCAGCTCCACGAGCCGCCGCGCGATCGTGAGCCCGAGTCCGGTCCCGTGATGGCGGCGCGACGGCGACGGATCGACTTGCGCGAACTCGCGGAATACCAGGTCGTGATGCTCCGGAGCGATGCCGATCCCCGTGTCTCCCACTTCGACGCGCACCCGGCGCGCGTCGGCTTCCGAGAACCAGAGGACCGTAACCCACACTCGACCGCCGGCGGGAGTAAAGGCAATCGCGTTGCCGAGCAGATTGCTGATGACGTGCATCACCTGCTCGCGATCCGCCACCAGCGTTGGCACGTCCTCAGGCACCTCGACGCTCAGCGACAGCCCCTTCTTCGCGATCAGCGGTTCGTTCAGCGCCGAGACCTGCGCGATCACCGCGCCGATGTGGAATTCGCTCGGTGAGACGGTGAGCTGGTTCGCGGCGCCGCGCGCATATGTCAGGATCTCCCCGACCGCCTCGAGCAGCTGCCGCCCGCCGACGATGATGCTGGCGACGCTCTCCCGCTGCCGCTCCGACAGCGGCCCCAGGATCCCGTCGCGAAGGATCTCGGCGTGGGTGATGATCGCCGTGAGGGGCGTGCGCAGATCGTGGGAGATGTTCGCGAGGAACTGTGTCTTGAGCGCGTCACGCGACTGCAGCTCGGCGTTGATCTGCGCGGCTTCGTTCAGTGCCTCCTCGAGGCGCGCAACGCGAAACTCGGCGGTCGTCGTCGAATCCACAGGATGCATGGCCGAATTGTACCGTCCCGGCTCAGTCGGCGGCCAGTCCTTGCGGCGCCAACCGTTCGTCATCGATCGCGTCCTCGAGCTGCTGTCGGCGGAGCAGGGTCCAATAACGTCCTCCCGCTGCGATGAGATCCGCGTGGCGGCCCTGTTCGACGATGCGTCCGTCATCGAGGACAATGATCCAGTGCGCGTCGCGGACGGCGGTCACGCGGTGCGACGCGATGATGGCGGTACGACCCCGTAGCGCCTGCCGAAGGCCGCGGAGAATGTCAGCCTCAGTGTGCGTATCGACGGCCGACAACGCGTCGTCGAGGACGACGATCGATGGCCGGCGCGCGAGCGCCCGCGCGAGCGCCGCACGCTGCTTCTGGCCTCCGGAGAGGTTGATCCCGCGCTCACCGAGCAGCGTGTCGTATCCGCCGGGGAACTGCGTGATCGTGTCACCGAGCTGCGCGACGCCCGCGGCCCACTCGGCGGCCGTTTCGTCGTCGGTCCCATACGTGAGGTTATCGCGAATCGTCTCGCTGAAGAGAACACTTTCCTGCGGGACGAATCCGATCTCCTGACGGAGCTCGTCCAGCGTCAGCGCGGAGATGGGCACGCCATCGACGAGGATTTCCCCGTTCTGCGCGTCGTATACGCGTGCGAGGAGCTCGAGCATCGCGGTCTTGCCGCTTCCGGTTGCGCCAACGACAGCGAGCGTCTCGCCGGCCCCGATGCGGAACGACACGTCCCGCAACACCCACCGCGGTTGGGCATCGAGAGGGGGCGGGTAGTGGAAGCTCACGCCGCGGAACTCGACCGACCGCCCGGCCTGGGCGGGTGGCAGGACGAGCGGCGACTGGGGTCCGGCCACGGCCGGGCGCCTGTCGAGAATCTCGTTCAACCTCGCCATCGACGCCGCTCCACGCTGGAACAGGTTCACCACCCAGCCTAACGCGATGAGTGGCCA
>Ga0075431_100003689_pt1 | contig 14873 bp, 10 predicted proteins | sample RhiMetdeltSRZDD5_FD_75297 | JGI IMG/M metagenome (GOLD analysis project Ga0075431, IMG submission 75297) | Populus rhizosphere microbial communities from Tennessee, USA - Rhizosphere MetaG P. deltoides SRZDD5 | ecosystem: Host-associated > Plants > Roots > Rhizosphere > Soil | place: USA... | reverse complement strand
GCTTCAAGATTGCGCAAACACTTTTCGATGTAGCTGCGAAGATCGATCGGCTCTGCGCGGATTTCGCCGCGGCCAAGTCGCGAGAAGTTCAATAGCGAATCGATCAGATCTCGCATTTCCTGCGCTGCCCACTCGATACGCTTGAGGTCGCTCTTGCCTTCATCGTCGAGCTGTTCGGCCTGCGACTGCGTCAGCGACTCCGTAAACATGGTGACGGTCCGAATCGATGCACGCAGATCGTGTGACATTGCCCGAATGAAGGCTTCCAGATCATCGTTTCGCAGTTTCAGATCCTGCGACATTCTTCGCGAGCGCAACAGGATCTCAACTCTGGCCTGCAGTTCGAGCTTGGACACCGGAACGGCGATGGCATCATCAACAATTTTCCAAAGCCCGGCAGTCGACGCCCATACATCACGGCGAGGAGTGATCAACAGGACCGGAAGGATTCCCGGCAGTTCTTCCTCGCGTCGCTTTTCAAGCTGATTCCTGTACCTGCTTAGGTTGGGCCCGTCCACGATGCAAAGATCGAACGGTTCCTCGAACGAACCACCTTCCAGAACTTCGCTCACAACGTGGTAAACGGATAGCCAGTCGCTGAGCAACTGACGGTCTTTACGATGTTCGATGACCAGAAGTATTCGGGCGATGGCCGCCTCCGAATCACGCAGAGTCGCGAAGAATCTCGAGGCCCGTACCTGTGATGCGCAATGGGTGTAGGCCGGCTCGAAAATCTCCGCCACGCATTTTGATCACTTCGACCGACCTGAGCGGAGGCCGCCCAACAAAGCGGATCACACCGTCAGTGATCGCCTGCAAGGCAACGTCGACATCCGTCAAGCCCTCCGTCGAACTGACCACGACGGTGGCGCCGCGATCGGTTACGAAGCGAAAGAACGACTGTGCCATCCGCACAAAATGAAACAGGTCGCTCGACACCATTCTTAGTTCGGAAAAGCCGTCGATGAACACACGCGGCGGATTGAGTTCTTCGATACGGGAGCGCATCGCGCGCGCAATAGGATCGCGCTCGACTTCAACCGGCGAAAAAATGTCGTACGACTGCTCTTCCGAGAAGACGCGGGCTTCCGGCGTGAGATCGAGAAACGAGATCATCTCCTTCGGTATGTTGACGGACTCCGCGTCCATCCTCAGGTGATGTTCGGTCTGAGTAAAGCTCACAAACAGCGGTCTCGTGTGTTTTTCCGCCGCAGCGAGAAAGTGCAGACCGAAAATCGTTTTACCCGTCCCGGGAGCGCCGGTGACGAGATACGCCCTGCCGGCGACAAAACCTCCATTTAAGATTTCATCGAGTCCAGGAATACCCGTCGGAATTCGTGTCGCGGTTCGCTTACTCATATCACCGTCATTTCTCTCCACTCAGTTTCTCGGCCATGCGCCGGCGAGCGGCGTAGAGCTTCTCCGGATCGTGCTCGAAGTCGTAAGTCTTATGAACGATTTCGTCGACGATCTCTCTCGCGAAGGAAGATGCTCCCGCCGCATCGAGGAGATGCAGGTACTCGTAGTCTTCGAGTCCTTCACGAATCAGTTTCAACCGGATGCTCTCGACCGGTATTTGCGATCTTCCCCCAATATGGTCGGGACGGCCGGGGTAGAACAAAGTGCCGTCGCCGTTTCCTCCGAAGCGATTGACGTCTTCCCAGGGCCGGCCGGATTTGCCGTACGCTTCGGTCATGTTGAAGTACAGTTCACCCTGCACGTCCATTTTCCAGGTAACCCATTGCATGATGCGATTCGCAACCGGATAAACATCGATCATGTAATTGGGCCAGCCGCTGAAGTATTTGCCGCCGACAACATAACAACCGTGACTGGCACACGACTGGTACCACCACACCGCTTTACCGCTCTCGAGGTCGCCGTATTCGGAACGTTCCGCCATCGGATTGCAGAACGGCGAAAAGCCCGGCCGCAACTCGAAGCAATTGATGACGGGAGACCAGATATCAATCACATTGCGCCAATCGCCTCGTAAAGGCGAGGTGACGAGATTTCTGATTGCCGGATCCGCCGAACGAACCAGCTGAGCTTTACGTTTGACCTTGTCGAAGTCGTCGGGGCCAGGCTCATCCCAGACGTAATTGAATAGACGGTCAAACCACTTTTTTTCGCGAAAGTGCCGGGCAAATTCACGCCAGTAGAGGATCTTCAAATCATCGGTGGTGGCATCGCCCGAGGTGCGAAGATCGACTGTCGTGGACTTGGCGCCATACAAGGGCTCGTTGTCACGAATGGCTGTGCCGTCAAGAAACGGACCGACTTCCAAGTCATAGTTGCGCCAGTTGATGCGCACGTGACCGCCCTCGCGCGAAAGCGGAGGCGGGATCATCGCTCCTCCGTGCAGGCTGATGCGGTTCCACAAGGAAGCCTTTTGATACAGGTACGTCAGCCGAAGAATATCGTCGTCGGTCGTGTAACGTCCGTAATGCTGGCGTACCGCTGCAATGCCGTTAAATCCAAAAGTGTTTGGAAGACTCGATGACGACGGAATCCCGAAGTTCCACACTTGCAGCTCAATCGGAATCGAGATTTGCCGTTTCCCATCGATCTTCACGTGAGCGTCAGCGTGGTACTTACCCGCGGGCGTCGACTGTGGAACGTAAACTTCAATCCAGATCGGCTGATTGCGTCCGCCGCGCAACACAAACGGAAACGCGTTGCGGCGTTCTCCGTAAAAACGGTCGATCTTCGGGATCAGTGCATCAGGCCATTCACCGGCTTGTCCGTCGATATTCGAGGGCTTCTGGAGATCGATGTAGCTTTCGAAATAAATGGCGGCGTTTCTCTCGGGAATGACGTAACCCGATGGCCCACGAAAATCCGACATCTCCACATCGACATTGTTGAGATCTTCAGCTTCGGATCTCAGAACGATTTGAAACGGCTCAAATTCGTTGCGAGCTGCTGAGATAGTTACCGATCTCGCCGGTTTTGCAGGAGCGCTGTCGTATGGCCGTATTTTTTCAAGCGCGTGCGTGCTCCACCACATGAGGTGCGGGTTGGGCACTCGAAAGGACGTCAACAGGAGCGGCACGGCGGCCGCCACCAGCATGAACCAGCGGTGCATTTGCGGCAATCACCCTGCCCATCGCCGGCACAGCGGCTGTTTGACGGCAATCGCGAGCTCTTGAATGAAGGTGAGCTCACCGGTCGCAGGGATCCTGATATTGGCGCCCCTGACCGTGAACTTACCGTTTTTGAGACTGCTCATGATGGCGTCTTTAGTCAGCGCCTCGGCAGCGGCTTCCACGTAAATGGGCCGGTGCGCCTGGCCGGCCTTGTGCAGATCCATGCCCCCAAACGCGATCGCTTTAAAGTTGGTCGCCCGAATGCGCCGGAATAACTGAAAAGAGTCGGCGCGAGGAGCATGCACTCCGTCGTAGCGGCCGTTCCAAACCTCAATCCCATCCAGTTTCGCTTTGATCGGCGCGATCATATTCGTGCAGCCGGCGGGTGGGTGCGCCAGTACGGCAATACCACCGGCGTCGTGAATTCCGTCTACGAGTTTTTCCATGTCCGATGCATAGATTCGTTTCGTGATGCCATAGCCGAGGATGTGAATTCCGCCGCCGGGAAATGCGAACTCGAGGCCGGGAATCACCATGAAGTTGCCGCGCGAAAGCGTCTGGCAATGCTCGACGTAACGATGCATTCGAATTTCGTCGAACACTTCCGCATGATCGCTCACTGCGGCAAACGCCATACCCGATTGTCGAAAGATCTCGATCAGACGATCGAGCGTTTCGTCACCATCGGAATAAACGCTGTGGACATGTAAGACGCCTTTGAACACCAATGCTCCTGATCAGCGTGCAATTTTGAACATTTCTTTCACGGCGACACGGATATCCGGGTTGTCGCGCGTTGCCTTGAGTAGCGTGGCCCTTAAGCCAACGTAAGCGAGATAGATGATGGCCGCTGTCGCGATCGTAGAGGTGAAAATCACCCACACCATCCCGATAGCTTCAAGAATGCTCATTTCGAAACGACCTCCAACTCGGCTAAGTCAGCGTGCTTATAGGCGAGCAAGTGAAGCTCCACCGGTTCGAAACGCTCGGCGCCGTCATGAACTGCCGATGCCACTCTTCAAAGACGAGCAGCGACCACACATCCTGATAACCTGACGTCTTGCCGGCTTCATGTCTAAGAACCACATCTGAAATCGCTTGCCGTTCAAAGAAGTCCGAAACCGCGGCATTGCGTGAAAGAAGGGTGTCGCGGACAAATGGGCGCAATTCGTAACGTAGCCACGACCCTGTCGGCGAGGGGAATCCCAGCTTCCTGCGCGATAGAATCGATGGTGGAAGATCGTTTCCCATAACACGACTCAGTATCCACTTTCCCTTTCCATCCCTGACCTTGAGCGAATCGCGAAGAGACGCCGCGAATTCCACCAGCTTGTGGTCGAGGAAAGGAACCCGCAATTCCACTCCGGTTGCCATGGTCATCTTGTCGGCTTTTAACAGCAGGTTTTCCGGCAGCCAGACTTTCGCGTCCGCATACAACATCCGATTGAGTGGCGTCGTCTTTTCCGACGCCTTGAAGTGCGGCAGAAAGATTTCATCCAGTCGCTCTTCGGACTGGTTGAAACGATCCCGGCCCGTCAGCCGCATTCTCGTCTCAGCCCCGATACCCTTGACCACGCCTCGGTAATACGACTCGAGCGTTCCTCCCAGCCGGTTCATGTACGCGCTGACCCGCTCACTCACCGGAAGCCGTGCGCCCATGAGCGCCAGCGAAGCCAGCGGTCCAAGTTGCCTTCGCAATGCGTCAAGTTTCAGGATTCGGCGATACAGTGAATACCCACCAAGAATCTCGTCCGCGCCTTCGCCGGAGAGGACGACCGTGATGAACTGCCGGGCAAGCTTCGAAATGAAATACAGCGGGATACAGCTCGGGTCCGCCAGCGGTTCGTCCAGGTGATAAGCCATCCGCGGGATCGTGTCGCAAAACTGGCTGGCAGATAGGCGAAACTCGTGGTGCTCCGCGTGAAAGCGCGTCGCCGCTTCGCGCGCATAAACGAACTCGTTCGACGCCTCGACTTCACGCGATGAGGTTGCGGAGGTTTCATAACCCACACTGAACGTTTGAATGCGCTTATGACCGACGATGCGGCTCATCATCGCCAATGTCGTGCTGGAATCCAGACCGCCGCTGAGGAAAACGCCGAGCGGCACCTCGGCAATCAACCGGAGCCGGACACTTTCCTGCAGTAAAGCCTCGAACTTTTCCAGGCAGGCAGCGTCAGAGAGCCGGTTTTCGGAGTACGTGATGTCCCAATATTTGCGCGTGCTGACAGCACCGTCTTCAACCGTCATTAGATGGCCCGGCTGAAGTTTGAAGATGTTTTTGAAAATCGTTCGCGGACCTGGCACGTAACGCAGCGCCACAAACAGATCGAGAGCGTGAACGTCGATCTCCCGCGGTACTTCCGGGTGTTCCAGCAACGATTTGATCTCAGACGCAAACGCGACGAAGTCCTTACCGACGTAGTAATAGAGAGGCTTGATGCCAAGGCGGTCCCGCGCAATGAAGACGCGGCGTCGGCGACGGTCCCAGATGGCGAAGGCAAACATGCCACGAAAGTGCTGCACACACTTGTCGCCGTATTCTTCGTAAGCGTGGACGATCGTTTCGGTATCCGATCGAGTGCGAAACGTGTGCCCCCGCGAGATCAGCGTTTCAGTCAATTCCCGATAGTTATAGATCTCTCCATTGAAGACGATGACCAGAGACTCGTCCTCATTGAAAATTGGCTGCGCGCCGCCGCTCAGGTCGATGATGCTGAGACGACGATGGCCGAGGCCGGCGTTACCGTCCACGAACACGCTGTGGTCATCGGGACCGCGATGCGCCTGGACCGATGTCATGCGTTCGAGAATCGGACGCTCGACACGGTCAGTGACGTTGAAATTGACGATCCCGCAAATCGCGCACATATACTTTCCCTTCCTCGTCCCCATGCTCGATCAGCATGCCGTTTTCCCATAGATGTACCGATACGTGTGACAGCGGCTGCCGTTCCTGGAATATCGTTTCACCGGATATCGCAAACGAGGATGCGTTCACGGCCATCAACTGGCGCACGGCGCCGTTGATCGTCCGGATCCAGAAAAGCTCACCGGACATGGAGAAGTCCATCAGCCGCATCGGGCCGGATGACTCTTGCGATACGACGCAAATGTCTTCAAACTCGCCGTCTGTAATCGCACCGGCAATCGCAGGACCTCCGGCCACGCGCAACCGCCTGGTTCGCATGCCTGCTCGTTCATTCGCCGCCTGCGGCACCAGGAATGACATCGCAGCGACGGGCGCGCATCCTCGAATCGTGCCTTTGAACACTGGCGCCGGCTTCCGCTCTCCGTAACGCGTGGATGTCCATCCCTGAATTGGTGCAACCTGACCACACAGAGCTTCGGCACGCATCGGCGCGCTTGCAAAAATCGATAGCTGCAGCGCCGCCCGATCGATCCGCGCCCGACACTCAATCTCACCATTCTGTTCTTCACCGAGAATGAACAGCTTCGCGCCCGGTGCGAAGTGATACATGAAATCGAAGGTGTGCTCGCCATAACCTCGAAAGTTGTCCACGAGGATCCAGTAGTTCGGTCGAACGTAGAGGACGCGCCTGCGGTGAATGACCGGTTGGCGAAGCCGCAAATAGCCGTCGTGCTCGCCGTCGAGGTATTCCAGCTCGCCGATGGCGAGTTGCTTCGAGAGGCGTGTCGACAGAGTCGCTTGCCAATTGAAGGTATCTCCCTGGCTGGACTGGTCCATGCCATCGACAACAACCGTGTTGTGGGCACGAGTTGACCTGAAGAACGTTCTCCACTCCGGCGCACAGTTGTAAACGAAGGTCGCGGGATCGACCAGCAGTTCGGTTCCGCCACTGAACAACGTGACCGAGAGCGCATCAGAATGCGAATGACCTCCGCTTCCGTAGCCGTGTCCACCGCAGTCGAAGGTCAGGTGGCTGCTCTGCTCTTCCCAACCTGAACGTTGAATGAAATAACCGGAATCCAGACAAAATGCGTGAAGCCGACTCGGTGCCCGGCTCGGCAGCGACTCGAACACCGGGGCTGCATCCGGTCCGAGCAACCATAACGTCTCTTCCGCGAATCCGTTCGCGGCAAACTTGAAATCCGGCCGGCCGAAAAGAACGGCCCCGGAACTTAGCCCGTCACGGAATGAGCCGTAATGTTCAGATGCAAGTGCGAGCGTGCGGCCACCGTCGTCGTCGCCGATCAGCGGTATCGTTCCATTGGGTCTTGTGAGATGGAGAGCGAACTCCAGCATGCTTTCCAACCGCTTCCACATGGCCTCCGGCAGCGGCTCACGCTGCGCTCGCGCGAGCGCCATGGCATGCAGGAAGAAATCGGCGGCGTAACAGTGGTAGTAGGAAGAAAGCTCGGAGTAGACGCCGTCGTTTAACACCTGACGTTGCATTTCGTCGATCAAGAGCGTCTTCCCTCGAGAGCGCCAACCCGCAGACCGTGGGATCTCGCGAAAGACAAGGCCGGCGATGAACAGGGTCGTCGCTTCACCGATCAGATGCGTGTTCGGGCTGCTATAAATCGAGGGATAGCGAAACACCTGGTCGACCTGCTGAAGCAGTGACCGGCCGATGCGGCAAGCGATGCGTTCGTCGAGAGCCTTCGAAGGGACGAGCATGAAAACCGTCCACAGCCACGACAGGACACGAGTACCGACCTCCAGGCTGGATTGCCAGTTGACACCCTCCCAGCGCGGGTTCTGGTTCATCCACGATTCCATCTGAGAAACCGCCTCGCGGGCGAACCGTTCGTCTCCGGTCAAAACGTAGGCCTTCGCTAACCGCGGCAGATGTTGATGTCGATTCAGCTCGTGAATGATCTTGGGGTCCGCGCCCGAGTTACTCGGAAAGTTGAAATCGGCCCAGAACTGTTTGGGCCATCGGTATCCCGTTACCGGATCCCGGTGCCAGTCGATCTCCTGCCCCAGTCCGACGCAGGTATAACCCAGAAGGTTTACTCGATGTTCCAGTAGTTGCTCAGCTTCCTCGCTGATGCGAGCTACCGCAGAGGGGATTTGCAACAACACATCGATTGTGTGATCGCGATTCTGCGGAGTCAGTGAGGCATAGAAACGTTGCAGGGCGATGCTTTCGAGATAGCTCTTAAACGATCCCTGATAGGTCTTGAGCAGTTCATCGAATTCATCGTCGCGTTCCAGGTCCAAGTTCAACCAATAGCGAAATCGATCGGTCTGTACGCGCAGCGCCTCGTTAAGCCTGTAAGAGACCTCTTTACCGGACATGTGGGCAAGTCGATCAAGTTTGGTCTTCATGTTTATTGTCTGGCGATTTCAGAACGAATACAGGTTGCGGAAACGGCCGATCGCATGCGCGGAAGAGCTCGCCGCTGCCAGCCGTTTTTCAGACTTCAATGCATACTCCACCTGCCGGCAAAGCCCCGCTGCGTCGCCGGGGTCAAAGAGCCGCACCTCGGCAGGTCGCGTCCCGACTTTGCTGGCCACAACGGGAACACCCAGAGCGACGGCTTCACGAACGGAAATGGAATCGCCGTCGCGAAATGTCGGCCTCACGAATACGTCCGATCGTGACATCAGTGAAAGGCACAAATCGTGATGCACATCTCCCAGTAACCGCACGACATCGGACAACCCATCCTTGACTGTCCCTTCCACGGCTGCACGATCCTCGCCATTTCCCATAACAAGGCAGCCGAGACTGGGATATTTCGCTTTCAACTCCGTCAAGGCCCGTGCCAGGACATCGAAGCCGTACTCCGGTCTGAACGTCAACGCGGTGGACAGGACTGGTCGATGCGCCTGCATCCATCTGTCGATATCTTCGGGAATACCGGCCGGAGTATCCGAGCCCTGCGGCAGGAACGCAGGAAGAACCCGGAGTTTCCCCGATTCCACTCCAAGGCCATTGACGGTGCTCGCAATCTCGTCGTTGACGCAGACAATTCGATTGAATTGCAACGCGGCCAGCAGAGCGAGGCGCCGCCAGTGTGACGAGGCCTGGCGGAGATACTCAGGAGATAATCCGGAATGGATCGTCAGAACGCCGCCGGCGCCCACTTGCGCCGCAATACCGGACGCCAGAGCAATCAGCCAGCTTTTTGGAGTATGCCCGTTGATGTGTGTGTGTACGGTCCACCCGTTGGCACAGTAGCGGCCCAGGTACAATGCCAGTCCCGCGCTTCCGGATATTTTGATGTACTGGTCACTTTCAGGCGCGCGCGGCTCGATGTTGAGAACTTCACATGGCACTCCCTGCCCACGAAGAATCGCGCGCGCGTTCCACACGTGGATAGAAATACCGCCGTGAGGAGGAGGACATGGCCCAACCAAAAGAACTTTTAACGCCGGTTCATTCATTGCTGTAACAAATTCATGTAAAGGGTCTCGGTTTCTCGAACAGTGTTCTCGACTGAGAACTGGCGTAGAGTGCGCTGCCGGCCTGCCTGTCCCATTCGCGCCGCCAGAATAGGATCCGCCAGCAACCTGCAGATTGCCTCTTTCAGGCTGACCGGATCTCGCGGCGGGACCAGAAGTCCGGTAATACCTTCGGCGACGATTTCGGTGTTGCCGCCGACGCGAGTCGCCACGACCGGAACGCCCGCTCCCATCGATTCCAGCAGCGTGTTCGACAGACCTTCGGTAAGCGACGACAGCACGGACATCGTGAGCTGCGGCAGTATTTGCGCCGTGTCGCTGCGAAAGCCCGTAAAGATGACGTGGTTGGCAATGCTCGACCGATTAGCCTGGTCCATGAGAGCCTGCCGCTCCGGTCCGTCGCCGATAATCAGGAACCGAACTGCCGGGTGTTCTCTCACTACCAGCGCGGCTGCATCGAGCAAATCGTTTACGGCTTTGACATGATTGAGGCGGCACACCGTCGCGATCAGCGGCGACTCCGCCGGCACTCCGTATTCTTCGCGCACACTCACCAGTGGTTTGGCCTGGTCAGGGTGTGGTTCCTCAATGCCGTTGCGTATCACCCGGATCTTTTTCGCCGAATAGCGCTGCATCAGCAACCAGTCGCGAACCGAATCCGAATTCACCAGGACACAATCAGCCAACCGGCATACTGCTCGCTGAACGCGGCACTGTGCCGAGCTTAGGTGCGCCCCCATGTCGCGAATGGATGCGATCGTGACAGGTACGCGGGCAAGCTTTGCGGCAGGTAAACCAAACACATTTGCCCACCAGCCGTAGGTGTGAAGCACTTGAATGCGGCTTTGCCTTAGATACCGCGCGAACTGCAGTTGCCTGCGCACAGTTTCGCAGCTGCGCATGCTTGAAATCTGGAACGCGGTCACCGGGCGCCCACACGCCTCAATGTCCGCGAGAAATGGCCCGAACTTTTGGAAGCAGCCAATCTGAACGTCGAAACGACTCGGATCGAGCCGTTTCACTAAATTCACGAACTGCCGTTCGGTTCCGCCAATCGCGAAAAAGTTAAGAAATTTCAAAACGCGTATTTTTTCACTCGTCATACACGCTCGTTAACCGACGGATGCGCGCCAGGCGCTCTCGGACTGCTGCCGATCCATGAATTTCCGGCACCACAACTCGAACGTGATCAGAGTCCACAACTCGAAATCGAGATTACGGCCGCGATCGTTCATCACGACAAGGCGCTCGATGTATTCAGGATTGAAGATCCCTCGCTGCCGGCTCGTGCAATCCAACAGAAGGTCGCGCACGAAGTTGTTCATCCGGCCGCGAAACCATTGACTCAAAGGAATTGCAAAGCCGCGTTTGGGCCTGTACAGCACCTGATCAGGCACGATCCCTTCCATCGCGCGCTTAAAGATGTATTTCGTCGTATTGCCGCGCAACTTGAGCTCCGGCGGAATCGTCGCCGCGAATTCGACCAGCTTGTGATCAAGCAAAGGCACCCGTGCTTCGATCGAATGCGCCATACTCATGCGATCGACCTTTGTCAGGATGTCGTTCGGCAGGTACAGCTTGGTGTCTGCATATTGCAAGGCTGACAGCCAGTGACTTTTCTCAGCCTGCATCAACTGACGGCGGGTTCGCATCGGATCGAAGTTTCGGACGGTCGAGAGTGCTTCGGCTTTCAACAACCTTTCCAGCTGCGGGCGCTTGAATAGGACATTGGCATCGAGGTACCGCTCCACGCCGTCATATCCCAGGTGCTGGAGAAAGTTTCGTCCTTTCATACCTTCCGGCATGATTCGACCGACAAGACCGGCAGTTTTCCTTATGGGGGCTGGGAGCATTCGGTAGCGACGTTCACGCCGCTCGACGAGATAACGGTCATAACCGGCAAACAGCTCGTCTCCGCCATCACCTGACAAAACGACCTTTACGCTGCCCGAAGCCAGTTTCGAAACCATGTAGGTCGGTATGGCTGAGGGATCACCGAAGGGCTCATCCAGGTACCATGCGAGATCGTCGATCATTTCTAGAACATTCGGTTCGACGACGAGCTCTTCATGCTCGGTACCGAAGTGCTGCGATACCTCTCTTGCGTAATCGAGTTCGTTGAAGTCACGCTCTTTGAAGCCGATAGAAAAGGTCTTCACCGGCCGTGAACTGTTGCGCGCCATCATCGCCACGACCGAACTCGAATCGACACCCCCGCTTAAGAACGCACCAAGCGGAACATCCGAGATCATGCGAAGCTTGACCGATTCTTCCAGCAGATCGCGCAGCCGTTCGACAAAGTAGTCCTCGGACTTGGTGTAGTCCGGATCAAACCGAAGATCCCAGTACTGCTTGATCTTGATTCCCCGCCACGGCGTCGCCGTCATCACGTGTGCCGGCGGCAGCTTATGAACGCCTTCGAGGATGCTCCTATCGAGCGGCGTACAAAGCGTACTCAGATAATGCGTGACCGAGGACCAATCGAAACGGCGTTCGACATCAGGAATCTGCAGCAGCGCTTTCAGCTCGGAACCGAAGATCAGCCGGTCTTTGGCGATCGTGTAAAAAAGTGGTTTTTTACCAAGTCGATCGCGCGCAATCATCAACTTTCGGCGGCGCTCGTCCCACAAAGCGAAAACGAACATCCCGCGAAGCCGCTCGACACAGGCCTCCTCATACCGCTCATAAAGATGAACGATCACTTCCGTATCCGTGTCGGTGCGAAACTGGTGACCCTGAGCCTGCAGGCTTTTGCGCAGACTCTCAAAGTTGTAGATCTCACCGTTGAACACGACGCGGACGGTTCCGTCCTCATTCTCGACAGGCTGATGGCCGGTGTGTAGATCGATGATGCTCAACCGTCTCATTCCGAGTCCGATGCCCGATCCAACATAAAGGCCCTGGTCGTCCGGGCCTCGATGAACCATCGCGTCGCACATGGCGCGAACTTCTTCGAGACGAACCGCTCTGTCGGATAGACTCAAAATGCCTGCAATCCCACACATAAGAAATCCCTCACTCAGGTTTGCGAACCAGCACCGCGTACCGGCCGAAGATGTTGGCTATCGCGCGCTTCTCGCTCACATTCAAAACACCGAAGCTCCATAGCAGAGCCGTATAACCACCAAGGTAAACAAGGCCCGCAAGCGGCAGCACATAAATAGAGGGCAACGCCATTCGGGCGCTTACAAGCGCCGCCGGCACGGCAGCCAGCATTGCCATCAAAGCGATTCCGCCGAGGTTCCACCACGGCATGAGCCGCTTCAGCGGGATTTCAAGCCGTCTGCTGATTCTCCACAGCGCGACCGACTTTGCGACCAAGCCGCCGCACAGAGTGGCGATGACGGGGCCCTGTAGACCGAACGCAAGCAGCGCCGAACTCATCACGCCGGCGAGCGCGGCCAGGCGCACCAGGTTCATGACAACGAGGAACCGCGTTTCCGCAAGAACGCGCAGTATGCCGTCCGTCTGCAGAATTGCGAACAGGATCGTCAGAGACCAGGTCATGAAAATCGGGACACTCGCGACATACCGATCAGTGAAAAGCAGAGTGATCACGCGATGGGCAGTGACGATTAGGAGCGCCACAGTTGGAAAGAATGCCAGCGACAACTTGCGACAGGTGTCGTGCCAAATAGGCAGAACGTGCTGCTGTCTCCCTTCCCGCAGCTCTTCGCCGATTCGGACCATCATCACGTTCGATGCCGGTGAAGCGAGGAAGTCGGTCAACGGAATCTGGAGGCAGCCAACTGCATATATCGCGAACGTGGCCGCGTCGAAATGCCAGGAGACTGCGTACATGTGGTAGTTCGTCTGGACTACCTCGATCACCACCGCGAGCGCGAAGGGCAGCGTGTAACTCAGTTGATGTTTCAGCTTGCTCCAGTCCACGTGCAAATCGCGGCGAAACTCGGACCGCACATACAGGAACAAACCCGCCACGCGGATCGCGTAAAACAACAACGCGCTCATCAGGACGAGCTTTAGATTTCTCGTAGCCAGGGCAAAGCTAACCAACAGCGCCCCGCGCAGAATGTCCGAGGACGCATACGACACTGTTGCCCAGCGGTATCGCTTCTTCGCGATCATCGCGGTCTCGAGCGCACAAGACGTCAGCATTAACAACAGGCAGGCACCGGCAATCCACATGTATTGCTCGAGCGCTGGATTGTTCAGCCATACGGCGACGCGATTACCTGCAACGGTCAAGCCCGCAAAACATGCGAGCCCGGTCACGAACAGCATCAGTATGGAGTTCATGACGTAACGACCCGCGGCCTCCGGGAATGAAGGCAGGAAGTACAAGAGGCACTCGGCCATGCCCAGCTGCCCGATTCCGTAGATCGAATAAACGACGAGAAACACCTGCTTGTAGGTACCAAATTCGACTTTGTCAAAGATTCGCGAAAGAAGGACAGGGATCAGGAAAGTAACCGCGAAAGCCGCGGCCCGGCCGCACATGAGTTGAAGCGCGGGACGGAAGGAACCGTTGCTCTCCGTGGCGCCGCCATTATTCAAAGCGTCGCTCATGGAAGACGGGCCTCCGTCGCGTTATCGGCAATATGCTTTCCGGCAACAATCAACCCAACGATGATGTATGGGAACCAGCTCCACGAGAAACCTCCTGACAGACCGCACACGACGAAACCCCAGAGCGCAACTTCCAGACCCGTCGCATACGCCTTCAGTTCGCTCGAGTCCGTACGTTGTAGTTTTCTCGCGTGCAGGAGAGCGCCCCCAAGCAGGACCATGAACGGAATGAAACCCATTACTCCCGTTTCGCTCAGTATCTGGATAAATGCGTTGTGGACGACCAACTGGTCCTGGCAGCCACAATGGGCTTCCTTGGGGACGTAAAGCGGATAACCGACGATCGAACAACCCGGTCCGATGCCCAACAGCGGATGATCATTAAACATAGCGATGCCCGCCTTCATGGTGGCGATTCGCTGATTGAATGTGGTGTCCTGTGAGATGTCGTTGAAAGTGTCTCTCCGAGCCCAAAACACGCTGACCGCGACGATTCCTGCGACTAGCCCGGCGATCATGAGCGTCTTCAGCACGACCGATCTCTGTTTCCACCCGAGCAGGGCGACGATGGCGAACAATCCGAGCAATCCGCCGCGCGAAAACGTAAGGAAAATTGCTAGGATGTACGCGCCGATCACGCCCCAGAGCGCGACGCGCAACCACCATCGCGACGTCGATGCGACCGCAGCCGCAAGCGGCACCAGGATGGCGAGGCTGTATGCGTCTTCGTTCGGATTCGCAAACACGCCGACCCATGCAGCACGTGTTTGTTCGACCAGACGGCCCGTCAAGAAATGGTGCATCGTGCCAAGCGCGGGCATCAGGCCGCCGGCGATCATCGCGAGGAGAACAACCCTCAACCGATTCGTCGATGAAACCGTGTTCTCGATGACAACGTAGATCAGGACGATCTTTGC
>Ga0075431_100003685_pt1 | contig 14885 bp, 17 predicted proteins | sample RhiMetdeltSRZDD5_FD_75297 | JGI IMG/M metagenome (GOLD analysis project Ga0075431, IMG submission 75297) | Populus rhizosphere microbial communities from Tennessee, USA - Rhizosphere MetaG P. deltoides SRZDD5 | ecosystem: Host-associated > Plants > Roots > Rhizosphere > Soil | place: USA... | reverse complement strand
GGTTGCGACAAGACCACGCCCGCGACGCTGATGGGCGCAGCGAGCGTCGACCTGCCGACGATCCTCGTCTCGGGCGGGCCGATGCTCTCGGGCAAATACCACGGCAAGGACATCGGCTCCGGCACCAATGTGTGGACGATGTCGGAAGACCTGCGCGCGGGCAAGCTCTCGCTCGCCGAGTTCCACGAAGCTGAGTCCTGCATGCATCGCTCGCACGGCCACTGCATGACGATGGGCACGGCGTCCACGATGGCGTCGATGGCCGAGGCGCTCGGCGTCGGCATGCCGGGAAACGCCGCGATCCCGGCAGTCGACGCGCGCCGCAACGTGCTCGCGCGCATGGCCGGAAGGCGCATCGTCGAGCTCGTGAAGGAAAAAATCCCGCTGTCGAAGATCCTCACCGCGCAAGCATTCGAGAACGCGATCCGCGCCAATGCCGCGATCGGCGGATCGACGAATGCCGTGATCCACCTGATCGCGATCGCCCGCCGGATCGGCGTGGACCTGAAGCTCGATGACTGGGACCGGCTCGGCCGCGGCGTGCATACGCTCGTCAACCTGATGCCTTCGGGCAAGTACCTGATGGAGGACTTCTACTATGCTGGTGGCCTCCCCGCGGTACTGCGCCAGCTGGGCGAGCGCCGCCTCCTCCACAAGGACGCACTGACGGTCAATGGGAAATCGATCTGGGAGAACAACCGCGAAGCGCCCTGCTACAACGACGACGTGATCTTTCCGTTCGCCAAGCCGTTCAAGAAGAACACCGGCATCGCCGTGCTGCGCGGCAACCTCTGTCCCGGCGGCGCGATCATCAAGCCCTCGGCCGCGACGCCGAAGCTGATGCGCCACAAGGGGCGTGCGGTCGTGTTCGAGAACATCGAGGACTTCCATCGCAGGATCGACGACCCCGACCTCGACATCGACGAGAAATGCATCATGGTGCTGAAGAATTGCGGGCCGAAGGGGTATCCCGGCATGGCCGAAGTCGGCAACATGCCGCTGCCGCCGAAGATCCTGAAGCGCGGTATCACCGACATGGTGCGCATCTCGGACGCGCGCATGAGCGGCACCGCGTATGGAACCGTGGTGCTGCACATCGTTCCCGAAGCGGCCGCGGGCGGTCCGCTGGCGCTGGTGGAGAACGGCGACGTGATCGAGCTCGACGTCGAGCGACGCAAGCTCCAGCTGCATGTGCCGGAAAAGGAACTGAAGCGCCGGCGCGCGCGCTGGAAGGCGCCGGGGGCGCAGCTCACGCGCGGCTACTGGAAGCTCTATCACGAGCATGTGCTGCAGGCCGACGAAGGCGCCGACCTCGACTTCCTCGTCGGGCGCACCGGCCCGATGGTGCCGAGGGACAACCACTGATGGCCGAGTACACGCTGTACTGCTTTGCCCAGTCCGGCAACGCGTACAAAGCCGCACTGATGCTCGCGCTCTGCCGCGCCGATTGGGCGCCGCGCTTCGTCGACTTCTTCAATGGCGAGACGCGCACACCGGAGTACCGCTCGGGCGTGAACGAGATGGGCGAAGTGCCGGTGCTGGAGCATGGCAAGCGGCGCATTGCCCAGTCCGGGGTCATTCTCGAATACCTTTCGGGCGCACTCGGCCGCTACGGCGCGAAGGACGACGACGAGCGCCGCGAGATCCTGCGCTGGCTGCTTTGGGACAACCACAAGCTGACGAGCTACATCGCGACGCTGCGCTTTCTCGTTCATTTCCAGAAGACGGGCGAAACGCCGGTGACCGAGTTCCTGCGCGGCCGCGTCAAGACCTCGCTCGCGATCCTGGAGAAGCATCTCGCCGACCAGCCGACCGCGGTCGGCGGCCGGCTGACGATCGCCGATCTGTCGATGTGCGGCTACCTGTTCTGGCCGGAAGAGTTCGGCGTCGACTGGGCGGAATACCCTGGAATTGCGCGCTGGCTCGAGCGCATCCGCGCGGAGCCGGGCTGGGTGCATCCCTACGAGCTGATGCCGGGGCATCCGCGCCCGAACGCCTGAAAAATGGGGACGTACCCCATTTTTTCCGATGGCGGGAATCCTGATCTTTGCCGATGACCTGACCGGCGCCGCGGACAGCGCCGCGGCATTCATCGGCAAGTCGTCTGGGGTCGTCGTGGCGCTCGACGTCCGCGTACGCGCGCGTGCCACGGTGTTGTCGATCGACCTCGATACGCGGATGCTTCCCGAGGAGGCCGCGTGCGCGAAGGTCGAGCAGGCGTTCTCGAGCCGCCGCGCGGGCGAAGCCGGCATCCTGTTCAAGAAAATCGATTCGACGTTGCGGGGGCACGTCGCAGCGGAGCTGCGCGCCGCGCGCAAGGCGCTCGGGCCGAAGCGTCCGATCCTGCTCGCACCCGCCTTTCCCGCGCAGGGCCGCACCGTGCGCAACGGTCTCGTGCACGTCAACGGAAGGCCGCTGCGCGGCGGAAATCTGGCGCGCTTGCTCGGCCGAGAGGACATTTCCGTATGCGACGCCGAGACCGATTCCGATCTGCGCGCCATTGCGCGCAAAGGCCTCGCGCTCAGGCCGCGGCCGCTCTTTGTCGGATCTGCGGGCCTCGCGCGCGCGCTCGCCGCTGCGCTTCCCCGGCGAAAGGCGCGCCCCGCCCGAGTACCGCGCGGGCCGATCGCGGTCGTCGTCGGTAGCGCTTCACGAGTCTCGGCGCGCCAGGCAAAACGCCTCGCGTCCGTTGCGAAGCGCGAGAGCGTCGCGCTCTACCAGCTCGACTGGACACGCACACCGACGGCGACCGACAGCGCGCTCGTGCATGCTTTCGGCCGCATCGCTGCGCGGCACCCGGACTGCGCTGCGTACGTGCTGACCGGAGGCGAAACCGCCCGGGCGGTGCTCGAGGCGCGGGGCGTGCGCGGATTCCGCCTGCTCGGCGAAGTCGAGCCCGGCGTGCCGTTCGGTGTCTCGATCCCCCCGGGACTGGCGATCTGCACGAAAGCAGGAGGTTTCGGCGAGCCCGATACGCTCGTACACTGTGTCGCGAGGCTGAAGCGAGAGATGAGATCTTCATGAAGCGCGCCCGCATCGGCATCACGATGGGCGATCCCGCAGGGGTCGGGCCCGAGGTGGTGATGAAGGCGCTCGCGCACGCGGCGACGTACGAAACTGCGCGCCCGCTCGTGATCGGCGACGCCAGGCGTCTCAGCCAGGCAGCCGCGATCGCCCGGCTCGCGCTCGACGTGCGCGCAGTAGCAGAGCCCGAGCAGGCGCGCTTCGAGCACGGCACGGTCGATTGCATCGATCTCGGCCTGGTGCCTGCGGACCTGCCGTTCGGCAAGCTCTCCGCAGTCGCCGGAGAGGCGGCGTACCGGTACATCGAGCGCGCAGTCACGCTCGCACGCGAGCGGCGGATCGACGCGCTCTGCACTGCGCCGCTCAACAAGGAAGCGCTGAACGCGGCAGGTCATCGCTATCCGGGCCACACCGAGCTGCTGGCGGAGCTGACCGGAACGCGCGAAGTCTCGCTGCTGCTGCTCGCGCCGAAACTGCGCGTGATCCACGTCACCACGCACATCGGCCTGCTCGACGCGATCGAGAAGATCGACGCGGGCCTCGTCGAGCGCACGATTCAGCGCGGACGCGATCTTCTGCTGCGCGCAGGAATCGCCGACCCGAGGATCGCCGTGTGCGGCATCAACCCGCACGCCGGGGAAGGCGGCCTCTTCGGTCGCGGCGAGGAAGAAGCGAAGATCGTCCCCGCGATCGCTGCCTGCACCGCGCGCGGCTGGCGCGTCGAAGGACCGCTTCCCGCCGACACGCTATTCTTTCGCGCAATGCGCGACGATTTCGACCTGGTCGTCGCGATGTATCACGACCAGGGGCATGGCCCGGTGAAAGCGGTCGCGTTCGACCTGGGCGTCAACGTCACGGCGGGACTGCCCGTGGTGCGAACGTCGGTCGATCACGGCACCGCGTTCGACATCGCAGGGACCGGCAAGGCCGACGAGCGCAGCATGCTGGAAGCGCTCCGCCAGGCCGCGCTGCTCGCTGCAGGCCCCTCTTGAAGGCGGACCAGAAGCGCCTGCTGCGCGTGCTCAGCGCACTGCGGCCGCCTCCCAACCGCGAGCGCGGGCTGCCCGACACGCTGACCGGTGCGGCGTCGCTCGGCGACGTCCATCTGATGCGCGTGTTCCTCGAGCGCGGCGCGGACATCGAGGAGCGCTCGATCGGTTTTGCGAGCCCATTGGGCGCGGCGTGCGCTGCCGGTAATCTCGATGCAGCTGCGTTTCTGCTCGAGCGCGGTGCAAAGCTCAGACCGGCAGACGCCTTCATTACGCCGATCGCTTCGGCAGTCTCGAACGGCCATCTCGAGGTCGTCAAGCTGCTGCTGCGATCCGGCGCGACCATCGACGACGCAGCGGAAGGCCTCAAGGGCGTTTGCAGCGAATGCCGCTTCTCGATGCTGCGGTACCTGCTCGACGCGGGCCTCGATCTCGACCGCAAGGCCGGCGACCTGACGCTGCGTGCCGCGTGCGCAAAAGTCGCGCAGATGAATGACCGCACGGCGCTGTACGCCTGGCTGCACGGCAAGCCGGTCGAGGAGCGCGTCATCGCCGAGGAGCGCCGCGCCCGCAAGGAGTGGGAAGACATGCGCGACGGTATCGCCGGAAAGGTACCGGTCGCGACGGGCGTGGAGCGCGAAGCAAAGCTCGCCGAGGCGGAAACGCTGGTGCGCGAAGCCGGCGCGGACGCGATCGGCTGGGCGGACGACGAGGGCGAGCCGGCGATCTGCATCGCGGCGCGCCGCGGTGCGCTGGGTGCGGTCAAGGCCCTGCTCGACGCTGGGGCGGACGCGAATACGGCAGCGCCGCACAGCCTGATGACGCCGCTGATCCGCGCCGCTGAGGGTGGGCATGTCGATGTAGTGAAGTTGTTGCTCGAGAACGGCGCCGACGTGAACGCCCAGGCGGCCGGGCGCTTCACCGCGCTGACCGCTGCAGTCGACTACGCCGACCCGGAGCTCGTTCGCGTGCTGCTCGAAGCCGGCGCGCAGGCGCGGGTCAAGCCCGCCGACGGCCGCACCGCGGCGCGGCGCGTGCGCGGACCGTACGCAAAAGAGATTACTGCTCTTCTCGCGGCAACTCCGGCGAAGAGCCGGCGCTAGCCGGCGAGCGTCGCCTCCCACAGCGCCGCGCGCTGGCTGTAGCTCACACCATCCTGCATCAGGGACACTTCGCCCGCGATCCATAGGCGTGCGCCTTCGACGCGGATTCCCCATGCACACGAGTCGCTGAAATCCTGTTTCGGCACGAACTCGTGCAAGTCGACAAAGCTCGCCGCGCTGCCGGTCCACAGCGCTGCGTGGTGCCGCCGGTTGTCCTTGTCGAGCGCCACGAATCCAACCTGGATGCCGCTCGAGCACGCGCTCGCGGTGCCGCCATGAAATCCATTGGGCGAAAGATCCACCCAGGAGTCAGCGCTGCCGTGCCACAGGCTGGGAATGCTCACAAGGAAATTCACCGCCGCGACGCCGACCTGCTCGACGCCATCGGTGCCGTCGCACTCGGAAAGCTTCGCTTCCTTCGGATGCAGCTCCGCGACCGACTCGGTGCTGCCGCGCCACAGCAGCGCTCGCTGACGGCCCGGCCCGCCCGAATATCCGACCTGCACGCCGTTCGCGATCGCGTAGGCGGTCGTCTCGAGCGCCGGATCCTTGGCGCGAAGCTCGATGACGCTCCCGGCGCTGCCCGACCAGAGCAATGCGACATCCTTGCGCGCGCCTTTAGGCGTCCCATAGCCGACCTGCTGTCCTGCGAAGCAGCCCATCGCAAGCGTCTTCTCGTACGCCTTCGGGTGCAGGTCGACTGCGTCGAAACCGGCGCCCGTGCGACGCACGAGCAAGGCGTGCTGATTGCCGCGCACGTAGCACGAGCCCGCTGCCTGATCCGCGTCTGCTCTGCTTGCGAGCGATATGTCCTTGAATCCCGCCGAGGCGACTTCAACCGGGTTCCCGGAACTCCAGACAAACGAAACCGATCGTCCAGTCCCTTCCGCATGGCCGAGCGGATCGGCGCCCCAGAAACCGAGCGCCTTGGCGCGCTTTCTGCGCGGCGGGCTCGGCAGCAGCGAAAACGCCCAGCTGCCGGTTTTGACGGCGGTCATTCGCGCTATGCTACTTCCCGCATGAAGGGAAGTGAACTCCAGCGCGCGGTCGCGCTGCTCGAAAGCGGGGACTGGCAAGCCGCGCACGAAATCGTGCAGCGGGACGAGGATTCACGGCTTTCCTGCTGGGCGCACGGGATCGTGCACCTGATCGAAGGCGATCGATCGAACGCCCGGTATTGGTACCGCCAGGCCAAGCGGCCGTTTCCCAACGAGCCGTCTGCACAGAAGGAGATTGCCGCGCTGCGGAAAGAGCTCTCGCGACAATGAGGACGACCGGATGAAGGTGACCCCGATCGGCAGCACGCTCGGCGCCGAAGTCGAGGGGCTCGACCTGTCCAGGCTTTCCGACGAGCAATTCGATTTCGCGTACCGCGCGCTCGCGCAGTGGGGCGTCCTGCGCTTTAGGGGGCAGCAGCTTACCGCCCGGCAGCTGCGCGACTTCAGCGCGCGCTGGGGTGAACTGGAGATCAACGTCGCAAACGTGCACCAGGAACCGGGGCTTCCGGAGGTCATGACGCTCTCGAACATCGTCGAGAACGGCAAGCCGATCGGCCTGGCCGACGCGGGACAGAGCTGGCACACCGACATGTCCTACAGCCGGATGATCGCGTTCTGCAACATTCTCTACGGCATCAAGATTCCGCATCGCGACGGGCAGCCGCTCGGCAACACCGAATTTTGCGACCAGCAGGCTGCGTACGAGGGCCTTCCCGCGGATCTGAAAGGCACGCTCGAGGGCAAGACGGTGCTGCACGACTTCAACAAGTTCTGGGAGATGATGCGGCGGGAAAAAGGCAGCACGCGAGCGCCGCTGACCGAAGCGCAGCGCAAGGCGAAGCCGCCGGTTTCGCATCCGATTTTTCTCACGCACCCGGTCACCGGCCGCAGGTGCCTGTACGCCAATCCAGGGTATGCGATGCGCATCAACGAGCTGCCGCAGAAAGAAAGCAGCGAGATGCTGGAGTTCCTGTTCGAGCACCAGACCCGGCCCGAGTACCGCTACGCGAACCGCTGGCAGGAGGGAGACGTGCTGATGTGGGACAACATGCGGACCATTCACAACGCGGTCGCGGACTATCGTGCCGACGAGCCACGCCTCATCAAGCGATGCCAGGTGATGGCGACGCGGTTCTTCAAGGAATAGCTCCGAGTACGAGACGAAGAACATGATCTTCAGCCTCGCGCACTACATCGAGCGGATGACGCGTTATATAACGCTCCATCCGGGCGACGTCCTCTGGATGGGTTGCGACGGCCCCACCGTGCCGGCGCTCCAGGCAGGCGATCTGGTAGAGGTAGAGAACGACGCGATCGGCATCCTTGCCAGCCGCGTAGTGCGCGAGAAGCCTAGAATCTAGATTCCTCGAGGTGACGCCGCCATGCTGCAAGCCGCAGACCTGACGATCCGCTTGAATCCCGCCGATGACGTGGTCATCGCGCGGGTCGAGATTCCCGCCGGCACCGCGCTCCTCAAGGAGAACAACGTGCGGCTCGCGCGCACGGTTCCTCCCGGTCACAAGGTCGCGGTGCGCGACGTGAAGAAGGGCCAGCCCGTCCGGCGTTACAACCAGATCATCGGCTTCGCCACGCGCGACATCGCCGCGGGCGAGCACGTGCACGTCCACAACGTCGCGATGGGCGAGTTCGAGCGCGACTACGCGTACGGCGCCGACGTGAAGCCGGTGGAGTTCGTCGATCCCGCGGCGACGTTCCAGGGCATCGTGCGGGCGGACGGGCGCGTGGCCACTCGCAACTACATCGGCATCCTGACGAGCGTGAACTGCTCGGCAACGGTCGCGCGCATGATCGCGCGCCATTTCGAGAACCGGCTCGATGCCTATCCGAACGTCGACGGCGTGGTCGCGCTGACGCACAAGACGGGCTGCGGCATGGATTCCGAGGGCGAAGGCGTCGAGATCCTGCGTCGCACGCTCGCCGGCTATGCGCGGCACCCGAATTTCTTCGCGGTGCAGCTCGTCGGGCTCGGGTGCGAGGCGAACCAGATCGACCGGATCCCTTCGGTGCGGGAGATGAAGCGCGCCGGCAGTCTCTCCGCGTACACGATCCAGGAAAAAGGCGGCACGTCGAAGGCGGTCCGCGAAGGAGTTGCGCGCGTCGAAGCCGTGCTCGCGGAAGCGAACAAGGTGAAGCGCGAGACTGTGTCCGCGAGCCACCTCGTGCTCGGGCTGCAGTGCGGCGGCTCGGACGGCTATTCGGGAATCAGCGCGAACCCGGCGCTCGGCGCCGCCGTGGACCTGCTCGTGCGCAATGGCGGAACCGCGATCCTTTCGGAGACACCGGAGATCTACGGCGCCGAGCACCTGCTCACGCGCCGCGCGGTATCGCGCGAAGTCGGCGAGAAGCTGATCCGGCGGATCGGCTGGTGGGAAGACTACACACGGCGCAACGGCAACGAGATGAACAACAACCCGTCGCCCGGCAACAAGGCCGGCGGGCTGACGACGATCCTCGAAAAATCGCTCGGCGCGGTCGCGAAGGGCGGCACGACGAATCTCGTCGATGTCTACGAGTACGCCGAATCTGTGACTGCAAAGGGCTTCGTCTACATGGATACACCCGGCTTCGACCCCGTCTCGGCGACCGGGCAGGTCGCGGGCGGCGCCAACATGATCTGCTTCACCACCGGTCGCGGCTCTGCGTACGGCTGCAAGCCAGCGCCCTCGCTCAAGCTCGCGACCAACACCGCGCTCTACGAGCACCAGGAAGAAGACATGGATATCAACTGCGGCACCATCATCGACGGCAAGGAATCCGTCGCCGACGTGGGGCGCCGGTTCTTCGACCTCGTGCTCGAGACCGCGTCGGGCCGGAAGACGAAAAGCGAGGCTTTCGGCTACGGCGACGACGAATTCGCGCCGTGGATCGTCGGCGCGACGATGTGAGCAGCCGAGGCGCCGCGCTCCTTGCGCTGCTGGCGCTGGGCGCGCTCTGCGCCTCGCCCGTGGACGCGCGCGACGAACCGCGCCGCGGCAGTTCCGTTCACGGCGCGATCGCCTATCACGCCGAAAGCGGCAGCGTCGGCTGGGCGACGGATCGCAAGAGCAGCCGTGAGGCAAAAGTCGAGGCGCTGCGCCAGTGCGGCCACGCGAAATGCGAAGTGATGGCGTCGGTGAGCCGCGGTTGCGCTGCGCTCGCACGCAGCACGAAAAAGCATGCGGTGCAGAACGGCGTCACGCGCGAGGAAGCCGAGGCGAAAGCGCTGCGCCGCTGCGGCGAGCAGTGCGAGATCGCGGCCTGGGCCTGCACCCGCTGAGGGTCTATGGGAAAGGGTTGTCCCGCTCGCCGCCCGCGGGACCCCAGAACATCACCCAGGTGGCAAAGTCGGCGCTGAACTCCTCGAACCGGTGCACCACCTTCGCCGGCACGAACAGCAGGTCGTTCGCGCGGCAGGGCACGCGTTCTTCGCCGCGCACGAACATCCCGCGGCCGCTCGCGACGATGTAGATCTCGTCGCGGTCGTGCGGCGTCTGCGGGTCCGACCCCTGAGGGGCGTACCAGCGCACTTCGAGGCTGCCGTGCCGCAGGATCTCGGCCGAGCGCCTGCCCTCGGGGATCTTCGTGTGTGCGGCATCCGCCGCGCTGGTGTGCCAGCCGCTCATTTGCGCCATTTGATCGAGCAGCCGATCGACGCGATCTGGTCCTTCGGCCCCTGACCGGTGCGCGCGACCCCGAGCATCGCTTCGTAGAGGTCGCGGCGCGCATTCGGCACCGCGCTGGTTCTCGACTCGTCGAGCCGGCCGCGATACTGGAGCCCGAGCTCGGCGTTGAAGCCGAAGAAATCCGGGGTGCACGCCGCGCCGTAGGCCTTCGCGATCGCCTGCGACTCGTCGAACACGTAGGGAAACGGGAACGCACGCTCGCGCGCGACGCGTTGCATGTTCGCGAACGAGTCTTCGGAATACTCCGCCGGGTCGTTCGACATGATCGCAATCGACCCGATCCCTTGCGCAGCGAGGTCCTTGCAGTCGCGCACGATGCGATCGAGCACGGCCTTCACGTACGGGCAGTGGTTGCAGATGAACATCAGCAGCAGCCCGTTCGGCCCGCGGGCGCTCGCAACCGAGTGGCGCTTGCCGTCCACGCCGGGCAGGTCGAAATCCACCGCCTTCCAGCCGAAATTGCAGACCGATGAGGGCGTCGCGACCATGCGAGAATCGTAGCATGGGATACCGTGGCGTCATCGATGGAAGCGCTCACGCGGCACGCTCCTGAATTCGCGGTCGCTGCTGCGCTCGCGTGGGGCGCCGGGTTGCGCGTGTACGCGACGCTCTTTTGCGTCGGACTCGCGGGCCTGCTCGGCTGGGTCGACCTGCCGTCGCAGCTGCGCGTGCTCGAATCGCCGCTCGTCCTCGGCGCAAGCGGCTTCATGACGTTCGTGGAATTCTTCGCGGACAAGATCCCGTGGGTCGACAGCCTCTGGGACGTGGTGCATACGTTCATCCGCATCCCGGCGGGAGCTGCGCTTGCGGCAGCGATGTTCGGCGACAGCGGCACCGCCGCAACGCTCGCGGCCGCGATCGTCGGCGGAACCATCAGCGGCGGTGCGCACCTCTCGAAGGCCGGCGGGCGCGCGGCGATCAACTCGTCGCCCGAGCCGTTCTCGAACTGGATGGCTTCGTTCACCGAAGACGCGGTCGTGCCTGCCGGGCTCTGGCTCGCGTTCGCGCATCCGGTCGTGTTTCTCGTCCTGCTCGCGGTGTTCGCGCTCGTCACGATCCTGATGATCCGCTGGATCGGGCGCGGCCTCGTGCGGCTGTACTCGCGGCGCAGCGCCTGACGGGCCGTGCGGATTCCACGGTTTCATGTCGCAGAGGGACTGCGTCCGGGCGCGCGGATCGACCTGCCTGATGAGACAGCGCACCACGCGCTGCGCGTGCTGCGGCTTGGCGACGGCGATCCGCTGACGCTATTCGACGGCCGGGGCGGAGAGTATGAGGCGCGCATCGTCACCGCGACGCGAAGCAGTGTCGCGGTCGAGATCGGCGAGCATCAGGCTCGCGAGCGCGAATCGCCGCTCTCGATCACCCTGGTGCAGGGCCTGTCGAGCAGCGACCGGATGGACTTCATCATCCAGAAAGCGGTCGAGCTCGGCGTCGCGGCGATTCAGCCGGTGCTGACGGCGAAATCGGTCGTCCGGCTATCGAACGAGCGCGGTGCTGCGAAGCGGATCCATTGGCAGCGCGTCGCGATCGCCGCCTGCGAGCAATGCGGGCGCAACCGCGTTCCGGAGATCGGCGCGGCGCTGCCGATTTCCCAGTACGCGCCGGGCGACGCAGCGGTGAAGATCCTCCTTTCACCGTTGGCGACGAAGGACCTCAAGCAATTCGTGCAAAGCCCTTTGACGCTCGCCGTGGGGCCGGAGGCGGGTTTCGACGCCGCAGAGGAGGACCTCCTCGCGCAGAAAGGCTTCGTTCCAGCTCGACTCGGCCCGAGGATCCTGCGTACCGAGACTGCGGCGCTTGCGGCGCTCGCCGCGCTCAACGCGCTGCGGGGGGATTTCTGAGTCCGCGCGCTGCGTGATAAAGCTCGATCGCGACCGTATCGCCGCGCCGCACCGCATCCTCGTACTGCTGCTCGTCCCAGTAGCGCAGGCCCATCGAGTGCAGCGCCCTGCGCGCCTCGATGGCGTACGCAGTTTCGGTTTGCGGCAGCAGCGCTGCTCTTCCCTGCTCGCGCCGCGCAAGCGCGAGCAAGTCGCCGGCGATCGCGCGCAGCGCCGGGCGATGCTCGGGCGCAGCGTCCGAGAGCATGCCGTCCAAGACGCCTGCGGCGATTCGATTGGCCTGGTCGTTTCGGCCGGCGAGCATTGCGTCGATCGCCCTCCGCGCGGCCTGCGGATCGGGCGAATGCGCGGCGAGATGGATGATCGGTTGCACGAGCGCCAGCACGCCCGATAGCAGCGCGCGATCTTCGGCGTCGTCCACGCCGGCCCGTACGGAAGAAGAAACCATCGCGAGCAGATAGATGACGACGCGAATGGAGCGCATGGGTTTTCCCTTTCCCGTCCCGTCCCGCAAAAGCGCGATCGTACTCTCCGGTTGACCCCGCGGCACGCTGCCTTAGAATCCCTGAAAATTCAAACACACAGGGGGCGCATGAGCGCTTTGCAGCATCCGGAGGGCTTCGTGCGCTGGTTTCGCCAGGCCGCTCCCTACGTGCACGCCTTCCGCGGCCGCGTTTTCGTCATCGGCTTCGGCGGCGAGCTGGTCGCCGAGCGCGCCCGCCTGGTTTCGTTCGTCCACGACCTGAACCTGCTCGCGGCGCTCGGCATCCGGCTGGTGCTGGTGCACGGCGCGCGGCCGCAGATCGAGGCCGAGCTGCGCGCCAAGGGCGTACGGTCCCGCTATGCAAAGGGGTTGCGGATCACCGACGCTCCATCGCTCGTTGCGGTGAAGCACGCCGCGGGCGTGCTGCGCGTCGAGCTCGAAGCGCTGCTATCGCAGGGACTGCCGAACTCGCCGATGGCCGGCGCGCAGATCCGGGTCGCCTCGGGCAACTACATCACCGCGCGCCCGATCGGGATCGTCGACGGCGTCGATTACCAGTTCACCGGCGAGGTGCGAAAGATCGACGCGGCCGCGCTCGCGCGCCGGCTCGACGCAGGCGAAGTGGTGCTCGTTCCCCATATCGGCTACTCGCCGACGGGCGAAGTGTTCAACCTGGCGTGGGAGGACGTCGCCGAGAGCGTCGCGCTCGCGCTCAAGGCCGACAAGCTGCTGCTTCTCACCGATCGCCTGCCGGCGGATCGCAAGGGCAAGCCGCTGAACGAAGTGACGGTGCAGCAGGCGGAACTGCTGGTGCGCAAGGACGGGCAAACGCCGCATGCGGCGCGGGTGCTGAAGAGCGCGTGCCGGGCGCTCGCGGGCGGCGTCGGGCGGGTGCACCTGATCTCGCGCCGCGCCGATGGCGGCACGCTGCTCGAGCTCTTTACCCACGCCGGCGCCGGAACGATGATCACCGCCGACCCGGTGCAACAGCTGCGGCCCGCCAAGATCGAGGACGTCGGCGGGATCCTTGCGCTGATCGAGCCGCTCGAAGCCGACGGCACGCTCGTCAAGCGCAACCGCGAGATGCTCGAGCGCGAGATCGGCAACTTCGAGGTGCTGGAGCACGACGGCATGATCGCCGGCTGTGCGGCGCTGTATCCGATGGCCGAGGCGAAGAGCGCCGAGCTCGCGTGCCTCGCGGTCTCGCCCGAGTACCGCGACGCAGGCTACGGCGAGCGCCTGCTGCAGGCGTGCGAAATTCGCGCGAAGACGATGAAGATCCGGCGCCTGTTTGCACTCACCACGCGCGCGGCGCACTGGTTCATCGCGCAGGGCTTTCGCGACGCAGGCGTCACCGCGCTGCCGGAGCAGCGCAAGGCGCTCTACAACTGGAAGCGCGGCTCGAAGGTGTTCCTGAAACGAATCTGAAAAAAGGGGTACGTCCCTATTTCTTGACGGTCTTGACGCCGTCGGGAGTTCCAAGCAGCAGCACGTCGGCCGCGCGGCGCGCGAAAATCCCGTTGGTCACGACGCCGGCGATGCCATCGAGCTCCGCCTCGAGCGTCGGCGGATCGAGAATCGTAAGCCCGTGACAGTCGAGTATAAGGTTGCCGTTGTCGGTCTTGAAGTTCTCGCGCAGCACCGGATGCGCGCCGCGCCTCAGCAGCTCGCGGCCGACGTGGCTGCGCGCCATCGGAATCACTTCGAGCGGCAGCGGAAACTTGCCGAGCAACGGCACCAGCTTGGACGAATCGCAGATGCAGACGAAGGTGCGCGCCACTGCGGCGGCGATCTTTTCGCGCGTGAGCGCCCCGCCGCCGCCCTTGATCATGTGCAGGTGCTCGGTGATTTCGTCGGCGCCGTCGACGTACACCGGAAGCTCGGAGACGCTGTTCAGATCGAAGACGTGGATGCCATGACCTTTCAGTCGCGCGGCGCTCGCGTCCGACGCGGCCACCGCACCCTCGATCCGGCCCTTCATCGAGGCGAGCGCATCGATGAAGAGATTGACTGTGGACCCCGAGCCGACGCCGACCACCTTGTCTTCGACAACGTGCTTCAGCGCGGCTTGCGCGACCAGCCGCTTGAGATCGTCCTGCGTCACTTCTTTCTCTGCGGCGGCAGGTCCGTGCAGACGCCCTCGAACACTTCCGCCGAGAAGCCGACCGACTCGGACAGCGTCGGGTGCGGATGGATCGTCTTGCCGATGTCGGTCGCATCCGACCCCATCTCGATCGCAAGCGCAATCTCGCTGATCAGATCGCCTGCGTTGGTGCCGACGATCGCGCCGCCGACGACGCGATGCGTCTCGGCGTCGAAGATCAGCTTGGTGAACCCTTCGTCGCGCGCGTTCGCGATTGCGCGGCCTGACGCGGCCCAGGGAAACTTTGCGGTGCCGATCTTCGTGCCGTTCTTCTTCGCCTCGTCCTCCGTCAGGCCCACCCACGCGATCTCGGGATCGGTGTAGGCAACCGACGGGATCACGCGCGCGTCGAAGTGCGATTTCTTGCCGGCCGCGGCCTCGGAGGCGACGTGGCCTTCGTGCACCGCCTTGTGCGCGAGCATCGGCTGGCGAGCGATATCGCCGATCGCGAAGATGTGGCCGACGTTGGTGCGCATCTGCGAGTCGACGGCAATGAAGCCGCGCTCGTCGACCGCGACGCCTGCGTTCTCGGCGCCGATCCGCTTGCCGTTCGGCGAGCGGCCCACGGACACCAGCACCAGGTCGTACGTCTGCGGCTCGGCGGGCGCCTTCTCTCC
>Ga0075431_100003677_pt1 | contig 14891 bp, 12 predicted proteins | sample RhiMetdeltSRZDD5_FD_75297 | JGI IMG/M metagenome (GOLD analysis project Ga0075431, IMG submission 75297) | Populus rhizosphere microbial communities from Tennessee, USA - Rhizosphere MetaG P. deltoides SRZDD5 | ecosystem: Host-associated > Plants > Roots > Rhizosphere > Soil | place: USA... | reverse complement strand
CTCGATCTGCCCCGGGTCGGCCTTGATGCGCCCCAGGTCCTTTCCCTCGACGGTGGTCAGCTCGACGTCCTCGCCGATGACCCGGCGGAGCATCCTGTCGGTGTCGGCCAGTAGGGTGTTGAGGTCGAGCACGCGCGGCTCGATCACCTGCTTGCGGCTGAAGGCCAGCAGCTGGCGGGTCAGCGCGGCGGCTCGCTGGGCCGCTTTCTTGATCTGCTCCACCCGCGCGTGCATCGGGTCGTTGGTCGCGAAATGATCCCCGAGCATCTCGCTGTAGCCGGTGATCACGTTCAGCAGGTTGTTGAAGTCGTGCGCGATCCCCCCCGCGAGCCGGCCCACCGCCTCCATCTTCTGAGCCTGGCGGAGCTGCCCCTCGAGCTGCTTCCTCTCGGTGATGTCCTGGATGGTGATGACCGCCCCGAGACGACGGCCCTGCGCGTCGACCAGGGGCCGGCCGCTCATCAGGACCGCGCGCGGAGGCGCATCCGGGAGGATGAGGGTCCCTTCGGCGTTGCGGACCCGCTCCCCCCGCAGCGCGCGCAGGATGGGAAGATCCTCCTCGCTCATCCGCGACTTGCCGTCGGCGCGCAACATGCAGGCGCGGATCAGGTCCATCCGGGGAATCCCGCCCAGATCGGGCAGGCCGTGGAACTCCCGCGCGGCGCGGTTGAAATGCGTCAGCGCGCCCTGGGCGTCGCAGGCCACGACACCGACTTCCAGGCTCTCCAGCAGGGCTCTCAGGAACTGCCGGTCGTGGTGCAGCGTGTCCTCGACCTGGTGTCGCCTCCGCCGCTCCGCCGCCTCCTCGATCGCCCTGCGCACCGCGGGCCCGAGCCGGGTGAGCCGGTGCTTCAGGACGTAGTCGGTCGCCCCGCTGCGCAGGCTCTCGATGGCCGCCTCCTCCCCCAGCGTCCCCGACACGAGGATGAAGGGGAGCTCGGGGGTCCTCTCGCGGACGATCCGCAGGGCGGAGGGGCCGTCGAATCCCGGCAGGGAAAAATCGGACAGGATCAGCTCCGGGTCCCCGCGCTCGAGGGCGGCCAGGAACTCATCGCGACCGGTCGCCACGTCGACCTCGCAGATGAGGCCGTCCCTCGCGAGGGTCTGCCGGATCAGCTCCGCGTCGTTCGGCTCGTCCTCGAGATGCAGGATCCGCAGCGGCATCAGGCGCTCTCCCGCAGCCGCGGCAGCGAGAAGCCGCACGACACGCCGCGATCCACCTCGGCCTCCGCCCAGGTCCGGCCGCCGTGACGGGAATCAGCCGGGATCACCATCCGCTTCGACCTCGAACGACCTCTCCCGCGAGGCCGGGTACACGGAGCCCCACGGGGCTCGCACACTTCTGACGGCAATCTAGGGTGATCCGGAGTGGAGTCAAGGGGGGCCCGGAGCGACGATCCGGAATCCGTGATCCGAGGCATGCGCCGAAAGGGGGATCCCCGGCCGGGATCGAAGGTAAAATGGCCCCATGAAGGATGGAGCGGACCGCCGAGGCACGAACAAGGCCGACCGGGACAGGTTCGTCCGATGCTATCCGGTGATCAAGCAGCTGCCGCCGGAGCTGCTCCGGAAGGTCGAGGATCGGGCCAGGCTCGTCGAGGCCCCCGCCGGCCGGCGGCTGTTCGACGAGGGCAGCCCCTGCAGCGACTACCCGCTGCTCGTCGAGGGGATCATCCGGGCCTCGAAATTCGGCCCCGACGGCCACGAGATCCTGCTGTACCGCCTCAATCCGGGAGAGAGTTGCGTCATCACCGTCATCGCGCTTCTGGGAGGAACCGCCTATCCCGCGGTCGGGACGGCCGAGACCAGGCTGACCCTGTTCGCCGTTCCGCGCGATCTGTTTGTGGAGCTGGTTCTGAAAACCGAGAAGTTCAGGACCTTCGTCTTTCAGTCCCTCTCCCAGCGGATGGCGCGCCTGATGGCCCTGATCGACGACGTGGCATTCCGCAGGGTGGATCAGCGGCTGGCCTCACGTCTCCTGCGCCATCGGGAGCCGATCACCGCGACGCACCAGATGCTGGCCGACGAGCTGGGGACCACGCGCGAAGTGGTCAGCCGGACCCTGGAGTCCTTCCAGGAATCGGGCATGCTCCGCCTCGGACGCAAGCGGATCGAGATCCTGGACCGGAACGGGCTGGACCGGGTGCATCGGCCCGAGACCCAGTAGGTCTCCTCAAACCCCGCCGTACGATGCCTTGTTCCGGAAGCGACCGTCAGGTATCCGCCCTCCGGCCCCGCGACGACGGTCAGCTCGTTCGCGTCGAACCCCGGGACCGGAGGGGGACAGTCCCTCCTGTGGGTCGAAGGGGAGAGGTTCAGGTGTTGCCGCGAACTTAGTCCTGTCCCGATTTCCCCATCTGTGACTTCTGTCACACCCGGCTGCGGTACCCCGGCTAGGCTCCTATCCCTCGACCGGCGGTTTGGAGGATAATGCCGGCCAAGATGTTCCCCAGCGCGTCGCGGCACCGAAGTCAGGGCCGGCATTCCCCTCGGGGGCGGAACATGAAGCCGATTCGGGTGCTGGTGGCCGACGATCACACCCTGGTCCGGGCGGGCATGCGCTCCCTCCTCGAGTCGATCGACGGCGTGGAGGTGATCGCGGAGTCGGGGGACGGCCACGAGACCCTCGGTCTCATCTCGAAGCACCTCCCGGACGTGGCGCTGCTCGACATCGGCATGCCGGGCCTGAGCGGCCTCGAGGTCGCCCGCAGGATCGCCGCGACCTCGCCCCGCACCCGCGTCGTGATCCTCTCGATGCACGCCGAGCCCTCGTACGTGGCCCAGGCGCTGCGCGCCGGGGCGGCGGGCTATCTCCTCAAGGGGGCGAACGTCGAGGAGCTGCCGCTGGTCCTTGAGGCCGTCATGCGCGGCGAGACCTACCTGACCCCCAAGGTGTCGCGCTCCGTGGTGGACGGCTTCCTTCGCGACACCGCCGGCGCCGCCGATCCTCTGGCCGGGCTCACCAACCGGCAGAGGGAGATCCTGCAGCTGGTCGCCGAAGGGAAATCCACCAAGGAGATCGCCACCCTGCTCGACGTGAGCATCAAGACCGTCGAGACCCACCGCGCCAGGCTGATGCAGCGCCTCGACATCCACGATGTCGCCGGCCTGGTGCGTTTCGCCATCCGCGCCGGCCTGATCGCCTCGGGCGGGTAGCCGGCCCCCGGCCGCCGCATCCGGCGCCGGAGCGTCCGAGGCTCCCCGCGTCGCGCGTCCTACCGTTCAAAGACGCCCCGCTTCGGGTGAATTTCACTCCGAAGTAAGGGTCCCCCCGACTGACGAAATGCCGCGTTTCAGCCATCTTTACGGTGGCAGGCTCCATGAAAGGAACTCGGCATGCCGTTTTTCATCGAGTGGACCGACGAGGACAGGACGGTGCTCTGCTCGGGATCCGGTGTTGTGACGGGACGCGAGATCCTGAATGCCAAGGAGACCTGCCTGGCGCGACCGGAGCGGATCCGGAACCTTCTCCGCGCCACGATCATCCTGTCCGGCATCACCGAGCTGGAAGTCTCCGCCGACGAGGTCCGGAGAATCGCCGCGCTCGACGCGCGGCTCGCCGCCCAGAATTCCCACGCGGCCGTGGCCATCGTCGCTCCCAGGACCAGCGTCTTCGGAATCGCCCGCATGTGGGAGGCGTATGTCGTGGACACCGGCTGGCAGACGGGAGTGTTCAGGACCCTCTCGGACGCGGAGGCCTGGCTCGAGGCAAGGCGACCGAAATCGACGTAGGCCCGGCGGAAAGCGCCCCGATCTCCGCTTCCGTGTTGACAAATCCGCGGTCCCGGTTCTAGCATCCGGACCTTCGACTCGGCGAAGGCAGTCCAACCCTCAACCGATGACTCGCGGAGCGTGTCGATGATCACCCGTCCGTCGAAGTGCGCGCTCGGACTTCTTCTCGCGCTGGCATCCTCGTTGCCCCCGGTCCTCGGCGCCGGGCTGCCGTCCCAGGACCGGCTCACCGAGATGGACGTCTTCGATCTCGAGCTGGCGACCGATCCGCAGCTGTCGCCGGACGGTCGGAGGGTCATTTACGTCCGGGCCTATTCCGACGTCTTCACCGACCGGAGGTACTCCAACCTCTGGATCATCGATGCCGCCGGCGGCCAGAACCGGCCGCTGACCACGGGCCACCGTGGTGACGGGTCGCCCCGCTGGTCGCCCGACGGAACGCGGGTGGCTTACGTCTCCGACCAGGACGGCGCTCCGCAGATCTACGTCCGCTGGCTCGACGGCGGGCAGACGGCGCGCCTGACGAACCTGGGATTCCCTCCTTCCGGCCCGGTCTGGTCCCCCGACGGCCGGACGATCGCCTTCACCACCTTCGTGCCCCAGGATGCGCCGAAGATCGCCAGCCTTCCCTCGCCGCCTGAGGGCGCGAAGTGGGCCGATCCCGCGACGGTCATCGACAAGCTGGTCTATCGATACGACGGCGAGGGGTACCTGAAGCCCGGGTACTCGCAGCTGTTCGTGGTCCCGGCGGATGGCGGGACGCCGCGGCAGATCTCGAGCGGCGATTTCCAGCACGGGGAGAACGCGTTCACGCCGAGCGAGCCGGTCTGGACGCCGGACGGCAGGCACCTGATCCTGTCGGCCAACCGCCGCCCGGACCACGAGCTGGAGCCGCTCGACACCGAGGTCTACGAGTTCGCCGTGGCGGACGGTACCGTGCGCCAGCTGACGCATCGCAAGGGGCCGGACGATTCCCCCGCCCTGTCTCCCGACGGGACGCGGATCGCCTACGTCGGGTTCGACGACCGGTACCAGGGATACCAGGTGACCCGTCTCTACCTCATGAACCGCGACGGGAGCGGATCACGGCTGCTCTCGGCGAAGCTCGATCGGGACGTGACGCACCCGCTGTGGGCGCGCGACGGCAGCGGTATCTTCTTTGTGTATGACGACCGGGGAAACACCCGGCTCGGGTTCATGACCACGGACGGCACGCTCAAGACGGTCGCCTCGAACCTCGGCGGCCCCGGAGGGACCTACGGGGATGGGACCTATTCCACCGGGGGCCGGCGCGGCTACGCCATCACCTACAGCCGTCCCGACGTCCCCTGCGACGTCGGCGTCGGGACCGTCGACGGTCCCCCGGTCAAGGTCATCACGGCGGTCAACGACGACCTCCTGGCCCACAAGACCCTGGGCGAGGTCGAGGAGATCCGCTACGAGTCGTCGGTCGACAAGCGCCCCATCCAGGGATGGATCGTCAAGCCTCCCCACCTCGATCCGGGGAGGAAATACCCCCTGATCCTGGAGATCCACGGCGGCCCGTTCGCCAACTACGGCGACCGCTTCGACTTCATGAAGCAGCTGTGGGCGGCCAAGGGATACGTGGTGCTCTACGTCAATCCGCGCGGCAGCACGAGCTACGGAGAGGAGTTCGGCAACCTCATCCACCACAGCTACCCGGGGGACGACTTCTTCGACCTGAACTCGGGCGTCGATGCGGCCGTCGCCAAGGGGTACGTCGACCCGGAGAACCTGTTCGTCACGGGCGGCAGCGGCGGAGGGGTCCTCACCTGCTGGATGATCGGCCGGACGAACCGGTTCCGCGCGGCCGCGGCGGCCTATCCGGTGATCAACTGGTACAGCTTCGTCCTGACGGCCGACATCTCGTCCTTCGTGGAAAAGTACTGGTTCCCGGGATTCCCGTGGGACAACGTCGCGCACTACGAGAAGCGCTCGCTGCTGTCGGTGGTGAAGAACGTCAAGACGCCGACGATGGTCATCACCGGCGAGGAGGACTACCGGACGCCGATGTCGGAGTCGGAGCAGTACTTTCAGGCGCTCAAGCTCCTGAACGTCGAGACCGTCCTGGTCCGCGTGCCGGGCGAGTCTCACGGCATCAGCCGGCGGCCCAGCCACTGGATGGCGAAGATGCTGAACATCGTGGGCTGGTTCGACCAGCACCGCAAGAAGGGCGGGTGATCGGTCATGATGCGATGGCTTCCGGCGAGAGCGGTCTTTTACCTCGGAGCACTCCTGCTCGCGGTGACCTCTGTCCGAGCGGGAGACCCCGGGCCGGCCGCCAGCCCCACCCCTCCCGCCGTCAAGGAGGCAGCGGCAGCCGCCGCCCCGGCACCGGCCGCGGTCGAGCGTCATTCCCCGCCCGAGGGATACCCGTCCCTGGGCCCGGACGGCGCGAAGGACACCCTGGTCTTCTTCACGGACTACCAGTGCCCGGTCTGCCCGCGTGCCGCCCGCGAAATGGAAAACCTGGTGGCCCGTTTCAAGGGGGAGCTGCGCGTCGAGCTGCATCACAATCCGCTGGTGATGCACCGGAACGCCTACGAGGCGGCGTCCGCGGCCAAGGCGGCGCAGAGACAGGGGAAGTTCTGGGAGTACCACGCGGCCCTGCTCGAGTCCCGGACGTTCGATCGCGCCGCCCTGATCGATCTGGCCGGGCGCCTGGGGCTCGATCGCGCCAGGTTCGTGCGCGACTTCGACGACCCGAAGCTCCGCGATCGGGTGACCGCCGAGGCGAAGGAGGCCCTGGACGCGAACGCGCTCGGAACGCCGGGCTTCCTGATCAACGGCCACGTCGAAGTCGGGTGGGCGTCCCTCCCCTGGCTCGAGCAGGTCGTCCGGACCCATTCGAAATAGCCGACAGTCTGCGGGCACAAAAAAAGGAGGTGCCGGGAATCGATCCCGGCACCTCCGGACGCATCGAACGCGCGAAGGCGATTCCTCTTAGGACTTGCCGGCCGGTGCGGGCCTGATCGCGATCACGCCTTCGATCGTCCCAGCGTCGGAATCCTTGCAGGTCAGGACGACCTTGTCCCCTGCCTTGACGCTCTTGAGACTCTCGACGGCCTTGTCCATGACGGCTGCCGTGCTGGTCGCGCCGGCATCATCCTGGAAGGTGATCTTCTTGCCCTGCGCGTCGACGGCGACGATCGTCGCCGACACGTCGTGCGTCTTCCCCCCGGCCACCACAGGATTCAGCTGGGCCGCGATCAGGGTGACCATCAGCACTGCGCCCAAAATCAGGAGTGGCTTTCTCATCGGTCCTCCTCGGTGAACGTGCTGTAAGGTGTTCGGACATCCCTAACAGCAATTACGATGCCACACGCCCCTTCAGAGCCATAGGTGTCGGCCTGTCAACGACTTTGCGCGCGAATCGTCGTGGAGAAGACCTGCCCATCGCCCCGAACACTCTGTCCTTCCGGGAGTGCAGGTTGCGAATATTCCCGTCCTGCCATTCCCGGATGATCAGGCAGGGAAGGTCCGCGTACCCGCCGCCGGGCTTCGCGCTGGCCAGGAACAGACAGCACGATCCCGTCCCGGGGGCAGGGAGAGTCACTTCGAACCTTCCGCTCCCCAGCGTCCGGGCCCTGCGCTGGCCCTGCCAGCCGTCACCGGGATGGAACACCAGGGCTTTGAGAGGACCGGGGTCGGCGGACTTCCGCCTGACGTCTGCGCCGATGAGCTGGAACTGCAGCCGCACGAAATGACGTGTCATGGTTTTCCCCCCAGATTCGACTGCGGGAATCAGCAAGCGCGATGCCAGCCTGCCCGATCGCTCGCGTAGTGTCCGACTGGCGGGGATTATCTGGAAAGCGCCTGTCGAGGGGAGGCGTCCGAAGCGATGGACAGGATGTCCACCCCGGTGAGCATCCGCTCTGTCCACTCGCCTGGCGTGGTGCGGATCAGCCGCGGGTTCGCACCAGGCGCTCGACCTGCTCGAGATAGCGGGCCACGTCGTCGCGCGGCTTCAGCTCCTGGGCCCGCTTCAGAAGGGGGATGGCGTCCTTGTACCTGGATTGGCGGACGAGGATCTGCGCCCGGCGGACCTTCGCCTCCGCCTCGAACGGCTCCAGGCTCTCGGCCCGCTCGTAGTAGAACTGCGCCTGCTCCAGGTCGTCGGCGCGCGTGTAGTGCTGCCCCAGGAGAAGGAGAGCCTCGCCGTCGAGGGGATCGAGCGCGACGATCTCCTGCAGGGCGGTGAGGGCTTCGGCGTCCGCGCCGTCGGTCGCCGCGATGCGCGCCTCCTGCTTGAGCAGGTCCTTGCGCGCCGCGCCGTCCAGCCGGTCGCCATAGGCGGCCTTGCAGCGAGAGGCGAGGGCGCGGGCCTGCGTGGTGGCCCCGCGCTGCGCCAGGACGGCGATCCAGCGCAGCGGACGCGCGGCGTCCTGCAGGGGGTCCGCGTCCAGCGCGGCGCCGTAGGCCGAGGCCGCCAGGTCCCACAGCCCCTCGTTCACGTAGATGTCCCCCAGGGTGGCCAGGCTGGCGACGGTCCCCTTCCCCATCCGGCGCAGGATCTCGTAGTTCTCCGCCGCCTTGAGCGGCTGTCCCATGCCGACGTACGCCCCCGCCTGCAGCAGCCACAGATCGACCCTCTCCGGGTAGCGCTCCAGGAGCTCACCGCACAGGGCCGCGGCCTCCGCGTGCTTCTGCTGCTTGAACAGTGTCTGCGCCATGCCGACCTTCCAGTCGAGGAGATCCGGCTGCAGCAGGACGGCGTTGCGGTAGGCCGACTCGGCAGACAGGCTCTGGCCCGTGGCCGCGTAGGAGTATCCGAGCAGTCCGTAGGTCAGCCCCTCGCCGCCCCCCAGCTCGATGACGCGCGACAGCGAGCGCACCGCGTCGTCGTACTGGCCGAGGCGGACCTGGATCAGCCCCAGGTTGCGCAGCGCCCGGCGGAAGTTCGGGAACTTTCCGATGGCGGTGCGGTAGTGCCCCGCCGCCTCCTCGGGCTGGTCCTTCGAGAAGGCCAGGTTCCCCAGGGTGAAATCGAACACGGCGCTGGCGTTCGGCTTGGCGAGCCCTTTCAGCTTGCGCGCCGCGGCCTCCGGGTCGGTGTCCATCAGCGGCAGGACCTTCTGCATCGCCAAAAGCTCGATCTGCGTCATCTTCGGCTCCAGCTCGGACTGCACTCCGTAGGAGCCGAGAAAGGCCTTCTGGAAGGCGGGATCCTTCCAGAGATCCGGGGACGGATCGGACGGAGTGTCGGCGGCGCGCGCCCGGGCGAGACCCAGGACGAGCGCCGCCAGAACCGCGGCGACGCGGCGGGTCCGACGTTTGGCAGATCCTGCCTGGCGCATCATGTCATCCCGCCCTGAAGGTGATCGGCACGCGCATCTTGAACTGGACCTTGCGCCCCTGGCGCGTTCCGGGCTCGAACCGCCAGCGCCGGACCGCCTCCAGGGCCGGCCTCTCGAAGCCCGGGTCGGTCGATTTCTCGACCGTCGGGTTCGTCACGTGCCCGTCGGTGTCGACCAGGAAGACGATGTTGACCGTCCCCTCGACCCGTCGCCTGCGCAATTCGGCCGGGTACATGGGGGACGACTGGGCGATGGCGCGCGGCCGCTGGTCGAGATCGGCGATCGAGGCGATCTCCTCCATGGTCGGCCCCCCCGGCCCGCCCGCGGCGCCGATGCGGCCGCCCGAGGCCAGGCTGAACCCCTGCCCGAACGACATCCCCCCCTCGGAGGGGCCGAGGGCGGCTTCCAGGTCGTTCAGGCTCAACGCATCGAGCGCCGGGCCCGCGGCCGCGGCGTCGAGGTTCGCCAGGTTCTGCACGTCGGGCATCTGCTCGGCCGGCTCGGCGATCTCCGGCGGCTTCTCCTCGTCCCGGCTCTCGTCCGCCTTGACCTTCTCCTGCTCGTCCTTCTTCTTGTCCTGGTCCGCCTTGTCCGGCTCGGTTTCGTCGACGAGGGCGACGTCCTCCCGCGTCTCGGTCCCCTTCCCCTGGTGCGGCATGAGGAGACCGCCGAACAGCAGGATGCCCGCATGCAGCACGAGCGCCCCCACGAACGCCGCGACCTGGAACCGGCTCATTTCTTCTGCGTGGAGATGCCGACCTTCTGGATGCCGATCTTGCGCGCCTCGTCGAGCACCGCGACCACGACCTTGAAGTTGGCGTCGGCCGCGCCGCTGACCACGACCTTGGGATCCTTGCTCGAGGCCTTGAAGATCTGCAGCTTGAGCGGCAGCTGCGCCAGGGTGATCTTCTCCTTGTTGAAGAACACCTGGCCGTCCTCGGTCACCGTCAGCGTCACGGAGTCGTCGCGCGACGGCTGCTTCTCCGACGTGCTGGCCGCGGGCAGGGCCACCTGCATCCCGGAGTTGCGGGTCATCGACAGCGACACCATGATGAACGTCGCCAGCAGGAAGAACATCACGTCGATGAGCGGGATGATCTCGATGCGCGCCTTGCGGCGGCGCGGTACGCGGATGGTCATGCGTCACCTCGTGCGCGGGCCAGGGTTTCCGATGAGGGGCGCCACGACGCCGTCATGCCCGCGACCGCGTCGGTCCCCGCCGCGCGGGCGACTGCCGCGCCGCGCGATTTCATCTCCGCCTCCTGAATCGGCTTCACGAGCAGCTCCAGGTGGGTGGCGGCGTCCCCCAGCTCGTGCCGCACCTCCTCGCTGCGCGTGTGCAGGTAGTTCATCGGGATGAGGGTCGTGATGGCGATCCCGAGACCGAAGGCGGTGGCGATGAGCGCCTCGGCGATGCCGCCGGTGATCTGGGCCGGCGCGCCGAGTTCCCCCCCTCCCAGCATCCCGAACGAGGTCATGATCCCGGTGACCGTCCCGAGGAGACCGAGCATCGGCGCCATCGTGACGATGGTGTCCAGGATGGGGATGCCGCGGTCGAAGCGGACCATCTCCTGATTGGTGGCGCGCATCAGGGCGTCCGAGAACGACTTGTGCCGGTGCGCCAGGGCGTAGGTCAGGGCGCGCGCGATGTGATCGCGCGACCCTTCTCCCGCCCGCATCGCGCCGTCGGCGTCCCCCGCCTCGAGGCTCGCCATGATGTTCTGCACCGCCTCGGGGTCCCGGCGCCGCCTCTCCCGCGTCAGGAAATACAGGCGCTCCAGGATGACCGTCACCGCCAGGATCGACACGCACAGGAGCGGCCACATGATCGGCCCGCCCCTCTTGAAGTAGCCGATGAGGCTCCCCTTGTTGATCAGCTCCTGGAGGGCCCCGCCGCGCGACGGGTCGAAGGGGAAGAGCCCCGTCCCCGCCGCGACGACCTGGGCGATCGCCGCCTTGCCGGTGTCGTCCAGGGGCCGCACCGCCACCGAGTCCGAGCCGGCCTGCGGCAGCGCCACGCCCGCCATGCCGCCTGTGGCGGCGGCGAACAGGGTGACGGGGCCGATGATGGCGAACGTGCCCGGGTTGACCGTGCCGCCCGGATCGACCGCCTGCCCCTGGATCCGGGTTCCGCCGAGAAGATCGTCCAGCCGGGCGATCGACGCCTTCAGGAGACCGACCTGCCGGGAGATGCGCTCCTGCGGCGCCAGGTCCTTGGCCTGGGGGGCCTGCCTGGCCGCATCCAGCTCCGCGGCGATTCTCGGCCGCTCGCCGACGTGCAGAGTCGTCTCGAAGCCGTGCGCATACTCGTCCAGCAGGTTGCCGACGTACGCCGCCTCGTCCTGGCGCAGCTTGATCGACTGTCCGAGGTTCTCGGATTCCAGATGGGACGCATCCTGCCGGCGGGAGGTCTCGTCGTACAGCCTTCGATCCTCCGCCAGCCGCGCCTCCGCCGCCGCCAGAGCCTTGGTGAGCGGCACGGTCTCCGCCTGGATCGTGGCGCGGAGGTCGGCGAGCGCCTTGAGGCTGCGATCGAGGTCCTGCCGCGCGGCCCGTGCCGCGTCGCCGAGCGGTACGGCCGGCGGCGCCTCGGCCCGCGCCGGCGTGAAGAGGGCCGACGCCAGAAGGACGGTGCCCGTGGCGAACAGCATGCGCAGGGTCATCGGATGTCCACCGGAAGAGGAACGAGCTTGGGTTTGGATTTGGCCTGCAGGATCTCGACCACCTGAGCCACGGCCGGGGCGATGCTGCGGTCGACCTCCCAGCGCCAGCCATCGGGGCCCGGGCGGCCGATCCCGGCCTCGCCGTTGGCGCTCACGAAGTAGGCCTGCCCCAGTCCGACGTAGACCACGCGGACTTCGGACGGGGTGCCGTTGGCGAGGGTGCGGATCTCGGCGTTCATGCTGATGTCGTTGTCGAACTTGTTCGCCTCGTTGAGAATCCCGACCACGTTCTGGAAACGCTCCGCCAGGGACACCTTGGTGTGCGCCGGGTCGGCGGGCATCCTGTCCAGGAGCGGCCTGACCCGGGCCAGCAGAGGCTCGGGGAAGCGGGCGGAGAGGCCGCGCACGGCCTCCTCGAGGCTGCCGATCGATTGTGAGAGGGTGTCGAGGGCGCCGCGCGCCGACTGGTCGTCGGCCGCCAGGATGGCGCGCTTCCCGCCGAGATCGGCCCCCGTGGTCTTCAGCTGCTTCATCTTCTCCTGCTGCGCCTGGATCTCGCCGTTCACCAGGTCGATGCGCGCCTTCAGCATGTCGCGGCTGTGCTGCCACGCATCGCGCTCCTGGGCGATGATCCGCTCGGTCTCCATCCACTTGGCCAGGACCGATCGCGCGGACTCGGGCGCCTCGCCGGCCGGGGCCGCGGTCTCCTGTGTCCCGCCGGCCGGAGCAGCCGCCTGCGGCGCCGGGGCCGCCTGAACCGCGGATTCGTCAGCCAGGGCCGGGGTCGCCGCGTGGGCGCACAGGACGAGGCCGATCATCGCCAGGATGGCCGGACGGAGCGGGTCTGCTGTGAAGGTGCGTGCCGGATTCATGCGAAGCCAAGATAGCGGCGGGCTGTCACAGTCCTGTGACGACCGCGTCACGAAAGAATGACACGTCCTCTCAAACCGCGAGGCTCACCAGGCCCAGCCGGCCGAGACCCCGATGAGCATGGGGGTCGAGTGCTCCGTCTTCACCGCCTCGTCGCCGTCCGGCTTGCGGAAGACGGTGCGGGTCGTCGGCCGCAGGATGTTCTTGCCGGTGATCGAGGCGCTGAGTCCCTTCGCGAATTTCTTCGTCACCTTGACGTCCAGCGTCCCGTACGCCTCCTGGAACACGTTCGGATTGCCGTCGTCCGTCCCCCGCGCCGCCCCCGAGACCTGCGTCTCTCCGACCCGGTTGTAGAACAGGCCGCCGACCAGCCCCAGGCGCTCGTGCTCGTACATCACGTCGAAGTTGACCAGGTAGGCCGGCTGCCCCTGCAGACGGCGGGTCTTTTCGTCCAGCCCGAAGGAGGCGAGCGATTTCTGCTCGACTTCGGGCACATCCACGGCCGAGCGGATGAGAGTGAGGTTCAGGCTGGCCGACAGGCCGTGCAGTCTCGGCCACCAGCTGCCGACCGAGGCGCGCGCCTCCATCTCGATGCCGAGGACCGTCCCCGAGCCGAAATTCACAGGCTGCAGGAAGCTGCGCCCGCCGGCCGCGAAGCTCAGGACCTCGATCGGATCCTGGATCTGCTTGTAGAAGACGCTCGCCGCGAGGACGTCCCCCGAGCGCGGGAAGAGCTCCCAGCGGGCGTCGAGGTTGGTGATCCGGGACAGCGTCAGGTCGGGATTGCCGATGTACTCGTCCCCGAAGATGAACTCCTCGGTGGCGACCGGCGCCAGCTCGCGGAACGTGGGACGGGCGAGGGTCCGGCTCCACGACAGCCGCACGTTCTGCCCCGGCTTCGCCTCGAAGATGAAACCGACGGCCGGCAGCCACGCCCCCTGGTCGACGTCGGCCGTGGCCTCCTCCTGGGGCACGCCGACGATGGCCCTGTCGCCGCTGCCGGGCTGGACCTCGACGACATCCAGCTTGTGGTCCCTCTGGTTGGTCGTCGGGACGATCGAGATGCGGGTGGCCTCGTGGCGCGCCCCGCCGATCACTCTCCAGCGTGCGGACAGCGGCAGGTCGGCCATGACGTAGGCGGCGTCGATCCCCTGGTCGCCGGAGTAATCGACGTCCTCTCCGAGCGGCTCGAGGCTCCACAGGAGCTGGTTCGGGACCTTCGGATTGTTGTGGGCCAGCCCGATCCGGTTCGGCTGCAGGAAGACGTCGGTCCAGAGATCGCCGGGGCCGGTCGCCTGGAAGGTCGCCAGCCCCCTGTTCGCCGCGGCGATCGGATCCAGGAAGTTTCCGACCTGGGTCGGGAACTCGTAGAAGAAGGAATGCTGCTCGTAGCCGCGGTCCGTCCGCTCGAGAAAGGCCCCCGTCTTGATCCGGCCGGATCGCCCGCCCCAGACCTCGATCGGAAAGGAATAGTCGAGCCCTCCCTGCCTGTTCCGCTCCTCGATGGTCCTGAAGATGCGGCGGGTGTTCTGCGGGCTGGTGCTGCCGCCCGGGAAATTCATCGAGGCGGTCAGGCTCGTCACGTCGAACACGTTGCGGAAGAACCGCACGTCCGGCTCGTCCTGCATCGTGGAGTTGTCGGCGAGCGTCCATTCGAGCAGCGCACCCGAGCCGCTCCCGTCCTCCCGCGGACCGCCGAGAATGTGCGTCCCGTGCAGCTGGTTGGAGCGCACGTCCCTCTGCGTGAAGTGCAGGCTCTGGTTCTGCTCGAGGGACGGATAGCCCTGGCTCTCGACCTGGAAGCGCGCGGTATCCTCGGAGGAGGTGTTGCGCAGCACCTGCAGGGCGACCGTCTGGTCGGGGGTGATCTGCAGGACGGCGCTCCCCAGCATGCCGACGAGCGCCTCGTCCGTGCCCAGGCTGTCGTTGCGCCTGCGCCGTATGGCGATCCCCTGCTGCGGATCGGAGACGACCGCGGCGTTGTTGAGTCCCCCCTCGTAGAAGTCGTGCTTGTGGGTCTGCGTCACCCCCCCCATCAGCCCGACGACCGCGCCGGTTCCGAGCGTGTACCGATCCCCCGCCAGGAACGCGAACCCCTCGTTCCGCTCCGGGGCGGCGCGGCCGACCCCCATGACCGGCTCGAACGACCGGGACAGCCGGTCGTATTCGCCGGCGATCTGGGTCTCGGTCGGCGGGGGATTCGGCCGGGACGGCGACACCTGCGTGAACGTCCTGGGGAAGGTGCTGTACTGCGCCTGCGCGATCGAGGGGATCAGCCGGTCGGGATCGACGCGGGCCAGCGCGTTCA
>Ga0075431_100003674_pt1 | contig 14894 bp, 16 predicted proteins | sample RhiMetdeltSRZDD5_FD_75297 | JGI IMG/M metagenome (GOLD analysis project Ga0075431, IMG submission 75297) | Populus rhizosphere microbial communities from Tennessee, USA - Rhizosphere MetaG P. deltoides SRZDD5 | ecosystem: Host-associated > Plants > Roots > Rhizosphere > Soil | place: USA... | reverse complement strand
GGGCGCGCGCCGAGGGCCACGGCCAGCCGGCTCATCTCCGCCAGCCCGCGCGTGATGAGCGCGGCCACCGTGTTGTGGCCGTACCCGAGGCCGTCCACGATGCCGGCCGCGATCGCGATCACGTTCTTCAGCGCGCCCCCCAGCTCGACCCCGATCACGTCGTCGCTGGAGTAGGCGCGGAAGCTCCGGGTCGAGACCGCGCGCTGCACCGCCTCCGCCACCGCGAGCGTGCCGGAGGCGACGACGACCGTCGTGGGCTGGCCCTGCGCCACCTCCAGCGCGAAGGAGGGCCCGGAGAGCACGGCGATGGGCTGGCCGGGGACCTCCTCCGCCGCCACCTCGCTCATGCGCCGCAGCGTCCCCAGCTCCAGCCCTTTGGTGGCGGAGACGAGCGTCGTATGCGCGCCGAGGTGGGGGCGGAGCGCGCGCCAGACCTCGCGGCAGAACTCGGAGGGAACGGCCACGATCGCGACCTCCGCGTCCCGCAAGGCCTCCGCGAGATCGCTGGTCGCGAAGAGGGCCGGCAGCGCGACGCCGGCCAGGTAGCGCGAATTCCGATGGCCGTCGGCGATCGCGCGCGCCTGTCCGGGGTCGCGTGCCCACAGGCGCACCGCGTGCGTGCTCCGGGCCAGGTGCGCGGCCAGGGCCGTTCCCCACGACCCCGCGCCGACCACGGCCACGTTCACGGTGCGGGCTCGCGGCGCGCACCGAGGCGGCGCTCGGTGCCGGCGGCGATCCGCCGCACGTTCTCGCGGTGCTTCCACACGATGAGGGCGGCCGCCAGCGCGGCGGAGGCCGTGGACGCCGCGGGGGCACGCGTGAGCAGGGCGACCACGGGCAGCGCGGTGGTGCCGGCGATCGAGCCCACGGAGGCGTAGCGCGTGAGCCAGGCCACCACCGCGAAGGTGACGAGGCCGGTCACGGCGGCCAGGGGCAGGATGGGCAGGAACGCCCCCGCCCCCGTGGCCACCCCCTTGCCCCCCTTGAAGGAGAGCCAGACGGGGTACATGTGCCCGGCCACCGCGATCACCGCGGCCGCGGCGGCGACGGTGGGCCCGGCCAGGCGCAGCGCGATCCAGGTGGCGAGCGAGCCCTTGAGGAAGTCCAGTGCGAAGGCGGTGAGCCCGGCCGCGCGGCCCGCGCTGCGCATGACGTTGGTCGCCCCGACGTTGCCGCTGCCCACCGTGCGCACGTCGATCCCCTTGCGGCGGGCCACGAGATAGCTGAAGGGAATGGAGCCGAGCAGGTAGGCGGCGACGAGCGCGACCGCGGTGACGGGGCCGGGGCCCATGATGATCGCGGAGTCTACCGCACCGGCGGCGCGGGGCCGCCCAGCGGGAAGACGGCCAGCGGAGTGTAGATGGAGCCGGACGGGCGGATGTCGCTCCGATACAGGACGAGCTCGGAGGCGGGCGCCCGCCCGAGGTCGACGTCCGGCAGCGCGGGCCGCCGAGCCCGATCGCGCCAGCGTCCGAGTGTGAGATGGGGATGGAAGGGGCGCATCTCGGGTTCGAAGCCGGCGGCCACCGCCGCCGTCTCGCACGATCGCTGTAGGGCGAGCGCGGCCGCGGGAAGGTCGAGCCCGAGCCAGAGGACGCGCGGCGAGCCCCGCTCGGGGAACAGCCCGAGGCCGCGCACCGCCATCTCGAAGGGCGGGCAGGCGGCGGCCGCGGCGCGCAGCGGCGCCTCCAGCGCGGCGATCCTCTCCGCCTCCGTCCAGCCCAGGAACCGCAGGGTCACGTGCACCCCCTCGTCGCGCACGAAGCGCACGTCGGGCAGGGACGGGGCCAGGCGGCGGATCACGTCGGCGACGTCCCGGCGCACGCGCTCGGACAGCGGGAAGGCGACGAAGGCCCGAATGGCCTTCGCGCGCGGGGACGCGTCCGCGGTCACAGGGGAACGAGGCCGAGGAGCCCCCGCCGGATCATCTCCAGGGCGGATTGCGTGGACTGGAAGCGCACGCGGTCGCGGTCGCTCGGGAAATGCACGCGGCGCACGCGATCCCCGGCGGCGCCGCTGAGGGCGATGAAGACGAGCCCGACCGGCTTCTCCGGCGTGCCGCCTCCGGGTCCGGCGATGCCGGTGATGGCCACGCCGATGTCCGCACGCGCGCGCTCCCGGGCCGCGGACGCCATGGCCCGCGCCGCCTCTTCGGAGACGGCGCCGTGGCGGTCGATGAGAGCGGCGTCGATCCCGAGGTCCTCCACCTTCGCGCGATTCGAGTAGGTCACCCATCCACGGTCGAAGTAGGCGCTCGACCCCGCGCGCTCCGTCATCCGCGCGCTGAGGAGCCCGCCCGTGCAGGACTCGGCGATGGCGAGGGTGAGCCGGCGCTCCTGGAGCATGGCCCCCACGACTTCGGGCAGCTCGCGTCCGTCTTCGCTGTAGATGCGGCCGGCCAGCCGCTCCCGGATGGGGGCGGCCAGGCTCTCGATGAGCGCCTCCGCTTCCTCCGCGGACGCGCCCTCCGCGGTCAAGTGCAGCTCGACCTGCCCGGGTCCGCCCAGGATCGTGGTGCGCGGGTTCGTGAAGGTCTTGTAGACGGGGGCCACCACCTGCTCGACGTCGCTCTCTCCCATGGCCGCGATCTTGAGGATGCGGGTGCGCAGGGCGCGCCCGCCCGCGCGCTCGCGGAGCACGGGCAGCACCTGCTCCTCGAACATGGGCGTCATCTCGTGGGGCGGCCCGGGCAGGAGGACGAGCAGGCGCCCGCCGGACTCGACGCGCTGGCCGGGAGCCGTGCCGCGCGGGTTGCGCAGGACGACCGCGCCCTCGATGACGTCGGCCTGCTTCTCGTTGACGGGCGCCATCACGCGCCCGAAGCGGGCGAAGCGGGCCTTGAGCTCTTCGATCAGCGCGGGGTCGCGCTGGAGGGGACGGCCGAGCGCGGCCGCCGCCGCCTCGCGCGTGAGGTCGTCCTCGGTGGGGCCAAGGCCCCCCGTGGCGATCACGATGTCGGCGCGAGAGAGCGCGTTGCGGAAGGCCGATTCGAGGAGGCCGGCATCGTCGGCCACGGTCACGCGGGCCCCGGTATCGATGCCGATCTCGAGGAGCTTCGCGGTGAGGTACAGCGCGTTCGTGTCCGAGCGCAACGGCGTGAGCAGCTCGCTGCCGACGGCCAGGATCTCCGCTCTCACTTTCGGGACTCCTTCGGACCCACGATCACACCCCGAGAGCCAACCGTCCGGCCCGCAGGAGCAGGTTCGCGTAGATGCCGGCCATGAGGTCGTCGGTCATGATGCCCCACCCGCCGGGCAGCGACTCGAATTGCCGCGCGGGATACGGCTTCACGACGTCCATGATCCGGAAGAGCACGAAGCCCGCGATCGCGGTGGCGGGCGTGAAGGGCAGGAACAGGAGGGAGGTCCACATCCCCACGACCTCGTCCACGACCACGATGCCCGGGTCCTCGATGCCGACGCCCCGGGCCACGCGCGTCGAAGCGATCACACCCACCACGAAGAGCACCACGACCGCCGCGATCTGGAGCGCCGCGGGGCGCGCGTGAAGAGGCCAGAAGAGGAGGAGGCCGACGGCGGAGCCCGCGGTCCCGGGGGCGAGCGGCGAGTAGCCGGACCCGAGGCCGGTGGCGATCACGAGGGAGAGGAGATCCGCGCGGCGCGGCGGCAGTGTTATCCCTTGACGACGCGCGTCTTGACCAGGCGGTCGTGGAGGGCGCGCCGCGCGGGATCGAGGAGCATCGGGATGAGGCCGGCCCCCGCGGCCAGGACGCCGATGCTTCCCAGGGCGGCCCGGACGAAGGCGCGCAGGTAGCCCGGCGGCCGGCCGCCCGCGTCGACGACGCGGAGACCCACCGCGATCTTGCCCAGCGTCTGGCCGGTCGTGCCCGTGAAGTAGCCCGCGTAGGTGAGGCCGAGGAAAGCGAGGTAGCCGCCGAGGTACGGCCAGGCCGGTCGCAGGCCCATCAGCTCGACGTGCGCGGCGCGGCTCGCGAAATACACGACGATGGCCCAGAGGATCGTCAAGAGCCCGAGGTCGAGGGCGGCGGCGCGCGCGCGCTCTCCCGAGTAGGCGGGTCGCTCCACGGGGCGCGCAGCGTCCACCGGCTCCGCCCCCAGGCTCCATTCGTCGCTGGGCGCGGCCGCCGGCGGCGGTGGCTCCGGCGCACGGAAGCGTGCCGACACTGGTTCGCTCGGTCCCGTCAGCCGGAGGTCGGCGGGCGGGGACGCGATCGACGGCGAGCGGAGCGGGAGCTCGGCCGGGCGCAGCGGGAGATCGGGCTCGTCCTCCTCGTCGTCCAGCGGCGGCGCGCCCAGCCCCAGATCGGCCGCCTTCACGACGGCGCGCGGCGGCTCGTCCGTGAAGGGGATGGGGGCGGCCGGGGTCTCGCCGGCGGCATCGGGCTCGCCCCCGTCCTCGGCATCCTCTCCGTCGCGGAAGAGCGGGAGGTCACCATCGCCTCGCTTGCGCTTGCGGTCACGCACCCGCTCGCGCACTTCGTCCTTCCAGGTGCGCTCGCGCTTCTTCAGGCCAGGGATCTCGCGCAGCGGCTCCGGACGCGGGCGCGCGGGATCCGGCGCCAGCGCGCCCTCGGTGGGCGGCGCCACGTGCGCCCCGCAGGCGGGGCAGCGCTGCTGGCCGCTGGCCAATCCGGCGCCGCAGGCGGGACAGCTCATGGGCGACCCGAGCGAGGCATGGCCGAAGTCTCGCCGTGCAGCGCGCGCTGGGCCTGCAGGCGCAGCTGGCGCGCGAAGGGGTAGGCCGCTTCCCGCGGGCCGACGCGGTCGAGGGCGGCCAGGGCCGCGGCCGCGTCCCCCGCGTCGAGGAGCCGCCGGGCCTCGGCCAGCGCACGCTCGCCGCCGGTGGCCGGCACGGGCCAGACCGCGGCCGTGTCGGGGCGTGGCAAGGGCGGCCGCGACAGTCCGAACAGCAGCCGGTCCCAGCTCGAGAAGACGCCGGCGCCGAGGACGAGGAGGACGAAGGTCGCGGCCGCGGCGAACCCGCGGCGCGCCCAGCTCACCGCGCTCGCGCGGGCGACGGGGCTCGGGGCCGCTTCCGCCACCGGCGCTTCCATGCGATCGAGTCGTCCGCCGCGCGCATCGAGCCGGTCGAGCAGCGTGGCCGCGTGGTCGCGATCCCCTCCGTCCGCGATCACCGCCTGCAGGGCCGTGCGCGCGACGGTGAGGTCGCCCTTCGCCAGCGCGCGCTGCGCTTCGTGCAGGCGCTCGTCGTTGCGGCGCTCCGATTCGGTGATGGCGGCGCGGGCGGAAGCGAGGCCGCGGAGGCCCTCGGGGGAGTTGGGTTCGACGAGCGCGACTCGGCCGAACACGAGTGACGCCTCACGAGGATCGCCCGCCTCCAGCAATCGCCAGCCCTCGGCGAGCAGTTCCCGGATCCTCTCGCGATCGGTCGCTGTCACTACATGTGCCCTCGGATCGAAGCCGTCACATTATGGGAAAAGCCGTAAGGGCTTTTCAAGGTGAAAGTTTCGACCGGGCATCCAGGGTGACGCGGGTCGCCCGCGGGAGGCCGGCCTTCAGCGCGCCCAGCGGCGATAGGCGAAGACCCCGAGGGCGGCGGCGGCGAAGCTCAAGGCGGCGACGAATGCGGTCAGCGCCCCCTCGTTCCAGGAGCACTCCTCGCTGGAATCCTCGGGCTGCAGGTGCGCGCCGGGGAGGTCCCGCGCCAGCTTGCGCAGCGTCTCGAGGTCCTGGCTTTCGGCGACCGCGCCCGACGCCCCGCCCTCGTCGGCGAGCGAGGCCTCGCGTTCCTCGTCGAGGGCAGTGAGGCCAGGGGTCCCCGCGGCCGACCCCTTCAGGTCGCCGCGTGTGTCGACATCGTCCGGAAAGTTCGGCTTACCCACCATGGCGCGCGCTCCTCGCGGAAGAACCGCAGATCACTGCCAGTCGTTTGAGCAAGACGCGTGCCACTACGCGGGCTCGACCGCCTCGCCCTTGCGCGCGGGGATCAGGCCGTATCCCTTCATCTTTCTATACAGGTTCGACCGCTCGACCTGCAGGGCCTCCGACGTCCGGCTCATGTTGCCGCCGCACTCCTGGTACTTCTTCCAGATGTAGCGCTTCTCGAAGTCCTCCCGGGCCGCGGAGAGGGACGGGAAGTCGGAGAGCGGGCCCGAGAGGGGCCCGGACGGGGCGACGGGCTCGCTGGCCGAGGGCGCGGCCGCGACGAGGGACGCGGGCAGATGCCTCGCCTCGATGCGATCGCCGGGAGTCATGATCACGAGCCTCTCGATGATGTTGCGCAGCTCGCGCACGTTGCCCGGCCAGGCCTGGGCCGCGAGCACGTCGAGGACCTCGCGCGCGAGCTCCTTGGGGCGCTTCCCGTACTCCGCGGAGAGCTCCGCGATGAAGTGGCGGGCCAGGAGCGGGATGTCCTCGCGCCGCTCGCGCAGGGGCGCGACGTGGAAGGGGATCACGTTGAGGCGGAAGAAGAGGTCCTCGCGGAACGTCCCCTTGCGGATCTCCTCCTCGAGGTTCTTGTTCGTGGCCGCGATGACCCGGACGTCCACGGTGATGGTGGCGGAGCCGCCCACGGGCTCGACCTTCTGCTCCTGCAGGACGCGCAGCACCTTGGCCTGCGTCTTGAGCGTCATGTCCCCGACCTCGTCGAGGAACAGCGTGCCGCCGTCCGCCAGCTCGAACTTGCCCTTCTTGGCCGTCAGGGCGCCCGTGAACGCCCCCCGCGTGTGGCCGAACAGCTCGCTCTCGATGAGCTCCTCCGGGATGGCGGCGCAGTTGACCTCGACGAAGGGTCCGGAAGAGCGAAGGCTCAGGTGGTGGATGTTGCGCGCGACGAGCTCCTTGCCCGTGCCGTTCTCGCCGAAGATCAGGACGCGCCCGTTGGAGGGAGCGGCCTGGGCGATGTCCGCGCGCAGCGCGTGGAGGACCGGGCTCTCCCCCACCATCACCCAGCGGTGCTCGACCTGCTCCTTGAGGGCGCGGTTCTCCGCCTCCAGCTTGCGCTGGCGCAGGGCGTTCTTGACCACGAGCAGCGTCTTCTCGAGCGCGAGCGGCTTCTCCACGAAGTCCTGGGCGCCCATGCGCACGGCCTTGACCGCGGTCTCGATGGAGCCGTGACCGGAGATCACGACCACCGGCACCTCCGGGTCCAGGGTGCGCACGCGCGAGAGGACCTCCAGGCCGTCCATCCCCGGGAGCCACACGTCGAGGAGGAGGAGGTCATAGCGGCGGCTCTCCAGCGCCGTGAGCGCCGCCTCCCCGCTCTCCACCGCCTCCACCGCGTAGCCCTCGTCGCCGAGGATGCCGACCAGGGAGCCCCGCACTCCCGCTTCGTCGTCTACGACCAGGATGGACTCACGCATGCGTTCTTCTACCTCTGCGGAAAACGCCACTCATGCCGGCAGCTCGATCACGAACCGCGCGCCGTGGGGACGGATCTCCTCTACCCGGATGACTCCGTGGTGCTCCTGGACGATGCGGCTGACGATGGCCAGACCGAGGCCGCTCCCGCGCTTCTTGGTCGAGAAGTGCGGCACGAACAGCTTTTCGCGGGTGTCCGGCGGGATGCCCGGACCGTCGTCGGCCACGCCCAGCCGCACCCGGCCCTGCGAGCGGTCGAACTCGGTGGAGATGGTGACCCTCCCGCGCTTGTCCGTGGCGTCGATCGCGTTGTCCACGAGGTTGATGAGGACGCGCTTCATCTGGTCGGGATCGAGGCGCAGGGCGGGCACGTCCGTGCCCAGCCGCCTTTCCATCGTGATGCCCGCGAAGAGCCCGTCGTAGAGGGAGAGGGTCTGGTCGATGATCTCGTGCAGCGAGCCCGCGACCAGGTTGGCCGCGGGCAGGCGCGCGAACTGCGCGAACTCGTCCACCAGGTTCTTCAGGGCATCGACCTCGGAGACGATCGCCCCCGTGCATTCCTGGAGGACCTTCTCGAAGTCGGGCGCGCCCTTGAGATAGGCCTTGCGCACGCGCTGGGCGGAGAGCTGGATCGGGGTCAGCGGGTTCTTGATCTCGTGCGCGAGCTTGCGCGCGACCTCGCCCCAGGCCGCCACCTTCTGGGCGCGCATCAGCGGCGTGAGATCGTCGAGGACGAGGACCGCTCCCGGCGGCGAGCCGGGCGCCCCCGGCAGCGGCACCACGGTCACGGCCAGGTTCCGGTCGCGCCCGCGGCCGGGCACCACGACTTCCCTCTCCTGGCGCGTCCCGCGCCCGGAGAGCAGGCGCTGGACGAGGCCGACGATCTCGTCCCGTCCCGGGCCCTTGACCGCATCCGGGAGCGAGCGGCCCACGCGGTCGGCCTCCACGTCGAGCAGGCGGCAGGCGGCGGCGTTGAGCGCGGTGATCTCCCCTTCCGCGTCCACCACGAGGACGCCGGTGCCGACCGTCTCCAGCACCGTCTCCATCAGGCGGCGGCGGTCCTCCAGCTCCTCGTTCTTCCGGGTGAGGCCGGCGCGCGTGTGCTCCACCTCCTCCTCGCTGCGGGCCAGCCGCTCCGACATGCGGTTGAAGGAGGCGATGAGGGCGGAGAACTCGTCGTCGCCGGACGGGAAATCGACGCGCACGCCGCGCTCGCCGGAGGCGATGCGCTCCGCCCCTTCCGCCACCAGCCGCAAGGGGGTCGTGATGCGCCGGGCCAGGTAGAGGGAGAGCCAGACCGCGCCGAAGAGGATGAGCAGGGCCGGGAAGAGGTACAGCGAGAGATAGACGGCCTTGATGGGCTCCTTGAAGCTCTCGGCCTTGCGGTACTTCTCGTAGCGCTCCTGCACCTCGCGCCGCTCCGCGGTGACGGCGACGGGGATGAACGTCGACGCGATCACGGCCCCGCGCACCGCGCCCTTGGCGTCGCGCAGGGGGACGGCCACCCGCGCCAGCTCGCCTCCGCCGTAGGGAACGGTCGCTTCGGCTTCCTGTCCGGCCAGCGCCGCCGGCCCGAGCTCGTCGCCGGACACCACCGCTTCCGGGGCGGGCAGGCGCGGATTGACCACGGCCAGCACCTCGCCCTCCACCGTCCAGACGTTCACGACGTCGATCTTGAGCTCGCGCGACCGCAGCTCCACCACGCGCCGCAGCCGGCCCTGGCCGGCCGGGTCGAGCAGGGCCCGCCCTTCGATCTCGCGGGCCAGCGCGCGCGCGTGCACGCGGCTCCGATCGAGCCCGCCGTCGTGCACGGCGGTGCCGAGCACCTGCAGCGAGGAGAGGATGCGCTCCACGTCCACGTTGAACCAGCGGTCGACGGTCTGCTGGATGAGGTCGCTGCCCACGACCATGAGCAGGAGCGCGGGCGCGGCCGCCATCAGCACGAAGACGATGACGAGCCGCATGCGGAAGCGCGCCCCGAGCACGCCGCGCCGCCGCTCCATGATCACGCGCACGAGGTTCCGCCCCAGCACGAGGAGCAGGACGAGCAGCAGCGAGATGTTGAGGACGGTCAGGCCGTACAGGAGGACGGAGGCGAGGAAGTCCGGCGAGAAGTCGCGGCTCTTGCGCAGCAGGAGCTGGACGAGGACGAGCAGCGAGAGCGCGCCGCCCGTCGTCAGGAGGACGAGGCGCGCGTTGTTGCGGAAAGGCGTACGAGCTTTTGGCATCCGTTCGCCAAGAAGGCGCCGCGGCGCCGCCGGCGGGCCGCCCATTGTAGCTTGGCAGCCACACCCTCACCAAAGCCGCATTGACCGCCTTGGACCGCCATGGTAATTACCCCAAGGCGCTTGGAATTCAGTCACATGCGAAAACGGACGTGGGCGTTCGGGTGGCTCCTCCTGGCGGCGATCGCCCTCCTCTGGGTGGGTCCGCTGCCGGCGGCGGAGCCCGTCCCGCCCGCCAGCGTCGCCCTCACGTTCGACACCTCCGGCAGCGTCGGGTCGGCGCAGCTCGCGCGGGCGCGCGACCTCGCCCTCGAGATCCTGGCCTCGCTGCCCGCGGGCAGCGAGGTCGCCGTCCTCGCCTTCGACGACCAATCGCGGGTGGTGGTGCCGAGCACGTCGAAGCCTGAAGAAGTGCGAGTGCGGCTGGCCGGTCTCAAGGTGGGGGGACGATTCACCGCGCTGCACGATGCGCTCTACGACGCGAGCCGCTACGTGCGCGACGCGCCCGGCGCGCGCAAGGCGATCGTGCTCATCACGGACGGCGTCGACGAGAACAGCGCGCTCAACCTCGAGGACGGCCTCCGGGTCGCGACGGACGCGCAGATCCCCGTGTTCGCGATCGGGGTGGGCGCGCATCCGCAGGAGCGCGTGCTCCGGCGGATCGCGAAGCTCACGGGAGGCGATTACTTCGCGGTCGACCATGCGCGCGGGGCCGACCTGGCCGCGGTCATCGCCGCCTTGCCCGCGGGTGGTGCGGCGGCGGTGGGCGCGACGGGAACAAGCGGGAGCGCTGCGGCCGGCCGGAGTCCCGCGGCCGCGTCCGGCGGCGCGGCGCGGAAGGTGCCGCCAGCGACGGTGCCCCCGCGGCTGGTCCCGCCGAGCTCGACCGGGAGGCGCGCGGTCTGGATCGCGCTCGCCCTCACCGCCGTCGCCGCGATCGCGCTGGCCGTAGCGGCCTGGCGTCAGAAGCGCGGCGTGGCGACGTGTCCGGAGTGCGCGCGACCGCTACCGCCCGACGCGACGATCTGCCCGTCGTGCGCGGCCGCCCCCACGCAACTCGCGACGCGGTCGAAGCCGCCACCCCGCGAGTCGCCCGAGCTGTCCGAGACCGTGCTCGCGCGCATGAACACGACCGAGGAGTACCTGGAACGAACGATCACGCTGCAGGAGCGCCCGGTCCTCGCGATCACGCGCGGTCCCCGCGCGGGCGAGGTGTTCGAGCTCAGCGCGCTGGCCGCCACCTCCATCGGCCGCTCGCGCGCGAACGACATCCAGGTGGAGGACGTCTCGGTCTCGGGCCAGCACTGCCGCGTGCGGCCCGAGGACGGCCAGTTCGTCCTCCACGACCTCAAGAGCACGAATGGCACCCTCGTCAACGAGAAGAAGATCGTGCGCCACGTGCTCGCCGAGGGCGACGTCATCCGGCTGGGCGAGACGTCACTCCAGTTCCGCCTGGAGATGAAGCGGGAGTAATCCGTCTAGCGATCCGAGCTATCGCGGGTCGAGTCCAGCAGTCCCTTCAGCGTCGCCATGAACTGATCGACGTCCTTGAAGTCGCGGTAGACCGAGGCGAAGCGGACGAACGCGACCTTGTCCAGCTCGCGCAGGCGCTCCATCAGGAACTCCCCCACCTGCACCGTCGGGACCTCGCGGTCGGGGCTCTCCTGCACCATCGATTCCACGCGATCGGCGATCAGCTCCAGCGTCTTCACCGGAACCGGCCGCTTCTGGCAGGCCTTGATGAGCCCGGAGAGGACCTTCTCGCGGTCGAAGCGCTCGCGCCGCCCGTCCTTCTTGACCACGAGGTGCGGGATCTGGTCGATGCGCTCGTAGGACGTGAAGCGCTTGCCGCAGGAGAGACACTCCCGCCGGCGGCGGATGACCTCGCCTTCCTTGCTCTCGCGCGAGTCCACGACCTTGTCTTCCATGTGGGCGCAGAAAGGACACTTCATGTCGGCCTCGTCGGTTCGAGGACGGCCATGCGGGCTTCCGGAGGTGCGTCCGGAGGCTTCTCGGTCATGTCCGCCACCTTGCCCATGGTGAGCCCTTCACGGCCGATCAGCGCCAGCCCGAGCACGAGCACGGGCAGGTTCGTGAGCGCGTGGCAGGCGATGCCCGCGGCCGCCGCCGTGTGCTTGTCGACGCCGAAGGCCTGCGTGAGGGCGAGAAGGTAGAACTCGTGGAAACCACCGACCGCGCCCGGCGTGGGCGCGGCCACTCCGACGGTGAGGAACGCCACCATGAGGAACGACGTATGGAACGGCAGGTCCAGCCCGAAGGCGCGGTTGTTCGCCCAGATGCCGAGGTCGATGCTGAGCCACACGAGGATGGACTGACCGAAGATGACGAGCAGGTGCGCGGGCGAGGCCTTCAGCACGGCCAGGCCCTCCGCGAACGTCGCCACCGCTTGCGCGATCACGTCGACCCAGCGGACGGGCAGCGGCGAGAGCAGGCGGCGCAGCACGCGCACGACGGCCGCGGCGTGACCGTGGAGGAGGAGCAGGACGCCCAGGACGGCGATGGCGGCCAGCCCGGCCAGCGCGCCCCCGAGCTTGAGGTAGCCCAGGAGCGGTCCCTTCGTCTGCAGGGCCGGGATCGGCAGCACGTAGAGGTAGAGGGCGAACAGCAGGAGCACGGTCACCACGTCCAGGAGCCGCTCCAGGATGATCGAGGCGAAGCCGGCGGAGGTGCGGATCGGGTGGCGGCGCGAGATCAGGTACGGCCGCACGACCTCTCCCGCGCGCGGCACGAGGAGGCCGGTCATGAAGCCCACGAACGTCGCGGAGACGAGGTCGCGCATGGGCACCCGGGCCAGCGGCTGGAGGAGGCTGCCCCAGCGCCAGGCCCGGAGGAGATAGGTGACGATCGTGACCGCTACCACCGCCGCCAGGTAGAGGTGGTTGGCCGTCCGGAAGGCCGCCCCCAGCTCCGCCCAGTCGACTCCCCTGAAGAAAAGGGCCAGGAGGACGAAGGCGAGCAGCGCCCCTCCGGCCAGGCGCCACCGCCGCGAAGACATCACCCAGGAATTCCGTGCAAATGCTTTTGACTGTTGGGTTTGATGAGCAGGGCGGACTTTACTACACTGCGCGCGCGTGGGTCAAACGTGGTCGCCGCGCAGATTGTTGAACCGCCAGGCCCAGCCGCGCGTTACGGCTCAGTGATGGGCCGTCCCCATACCAAGCGGCGCCATCGTTGACCGACAACGTCACCGATCTGGTCGGACGGTGCCGGCAGGGGGACGAGGCAGCCTGGCGCGAGCTGGTGACCCTTCACACCCGCCGCGTGTTCGGAATCGCTTATCGCTTCGTGGGCCGTGTGGACGAGGCAGAGGACCTGACGCAGGACATCTTCGTGAAGGTGTTCCAGAGCCTGGATCGTTATCGCGAGTCGGACGGGGCCTTCGGCACCTGGGTCGGCACCGTTGCGCGCAATCATGCGATCGACAACTATCGCCGCCGGCGCGAGGAGAAGTCGCGCCGCCTCGAGGATCCCGCGGTCATGGACACGCTGCCCAACCGTGACGACAGCCCGCTGCGCAGCCTCGAGCGCGCCGAGCAGGCGCGGATCGTCCATCGCGGCCTGCGCGCGCTGCCCGCCGACCTGCGCGAGCCGCTCGTGCTTTGCGATCTCCAGGGACTCTCCTACGAGGAGGCGGCGAATACCCTCCAGATCCCGCTGGGCACGGTGAAGAGCCGCATCAACCGCGGACGGCTGGAGCTGGCGCGGCGCCTGATGGGCGCGCGCCGCGCGCTGGAGGCCCGCCGGTGACCCCGCTCAGCTGCGATCGGGCGGCCGAGCTCTTCTCGGACGACCTGGAAGGAACGCTGGACCGCGCGCTCGCCGCCGATCTCGCCGCCCACCTCGCCGGTTGCGTCGAGTGCCGCGCCCTGCGCGCGGCGCTGTTGGACGTGACGATGATGCTGCGCGCACCCGCGATCGAGCCGGCCACCGACCTCGCGGAGCGGGTGGCCCGGGCCTCCTGGGTCGAAGCGCGCGCGCCCATCGTCCGCGAGCAGCGCAAGCGCGCCTGGGCCCACGCCACCGCGAGCTGGGCGAGCTGGCTCACCGAGGTGCCCTTCGCCGTGCAGGCGGTGGCGGCCGCTCTCGCGCTCGTGGTCACGGCGGGCCTGGTGATGGCGGCCGGCTCCCCTCCCGGGGCGCCCGCGCGGCCGCGCCTCGGCCAGCGCATCTCGAACGCGACCGTCTACGTGCTGGAGAGGAAGGACCGCCTGGTGGAGGACTTCCGCTTGCTGCGCGTCGTGGTCTCCACCGCGTTCGAGGGTCGTCTCGATCGCGTGAACGACCGCGTGGACGACTATCGCCGGCTGCTCGAGCAGCGCAAGAAGGACGAGACGCCCAAGGACAAGAAGTCCGAGTCCGAAGAATCTGAACCCGGCTCGCGGCCGGCGCGTAGAACGGTGTGAGCAAAAGGAGACCTGATGAGCAGTCCTGAGACGACCCCGCCCGGCGAATATCCGGCGCCGCCGCCCCCGACGCTGGTGGCGCCCGCCGTCCCTCCCCCGGCGCGCTTGAAGAAGGAGCCGTGGGTGGCCCTGCTCCTGTCGCTGCTGATCCCGGGCCTGGGCCAGGTCTACAACGGCCACCTGTCCAAGGCGATCTTCTTCTTCTTCGCCTTCTCCGGCTCGATCTATTTGATCGCGGAAGGACATCCGCTGCCCTTCGCGTTCTTCCTGCCCTTCATCATCTTCTCGAACATGATCGACGCGTTCCGGAGCGCCACCCTCATCAACGCCCGCGGCACGGCCAAGGTCGAAGAGGAAGACGACATCGAGTCGCCGGGCTGGGGCATCGGGCTCGCCATCGTCGGCCTGCTCCTCTTCCTGAACAACATGGGCTGGCTCCGCCTCTCCGCCCTCGTCCCCTACTGGCCGCTGCTGCTCATCGGCGCCGGCCTCGTGCTCCTGCGGCGCTCGATCCAGAGCAAAGCCGGCAATGGCCCGACCGTTTAGGCCCGAGGTGCTGGTGCTGGGCCTCACCCTCATCGCGGTGGGCGTGGCCTGGCTCCTCGGGAACGCGGGACGCATCGACCTGCTCGCCACCCTGCGGGCCTGGTGGCCTCTGACCCTGGTCGTCTGGGGAGCGCTCGAGCTGGTCGCGTTCGCCCTCGGCCGCGACGCACGGAGGTCCTCCAGATGAAGGGCGCGAAGATCGGGCTGCTGCTGGTCATCCTCGCCTTCGGCTCGACGGTCGAGACGGCCTGGCGCATCCGCAACCATTTCGGACCCGGGGCCTGGGGCTGGTTCACCGGCCGCCACTTCCAGGGTCCGTCCTTCACGTTCGCGGCCGAGCAGTCGGAGGTGGTGGCCGCGAGCACGCCCGTCGAGGTGGAGAACGCGTTCGGCGCCGT
>Ga0075431_100003670_pt1 | contig 14896 bp, 10 predicted proteins | sample RhiMetdeltSRZDD5_FD_75297 | JGI IMG/M metagenome (GOLD analysis project Ga0075431, IMG submission 75297) | Populus rhizosphere microbial communities from Tennessee, USA - Rhizosphere MetaG P. deltoides SRZDD5 | ecosystem: Host-associated > Plants > Roots > Rhizosphere > Soil | place: USA... | reverse complement strand
GACGCTCTTCGTGCTCACCAACACGGGCAGCGGACCGGCGATGGCCGAGAAGACCGACGGTCGTATCGAGACCTACCGCGTCGACGTGCCCGGCGCCGGGCTCCCGTGACGCGGGCCTCGCTCCTCAGCTTCGACATCGACGGCACCCTCGAGATCGGCGACCCGCCTGGCATCATTCCCATCGCGCTCGTGCGCCGCGCGAAGAACCTCGGCTATCTCGTGGGCAGCTGCTCGGACCGGCCGATCAGCTTCCAGGAAGCGATGTGGCAGCGGCTGGGCCTCGTCGCGGACTTCACCGTGCTGAAGCATCGCCTGGGTGAGCTGAGGGCGCGCTTCGCGGCCACGCGCTACTACCACATCGGTGACACGGACCTCGACGAGCACTTCGCGACGCTCGCGGGATTTCGCTTCCTGCGCGCCGACGCGCTCGCTCACCGCGCGTGGGGCGTGGAGCTGTTTCCGGAGTGACTACGGCTTCCCGCGCTTGATCCGGAGGTCCTCGTAGGGCGAGGTGAACGGGTAGCCGGCGATGAGACCGAAGCCGGACTCCTCGACGCGGACACCGTGGCCGCTCAGGAAGGCGGGCTCCAGGATCGGCGCGAACATGACGCGTTCGTGCATCAGCTGCTGGATCCGGTGAAGCAGCGCCTCGCGACGCCGGGGATCCAGCTCCACCGCCTGCTCGCGAAACAATCCGTCGATGTCCGGATAGCCGCCGTAAGCGCGAATGCCGCCCGTGATGACGAAGGCCTCGATCCGGGTGGCCGCGTTGCCCGGCGCCGCGCTGCCCGGCCGCACCAGCTTCTTGAAGCTCTTCTCGGCGTCGCCCTTGTAGAAGGCCGCCCGCTCGAGCGGCCGCAGCTTCGCCCGGATGCCGACCTGGAGAAAGTTGTTGATCACCGCCTCCCCGGTGGCGGCGTAGACGGTATCCGTCGTCACCTCACCGGCATCGAAGCCCCGCGGATAGCCGGCCTCGGCCAGGAGCTGCCGGGCCCGCGCCACGTCGTGAGCGTACGGTGGCGGCGCCCAGTAGAACGCGAAGTCGCGCGGGATGATGCTCGCGCTGATGCGCGCCAGTCCCAGGTACTCCGCGTCGTTGAGCGCCTTGCGATCGATGGCGAGATTGGCGGCGAGCCGGACCCGGCGGTCCGCCCACGGCGACTTCGGATCCCACTGCTCGATGAACGTCAGCCACTCGGTGAACGTGGGCGCGGTGGCCTTCAGCGTGAGCCCTGGCGTGCGGCGCAGCTCCTCGGCCAGCGGTCCGCGGATGGAGTACGCGATGTCGGCCTCGCCGCGCTTGAGCATGGCCAGGCGCGTGTTGTCGTCCGGCACCGACCGGAAGACCAGGCGCTTCACGCCGGGCGGCTTCCGCCAGTAGCTCTCGTTCGCCTCCAGCACGAGCTCGACGCCCGGCGTGAACGAGACGAACCGGTAGGGGCCGGCGCCGACCGGCGCGCGCTTGAAGCCGTCGTCGCCGACGCGCTCCACGTAACGCTTCGGCACGATCCAGGCGGCGCCCGTGGCCGGCGTGGCATAGAACGTCATGAAATCCGGCCACGGCTGCTTGAGCCGGATGCGCACGCGCTGCGCATCCAGCACGTCGACGCCGGCCACGCGCTCCTTGAGCGCGGTGGCGCCACCACCGCGGTAGCGCTCGAGCGAGAACTTCACGTCCTCGGCGGTGACCGCGTCGCCATTGTGGAACTTCACGCCCTTGCGCAGCAGGAACTCGTAGGCGAGGCCGTCACGCGAAACCGCCCACGACTCGGCCAGGCTCGGCGCCATCGCGTTGCCCGGCATCGGCTTCACCAGCGCGTCGTGCATGGCGTAGAGCATCATGAACGGCGTGACGACCGACGGCGTCTCGGCCGGATCGAACCACGATGGCGCCAGCGAGACGTGGATGGCCCAGGTCATCTCGCCTTCGGGCGCCGCCGCCGCCGGCGCGCCGCCGGCCAGCAGCAGCACGGCCAGCAGCGCGGCCGCCCGCATCGCGATCACGAGCCGCGCAGCCGCGGATCGAGGGTGTCGCGCAGCGCGTCGCCGAGCAGGTTCGTGCCGAAGACAGCGAGGCTGATCGCCAGCCCCGGCCAGATCACCAGCCACGGCGCCTTCTCGGCGTACTCGGCGGCGGCGATGGACAGCATGCGGCCCCAGGACGGGTACGGCTCGGGGATGCCCAGGCCAAGGAACGACAGCGCCGCCTCCACGAGGATGGAACCGCCAAGCTGGGCGGTGATCAGCACGATGAACGGGCCCATCGTGTTCGGCAGGATGTGACGCAGCGCTACGCGCGGATGGCGGACGCCAAGCGCGCGCGCCGCCTCGACGTAGGCGAGCTCGCGGATGGCCAGCACGCTCGCGCGGATGAGCCGGGCGGCCCGCGGAACGATCGGGATCGAGATCGCGACAATGGCGTTCGGCAGCGAGGGCCCGAGGGCGGCGGCGAGCACGAGAGCCAGGACGAGGATTGGCAGCGCCTGCATGATATCCATCACGCGCTGGATCAAGAGATCGGTGGTGCCGCCGACGTAGCCCGACACGAGGCCGATGAAGCCGCCCAGGACCGCGCCCAGCAGCGTGGAGGCGAGCCCGATCGCCAGCGAGATGCGCGAGCCGTGGACGACACGGCTGTAGAGGTCGCGCCCGAGGTTGTCAGTGCCGAGCCAGAAGTCCGCGCTCGGCGCCGCGAGCACGTGGGATGACGTCCGCACCGGATCGTGCGTCGCCAGCACGTCGGCCAGGACGGCGGTGGCCAGGAGGGCGGCCACGAGGACAACGCCGGCGGACCCGAGCGGCTGGCGGCGGATGAAGCGAGCGGCGGCGGACCGGCGACGGCCCGCCACGGACGGCAGCCTCGGTGCCGCCAGATCAAGGGTGTCGACGACGCGCGCCATCACGCCTTCCCGTACTTGATCCGGGGATCGACCCACGCGTACAGGACATCGACGGTCAGGTTGGCCAGCACGACCACGATCGCGATGAACATCACGAGGTTCTGCACGACCGGATAGTCGCGGAACTGGATGGCGTCGACCAGGTAGCGGGCCACGCCGGGCAGATTGAAGACCGTCTCCGTCACGACGAGCCCGCCGATGAGAAACGCGACCTCGATGCCGATCAGCGTGATCACCGGCAGGCTGGCGTTCTTCAGAGCGTGGCGCCAGACGACCAGCGTCCCGCGCTGCCCCTTGGCGCGCGCGGTGCGAATGTAGTCCTCGCGCATCACCTCCAGCATCGCCGATCGCGTGATCCGCATGATCAGGGCCGAGGATCGGTAACCCACGGCGAGCGCGGGCACGACGAACTGCCAGAGATTTGCCCGGAGGTCCTCGAACGGCGAGACGTACGTGACCGATGGCATCCAGCCGAGCGACCGGACGAAGAGCAGAATGATCACCATGCCGAGCCAGAACGAGGGCATCGACAGCCCTGCCAGGGACAGCACGCGAAGCACGTAGTCTATCGGGCGGTTCTGGCGGGCGGCGCTCACCACCCCGGCCGGCACCCCGAGCACGATCGAGAACAGCAGCGCGAGCCCCGCCAGCTCGAGCGTCACCGGCAGGCGCGGCTTGATGATCGTCCACGCGCGCATGTCGTAACGGTAGGACTTGCCGAGATCGCCTTGCAGCAGCTCGCCGATCCAGCGCGCGTACTGCACGGGAATGGGCCGGTCCACGCCGAGCTCGCGCTCGAGCAATCGCTTGTCGGCCTGGTCCACATACCCCGCCGACTCGAAGATGACGTCGACGATGTTGCCGGGCGCCAGGCGCATGAGCGAGAAGATCACCATCGACATCCCGACGAGGGTGACGAGGGCGATGAGGAGCCGCTTGGCGACGTAGCCGCGCACGGCGCCTCCTACTTGTCCAGCCAGACGTCCTGGTAGCGGCTCGTGTTGTAGATGGAGTTGTCGTGCAGCGGGAACGCCTTCACGTACGGCCAGTGCGCATAGAACTGCTTGCCCCATCCGAGCACCGGCCGCGCACCCTCGTGCTGCAGGCGACGATCGATCTCGTTGACCAGCTTGAGCCGGGCGGCGCGATCCAGCGTCTGCGACTGCTGGACCATGAGCCGGTCGATGTCCTCCGAGCAGTAGCCGGAGAAGTTCCGCTGCGAACCGCACTTGAAGTTCTCGAAGAAGTTCGCGTCTGGGTCGTCGATCCCGATGCCGGTGAGATTGAGGGCTACCTGGAAGTCGAGCCGGGTCATCTTGGGATGCCAGACGCCCGTCTCGATCTGCTCGAGCACGGCGTCGACACCAATCTGCCGGAGCTGGTCGACCATCCAGCTCGCCGGGTCGACGTAAATCGCGATCGCGCGCGTCGACACGGTGAGCTTCAGCGGATTGCTCGCCCCGAATCCGGCGTCGGCCAGCAGCTTCTTGGCCTGGGTCTTCTGCTTCGCGGCGTCGCCCATACCGGGCAGCTTCGCCACCTCCGCCTCGGGCAACCCCCAGACGCCGGCGGGCCGCGGCAGCATCGCACCGCCGAAGGTCGCGGCGCCGAGCGCCGGCCCTGCCTGGTAGGCCTTGCGATCGAGGGCCAGGTTGACGGCTTGCCGCACCCGCGGGTCGGTCATGGGCGGTTTCTTGAAGTTGACCAGGACGTTCACGTTGACGTTGGATGACGCCTCGATCGTCACCAGGTCGGGCTTGCCGCTCTTCGCCGTCTCCCAGTTCGCCTTGTTCCACCCGCTGCCGGCGACGTCAAGCTGGCCCGCCTGCAGTGCCGCGATCTGCGTCGAGCGATCCTTGACGATGACCCACTTCACGCCATCGAGGTAAGGCCGCCCCTTCACGAAGTAGTCGGGGTTGCGCTCGAGCTCCACGAACTCGCCCGGCCGGTATTCCTTGAGCTTGAAGGGGCCGGTACCCACGCACTTCGTTTTCAAGTCGGCGAGGGGCACGTGGGCTGGGTACACCGGCGAGTAGCCAGAAGCCAGCATGAGCAAGAGCGACGGCTGCGGCCGCTTCAACCGAAAGACCACCGTGTGCGGGTCCGGGGTCTCGATGTGCTCGACGTTGTCGTACCAGAGCTTCCGTGGGTTGACGCGGAGCTTGGCCGCCGCGTCGGGCGCGCCGCGAACCGCGTCGAAGGTGTACTTCACGTCCTGAGACGTGAACGGCTTGCCGTCGTGCCATTTGACGTTCTTGCGCAGCAGGAAGACGAGGTTGCGGTGTCCGTCCTGCCACGACCAGCGCTCCGCCAGCTCCGGGATGATCGTGCCCTCGCCTTCCTGCTTCTTCGCCGGATCGAAGTAGATGAGATTGTTGTAGCAGGCGCTCGCCGGCTGCACGGTGGCGATGGTCGACTCCTCGTGCGGCGACAAGCTTGGCGGCGCGGACAGCGGATGAGTTCGCAGCACGCCCCCCGATTTCGGCGTCTGGGCCGGGACGGGCAGCGAAACCGCGATGACGAGCAACAGTGCGATCGGAGCGAGACGCACGGAGCGACGGAGCGGCATGGCCACCTCCGACCCGAGTGATGGAGCTACGCGAGGGCGGCAGTCTACGTGACGATCAGGACGCGCGCAACTACACCGCCCGCTGGCAGAGCACGTTGACGATGGCCGGCCGCCCCTCGCGCACGGCGGCCAGGCCGCGCTTGAGCGCGGCCGGCAGCTCGCCGGGCGTTTCCACGCGCTCGCCGTAGCCGTCGACGGTGCGCGCCATCTCCTCGAAGCGCGGCGATGGACGCAGCTCGCTCAGCGGGAAGGTGCCGCGCGTCTTGGCGGCGCCGTCGGGGTGCACGGCCAGCGTCCCCGACTTCACCGCCTCCCACTGCTGGTTGTTGAAGACGACGGTGAGGATCGGCAGCGCGTGCGCGCGCTGAACGAAGAGACACGACAGCGGCTCGCCGAAAAAGTAGGCGCCGTCGCCGACGGTGGCGATGACGGTCGTCTCCGGCCGCGCCAGCTTCACGCCGAGGGCGGCCCCGAGGCCAAAGCCGAGCCCGCTCGAGTGCGGCGACGCGAAGTAGCTGCCCGGACGGGTGAGGGCCGCAAAGCGGCGGTCGAGCGGATACTCGTTCACCACCACCGTGCTGTCGTCGACGATCTCACCGATGCAGCGAGACGCCCAGGCGAACCCGATGGTCGAGGCACTCGCTTGCCGGGCCACCGTCTGGTCCCACTCGGCGTGACGGCGGCGATGCTCGGCCACCAGGCGCTCGCGCCGGCCGGCGACGGCCGCGCGGTCGGCGTGACGGCGCACCGCCTCCGCGAGCAGCGGGAGAGCCACGCCCGGGGTGGCCGCGATGGGAACGTCACACGGGTAGCTGCGCATCGGATAGCGCGAGAAGAACGGATCGACGCCGAGGTGGATGATCGGCGCTCCCGCCGGCGGCTTCCTGAGATGTGGATACCACGGCACGTCGGCTTCGACGACGAGCACGGCGTCGGCGTCGGCCAGAGACGGGTTCGTGGTGCCGGACTGGTTGTAGCCCAGATGCAGCTCGTGCCGGTGCGAGGCGTTCAGGTAGATGGGATCGGCCTCGACGATACCGATGGCGCCCGCGTCCGCCAGCTCCACCAGCCCGGCCACCGCGCGCGGATCGATGCCGGCCGCGGAGACGAGGATGAGCGGCGACTCGGCGCGGGCCAGCACACGCGCCGCCTCGTCGATCCGCGCCGGATCGGGGAACCGCTCGCTTCGCGACTGGCGACGCGGCGGTGAGGTGATCGCCATCTCCCCGGGTGGCGCGGCCAGCACTTCACGCGGCAGCGTCAGGTACACGGGGCCGCGCGGCTCGGCATGCATGAGCTCGAGCGCCCGATCGACCACGGCCTCGAGCTGCACGGGCGTGCGCAGCTCGTAGTCCCACTTCACGTACTCGCGCAGCATGGCCGCCTGGTCGAAGCTCTCCTGCGCCCAGTGGATGTGCAGATCGCGGGAGCCCGGCAGCCCCTCCTCGGTGACCGGCGTGCGGCCGGCGGACATCAGGATCGGGACGTTGGCGCGCGAGGCCGTGATGATGGCGGTGGCGGCGTTGCCGGTGCCAACGTTCACGTGCACCATCACCGCGGCCGGCCGGCCGCCCGCCGCGTAATAGCCGTGCGCCATCGACACCGCCACGAACTCATGCGGGACGACCAGCGGACGCGGCGCGCGGCCAGTCTCGGGCGCCAGCCTCGCGAACGCTTCGACCAGCGACGCGAAGTCAGTGCCGGCGTTGCCGAGGAAGACGTCGATGCCGCGGTCCTTCAGGAGCTCCAGGTACGCTTCGGCGGTCGTCTCCGAGTGCAGCGTGCGAGCGCTCATGGCGCGGAGTATCGCACGCGACCCGATGGCCGCGCAGCCGGCCGATTGTTGCTATATTCTCGCCACCCACCGGGAAAGGACGGCACATGGCGACGATCACGGGCTCCGAGGTGCTGGCGCAGGCGCTCCGGTCGCAGGGAGTGGACACGCTCTTCTATCTGATGGGCGGGCCGATGCTCGAGACTGAAGCGGCCTGCATCAAGCTTGGCATCCGGGCCATCGACACGCGACACGAGCAAGCGGCGTCGCTGGCCGCCCACGCGTGGACGCGCGTCACCCGGCGCCCCGGCGTCTGCATGGCCTGCTCCGGTCCCGGCACCACCAACCTGGTGACCGGCGTCGCCAACGCGTTCACCGACGCAGCGCCGCTGGTGGCCATCGGCGGGTCGAGCCCACGCGTCTATCTCGGGATGGAGGCGTTCCAGGAGATCGACCAGGTCGCGATCATGAAGCCGATCACCAAGCGGGCCGAGCGCATCTACGACGCGCGCCGGATTCCCGACGTCGTGGCCACGGCGTTCCGCGAGGCGACGGCCGGCCGGCCCGGTCCCGTCTATCTCGATCTTCCCGGCGACGTGCTCGGCGAGAAGATCGAGGAGGAGAGCGTCGTGTATTCCGGGCCCTGGCGCCCGGCGCCGCGCTCGCTCGGCGATCCGGCGGCCATCCGCGAGGCCATCGCACTGCTCGCGCGCGCCGAGCGGCCGGTGGTGCTGGCCGGCAGCGGCGTCTGGTGGTCCGACGGCGCCAGGGCGCTCCAGGACTTCGTCGAGGCGACCGGCATCCCCTTCTACACGACGCCGATCTCGCGCGGGCTCATCCCCGAGGACCACGCGCTGGCGTTCCTCAACGCGCGGAGCAAGGCATTCACGGAGGCGGACGTGGTGCTGGCGGTCGGCACGCGCTTCAACTGGGTCATCCAGTTCGGCCGCCCCCCGCGCTTCGCCGCCGACATGAAGGTCATCCACGTCGACATCAACCCGGCGCAGCTCGGCCACAACCGCGCCGTCGACGTGCCGATCGCCGGCGACGCGCGGGCCGTGCTGGAACAGCTGCGCGCCGAAGCCGACGGCAAGATCCAGCCGAAGCACTACAGCGCGTGGACGGGCAAGCTGCGCACCCTCGACGCGGAGAAATCGGCGGAGATGGACAAGGCCATGTCCGCCGATACGGCGCCCATCCATCCCCTCCGCCTGTGCAAGGAGGTTCGCGATTTCCTGCGCCGCGACGCCATCCTGGTCGTCGACGGCCAGGAGATCCTGAACTACGGCCGCCAGGCCATTCCCACGTTCGTGGCCGGTCACCGGCTCAACTCCGGCACGCTCGGCACGATGGGCGTGGGCCTGCCGTTCGGCGTCGGTGCCAAGGTCGCGCAGCCCGACGCGCAGGTGCTCGTTCTCCACGGCGACGGGTCCTACGGTATCAATGCGATGGAGATCGACACCGCCGTGCGCCACAAGATTCCCGTCGTCGTCGTCATCAGCAACAACGGCGGCTGGACGGCCAACGCCCCGTGGACGCGGCCGCTGCCGAAGCCCGGCCGGAATCTCGGCCACACGCGCTACGACCGCGTCGCGCAGGAGCTGGGCGCCCACGGCGAGTTCGTCGAGAAGCCACACGAGATCCGGCCCGCGCTGGAGCGCGCGTTCGCCTCAGGGAAGCCGGCGGTGGTGAACGTGATCACCGACGACAAGGCGCGCGCCCAGACCGTGCGCTTCTCCGCCTACACGACGTAGGACGGGCGCCATGACGGAGCGCGCGCTGAGCGGCATGCGCATCCTCGACCTCACCCAGTTCGAGGCCGGCACGACCTGCACGCAGTTTCTCGGGTGGCTCGGCGCCGACGTCGTCAAGATCGAGCCGCCGGGCGGCGAGCAGTCGCGGCGCAACCGCCCCGAGGTGCCCGGCCTCGACGCGATGTTCTTCCTCGTCTTCAACGCCAACAAGCGGAGCGTGACGCTCGACCTGAAGCACGCGGAGGGCCGCGCGCTGTTTCTGCGGATGGTCGAGCGCGCCGACGTCGTGGTGGAGAATTTCGCGCCGGGCCTGATGGAGCGGCTCGGCCTCGATTACGAGCGGCTGCGCGCGGTGAATCCGCGAATCATCATGGCGCGGATCAAAGGCTTCGGGCTCTCCGGGCCGTACCACGAGTACAAGAGCTTCGACATGATCGCGCAGGCCACGGGCGGCGTCATGAGCGTGACCGGCTTCCCCGACCGCGAGCCGGTGCGCTGCGGCGCCGCCATCGGCGACACCGGCACCGGGGTGCACGCGGCCGCCGCCATCATGGCCGCCTACATCCAGCGCCAGCGGACCGGCGAGGGCCAGCTCGTCGAGGTGGCCATGCAGGAGGTCGTGGCGAACTTCGTGCGCGGCCGGTTCGTCGATCACTACCGCGATGGCGCCCCGAGCGTGCGGCGGGGCAACGACATCACCGGCGGCGTGCCAGGCGGCGCCTACCCGTGCGCGCCGGGCGGCCTCAACGACTACGCGTACATCTACGTGCAGACGATGAATCAGGACATGTGGGGCGACTTCGTCGCCGCCATCGGGCGCGAGGATCTGCTGGCCGATGCCCGCTGCACGGACGCGAAGACGCGGTGGGCGCATCGCGAGGCCCTCGACGAGATCATCAGCGCGTGGACGCGCGCCCGCACGAAGCACCAGGTGATGGCCGAGCTCGGCAAGGCCGGCGTCCCGTGCGGCGCCGTGCTGGACACGGCGGAGATCCTCGAGGATCCGCACCTGAACGCGCGCGGCCAGATCCACACCATCGAGCATGCGACGCGGGGGCGCGTGCGTCTGCCCGGCTGTCCGGTGCGGCTGTCGGCCTCACCGGCGCCCACGACACCGCCTCCGCTCGCCGGACAGCACACCGCCGAAGTTCTGGCCGAGCTCCTCGGCCTGTCGACCGACGAGATCGCGGACTTGCGAGCGCGCGGCGTCGTGACGCCGTAGAGAGCGGGGAGGCGAGGATGCCGAAGGCGCTGGCGGGCATTCGTGTCGTGGATCTGACCCAGTACGAGGCCGGGCCGTCCTGCACCCAGATGCTTGCCTGGCTCGGCGCCGAGGTCATCAAGGTGGAGCCGCCCGGCGGCGAGGCCGGACGCACCGCGCTCTCCGACAGGCGCGGGGAGGACGCCTGGTTCTTCCTCCTCCTCAACTCCAACAAGAAGGGCGTGACGCTGAATCTCAAGACGCCCCGCGGCCGCGCGATGTTCGAGGCGCTCGTCAAGACCGCGGACGTGCTGGTGGAGAACATGGGGCCCGGAGCCATGGATCGGCTGGGCCTCGGCGCCGAGGCGCTGCGGCAGCTCAATCCGCGCTTGATCACCGCCTCCGTCAAGGGCTTCGGCGGCGGCGGGCCGTACGCCGACTACAAGAGCTTCGAGTGGATCGCGCAGGCCATGGCCGGCGCCATGAGCATGACGGGCGCCCCGGACGGGCCCCCCACCAAGGCCATCGGCGGCCTCGCCGACACCGGCGCGGGCCTGCATGCCGCGATCGGAATCCTGGCCGCGCTCGTCCAGCGGCAGACGACGGGCGTGGGCCAGCAGATCGAGGTTGCCCAGCAGGATGCGGTGGTGAACCTGCTGCGCATCCACCTCCGCGACACCTACGCCAGCGGCCGGCCGGTGCCGCGCCAAGGGAATCGCTCGGTGAACGCGGCGCCCTCGAACATCTACCGCTGCCGGCCGTTCGGCCCCAACGACTACGTCTTCGTGCACTGCGCCACCGTCGACATGTGGAAGACGCTCACAACCATCGTCGGCCGGCCGGAGCTCGGCGACGATCCCGGCTACGCGGATCGGCGTGACCGCGTCAAGTTCATCGACGAGATCGACGACATGATCGAGGCGTGGACGGAGAAGCGCACGAAGCACGAGGTGCTGGAGATCCTCGCCGGCGCCGGCGTCCCGTGCGGCGCCGTCCTCGACTCGACCGAGGTGCTCGCCGACCCCCACCTCACCTCACGCGGGATGATCGTGGAGCTGAAACACCCCACGCGCGGCACCTATCCCATGCCGGCCAATCCCGTGCGCCTCTCCGACTCTCCGACCGAGGTGGTGCGGGCGCCGCTGCTCGGCGAGCACAACGCCGAGATCTACGGCACGCTCGGCTACGGCGTCGCGGAGCTGGACGCGCTCCGGCGCGAGGGCGTCATCTAGGCCTGCTTGGCCTCGAGCTCCGCCCAGCGCGCGTAGAGGCGGTCGACCTCGGCGCGCGCCGCCTCCAGCGCCGCGAAGCCCGCCTGCAGGGCAACAGGGTCGGAGGCGATGGCCGGATTGTCGACCGCCTGCTGCGCGACCTGCAGCGCCCCCTCGGCGTCGACGATCGCCTGTTCCATGCCATCCCACTCGCGCTGCTCCAGATACCCGAGGCGCTTGCTTCGCACCCGCTCGCGCTGCGGCGCGCGGTCCGCCGCCTTCCGCGGCGGCTCGACGGCGCTCCGAGCCGCCTCCCATTGCGCGTAGTCGGCAAACGTCGCCGCCGCGCCCGTGCCGTCGAGGGCGAGGATCACCGTCGACACGCGCTCGAGCATGAACCGGTCGTGCGTCACCAGCACGAGCGCGCCCTCGAACTCGGCCAGCGCCTCCTCGAGGACTTCGAGGGTCGGGATGTCGAGGTCGTTGGTGGGCTCGTCCAGGATCAGCACGTCCGCCGGCTCCCGCATCAGCCGCGCGATCAGGATCCGCGCCTGCTCGCCGCCGGAGAGGCGCGCGACCGGCAGCTCGAGCTGCTCGGGCCGGAAGAGGAACCGCCTGGCCCACGAAGCGATGTGGACGCTGCGGCCTTGCCACGTGACCGTGTCGCCCTCCGGCGCGAGCGCGCGGCGCAGCGTCTGTGTCGGGTCGAGGCCGCCACGCTCCTGCTCGAACCGGACCACGCGGAGATTGTCGGCGCGCTCGATGTCGCCGGCATCGGGCGCGACGGTGCCGGCCAGCATGTCGAGGAGCGTCGTCTTGCCGCTGCCGTTCGGCCCGATCAGTCCGACGCGCGTCCCCGGGGTGATCACGATGTCGACCCCGGCGATGACGGGCCGCCCGTCGAACGACTTCGTCAGGCCCCGGGCGACGAGGAGTCGGCGGGAACGCCGCTGTGACGACGTGAAGTCGATTCCCGCCGTCGCCCGCACCGTGCGAGCCCGGCTGTCCGCCAGCTCGTCGATGAGCCGCCCCGCCTCCTTGATCCGCCCCTTTGCCTTGGTGGAGCGCGCCTTGGCGCCACGGCGAAGCCACTCGATCTCCCGTCGCACGGTGTTCGCGAGCGACTCCTGATAGGCGGCCTGTCCGCGCAGGAAGTCATCGCGGCGCGCGAGGAAGTCGCTGTAACGGCCCTCCGTTTGGAAGAGGCCGCCGGGGTAGGCGCGATTCAGCTCCAGCATCCGGGTCGCCACGTGCTCGAGGAAGTAGCGATCGTGGCTGACGACGAGGAAGGCGCGTGCCCGATCCTGCAGGGTGCCCTCCAGCCAGAGGATGCCCTCGACGTCCAGGTGGTTCGTCGGCTCGTCCATCAAGACGATGTCGGGGGCGGCGGCCAGCTCCCGGGCGATGGCCAGGCGCTTCTTCCAGCCGCCGGACAGGGTGTCGACGCGGACCGCACCGTCGGCGAGCCCGGCCCGACCGCGCGCCTGCGCGAGCCGCCCCGGTCGGTCCTCGTCGTCCACGGCGGTCAGCGCGGCGAGGAGGACGTCATCGACGGTGAGCCCGGTGTCGAAGACCGGATCCTGGGGGACGTACCCGACCCGAATGCCGCCACGAAGGGAGCGCGAGCCCCGATCGGGGCTGCTGACACCGGCGAGGATCGAAAGCAAGGTGGACTTGCCGGAGCCGTTGGGGCCGACGAGGCCTGCCTGGTCGCCCTCGAACAATCCGAACGTCAGATCGTCGAAGAGCGACCGGGCCCCGTACGCTTTGCTGACGCCCTCACAGCTGAGCAGGAGCGGTCGCGACATCCGGCGCTACTTCTTCGTCTTCTTCGGCTTCTTCTTTTCCTTCTGCATGCTCTTGCCTTTCGCCATCGGCGCTCACCTCCTCTCCGTGACTCCGCTCATTATAAGCAGTCGAATCGGGGGCCGACGAGCACTAAACCGCTCAATCACTCACTGAGCCAGACGGTATCGAGCTGCTGGTTGAGGAAGTGACTCGGCGAGATCGTCCAGCCGCGGACCCTGGACAGGTGCGGCACGATCCGGTTCCACACGAACGTGTGGATGAAGTGGACCTCCTCGTCGTAGAGCCGCTTCTCGAAGGCGCGCAGCAGGCGGCGCCGCTCCTCGGGATCGGTGGCGCGCGACTGCTTGGCGTAGAGATCGTCCATCACGGTGTCCTTGTGGCGGCTGTAATTCGCGGGCGATGCGCTCAGGAACCAGTGCAGGTCCATGTCGGGCTCGACGATGGAATTGCACGGCGCGTTGGTGGAGGCCTCGTGCTCCCCGGTCTTCTGCGCGTGGAACCACGCCGCCGATTCCAGCATCACCTGCTTGACGTTGACGCCGATCTGCCGCCACTGATCGATCAGCCACACGCCGACCGGCTCGTAGGGCTGCGGCACGGCCCGGTTCGTGAGCGTGAACGACAGGTTCTCGTGGCCGGCTTCCTTCAGCAGACGCCGCGCCTCCGCGCGGGCGGCGTTGATGTCGGTCCCGTACCCGGCCAGCTTCATCAGCTCCTCGTTCGGCGTCGCCCACGGCGTGCCCGGCACCTGGATGCCGGCGACCTCCTTCACCACCGCGATCCGTGACAGCGCCTTGGAGCCGCCCCAGCGATCGAGGGCGAGCGAGAGCGCCCGGCGCACGCGCTTGTCGTCGAACGGCTTCTTCTGCTGGTTGAGGGCGACCTGGATCGAGCAGTTCCACGGGCTCTCCTGCACGGTGATCTTGTTGCCGAGGGCGTTCACGAGCTGATCCCGCTCGGCCGGCGAGAAGCCGCGGAACTGCGCCATGGCGCGCTCGCCGCGAATGGCCGCCACCTGCGCCGCGGGATCGCGGATGAAGAGGATGCGGTAACCGTCGAGGTAGGGCTTGCCCTTGTCCCAGTAGTCGGGGTTCTTCCTCGCCACCCAGTGCGAGCCGCGCACGTACTCGACGAAGGTGAAGGGACCGGTGCCCATGACGTTCTTTTCGTACCAGCGCGGGTCCTTGGCGAGGATGTCGGCCTTGTAGATCCAGTTCCAGGGCGAGGCAACGTTGGCGATGAACGAGCCTTCGTACCACTTCAGCCTGAACACCACCGTGTCGGGCGCCGGCGCCTGGACGCTTTCCACGACCCGGTAGGCGGCCTGACGGCTGGAGGTGACGCCCGGCGGCGGAAAGATGATGTGATCGTACGAGGCCTTCACGTCGGCGGAGGACAGGAGGCTGCCATCGTGGAACTTCACGCCCCGGCGAAGCTTGAACGTGAAGGTCCGCTTGTCGCTCGATATCGTCCAGGACTCGGCGAGGTCGCCGATGAACTTGGTGCCCGTCTTGTCGGTGGGATCCGTGCGCAGCAGCGTGTTGTAGCTGGGCGCCAGCGGATGGAGCATCGCGAACGTCTCCTCGCGATGGCCGTCGAAGCTCGGCGGCTCGGCCGGCACCACGAAGACGAGCTCGCCCCCCGCGCGTGGCGTTTCTTGCGCCACCGCGCCGGACGC
>Ga0075431_100003669_pt1 | contig 14899 bp, 13 predicted proteins | sample RhiMetdeltSRZDD5_FD_75297 | JGI IMG/M metagenome (GOLD analysis project Ga0075431, IMG submission 75297) | Populus rhizosphere microbial communities from Tennessee, USA - Rhizosphere MetaG P. deltoides SRZDD5 | ecosystem: Host-associated > Plants > Roots > Rhizosphere > Soil | place: USA... | reverse complement strand
CGGCGCCGATCGGGTGTGGCGGGCCGCGTCGTCGCCAGCGACTCCGTCGTCGCGCGCCCGGCGCGCGCCCTGCGCTCGGCGCGATACGGCATCGTTGGGAAGCCGGACTATCTCATCGAGGAGCGCGGGAGCGTCGTGCCGGTCGAGCTCAAGCCTTCGCGCCAGAGCGATTCTCCCTGGCTGCGTGATGTCGTACAGCTCGCCGCGTACTGTCTGCTCCTCGAGGAAACGGAGCCGCGATTCGCGGGCTATGGATATCTACGATACGCGCACCGTACTTTTCGCATCGACTTCACCGACCGGGTGCGGGCGGAGCTGCTGCGAACCATTGCCGACATGCGCGCCGACATTGTCGCTGACGACGTCTCGCCGAACCATCACGACCCGCGCCGCTGCGTTCGGTGCATGCTGGTTCGCGTCTGTGGTCAGGCAGTGGTGACGCGCGCGTGATCGCCGAAGTGTGGGCCCGGTTGCGGCGCGACACGCGGGCCCGCATTGGCTTGCTCGTCGTTGCGCTCCTGCTGCTCGTCGCGCTGCTCGCCCCGCTGCTCGCGCGCCACGATCCCATTCGCGGTGATCTGCTGAATCAGCTCCAGCCGCCATCGGGCCAGCACTGGATGGGCACCGACGTGCAGGGGCGGGATGTGTGGGCGCGCCTCGTCTACGGTGCACGAATCTCCCTCGCGGTCGGGCTCATCTCGCAGAGCATCGCGCTCGCCATCGGTCTCACCCTCGGGCTCATCGCCGGCTATTACGGTCGCTGGATCGACGACCTGGTGATGCGCCTCGCCGACGTGACGCTCGCCTTTCCGACACTGCTGCTGCTCATCGCGATGGTGGCGGCGCTCCAGCCGTCGCTGCTGGTGGTGTTCGTGACGGTGGGCATCGTCGGGTGGGCCGGGATGGCGCGCCTCGTTCGCGGGCAGGTGCTCGTCGTCAGGCAGCTCGAGTACGTGCAGGCCGCTCGAGCGCTCGGCACGCCGGACGGGCGCATCATCGCGCGCCACGTGCTGCCGAACGTGATCGCGCCGGTGGTGATCGCGACGACACTCGGAATGGCCGGTGCGATCATGGCTGAGGCGGCGCTCTCCTTTCTCGGCCTCGGCGTGCAGCCGCCGACGCCGAGCTGGGGCGCGATGATCGCCGACGGCCGCGACCTGGCGCAGCTGCGCTCCTCGCCCTGGACGTCGCTCTTTCCTGGTCTGGCGATCGGGATGACGGTCCTCGGTTTCAACCTGCTCGGGGATGCGCTTCGTGATGCGCTCGATCCACGCGGGCTGTGACAAGGGCGGAACCGCAGACGGCCGCAGACGGCCGCAGAGTTTCACGAGCCGCAGGTTTATGAGCCGCAGATGAACGCAGATGACGCAGATTATTCATCACTCGCGGACAATTCCGTGCGAAGGTGAAGCTCCCCGAAGTCGTTTGGTAACGGCTACGGGGTCCCGTTCCGGACGCCGAAGCAATCTGCGTCATCTGCGTTCATCTGCGGCTCACAATGCGCCGCGGCCCTCCGCGGCCTTCTGCGGTTCCGCCCTTAAGGAGCCAGACAACGAGTGACGTACGACCTCGCACACCTTCGCAAGAAAGAGTTTCCCTGGGCGGAACGCGGCGAGCGCGTCTACCTCAACCACGCGTCGACCGGGCCGTTGCCCGCGCGGTCCATTGAGGCCATCGCGAGCTGGGCGGCGATGCGCGGGCAGCCCTGGCGCATCTCGGACGACGAGGAGATCGCTGTCATGCATCGCGCGCGCGAGCTCGCCGCGCGCCTCGTCTCCGCGTCGCCTGACGAGATCGCGCTCACGCCGAACACGTCGCACGGGATCAACATCGCCTCGCGCTGCCTGCCACTTCGTGCGGGTGACGTCGTCATCACGCCGGATCGCGAGTTCCCCGCCAACGTCTACCCCTGGATGGCGCTCGGTCGCGAGGGAATCGTCTACGAGCGCGTTCCATGCACGGCGCTCGGGGTCCCCGATGAGGATGCGATCCTTTCCGCGCTCGACCGGCCACGCGTCCGCGTGCTCTCACTTTCCTGGGTCTCTTTCGCGACCGGATATACTTTCGATCTCGAGCGCATCGGTCGCGCGTGCCGCCAGCGAGGGATCTATTTCGTCGTCGATGCTATTCAGGGTGTTGGCGCGCGCCCGCTCGATGCGCGTGCGTGCCTCATCGACATTCTCGCCTGCGGCGGACAGAAGTGGCTGCTCTCGCAGTGGGGAACCGGCTTCGCGTACGTGCGGCGCGAGCTCGTTCAGGAGCTGGAGCCGCGACAGATCGGATGGCTCGCCGTCCGAGACTCTTACGACTTCAGCAGGCTCGTGGACTACGATCTCACCTGGTACGGTGACGCTCGCCGCTTCGAGGTGGGCACCTTGCCATATCACGACCTCGCCGCGTTCTGCACCAGTCTCGAGATGCTGCTCGACGTCGGGATCGACCGCATCGCCTCGCACGTCGACACGCTCATCGACAACGCGATATCACGATTGCACGCCGCCGATGCGACCGTCGTGACACCCCACGATCCGGCACACCGGGCCGCCATTCTCACGGTACGCGTGAAAAACCCCGCGCGGGCGAGTGAGCAGCTCGCGCGCGCGGGAATCGTGTGCTCGTTACGCGAAGGGGCGATCCGGCTCTCCCCCCACCTTTACTCGACCAGCGGCGACATGGACCGCGCTCTCGAGGTCCTCCTGCCGGAGGTCTGACTCAGGCGACCTGCACCAGCGCGTATTCGCGCGCACCCTTCCGCAGCAGAAGGTGTCCTCCGTTGAGCAAGCGCTCGGACCCGACCGTCTTGTCCGACGCCGACAACCGGTCGCCGTTCACGTAGAGTCCGCCCTGCTCGAGCAGACGCCGCGCCGCCCCCTTCGAGGCGACCAGCTTCGCGCTCGCGAACAGGTCGAGCACGTCCATCTGCTCGCCATCCGCCGAAATCCTAACGAAGGGGATCTCCGTCGCCAGCGCCTCGAGGGCCTTCCGCGACAGCTTCTTCGGATCACCCTTCCCGAACAGGAGGGCCGACACCTCCTCGGCCACCTTCGCGGCTTCGTCCCCGTGAACGCGGGCCGTGACGTCCCGGGCCAGCGCCTGTTGGCCGGTCCGGTGCTCGGGATGTTCGGCCGTCTCACCATCCAGCCCTTCGATCGTCTGTTTGGGGAGGAGCGTGAAGTAGCGGAGGAACTTCCCCACATCACGGTCGTCGACATTGATCCAGAACTGGAAGAACCGGTACGGCGACGTGCGGTCCGCGTCGAGCCAGACGGCACCCGCTTCGGTTTTGCCGAACTTGGCGCCGGACGCGGTTGCGAGGAGCGGGTAGGTGAGGGCGTGCGCCGCGGCACCGGTGACCTTGCGGATCAGCTCGATCCCCGCCGTGATGTTGCCCCATTGATCACTGCCGCCGACTTGCAGCGTGGCGCCCTCGCGCCGGTGCAGCTCCAGATAGTCGTAGGCCTGGAGCAGCATGTACGAAAACTCGGTGTAGGAGATGCCGTCTTCCATCCGCGCCTTCACCGATTCCTTCTGCATCATGTAGTTCACGGTGAAATGCTTGCCGACATCACGCATGAATCCGATCGCGCTCAAGGGCAGCAGCCAGTCGGCGTTGTTGCGCATGCGTGCCGCGGCGGGACCGGTGAAGTCCAGAAATCGTTCGAGCTGCGTGTGAATCTGTGCGGCGTTGTCTTCGACGATCTCGGGCGTCAACAGTTGACGCTCCGTTCGCTTTCCGCTCGGATCGCCAATGAGTCCCGTGCCGGCGCCGACGAGCGCGATCGGACGGTGGCCGGCGCGCTGGAGATGAACGAGTCCCATGACCGGCACCAGGTTTCCGACGTGGAGGCTTGGCGCGCTGGGGTCGAAGCCGCAGTAGGCGGACACCGGGCCCGCGGCGAGGGACTCCCCGAGGCCTTCGGTGTACTGATGAACGAGCCCGCGCCACGCGAGCTCGACGAGCACCTGTTTGTGATCTGAGACCATTTCTGAAAGATAGAGACTCGGGTCACGCGCGTCAGTAGCGCGCGTTGCCGCGACCTAACCGCGAGTATAGCTTCTCCGACACCATGGCCGCTTCGCCGTTTTCGCGCCGCTTCTGGCGCGCTCGTCCCCGCCTCGCGCGCGCTACCGGCCTTTCCGTTTCCTTCCTCGTCGCCTTCGTCGCCGGCCTCGCGTACGCGGGGTGGGCGCTCGTGTGCCGCGGCGGCGCGTGCCCGTCCATTCAGATCCTCGACGAGTGGACGCCGCAGCAGACCTCGAAGCTCTACGCGGCCGACGGTCGCTTCATCGCCGAGATCGGGCTCGAGCGGCGAACGCTGGTCAAGCTGAACGAGATCCCCAAGCACGTGCGCGATGCCTTCGTCATCACCGAGGACAAGCGCTTCTACGACCACGCCGGGATCGACTGGGTACGCGTGATTGGCGCCGCTGGCCGGAACGTCCTCAGCGGCTCGTACGCCCAGGGATTCTCTACTATCACGATGCAGCTCGCGCGGAACGTGTTCCCTGAGCGCATTTCGCGAGAGAAGACGCTGACGCGCAAGCTGAAGGAAGCGAAGGTCGCGCGGCAGATCGAGGCGAAGTACGACAAGGCCAAGATCCTCGAGCTCTATCTCAATCAGATCTACCTCGGCAACGGCGCCTATGGCGTCGAGACCGCATCGCAACGCTACTTCGGAAAGTCGGTTCGCGACCTGAACCTGGCCGAGGCGGCGACGCTGGCCTCGCTGCCGAAGGCACCCGAGCGATACAACCCACGGCGGTATCCCGAGCGCGCCATTCAGCGCCGCAATACGGTCGTCGAGCTCATGCGCCGCGAAGGGATCGTCAATCAGGCGGACGCGCGTCTCGCGCGTGCCTTCCCGCTGCAGCTGGCGCGGCGCGAGGAGGCCGGCGACATGGCGCCCTACTTCGTCGAATGGGTGCGCCGCCAGCTCGATGACCAGTTCGGCTCCAAGCTGTATCGCGACGGCCTGCGCGTGTTCACCACGCTCGACATCGACATGCAGTCGGCCGCCGAGCGTGCGCTCGAGCGCCAGCTCAAGGCGGTCGAAAGCAGCAAGTACGCGCGCTATCGGCACATGACGTACGAGAAGTACCTCGCGCAGAGCGCGACGAACGAGAACGGCGAGGCGGCGAATTCACCGTATCTGCAGGGCGCGTTCATCGCGATGGATCCGCGCAACGGCGCCATTCGGGCGATGGTCGGTGGCCGCGACTTCGATGACTCGAAGTTCAATCGCGCAACGCAGGCGCTTCGCCAGCCGGGCTCCACCTTCAAGCCGATCGTGTACGCCGCCGCCGTACGCAATGGACGGCCGCCGTCCTACATCGTGCAGGACGAGCCGATCATGGTGCCGGAGATGGGCGGCGAGGACTGGACACCGCAGAACTACGATGGCCGGTTCGAGGGACCGATGCCGATGCGTCGCGCGCTCTACATGTCGCGCAACCTCGCGACCGTGGCGCTCGGCATGGAGCTGGGGGAGGGCACCGTCATCGACATGGCCCGTGGCTTCGGCATCACCACGCCGATTCCACCGTATCCCTCGATTCATCTCGGTGCGGCCGTCGTCTATCCGCTCGAGCTCGTCGCGGCCTACAGCGCCTTCGCCACGTTAGGCGTGCGGGCCCAGCCCAATGCCATTCTTCGCGTCGAGAACGCGCGGGGCGATGTGCTCTGGGAGCCGACGCCGACGCGCACCGAGGTGATGTCGCGCGAGGAAGCCTGGCTGATGCTCGACATGATGCGGGATGTCGTTCGCCGCGGGACCGCCTATAGCGCGGTGTGGGGATCGGGATTCCGGGTCCCCGCCGCCGGCAAGACCGGCACCACCAACGACGGCACGGACGTCTGGTACATCGGATACACACCCGACCTCGTCGCCGGTGTCTGGATGGGGCTCGATCGTCCCGCGAAGATTCAGTCGAACGCGCAGGGCGGCATCCTCGCCGCGCCGGCGTGGACCGCGTTCATGACCGAGGTCTATCAGAAGAAAGCTTCGCCACCCGATTGGCCGCGGCCGGAAGGGCTGCTCATTCGTGAGGTGGACCGGTCGACGGGGCTCATCCAGAACCCGTTCTGTCCGCGCGAGCTCGTGAGCACGGAGTTCTTCATCCCCGGCACCGAGCCGGTGCGCGAGTGCGACGTGCATTCGCCGTACACGATGTTCCAGACGGACAGCACTGGTGCGCCCATTCCCGGCGCGCCGGGTCCGACGACGCCGGGTACCGAAGGGCGCGTGACTCCAGGTGCGGTGCCAATGCCGCAGCCTGCGCGCCCGGGCGATACGTCCCGGATCCGGCCGCGCGATTCCACCCGCATCCAGGATCCCTTCAAGCTGCCCGAGTGAGCCGAACGTCATGAGCTGGCTTCCTCGTGATTGCCACGCGCATACGACGTTCTCGGATGGAATGCTGACCGTCGCGGAGCTCGTCGAGCGCGTGCGCGCGCGAGGAGTGCTCCCGAGCGTCGCCGATCACCTCTCCGGTGACGTGGTGTACGCCATCAAGGATCTCGACGAAGTCACCGACTATCTCGACGAGCTCGACGAGTACGATGTGGGCCGGGGAGCGGAGTTCTGCTGGCACGATCCGCTGTGGCGTGGGCTGCCCCCCGAGCTGATGCAGCGCTTCACACACCTGATCGGCTCGCTGCACGGAGTATTCTTGCCGGCAACGGATCAGGTCGTCCACGCCTTCCGGCCCGTCCCGGCCGGTCTTACTCCTCAAACGTACATGGACATCCACATCGACAACGTCGAGCGCTTCGCCCGCGAGATGCCGGTGGACATCCTGGCGCATCCGACGCTCGTCCCGGCCGTATTCCGCCGGCTGCCGCCCGAGGAGTTGTGGACGGAGACGCACGAGGATCGCCTCGTGCAGGCGCTGCGTCGCGCCGGCATCGCGTTCGAGATCTCGACGCGATATCCGCCTCACGACCGCATCGTCAGGCGCGCGTTCGCCGCCGGCCTGCGCCTGTCGTTAGGTTCCGACGGCCATACCGCGGCGCAGGTCGGCAACATTGCCACGCCGCTCGCCCTCGCTCGCACCATCGGCGTGCGCGACGAGGACCTGTACGACCCTCTCGTACACGGGCGGCGGATGCCCGCCTCGCGCTGACTGTGCGGGTCTTTCGCGCGCGATGGGTGGTCCCGATAACGGCTCCCCCCGTGCGCGATGGCGCTGTCGCGGTGCGCGATGGTCGATTCGCCTACGTCGGTCCGTACTCTGCCGCGCCTCGTGGCGAGCGCATCGACCTCGGTGACACGCTCCTTCTGCCTGGTCTCGTCAACGCGCACACGCACCTCGAGCTGACCGCGATGCGCGGGTATCTCGAGGATCTCCCCTTCGTCGAATGGATCGGGCGCCTGCAATGGGCGAAGACGAACATCCTCACGCCGGAGTCGATGCTCGACGCGGCGAAGCTCGGGATCGCCGAGGGGCTGCTCGCCGGGATCACGACCTACGCCGACACCTGTGACTCGGGAGTCGCGCTGGAAGCGATGCGGCAGATGGGCGTTCGAGGCGTCATGTACCAGGAGGTGTTCGGACCCGACCCCGCCACCTGTGACGAGGCGATCGCGTCGTTGCGCGAGAAGCTCGATCGGCACCAATCCACGGCGTCGGCCCTGCTTCGAGTCGGCGTCTCCCCGCACGCGCCGTACACGGTTTCGGATCCGCTGTTCGAGGCCGTCCGCGACCTGGCTCGCGCGAAACGGCTGCCGATGGCCATCCATATCGCCGAGAGCGCCGAGGAGGACGCATACGTTCGCGATGCGACTGGTCCCTTCGCCGAGGGCCATCGCGCGCGCGGATTGCCGGTGCGGCCGCGCGCCGACACGCCGGTTGCACTGCTCGACCGTCTCGGCCTGCTCGCGATGCAGCCGCTGCTCATTCACTGCGTCCGCACGCGCGAGGCGGATGTTCGGGCGATTGCCACCGCCGGGTGCGCGATCGCGCACTGTCCCGCCTCCAACGCGAAGCTCGGACATGGCGTTGCCCCGCTGATGGAATGGCTCGCGGCCGACATTACCGTCGGCCTCGGCTCCGACTCGATGGCGAGCAACAACCGAATGCACGTGCTGGAAGAGGCGCGTCTGGCCGCGCTGGCGCAGCGCGGCCGTGAGAGTGGTCACGCGCCGCTGTCGGCGTCGAGAGCGCTGGCGATGGCGACGATGGGGGGCGCGCGGTGCATCGGACTCGATGATGAGATCGGATCGCTCGAGACGGGAAAAGCCGCTGACTTCGCCGCGTTCTCGCTCGATGACTTCGCGGCGATCCCTGACACCGACCCGGTTGCGACCGCGGTGTTCGCGCTCGGCGGCGCGCGAGCGGTCGCTGTAGCGGTCGCGGGCGAAATGCGTGTCGTAGATGGTCGGCTGGTGGCGAGCGACGACGGAATGGTCGAGCGCGTTCGCGCGACGGGACAGGCGCTTCGGGCCTCGGCCGTTTCGCGTGGAGATCGAAGACGATAGATTGGGGCACGCGAATCCCTCACCGACAAGGACTGCCATGGCGGATCGTAAGAGCGGACCCACCTCCAGAATCTGGCGCGACGGCCGGATGGTGAACTGGGAGGACGCGACCGTCCATGTGATGAGTCATGTCGTCCACTACGGGTCGAGCGTGTTCGAGGGGATACGCTGCTACGAGACCCCGAACGGTCCGGCGATTTTCCGATTGCCCGACCACATCCGCCGTCTCATGGACTCGTGTCGGATCTACCGCATGGAGATCCCACATTCCGCGGAGACGCTGGTCCAGGCGTGCGTCGACACCGTCGCGGCCAACGAGCTGCGCCATTGCTACCTGCGACCGGTTGTCGCGCGCACCGGCCAGAACATGGGAGTGTACCCGCTCGGGATCCCGGTGGAGACATTCGTGATCGCGTGGATCTGGGGTCGCTATCTCGGTGAGGACGCGCTGACGACTGGCGTGGATGCGTGCGTCTCGAGTTGGCGTCGCCCCGCGCCGGATACGCTTCCGACACTCGCGAAAGCCGGCGGGAATTATCTGATCTCGCAGCTCTCGAAGATGGAGGCGCGCCTCGATCATTACGTCGAAGGCATCATGCTCGACTCCTTCGGCTACGTGTCCGAAGGGAGTGGCGAGAACTTCTTCCTCGTGCGGGATGGAGTGCTGCTGACGTCGCCGCTCGCGTCAGGCATCCTGCAGGGAATCACGCGTGACTCCGTGATCCGCATCGCGCGCGATCTCGGCATCGAGGTGCGGGAGCAGCTGCTGCCGCGCGAGGCGATCTACGTCGCCGATGAGGCGTTCTTCACCGGAACCGCCGCCGAGATCACGCCGGTCAAGTCGGTGGACCGCATCCCGATAGGCGAGGGACGCCCCGGTCCCGTGTGCCGCGCGATCCAGGATGAGTTCCTCGGCATTGCCACCGGGCGGAAGCCTGACCCGTACGGGTGGCTGACAATGGTACCTGAAGCGGCGGTGGCGACCCGGTGAGGGGGTTGCGGCACGATTTTCCCCTCGTCAGTGTAATAGGGAGTATCGGCGCCGTTCGTCGTCCGGCACCGAGAGGCGCGGCGTCGCGCGTGTCGTCGTGTCACTCCCGCCCCAAAGACGGTGGCGGGAGTTTCCGTATGCGCCAGCGGAGGTTGGCGTGATCCAGGGATGTTTGGCGTTGAATGCCTCGTTCGAGCCACTGACCATGGTGCCCATGCGTCGGGCACTGCGGCTCGTTCTCGATGGCAAGGCAGAGATCGTCGAGGCTGACGCCGACCGCGTCGTGCGGTCCGAGCGCCTGGCGATGCCGCGGCCGGCAGTGATCCGGCTGACGCGGTTCATTCACGTGCCGCGTCGTTTCCGGCGCCAGGTGACCAACACCTTCCTGTTCGCCCGTGATCATTACCGCTGTCAGTACTGCGGTCGCGGACTCGCCGAGCTGAAGCCGCGGGAATCGCTCACGCGCGATCACCTCATTCCGTTGTCGCGCGGTGGGACGAACGACTGGGGGAACGTCGTGACCGCCTGCTCGCCCTGCAACACGCGGAAGGGAAACCACATGCCGGAAGAGATCGGCATGCACCCGCTGACGGCGCCCGTGGAGCCGCATTTCGTGCACCTGAGCTGGGCCGTGCGACGCCTCACCCCGACCCAGGCGCACTACATCAAGCTCTTCTACGGCTCGGCAGTTCTGCATCAGCTCGAGCTGCTGGAGACGCGAGGCGCACGGCACCGGGCGGCGGCCATTGTGCCGCTGCATTAGGAGTCAGGAGTCAGGAGTCAGGGATCAGGGAATGAAAGGCAAACGGCGGCGCTTTCGCGCCGCCGTTTGCTCATCTGATGAGCGCCGCAGGCTGCGAAGCAGCCGCGGCGCCTTACCTTCCCTGACCCCTGACTCCTGACTCCTGACCCCTCATGACGGAGCTACATCAAACCGTCCCGACCGCCCCTCATAATGCCGCTTCTCCGCGCCTAACAGCTTCGCCACCACCGTCCGCACTCCGCGCGTCACCGCCGTTCCGGGATTCCGCTGCCCTCGCACCGCGGGGCGCAGCTCGCCGCGCAGCCACTGCTCCACCTCATCGAGATCGTTCACGGAAAGCATCTCCACATCGAGCGACACGTTGTAGTACACACGGTCCCGGCGACGCGGCGGGAGAATCGGGGCCTGCTGCGGACGCTCGATGATCGCCTCGACCTCCGCGAAGTGCTCCGTGCGGCCGAGCGGAGTGGGATTTCCGTCCGCGTCGATGCGCACGATCTCGTAGCGGCGCTCGAGCGGCTCGTAGCGAACGATGACGTCCCACTCCGCCGTTCCCTTCAGGTCGTCGAACCACCCGCGTGTGGACCACACCTCCACGCGCCAATGAAGGCGCGCGGGAAATCCGTTGCGAAGGAGATCGCGAAGACGCGCATCGGAGAGCACGCGCAGCGCGCGTACCTGCGGGCCTTCCGTGGCGCGCGTCTCGCTCGGCGGCACCCTGATCTCGACCCGCGACGAACGCTGTGCCAGCGCAGGCTCGCCGGACAGCAGCAGGAAGGCGCCCAGGAAAAGGAGCGGCCGCACGTGCTAAAAGCGGTGACGCAAGCGAACGAAGAAGTTCGCCGGGATCTTGGGGTCGGATACCGACTTCGCGATGAAGAACCCGATCAGCTCGAAGTCGATGCCCGCACCGACGTCGGTGCGGAACGTTGACGGCGGAGGAAGCACGCCGCTCGGATACTGGAGGTCTCCGCTTCGCGGTCCGACGAGCCATCCACGCCCCGCATCGAAGAACACGACCCACTCGCCTTTCCGGTCGAAGTGCACCCGCCAGTCGCGCTTGTCCTCCTCCTCATCGAAGCCGCCTTCACTGCTGAAGCGGAAGGCGAGCGCCCCACGATACTCGATCTGTCCGACCACCATCCGCTCGCACAGGCCGGGTCGACCGGGCAGCGCCAGGCCACCGCAGAGGAGCACGTCCTTCGGCGGAGGACGCCGGAAATCGTATCCGGGCAGGGCGCCCGCGCCGCCTAACGCGAAACGACGCTGCAGCGGCAGCTCGTCCCCGCCGAGCCAGCCACCGCCCACCAGCCGCACGTTGAGCTGGCCGTCCGGGGACACACGGTTGTACCGCCGCGCATCGAAGAAGAACCGGCTGTACTCCACACGGGTCGGATCCGTCGCGGGTGCGCGCACCTCCGCTGGCGTCGTGGCGAGGCGAGCAGCCGCGCTTCGCCCATGCTCGACGTCGGCGACGATGTGCCATCCCGACGAAGGATCCTCCACCTCCGTGCGCGTGTCGTACGTGGCGCGAGCGCCAAGCACACGGAAACGACCTTCATCCGCCACAGGGTTGGGACGCCATTGCTGCCCGCCGCGGAACAGCGTGAAGGGATCGCGCTCGGGAAGCGAGCTCCACCGCTCCTCGCTGTACGATGGCGTTATCGAGAACGCGTCTCCGGCTCGCAGCGTCACGTATGCGCTTCCGCCGTGGCGAGCCCAGTAATCGCGGTAGTCGCGATGCAGGAAGAACGAGGCGAGTCCGACTTCCGCCTCGCGCAGCTGCCACGCCTCCACCGGCGAGACGATGTCGAACGCCCTCGCGCCGATCGCGACGGTTCCCCTGCGGCCGAACGCGACCTGCGTCGTGACATCGTGACCGACGTTACGCGACGTCCACTCCCAATGATCCACCGACCGCAGAATGCCGAACGCAACCACGCGTACCTCTCCCCATGGCGTCGTTCGCTGGATGCTCGGTCCGCCCTGGACCGCCAGCCCTTCCACCCGGTTGTACGATCCGCCGGTGGTGAGCGTCAGCTTGCTCGCCGACTCTCTCCGGCGTCGTCGCCACCTCGATACCCAGCTTTCGTCCTCGTCGATCGTCTGGTCCGTTTCGGCGATGATGCGCTCATCCTCTTCGCGGAATCGGAGTGGCTCGCGATAATGCCGTACGGTGCCGCCGATCGATGCCCGGTCGATCCCCTCGATGTAGCCGCCGACGACGAACACACCGCCGTCAACGCGCGCCGTCGCCGTGAGCGTGAGATCGCCATTGACGAGGATGACGTGTCCATTCACGCGCCCCGCGATGTCCACCGGCCCACGCAACACCGCGACGTTGCCGTTCACGGTTTGTCCGGCGGCGATGACGAGGCGCCCGCTCACCCGCATGGCCGCGGGCTGGTTGTACAACGCGGCGATATCCTGCGCGACCTCGACGTCCAGGCCCGTTGGGGCGCGAGGACGTTCCCGTTGCGCGGTGTCGGGCACCTGGGCGTGAGCACGCACCGCGAGAACGGCCGCGAATGCAACGAGCGCGAGTGAACGCATGTGATCTCCGCGAATGAAGCGCCGGCGGGAAGACGAGCGGCCTCGGGCGAGGACGACTTCCATCTCGCTCTGCAACCTTACCCACCGCCCCAGCCGATGTTCAGACGGCGCATCCGGCGGTACAGGTTCGGCCGGTCCGTCTTGAGCCGGCGCGCAGCCTCGGCCACGTTTCCGCCCGCCATGGAGAGTGCGCGCGTGATGAGCGTGCGCTCGTATTCGTCGAGCATGTCGCTCAATGGACGTTCGAGCGCGGACGCGTCGGGAAGGGGTCCCTTCGGTGCCGCGGGCGCACCGCCATCGACGGGCAGCACCTCACGTACGTGGTCCGGCTGTACCTCCAACCCCGCGTGAAGAATGGCGAGACGCTCGACAATGTTGGCGAGCTCTCGCACGTTTCCTGGCCAGCGATGGCGCACGAAGAGATCGAGGGCGCCCTCGCTCCACGTCGGAGCGGGACGTCCGCTTCGTGCGCGATAGAGCGCCGAGAAGTGCCTGACGAGCTGGGGAATGTCGTCGGGGCGCTCGCGAAGCGGAGGGATGTGCATCGGGATGACGTTCAGCCGAAAGAACAGATCCTCGCGGAAGCTGCCTTTCGCCACGGCGCGCTCGAGGTCGTGGTTCGTTGCCGCGATGATGCGTACGTCAACCGGGATCGGCTTGCCGCCTCCCACGCGCTCGATCTCCTTCGCCTCGATCGCGCGCAGCAGCTTGGCCTGCGCTTCGGGTCCCAGATCGCCGACTTCATCGAGAAAGAGTGTGCCCTCGTGCGCGAGCTCGAATCGCCCGATGCGTCGGTCGGTCGCTCCGGTGAAGGCACCGCGCTCGTGCCCGAACATTTCGCTTTCGACGAGATCGCGCGGGATCGCCGCCGAGTTGACGCGCACGAACGGCTTGTCACGGCGCGCGCTGCCCTCGTGGATCGCCGCCGCGACCAGCTCCTTGCCTGTCCCCGATTCCCCGATGATGAGGACGCGGGCGTCGGTTGGGGCGACGCGCTGAATCAGCTCCCGCACGTACCGCATCCCCGGACTGTCGCCGACCATCCGCCCCGCGATGCCGAGATCCTCGCGGAGCGTCCGCGCCTCACGACGAGCGCGTCGCAGCTCGAGCGCCGAGCGCAGGGCGAGCAGCACCCCTTCCGGCGTGAGCGGTTTCTCGAGGAAATGAAACGCGCCGAGCTTGGTTGCGCGGACGGCATCGCTCAATCCGGCGCGCCCACTCATCATGACGACGGGGACGTCCGGCACCTTCTCGCGGAGCCGCGTGAGCGTTCCCATCCCGTCCAGCTCGCCAGGCATCATGAGATCGAGAAGGACCGCGTCGGGCTCGTCGTCGATGGCTGTGGCTGCGCCGGTCGCGCCGTCGGCCGCTTCGCGGACGGTGAACCCCTCGGCGGAAAGGAGCGCGCCCACCATCCGCCGGATGTTCGGCTCGTCGTCGATGATCAGGATCGTCGACATGCCGATACCGTCATTGCGGCGGCTCCGGTGCGCTCGGTCGCGACGCGGACCGCTCGGAGAGGAGCTTCGTCATGAAGCGCTGCCCCTCGGACAGTCGCTCCATCTCGCTCGACATCGAGTCGATCGTCCCCTCCAGGCGAGCGATTCGCTCCTCCAGTCGCTCGAGACGCTTGGGGTCGCCATCGCCGCGTCGGTCCATGAGACGAACGACGATCGCCGCGATCAGCGCGACCGTCGCCATGAACATGACGCCTGTGATCACGCCGGCCTCCGCGGCTCCGCGAGTCGGTTGGCGTCGGCTGCCCGTTCGGTCAGGAGCTTCGTGGTAAAGCGCTGTCCTTCCGAGATGCGCTCGACTTCGATGGCGATCGCATCCACCGCCTGCTCGATGCGCTCGAGGCGCGACGTCACCTCCGGCGGGATCTTCGTCTTCGCCTCGTGGTCCATGCGTCGCGCGAAGGCGCGCGCGAGAGGCGTCCCGACGGCGATGGTCGCCACCATCGCGAAAAATCCGAGCGGCACGAGGATTCCTGCATCCATAACGAGCGATCCTCCAGTGAGAAGAGTGTCGTGCTACTCGGGGCGTTCCGTGTGAGCGCGCGCCATTTCCGGGAGCGGGCTGGTCCTGAGCCGGTGCCATCGTGCGTCGACGGGC
>Ga0075431_100003667_pt1 | contig 14900 bp, 18 predicted proteins | sample RhiMetdeltSRZDD5_FD_75297 | JGI IMG/M metagenome (GOLD analysis project Ga0075431, IMG submission 75297) | Populus rhizosphere microbial communities from Tennessee, USA - Rhizosphere MetaG P. deltoides SRZDD5 | ecosystem: Host-associated > Plants > Roots > Rhizosphere > Soil | place: USA... | reverse complement strand
TGAAGCCAGTCGGAGAGCCGGATGCCGGAGATCGGCACGTCCGGTTCGATGAGCGGGGATGGGAAACGGAGCGCTGGCCTCAGGCCCCAAGCTACCGCGCCCATCCTCGACTCTACCGAACTCACCGTTCGCGGCACTGCAGCGATTCCGTCAGCTATGTGAGGTACTTCTTCCGTGCCGACGAGCCGCTCGGCAGGCGAACTCTTGACCCACAACTGCCGTCGACGAACGCCGCAGGTTGCGACGCAGCATCGGGTGGAGCAGCTACATCGCCGGCTCGTCAGAGTAATCGCCTTCGACGACTTCAAACGCGGACAACGATCCGCACCACGAGCACGACTTCGGCTCGTTCGAGCTCGAGAGGGCGAGAAGGTCTTCTGGAGGATCGATTGTTACGATCTCGCGGGCGAGTTTGGAGACCTCAGCGTGGGCGGCTTCCTCTACCTCAACGGCATCGCCACCGAGAGCACGCGCCTTCTATCCGCGCCCGCATTCCACGTGGCGATGGTGCCCTCAAGGTCGACGCTTATGATGGCGTCTTCGGAGGATTCGACAATGGCCGCCAAGCGCTGCGCATGGCTATGCCGCACCGCTTCCAGGGTTGCCCAAAGGCCGCCGTGAATCTTGCTCGCCAGCCCCCGCAACCCCAATTGTTCGGGCTGCTCGACTTCGGACTTGTTGTTGGATGCCTTCACGACACGCGTACGGAACGCGCTTCTCCCGCACAGCAACGACTAAGCGCTTGGCATCGCTCCAAGTCAACGCGCTAACGTTGTACCTGCGCGAAACCGTATCGACATTCCCGCGATGTAACTCAGCATTTCACGCGGGCCACGGCCCGGTACAATTCCGGATGTCCCAACGTCTTCCACGCCTTGAGCAAGGCTCTATCGGCCTCATCAAGCTTACCGGTTTTGTTTAGATTGGCGGCTCGGTCACGCAGCGCATTCGCCTCACTGCGGTCGCTCGCGGAGAGTTCGGTCGTCCCCAAGGTCTTGTCAATGGCGCTAATGTTCTGAGCCTGTACGGCCCTCCGTTCAGCCCATATCTCCCTTTCGTTCCTCGCATGCTCGGCAGCGCCGAGGTGCTTTCCCCTGCACGCCGCGACGTCCATGGCACTCAATGCCGTGATGGTGCCGGAGGCCAAGAGAGCAATCAGGATACGTTGCGACATCTGGACCCCCTTCTGTCCGTCCAAATCCTATCTGACATCAGTACCATTTGGCGATCGCCACTCGCTGTTCCCTACGTAATATGTTGCTCAGGACGCCCCAGATCGGGCTAAGCTCCTTTCACAATCCATTGGCTCCATGCTGACGCGCAGCCCTAAGGTTTTACCCTGGTTTTTGGCCGCTGCTTCCACCGATTTACCTCACGTACGCAAACGTACGATATGACATCGGTAGATTAACCAGGACGGGTGCGGGACTACCTCATGTTGCGCTTTATCGTCGCCCGTGACTACGGCGTCGTTTGTTCACGCCTTCGCGTATCCGCGAGCAGACCCGAGTGGCAACTGGTTGGGCAGGCTCCGAACGGGAAAGACGCGATCGCCAAAGTCATCGAAGTGAAACCCGACATTGCGGTCATCGGCTACTCTTTGCGGCTGATGGCCAATTCGGGCGCAGCTTCCCAATACCGAAGCTCTCATCGTTTTACTGAAGGACAGCAGAGACGGCCGGCCGCGCTTTCGCCGAGCTGCCCTGCATGAACGTGTCCTGTGCGCGTCCGAAGCAGCCGTTGCCGCACGCAGCTCGGAACTTTGAGATGCCTACATCTGGGGTGCCGCTGAAAAAATGAACAGCCGATCGCCGGTCTTCGGATGACCGGCCATGCGACTGCCTCTGTCAGCATGAGCCGCTCGCTGATTGCCCGCGGCCACTGGAGGTTGCCATGCAGACAACACTTTCCCAGTTCCAGAGACACCAACTCGAGGTCATCGCGCGGGTCACGCCCCACTCCATGGCGGCACATCTGCTGAACACGACCGTAATGGCCATTGCGGTGGCGGGCTCAGTCCCGGTGGCGCAGCTGATTTGCTGGTGTGTCTACTCTTACACAATCGCGTTGTTGATACTTTATCGCCACGTAAGAAGCGGCGGGCGAGTCCCCCGTAACTTTCCGCGAGCAGCTCGCAGAGCCACGCTCTACGCCATCTTGCTGTCTCTGCCATGGAGCGTGATGGCCGTCGCGTATCTGGGATCGCTCCCGCACGATAAAGAGTTGATCCTCGTCGCGCTCGTGGTAGGCATGGCCGCAAGCGGCACCATCCTTCTGTCGGCCTTGCCTTTCGCGGCTTTCGCCTACATGTCGGTGGTTCTGGTGCCTGGCGCGATCAAGTGCTTGGTCTTTCTGAACCAGACGGGCTACGTGCTCCTCGGTGTGCTGGCCGTCAGCTACTGGTGGTTCCTGGCCGCGCTCATCGCCAAAATCACGCGCGAGATAGCCGAGCGCAAGCAAGCTGATATTGCGCTCAAGGATAGCGAGGTCAGGCTGCAGGAAGCGCTCACGGCAGGTCAGGTATTGGCATTTACCTGGGATCCGGGAGCATGCCTGTCACAACGCAGCGCCAACGCGTCCCAAATTCTATGCATGGAGCCAGAGGCCGCTACTCGTGGGCAGCGCCAGGACTTCCTCGCATGCGTACATCCAGAGGACCGCGGTTGCTTCCTCGCCAAAATCAAAGGGCTTAGCCCCGACAACCCTGCGTATTCAGTTTCCTTTCGCTTCATTGGGACGGACGGGCGGGAGGTGTGGCTCGAGGAGACGGGTAAGGCTGAATTCGACGCACACGGCCGCTATCTGCGTCTCAAGGGATTGACCCGGGACATCACGGAGCGCAAGCGCGCCGAGGAGCGACAGCGCATGCTGGTCTGCGAGCTCGACCATCGCGTCAAGAACGTGCTCGCTTCCGTTTCCACCGTTGCTCAGCGCACGCGCGAGAGCAGCGGCTCCATGGACGAGTTCTTGAGGGTGTTCGATGGCCGCATTAAATCAATGGCCAACGCCCATGCCTTGCTGAGCCGCAGCCATTGGCGCGGCGTGAGCCTCGCCGAGCTGGTACGCAGCGAGCTGGAACCCTGCATGAGCGAAGGCAGCGGTTGCGTCGATGGTCCGGATCTACTACTCGCAGCAGATGCCACCCAGCCGATCGCCATCGTGCTGCACGAGCTGGTGACAAACGCCTCCAAGTACGGCGCACTCTCAACGCCGCATGGCCGCATCGCAGTACGCTGGGAGTGGTGCGAACCCCAGCAGCGGCTGGTGCTGAAATGGATCGAGGCCGACGGCCCTCCGGTCGTCGCCCCGAACCAGCCGGGCTATGGCACCGACGCGATCCGAAACCTCGTTCCGTACGAGCTTGGCGGCACGGTCGAACTCTCCTTTTCTGCCGACGGTCTGCGCTGCACAATAGAGCTGCCGTCCGAGTGTCTTGACCGAACATTCCGGCCGTCAAGTGTCATCAACGTGTCGGAGACCGATTCACCACGCGTACCAGCGTCGTCAGGGGTGTCGTCAGCCTAAATCGCGTGCTCGTTCAGAAAGCGGCCGTAACCAGTGTCACGACGAAAGAGGCGGCTGGTTGGCGCGGCGCCTGATGCTCGTGGGCTTCTGCCTCAAGCGTCTTGATGAGATCATTGAGATACTTCGACATGGGGTTCTCCGCGCCCCGATCAGATAACGCATTTAACAGCCCTCGGTTCCATCCGAGATCGGATGAACGGACACTCATCGCGGGTTCATGCGACGCTCTGCCATCCTTTGCCGCGCCATGGAAACAACCGACCACACGACCGCCATCGCACCACCGATGAGTGCGGCAGCTACCGGAACTATCACCAAGGCGACGAGGTGGACCCACGCGACCGCGGACCGCTCATACCCCCGCCGCATGATCTCCATCGGTGCGCGGGGAGGCGGTTCACCCGCGAATTGGTCGGGGAACACCTGATAGGCATTCAGCAAGTAGAACACTAGGGCGACTACAGCAAGCTCGGCGACGACAATGATGAACGCTGCGACCAGCCCCCAGCGCCACCGCACCACGACAGGCAGCACCAAGATCAGCACGAGATATGAAATGTAGAACGTGCCAGCCGTGTTCACCATCAACGCGACTCGTTCAGAACTCACTCAATCATCTACATCGTCGCGCTACACTTCCCCCAGGCCCTCCGTCCCGCACTGCGGTACTCGGCTCATCGAGCCCCGCTCGCAGAGGATTATGCAGCAAGCAGGTTCAGGCGTTGCACCGACGCCACGTCAACCCAACATCATTTCCAGACCCGATCTAATTGCGACAACTTCGCAGGACCGAGGCGTTGCTCCGCTCCCCACGAATCAGCTACGTGTGCTTTGCTTTCCTACGACATCCCATCTTCGAAGCCCCGTCGCCTCCCCGACGGGGTTTCTCTTTTCTCGTCGAACATCACGAAGTCGCAATCGCCTTCAGAGCTTCGATGAAGATCTTGCGCTGCTCGCTACCCAAGCTTGATAGAACCGCTGTACCGGCTCGTTGCGCTTGCGGCTCGGAGCTTTTGAGAGCGCGTTGCCCTGCCTCCGTTACCCGCACCACGTAGGCGCGCGCGTCGAGGCGACTGCGCCGACGCTGCAGCAGGCCCTTTTTGACCATCCGCCGGATCATCTCCGCGACCGTTGATCGATCGATGCCGGTGCTCTCAACGACATCGGTCTGCGAAGGGTCGTCATGGCGTGCGACTGCCAACAAAACGGCAAATTGCCGAGGGGTCAGGTCGGTCACCTCGACCTCCTTGGCGAACATATCATCCGCGCGCTGCGACACGCGATGCAACAGGTGGACGACAACGTCGTCGAGAGACATTCCATTCTTGGCCATGGTTCTCCTCACTTTGAGCGCGAGAAGACTATTCATACGAGCAACGACAATTGGCAAGCGGCATAACGTCGCCGGTGCGCTTCATTCTCACGAAGTCCTTGGAGCAACCACAACCACCATTCCCGTCTCTCTGTAGCCGTCCTTCCGGGTCAACTTCCCTTCTCATGCTACCCTACGCACATGTCCGCACACTACATGAGCGACGAGCAATTCATACTCGCGCAACAGACCGCCGCGGACAATCTGGCTGCCTGGAAGGCCTCCGGCGTCGTGAAGACGCTGAAATGGTACTCCGCGGCGGATGCTGACGTTTGCGCGACGTGCCGCGCGCACCACGGCGCCGTCCTCAACTTGTCAGACGCTGAGATCGGCGTGAACCTCCCACCGCATCCGGGCTGCTCTTCGGCTCGCTGCCGCTGCTACTTCAGGCCGTGGGACATCTCAATCCAGTCGACTTCATGAGAAAAGCTCGGGCAAGGTGGAGAAACGATGCTTTGCACTGGAAACTCGCAACGTCCATATCACCGTCCAACACGCTGCCTTAGGCGGCAAAGGAGGACGCCATGTCTCATCACGACTACGCGGCGGCGGCCATCAACCTGGCGCGCAGATACAAACATCCAATGGACGTCGTCGAAGCGCTCGACATGACGCCGCGCGAAAAGTTGGCGATTCTGAAAGCGTGGGAGGCGGACGAACGCGCACTCCCGCGCGCGGAAGATGAAGGCATGGTTGGAGGCGAGCACGCCCACTTGCAGAGAGTACAGCACGCAATCAACCACGTTCAAAAACACTAACCCCTGCCCCATCTGTCTGTAGCCATCACGGGACTAGCGGAGATTCTTCCGCACTGTCCAACGGTTGCGCGGTTGTCCACAGAGACTTGGCAATTCGTCGCAACCATGTCTTGGTCGTATCGTTTTTACACCAGGCACGAGCGCAGCCCCGCACTTGCGCTCTGTGCCAAAAAACGGCGGGCTCTTCGCAGTGTGCGTTCAGTACTTGCGTTTGTGTGCGTAACGAAGAGCCCCTTCTCTTTCTGGTCGAACCGCGAAGAGAAGAGCTGGATGCAACCGACCCGCCATGCGCTCGGAGCGCTCCTGTTGGAGCAGGGACATATCGAGGAGGCCGAGGTGGTCTATCGTTCTGACCTCGGGCTTGACGGCAAGTTGAGCCGGGCCTGCCAACACCCTGACAATCTCTGGTCGCTGCACGGGCTGCACGAATGCTTGACCCGCCGCGGCGAGAAGGTCGAGGCGGCTCTGATTAGACAAAGGCTGGAGTTAGCAGTGGCGCGTGCGGAGATCCCCATTAAGGTCTCGTGCTTCTGCCGTCGCATGGCGATGGCCGCCGAGTAGCCGAACACAGGGGTTGCCGGCCAGGAACGGGACCCCGCCGACAGGCAGGAGCAGCAGACTAAGGCAGACAAGTGAGTCGGTTGCTGACGGACGCCGCGCATCTCAACTATGATCTGTCGTCGCCTCATCGATCAGTGCGGCAGGCGCCAAGTCGTCTGCAGTCATCCCAGTCGCTGGGCAAAAGGGCGTAATGCATTTGAGCGTTAGAGGCGCGAGCCCTACCGCACGCGTAGCGAGTGAGGTGAAATAGTGACCTGAACGCGTCGGCGATGACCCATTTGCTCGCTGTCTGCCAGAATGTTGCTGGTCGTGACGCATCCAGGGCTCCAAGTTGTTGCAATGTGGCACTGGTCCGAGGGAAACATGCGTATCCAATTGTGCGCAAAGGCAGTCTTGCTAGCAATTGCAGCGACTGTGATGGGGATGGCTCAGGCGGGAGCAGCCGAGGTAAACCTCTACTCCTACCGTGAGCCGCAACGCATCTTGCCGTTGCTACGGGCCTTCAACGCCGCCACCGGTATCAGGGTCAGCGTTACGTTCGCCGACAAAGACCTCATCGAACGCATTGCCGCCGAGAGGGAGCAAAGTCCGGCCGACGTGCTCCTCACTAATGAGTTTGGGCTTCTGCTCGACGCGCGCGCTCGCGGTCTCACGCAGGCGATCAAATCGCCCGTCATCGAGGCCAACGTTCCGGCCATCTATCGTGACCCCGAAGGGCACTGGTTCGGTCTCACCCGCCGTGCTCGCTTGTTCGTTGTCTCGGCCAAGCGCGTAAGCGCGGACAGCGTGACGTACGAGGAACTCGCCGAGCCGCGCTGGAAGGGCAAAGTCTGCATGCGCTCGGGGAAGCACCCCTACAATACGGCGCTGATCGCGTCGATGTTGGCACACCACGGACCGACAAAGGCAGAGGCATGGCTCCGTGGGGTCAAGGCGAATCTGGCGCGGCGGCCGAGCGGCGGCGATAGAGACCAGGTCCGCGCCGTCATCGAAGGGGTTTGCGACGTTGCGGTCGTGAACAGCTACTACGCTGCGAATTTCATTTTCATCGACCAGAATTTGAAGGAGCAAAAACACGCGCCGATCCGTCTGCTGTTTCCCAACACTGCGGATCGCGGCACGCACGTTGCAATCTCGGGTGCTGCTCTCATGAAGAATGCGCGCAACAAGGAAAGCGGCGTCCAGCTGATCGAGCTCCTCACATCTGAGCTTGGACAGCGCATGTATAGTGTCGTCAACGACGAGTACCCCGTCAGCGAAGCGGTGACGCCACCAACGCTGATGGCCAATTGGCCGCCGCTGAGGGCTGATTCTTTGCCGCTTCACAAGTTGGCGGAGCTGCGCACGCAGGCGCAAAGGCTAGTTGATGCCATCAACTTCGACGACGGTCCGAACGACGCAAGCTCGCAGGTCCGCTGACAGGATCACTGCACCATGGCGGACTGGCCGTCATCTTTGCGCCATGCTGGCCATAAAGTTGGCACACCGTTGTCCACCGGCCGGCAGGTATGATGGTGCTGGGGTTAGCGGAAAGAGTCGCACGGCGTGGTGTACGACATTCCCATTTCAGGGGAAGGCTCGCGATCACCAAGTCGCTGAAATTTCTTCTAAAACTGTCCCACGCAAGACAGCGGTGCCCCGAGAAACGACCGATCATCCTGCCCATCGATGAAGGCAACAATGGTGTTGCCTTCATCGCTCCGAAAATGGAGGAGCATCATGAAGACCATCGTTTCCGCTCTGATCGCTCTGTCGGTCCTTGCCAGCATCGCGGCTCCCGCGAGTGCGTTCGATACCAAGGGCTTCTACCAGGATCTGGATCGTCGCTCCGGCGGGACAGCCAACTGAGCCGCGGCTGAGCAGCGATGAAGCGCGATGGCGCCAGTCGCTGCGGTGGGCAGTGCGATTGAGGGTCGGCCTCTGATGCGGATCGCGCAGTGAGGGACCTAAGTGCGATGCATTGCCGCTCGGCAGCGGAACCTTGGGGTGCATGCTCGCCACGACTTGCACCCCAAGTGTGCAAGTTGGCACGACCCTGCCGGGCAGGACCAACGCGCCGATGCGGCAGAGACTGGGTGGTTTCACCTGCCAGCGCGAACTCTTGACCCTTTCGGCGAGCGCCAACCTCGGCCTCTGGCTGCTACACGCCGCCCATTGCTCCGATGTGATGGTTCGCGAGACCTCGTTGAGGCGACGCTCGATCATGTTCGACGCCTGGCTATTGCCAGCCACGGTCTAAGTTTTCATTCGCTGGGCGCACCCGGATTCTTGAACGACTAGGGGTTTCAAACCTTTCGATCTACATACAACACCCGATAGAGACCGGACGGCCCCTTCGGCCAAGGAGTTCTATCCGTAACGGCAGACATGTCGGGGAATGTTGAAACGATCACGCCCGCTCCACGGAAAGAGCCTGGGGGCAATGTTTAGCAACGACAAGATCAGGCACCCGCGAACGGGCGCGATCGTGGTCGGCGTCGCGATTGGCAGCGCCTACTTTATGGCTGCTCGACTTGGCCTCATCTTTCTGGCCAAACCAGGATTAGCCGTCTTCTGGCCGGCTGCCGGGATTGCGGTCGGCGCACTGGTCGCATTTGGGGCGTGTGTGCGCATGCCGGTGACAGCAGCTGTAGTGGCCGCAACCGTCATCGCCAATATCACGATCGGCAGGAGCGCGTGGCTTTCAATCGTCTTTGGTCTAGTTAACGCGGGTCAGACACTCCTCACCGCTTGGCTACTCGAGCGCTGGTTTGGTCGCTCATTCAAGCTGGAGGACGTGTTCCAGGTACTTGGGTTGTTAGCGGCAAGCGCGGTTGGCGCGGCCATGGCCGCGGCGGGAGCGGCTGCAGCTATCAGCTTTGTGCAGGCAACAGCATCCGCTCTGGACGTGTGGCGGCTTTGGTTTGCGTCGTGTTTGCTTGGCATAGTCACTATAGCCCCCCTGGTGATCGGAGTGGCGGCTGCTTTGCGCGAACAGCTCCCGTCTCGAGAGCTGATCGAAGGCACGTTAGCACTCCTGATGCTGGCTGCGCTCGGTGTGTTCTTGGTTTCGCTTCCGCAGGGGCCCTGGGCAATGGCCCTACCCGTAATTCTGGGGTTCCCTCTCTTGCTCTGGATTGCGGTACGCTGCCGGCCAGTGTTCGCAGCTGCCGCAGCCTTTGTCGTGGCGCTCACCATCTTCACGTCGACAACCTTCAACGTGGGGCCCTTCGGAGATGCAAGCATTCCTCTTTCCGACCGCATCCTCGCCGCGCAGACCGCAGTGTTGATGACGGCGCTATTAGCCTTCATTCTCGCCGCTCTGTTTGCTGAGAGGCGCCGGAATGAAGCAATGCTCAAACAAGGAAAAGAGCGACTTCAGCTGGTGGTGGCCGAGCTCGACCATCGCGTTAAGAACGTTCTTGCGACCGTCAGCGCCGTCGCCGCCCATACTTTGGATGCGAGCCGTTCGATGGACCATTTCGTGACCGCGCTTGATGGTCGCCTTAGATCGATGGCGTCAACGCATGAGCTGTTGAGCCATAGGCGGTGGCAGGGCTTAACGCTGTCAGATTTGCTCCAACGGGAGCTGGCCCCTTACCGCATGTCCAACAATAGCGAGATTGACGGTCCCGAAGTGACGCTCAGCGCGGAGGCCGGGCAGGCGATTGCAATGGTGCTCCATGAGCTAACTACCAACGCGGCAAAGCATGGAGCGCTTTCGACGCGTGAAGGCCGAGTATCGGTTCGATGGCATTGGCCGTTGAACGGGAACGGGCATGATCGATTGGTCATCGAGTGGAAGGAGAGCGGTGGTCCTTATGTCAAAGCCCCGAGCAGATCTGGGTTTGGGACGAGCGTCATTGGTGATCTGATCCCCTATGAGCTCGGCGGTCGGGTTGACCTCGCATTCTCTGGCGACGGACTCTGCTGTCGTGTGGAAATCCCCTCAGACTGCGTCGGCGAAGACAATCGCCCGACTCCCAATTCGCAAGAGTTCCCCTTAGCGCCCACCACTATTTCGCATAACTGAATCGTGATGCCAGGGGCGATGCAGTCAGTCCCGTCCCCGAGCAACGCGGGCCATGAAAGGGTAAAGTCAGGGTTGGCCCCGATGTCCCTTGCCCAACGCGCGTGACATCCTTGGTTGGGTCATGGATGTTGGAATTGATCGGCGGTAACCTCTCAGTGATCGGTAAATTCCAACGACCTCGCGCACGGCTCGCGCGCCTGTGAATGAAGCTGCCGCCGGTCGACGAGGTTCGGCCCTTTGGTTATGGTCTTGGCACATGCGCTGCCACGCAAGCTGCACCGCATCTCGCAGCTAACCAATTGGTCCGCGCCGACCTTGGCCCCACTGCTTCGTGGGGCGATTGTCGCACTCAGCTATTTTATACTTGCGAAAGGCTCGCTGACACTGGCATCGCTACATCCCAGCGCGAGCCCTGTATGGCCTGCAAGCGGGCTGGCGCTTGCAAGTCTCCTCTTGTGGGGAAACGGGTTGTGGCCCGCGATTGCCGCGGGAGCATTCTTGGCCAACGCCACGACGTTTGGCTCGCTCTCCACGTCCTCTCTGATTGCGAGCGGCAACACGCTTGAAGCGCTGATAACCGCTACGCTGTTGAGGCGATTCAAAGCATCAACGCATCTGTTTGAAGATCCATCCCAAGTGGTCGTGTTCGCTTGCCTCACGCTCCTACCGGGCACGATGATCAGCGCAACCATTGGAGTGGGTAGCCTGGGGCTCGCGGGTTTGGCCGAACCCGCAAATTTCCCCAGCATTTGGCTTACGTGGTGGCTCGGAGACGTGGGTGGCCAGCTGCTCCTTACCCCCTTCATCGTGCTCTGGGCCAAGAGCAGCCTCAAGGAGATGGGTCGTTTTGAATTGCAGCGCCTGGCACTGCTGCTGGGGGCAACGAGCATTATCGGCATTGTCGCCTTCAGTCCCTTGCGCCAACAAGCCACCGCTAGCGGAGCACTAGGCTTTGTCGCGATTGGTCCCCTGGTGTGGGCTGCGCTGCGGCACAATCAACGGGATACAACAACCGTTGCGCTCATGCTGTCCGCGTTTGCGATCTGGGGAACTTTGTCGGCCGGAGGACCGTTTGTGCGGCCGAATTTGAACGACTCGTTTTTGCTCACGATGGCGTTCGTGATCAGCACGGCCACGCCCAGCTTGGTGCTGAGTGCGGATGTGGCCACGCGGCGGCTCAGCGAAGAACACTATCGTGCCCTGGTCGAGCATGCGCACGACATCGTCGCGACATTGGATCTGGATTTGCGGTTCACTTCGGTGAACCCGGCGTTCGAACGTATCCTGGGATTTGCGCCGGCCGAGGTAATTGGGAGGTCCCTTAGGCGCCACGTGCCTCAGGAACAGCTCCGCACACACGCCGAAATGCTCAATCGAAAGCTTCAAGGTGCTCCAAGCACGCAGTACGAGGTCGAACTGCTCACAAAGGCGGGCATTCGACGGGTACTTGAAGTGAACTCGAAGCTGATCGCGGACGCAACAGGCAAGCCCGTCGCGATTCACGCAATCGCTCGGGATATTACGGAGCGGAAGGAAGCAAAACGGGCAGAAGCACACATTGCCGAGCTTGATCACCGCATCAAGAACGTACTCGCCACTATGATGGCCGTTTCGCAGCGCACGCGTGAAGGTCACTCGGCGATGGACGATTTCCTCAGCGCCTTGGACGGCCGCATCCGGTCGATGGCCGACGCGCATGCATTGTTGAGCACCGGCCGCTGGCGGGGTGTCAATCTAGCTCATCTGGTGCGACAGGAGCTGGCGCCGTGTGCGGCGGCACCCAATACTGTGGTCGAGGGCCCCGCTATTGTTCTCGCCGCCGACGCAGCCCAGCCAGTAGCGTTCGTGCTTCATGAGCTCGTGACCAATGCCGCCAAGTATGGTGCGCTGTCGGTCCCGAAGGGGCACGTAAGCGTGCAATGGCATCAACGGGCGGACGGACACGTCCCGGGAGCATTGGTGCTCGACTGGAAAGAGACAGGCGGGCCGCTGGTCCCGACCTTGATCTCACCAAACTACGGTACCAGTGTCATCAAAGACCTCATCCCGTACGAGCTCGGCGGCGTGGTTGACCTGGTGTTTGCCCCGAAGGGAGTACGGTGCAGGTTCGAAATTCCCCGGAAGTGGCTGAACAATACTGATCGTCCTCTCAGCAAGTCCGCGGGTAGCTTGTCCCGTCACGCGGAGGGTACGGCAGGAAGCTGATACCTTGCCATGGTCGTCAAACGCTGTGGCTGCGGTGTGCATTCAGCCAGCGGTAGAGTGCTAGTTGTGGCCCGTGAGGAAATCGAACGCCGACTCGTGGCAATCCTGATGGCGGATGTTGCCGGATACAGCCGCCTGATAGGCATCGATGATGAAGGCACTCTGGCTCGGCTGAACGCTCATCATGCTGAGCTCATTGTACCCAAAGTTAAAGAGCACCGTGGTCGGATCGTAAGGACAACTGGCGACGGACTGCTGGTGCTGTTCATCAGTGCCGTGGATGCGCTGCGTTGTGCTGTCGAGATCCAATGCGCAATGACCAAGCGAAATGCGCGGATTCCTGCAAGTGAACGGATCGAATTCAGAATGGGGGTCAACGTCGGCGATATCGTAGAAGGCGCGAGCATCCATGGCGATGGCATAAACGTGGCAGCGCGATTGGAGGAATTGGCGGATGCTGGCGGCGTCTGCGTGTCGAGCCGAGTGCAAGAGGATGTGCAGGCCAGCCTCAGCAGGCTCGCCATCGCCTTCGAGAACCTTGGTCAACGCCAACTCAAGAATATTGACCACGCGGTGCACATCTACCGCGTCCTGCTGGATCAGGCTGCGACGAGGGTCAAACCTAAGCAAGCAAAGGCACAAGCACCTGCGCTTCCTGACAAGCCCTCAATTGCCGTGCTGGCGTTCGACAACTTGAGTTCTCATCTGGAACAAGAATATCTGGTCGACGGCATCGTCGAGGACATCATTACCGAGTTGTCGCGGTTCTCGGAGCTATTTGTTATCGCCCGCAACTCCAGCTTCCAATACAAGGGCAAGGCGATCGACGTGCGCCAGGTCGGACGCGAACTGGGCGTACGATACGTGCTGGAGGGCAGTGTGCGGCGTGCCGGCGACCGCATTCGCGTATCTGCCCAGCTGATCGAAGCCGCCACTGGGGCTCACCGCTGGGCCGAGCACTACGACCGAAACCTTGAGGACATCTTTGCTGTCCAGGACGACGTGGTACGCACGATTGTCACCATTCTTGCCGCGCATCTAAGAATAGCCGAAACCGAGCGCACCCGTACCAAGCCGCCCAATAGCTGGCTGGCCTACGACTACTACCTCCAGGCAGTCGACGCCTCCGTTTCTTTCTCATCAACCCGCAACGTGAATAACGATGAGGAGGCGCGGCGCCTGCTCCAACGGTCGCTAGTAATCGACCCGTACTACGCCCGCTCTTACGCTCGCCTGGCCCACACCTACGTCGGGTCCTGGATCAATCCGGCTCACAAAGACTTTCTCAGCCCAGCTGCTCTCGATCGGGCGCACGAGGTCGCGCTCAAGGCTGTGCAGCTGGATCGAAAATTGCCTCAAGCCCAGGTCGCGCTGGGGTGGGTCCTCGCCTACAAGCATCAGCACGATGAGTCAATTGCTGCTTTCGAAAAGGCTGCGACCCTCAATCCAAATTACGTGAACTGGCGTTTCGCCATGGCCCTCATTTTTGCGGGAGCTTCAAAACGGGCCATCGAAGTTGTCCATACTTACATGCGACTCGATCCGTTCTACGTGCCCTATGCCTCCTTGGTCCTGGCATATGCGCACTACTTGCTCGAGCAATACTCGCAGGCGCTGTCGCCCCTACGCGATTTTGTCTCGCAGGCGCCCAAGTGGTGGGCAGGCCGCGCTTTGCTGGCAGCGACCTTTGCGCAAATGGGCTATCTCGACGAGGCCCGGGCAGAGTGTGTCGAGGCTCTGCGCGTTGCTCCCAACTTTAGCATTTCCGGGTTCCGGCCGCTTTTCGGGCTCAAGTGCCCGCGAGACGAGAACCGTCTTTTCGATGGACTGCGCAAAGCTGGGCTACCCGAATAGACACATTTTCCGAGACGCGCGTCCGATGACTACCCTCGATGACATGACACTGTCGGAGTTGTAGCTCGTGCGTTGGCATTGCCGGCACAGGTGGATCCGCTGCCGAAGGAGATCCGAAAAGCGTGAAGTGGAGAGAGAACGCAGGACAGGCGGTGAATAGAGCTATCGCCAAGCGGGGGCCAACAAGGAATCGCTTTTCAAGAAAACCCAAGTAAAGGCACCCCAGCCTAGCGATATCAGCCAGGGTGCCGGTTGAGAAGCGACCGCCGGAAGACCATCAGACCAGCGGTCATGAGTCAACCAACGGATGTCGAGCTGGTTCCTGAGCCACTTCGCAGTTGCAGCACCAGGACATTCACGAGCCTCCATCTCCGGTCCGTCGAATCGTCTTACCCCACCAGAATGGCGTGATTGCCATGCTCATTCGTGCATCGGTGCTGCAGATGCTCAGGTCTGAAATTGGCACTTTTGCCCCGTGGACGCCGACGTGTGAGCGCGACAGCTATTGGGGGTAGACCTGCCGCCGAAGTGCCCACCAGCGCAGATCTTGAAGGTCGCGGAGTCCTAGGAATACGCCTGGCTCAGACCGCAGGACGCGCAAACGCGGCCTACC
>Ga0075431_100003665_pt1 | contig 14905 bp, 16 predicted proteins | sample RhiMetdeltSRZDD5_FD_75297 | JGI IMG/M metagenome (GOLD analysis project Ga0075431, IMG submission 75297) | Populus rhizosphere microbial communities from Tennessee, USA - Rhizosphere MetaG P. deltoides SRZDD5 | ecosystem: Host-associated > Plants > Roots > Rhizosphere > Soil | place: USA... | reverse complement strand
CAGCACGTTCGGGTCCTTGATGTCGTCGAGGTTCGCGTCCACGATCGTTTCGCCGTTCAGCTTCACGGTGATCTGCCGCCCCCTCGCGGTGATCTCCTCGCTGTTCCACTCGCCGGCCGGTTTCAGCGAGCCGCGCTTGGCCGGCACCACGTCGTAAATGGAGCCGTGGTACTGCGCGGGGCGCAGTTTTTCCTTGTACTCCGGCCCGTAATCGTCCAGCACCTGGATCTCCATCGCCACGTAAGCGGGGTCGCCTTTCATCGGCGAGCGGATGCCGATGCCGTTATTGCCGTTGGGTTCGAGCTTGAACTCGAAGCGGAAGACGAAGTCGGCGTACTCCTTTTCGGTGAAGAGCTTTCCGCCGTCGTTCTCGGTGCAGAACAGCACCGCGTCCTGCACCTGGTAGCCCTTGCCGGCCTTCTCGGCGTGGACCCAGCCGGTGAGGTCCTTGCCGTTGAAGAGCTTCACGAACCCCTGCTCGTCGCCGGCTTCGTCCTTCGCCGCGCCGACGAGAACCACCAGCAACGCCGACACCAGTGCCTTTGCAGTCATCTTCATGTCGCTCCTCATTCGTCAGTGACGTGTGGCTAGAACGGGACCGCCGGCTCCTCGGGCTTGTCCGCCGGCGGCTTGGCTGTCGAGTCCGCGGGCGCGCCGGCGGACGCGTAGGTGATGATCCGGCGCACCAGTTCCGTTGCCGACTTCGGCTCGTACCCGATGACCCCGTCCACCGGCTGGCCCACCAGTCCGGCACTGAGGTCTTCCCTGCTGAAGAATACCGCAACCCGCCCGCCGCGCTGGATGCCCTGCACGCGCGGCGTTTTCAGCGACCCGCTGATCGCCTTCTTCTGGACGGCGTACGGCCGGTATGACACCGGCGGCATCCGCGCCTCGCCCCTGCCGTAAAGGGCGTGGTCGGGCGGGAGGACGGCGGGTTTTGCGTCGGGCAGAATCGCCCTTAATTCCGCTTCCGCGGACGTGGCGAACGGCGCCGATCCTCCGGCCGCGTCGATCAACAGCGTGCCGCCGGCCTCAATGAACTTGCGCAGCTCCGCCTGCGACTGCTCGTCAAGCTTGAAGGCGGCGGTGCCGGTGAGGTGGGCGACGCGGGCCAGGCCCGGCGACAGCTTCCCCGCCCCCAACTTCACGGGCTCCGCCTTCAGGGCCATCTTCTCCTCGTTGTTCAGCAGGTTTGCCAGCCTGCGCCAGCCGCCGGGCTCAGGGTCCCAGTTCCCGGGATACTCAAGCCGTGCCACGGTCAGCGCGTTTTCCGGTTGCGCTTCGCCGGTCGCGAGCACGAGATGACTCTCGCCGCGGAAGCGGAGGTTGCGGCGCTCGGCGGCGTAAAAGAAGAGATTGGCGCCGAGCTGCCACGCCTCCTCCTTGCCGCCGACGACGCGGGTCTGCCACGCGCGGCCGGGGTCCCCCTGCGGCAACAGGAGCATCAGCTCCCGCACGCCGTTGCTGAGTCCCAGCACGGAGGGCTTGGTCTTCCACTTCTCTCGGGAGAAGACGCCGTTGGCATAGACTGGGTGGTCGGCGGCGAGCTCGCGGAACTCGTACTTCGGAAACAGTTCCGTCCCCAGCTTCTGGAACGCAGTTCCGAACGCGCGGCCGCCGCAGTCGGCGTGGCCGAGCACCAAGCCGCCGCCCTCGACGTACTCGCGGAGCTTTTTCTTCAGGTCGTCCGAGAGGCGCGGGGCTTTCGTGCCGCTCAGGTACAGGATTGGCGCGTCGTGCAGATCACGGAGCGCGGCGGACGCGTTCACCACCTGCCAGTTCAGGTCCCGCTCAGCGACGCCGGCGACCCAATGCGCCAGGTTCGCAACGTCGCGGGGTCGCTGGTTCCAATCCCCTTTCGGGGCGACCGCCTTCGGCTTGGCGCCAGCACCCGAGACCGTCGCATCATGCGCCGCCGGCGGGGAAGGGTCGAGCTTGTTCATGAACAGCGGCGCCCGGCCCCGCACGAGGAACAAGATCCCGAAGCACGTGTCGGGCAGCGCGCCGAAGTAGCTCGCCGACCCCTTCCACGACCCGTCGTCTCGCTGCCGCTTGACGAGGTAGTCGGCTCCTTTCTGGTACCAGTCGTGCTCGCCGAAGTACTTGTACCCGCTGGCGACGCCGACGCGCTCGACGGCATATAGCGTGGCGAACGGATACTCCCGCTCGTACTCCTGCTCCGATCCCACCTGCTGGAAGTTGTCGCTCAGCCACTTCAACCCGCGCTCCAGCGCGGGGTGGCTGACGTTGCCCTGGCAGTCGCTGCCGGCGTTGGTGTTCAGGAACTCATGCGTAACGAACAGCGTCGCCACGCCCGCGGCGGTCATGCCGGCCGTCAGCGGGTAGTCCCGGTTGCCCTTCTGGTAGTTCCACCCGCCGGACGGGTCCTGGTGGCCGACCCATGCCGCCTCGACCTTTTTCCAGTAGTCGGGCGACACTTCCGCGCCCGACTGCGCCGCAGCCCACATGCCGAGGACCGCGTACTGGGCGCGGCTGAGGCTGTAGCTGTTGCCGCGGGCGTCGTAGTCGTAGAAGCCCTTGGCGAGTCCCTGCGTCTTCATCATCGCCTGGAGCTGCGTGGCGTCGCGGCGCATCAGCGCCTTGGTCTCCGACGTCGGCGGCAGCAGCATCCACACCTGGCAGCGGATGCCCAGCGAGTAGCTGCCGGTCAGCTTCGCCTTCTTGAGGAACTCGATGCCTTCCGCCAGCGCCTTGTTCTCACCCGGAGTCTCGCCGGCGGCGAGCAGCGCGTAGACGGCGATGGCGGTCAGGCCGCCCCATTGCGAGCCTTCGTTCTTGTCGGTGGACTTGAGGTCCTGTTTCGGCGACGTCTCCCAGGTGCCGTCCTTGTGCTGCGAATAGACGTACGCCTTCGCCTTTTCCAGCGCCTTGTTCACTTCCTCTGTCGTGGCGGCGCGGAGCGGGAGCGGGACGAGCAACGAAACGCCTGAGGCCGTGAGCAGGAGTCGAAGCAGGATCGCTCGATTTTGTTCACGGCACGTCACGGGCACGCCCCTCCTGAGAACTAGCCGCCGGCGCGGACGATCCCGCCGAGCCATCTGAGGCCGACGAAGAGAAAGATCGCGCCAATGATGGTGCAGAAGCCGCCAAAGACGCTGGCAAGCGCCAGGAAGATCTCCCGGTCGCCCCTGGCCACGCCCCCCACCATCAGCAAGCTCACGAGCCGGAGCAGGATGAAGGACGCCAGCAGGAGCAGCAGCAGTCCCACGGCCAAGGCGACCACCGCCGCCAACATCCGCTTTGGCGGCGTCACCTGATGACCGGGGGTCGCGTAAGCCAAGCCGACGGGCGGTGTTTCGAACGGTTCCATCGACCTGTGGGCGATGGGAGTGGATGATTCGGTGACCATGTCAATCCCGGCTGAAAGGCCGGCCTCAATAGTGGAACCCGTTGCCCCGCACGTGGGTGAACGGCTCGCCCTCGCGGAGCAGCTCGCCCGACTCCACGCGGGCGACGCACAACTCATGGTCGCCGCCGAAATCGAATGATTTCAGCACCCGGCAGTCCAGGTACGCCAGTGCCGACTTGGGAATAGGCAGTCCCGCCTTCGTGCGGGCGACCTCGACACCTTCAAACGGGTCCTCGCCCGGCGGGATGCCGCGGGCGTATTTGCGCATGATCGCGCTGTCCCCCTCCGCGACTACCGCCAGCGCGAACTGCGGGTTCGCCTTCAAGGCCTCGCGCACCGGCCGGTCCTTGGCGATGGCGACGCTGACGGCGGGCGGGTCGAACGCCGCCTGCTGGACCCAGCTCGCCATCATGGCCAGGGGCTTGCCGTCCTGCCGGGCGGTGAGGATGTACACGCCGCTCGGCAGCCGCCCGATCGCCCGGCCGACCGTCATTTTCAGCTCTTCGGACGGTGAGTGCTTCGACATGGTCCCGCCACGATACCAACGCCGGTGGTCTGGTGACAAATGGGGTGCTAGGCTCTGGTTTGCCCGCACCTCTTGCCGCATTCCGCGGACGGGTCGTGATGCGGGTAGTCGGCAAAGAATCCGCGGCTGCGCTTGTCGGCTAAGCCTCCGCGCTACGCCACGGCGTAGCGTAGCGCAGCCGCGGATTCTTTGACGTGCCGATGGAATCGAATGGCAGACAAACCGAGAGCACCGACTTCGTCGTGGTGGACGATGAGGATCGCGTCGATCTCAACTTCGAGTCGGCCGGCGCGGCGCCGCACGCAGGCGATCCGATGAGCGCCGTGCGCGTGCGGCAGTTGTCCGCCATGCGGCGCGGGGCGTACCGCACCCGGTCGTACTGCTTCATCGGGCTCGGCCTGTGCGCGGTGGCGGCGGTGCAACTGAGCATCATGGCCGTCCGGCACGTCCGGGCGCTCGGGTGGGAGTGGCGGCCGCTGGGCTACCTGTGCGGCGTGGCGGCGGCGATGATGGCGGGGTCGTTCCTGCTCCGCCAGGTGGCGGCGCTTAACCGGGAGTTGCGCCGGCCGGCCGTGACCGAGCCGGAGGCGCCGCCGGACTTCTCGACCCTCAGCGACGGCAGCCAACGTTGGAAGAACCTCGAAGACATGCAGCGCCAGGCGTAGGCGGCGCCGACGGCCAGCGCGGCTCGGCCGGTGACGGGAACGTCTTCGGCGGCGCGCCGGCGGACGGTGCGCTCGGCGACGACGTGCCGCTACCGGCGTCGTTCGAAGCAATGACAGCGGCCGACCTGCCCGCGCCGCGCGACCCGCTGCTGGACCCGGACCGGCGGGAAGTGCTCCTCGGCGACGCGCCGGCGAGCGACGCGGCGTTCGGTGACACGCCGATCGGCAAGCCGCTGAAGGGGTTCACCTTCGGCCACGTCGACCTGCCTCGCCCCGCCGAGCCGGAGCCGGTCCAGCGGACGATCGACGTGGACCCGGCAACACACGTGCGGCAAGCCGCGGTGTCGGCGGCGATCCGCGGCGGGATCCAGGCGTGCGTCGTCGGCATGTTTATGGGGTTGGTGCTCGGGTTCTTTCTGGCCATCACCGGCCTGCTCTCTGGCGCCACGGCGCTGACGCTGGGCACGCTGATCTTTCTTGCCGCGCCGCCGGTGGCGCTGCTGGCGGCGTGGAGCGTGTACCGGCAGGCGACGACCGCCGAGCGGGAAAAGACCGGCCTGTGCCCGGCGTGCGGTTACGACCTGCGGGGGATCGTTACCGAACGGTGCCCCGAGTGCGGCACGCCGACGAGTCGCCGGTCGACGGAAGCGGAGGAGTGGCGTCCGGACCCGCCGAACGACCCGCCGGCGTGGTCGCCGTAAGCATCGACTTCTCCATGTGCCGGGGGTGTTGTACGGGCGGACCTGCGGTCCGGCGGCTACGCGGACGACGTCCTGCTGGAACTAGAATGGGGGACGTGAAGCGAGGCTACCACCCCGTTGTCGTGTTCGTCGCCTTCGTCGCGACCGCGGCAGCGGTGTACGCCATCGTGATCACGATGGGCAACACGGCGGCGCTGCTGGGATTCAAGCGGTGGGCAGCGCCGCTGGCGTGTGTCGGGAAGTTGCTGGTTCTCGTTGTGATGTTCGCGGTCCTGGCGTGGTTTGAAGGGACGAGGCGGGTGGAACTGCGCCGGCGGCTGCGGGAGGGGCTGTGCCTCCACTGCGGCTTCGACCTTCGCGAGGCGCGCGACCTGTGCCCGGAATGCGGCCGGCCCATTGACGAACACCGGTACCTGTACTTTGGCGAATCCGACCGCAGCCGGGCACTCCGGGCCGCGAGGCCGGAGTGGGCGCACGTGCGGGAGCGGCCGGACTAGGCCACCGGCTCCAGGCGGGCGTACTGGAGGATGAGGGTCTTGCGGCCGGCCCGTTCGAACTCGACAACGGCGCGGGTGTGCTGGCCCATGTCCGACACCTCGGCGATGTGCCCGACGCCGAACGTCGGGTGACGAACTTTCTGGCCCCGGCGGAACTGGCCGGCCAGGCCGTGGGCGCGGTCGCGCTCGACGGTCCGCTCTTCGTCCCGGTCGCCGAGGGACTCGAGGCCCGTGCGGTCGATCACGCGCAAGTACTCCGGCGGCATCTCGTTGAGGAACGGGCTCGTCACCGTCCGCTCGCGCATGCCGCGGAACGTGCGGTACTGGGCCTTGGTGAGGACGAGCCGCTCCTGGGCGCGGGTGATGCCGACGAAGCAAAGGCGCCGCTCCTCTTCCAGTTCGTCGAGGTTGCCGCGGGCGCGGCTGTGTGGCAGCACGCCCTCCTCCAGGCCGATCATCACCACCACCGGGAACTCCAGCCCCTTGGCCGCGTGTAGGGTCATGAGCGTGACTGCCCCGCCCGCGCCTTTCATGTGGTCGGCGTCGCTCACGAGGCTGACGTTCGCCAGGTATTCCTGCAAAGAGCCCTCGGGGTTGTCCCGGTCGTACTCGGCGGCGGAGGAGATCAGCTCGTTCACGTTGTTCAGCTCCGCCTGCTCGTCGTCGCCGGCCTTCTGGAGCATCGCCTCCAGCCCGCTGGTGCGGACCACGTCCTCCATGACCGCCTGCACGGGGCCCTTGGCCGACTGGAAGATGTCGGACCCCTCGGCCACTTCGCCGCCGGCCATGGCGCGCCAGCGGCGTACGAGGGCCACGAAAGATTTCGCCGCGTTGGCCGCCCTCGACGAGACGCCCGGGACGGCGCCGGCGCCGGCCTGCTCCAGGGCGTCGAACAGCGACAGCCCGTGCGCCACCGCGTGCGCTGCGACCAGCTTCATGCTGCTGTCGCCGAGCCCGCGAGGCGGGACGTTGACGATCCGGTCGAGGCTCACCTCGTCATTCGGGTTGGCAACGACCCGCAGGTACGCCAGGACGTCCTTGATCTCCTTGCGGTTGTAGAACTCGACGCCGCGCGCGATCTGGTACGGCACTTTTGCCTTGAACAGCGACTCTTCCATCACGCGCGACAGGCTGTTCATCCGGTAGAACACCGCCATGTGGCTCCACGGCACGCCGTGCTTCTCGTTCAGCTCGCGCAGCTCGCGGGTGACGACGGCGGCCTCGTCGTGCTCGTCCTGGCAGAGGTAAAGCAGCGCCGGCTCACCAGCGGTGTTCTCCGTCCACAGCGCCTTCTCCTTGCGGCGGACGTTGTGGGCGATGAGCTTGGAGGCGATGGCGAGGATCGTCTTGGTTGAGCGGTAGTTCTGCTCGAGCCGCACGACCTTCGCGTCGGGGTAGTCGCGCTCGAACTCCAGGATGTTGGCGATGTTCGCCCCGCGCCAGGCGTAGATCGACTGGTCGGGGTCGCCGACCACGCAGACGTTCCGGTGCTTCATCGCCAGCGCGTGGGCGATGACGTACTGGGCGTGGTTGGTGTCCTGGTACTCGTCGATGAGCAGGTAATGGAACCGGTCCTGGAGCTCGAGCAGGAGGTCGGGGTGCTCGCGGAAGGCGTAGGCGGTGCGGAGCATCAGGTCGTCGAAGTCGAGCGCGTTGTTCTGCTTGAGGAGCTGGTCGTACTTCGTGAAGACGCGTGCGACGGTGCGCTGGTAGAAGTCGCCCGACGCCTGCGCAAACGCCGCGGCGTCGGCGAGCTGGTTCTTCGCGTTGCTGATGGTGGCGTGGACGGCGGAGGGGGCGAAGTTGGTGCTGGAGATGTCCAGCGCCTTGAGCGCCTCCTTGATCAGCTTGTTCTGGTCCGACGTGTCGAACACGCTGAAGTTGGGCGCCAGGCCGATCCGCTCGGCGTAGTGGCGCAGGACGCGCAGGCACAGCGAGTGGAACGTGCAGATCGTCGGCCACGGCTGGTCGAGCCGGCCGAAGTCGCGCAGGTTGCGGCCGAGCACCACGCCCACCCGCTCCTTCATCTCCCCCGCCGCCTTGTTGGTGAAGGTGATGGCGAGGATGGAGGCGGCGGGAATGCCCTGGCCGATGAGGTACGCCACCCGTCGGGTGATGACGCGCGTCTTGCCGCTGCCGGCGCCGGCGATGATCAGCAGCGGCCCGTCCACGTGCGTGACCGCCTCGCGCTGCGCCTCGGTCAGGTCGTCCAGCAACTGCTCGGTGGGTACCACGGGCGAACTATAGCAGCCACGTTCGGAACGGCGAAGGCGGCGCCGCAGTGGCGGCTACGCCGCCCGCCCTTCGAGCGTGGTGGCGAGCTGCTGGAGGGCGAGGGGGATGTTGACGTTCTCGTCGACATACTGCTCGGCGCGGGCGAGGGCGTCGATCGTGGCGCAGGACCTTTCGAGCGCGTCGGGGTTGTCGGCGGCGGCCGACATTGCCCGGCGGACATGCTCGGCGGCGATGCGGAAGTACAGCGTCAACCCCTCGCGCGTCGCCGCGTCCTTGCTCGACAATGGGTCGCGCTCGAGCTGCTTTGCCGCGTACGCCTCGGCGGCCTTCTTGAACCAGCCGGCGAGGTCCTCCGGCGGCCGCCCCGCCGACAGCCGGTCGAGCTGGCCGGTCAGCTCCCTGGCCGCGGCGACGACGCCGTCCTCGACCCACTTCAGCGCGACGCCGAGCGAGCCGCCGGCCAACACCGCCGCGTCGATTGCCGTCGCCTTCTGGACGCCCCGCTTCTCCAGCTCCCGCGTCACCACGGCTTGGTCGAGCGGCTTGAAGCGGACCATCTGGCACCGGCTGCGGATGGTCGGCAGCAGCGCGGCCGGCTGGTCGGTCAGCAGGATGACCACCGTCCGGCCCGCCGGCTCTTCCAGCGTCTTGAGCAGCGCGTTCTGCGCCTGCGGGTTCATCAGCTCCGCCTGGTCGATGACGAACGCCTTGCCGCGCCCCATCGCGGCCTTGCGGCCGGCGGGGTCGATCACTTCCGGGCGGACCACGTTGATGGACAGGTCGATGCCCTTGGACTTGCCCGTCTTGTCGTGGTAGCGGATCAGCTCCTTCGTGACGACGTGGTAGTCCGGGTGGTTGCCCGCCTCGAACACGTGGCAACTGTCGCACCGGCCGCAGGGAGCGTCTGCTTTCGGCTTCTCGCAGAGGAACAGCGCCGCCAGCGCCGCGGCGGTGGTGGCTTTCCCGACTCCCGCCGGCCCGGCGAAGATGAGCCCGTGCGGCAGCCGGTCGGCGGCGTACGCCCGCCGGAGCACCTCGACCGCCTGCTCCTGCCCGAAGATGTCGTCGAGCGTTGTCATCCGAGGATCAGGCCCAGGATTACGACGATCGCGAGTGCCATCCCCGATGCGATGGAGACGACCCCGAGCACGGCGTCCCACGGGGGCCGCTCGCTCCTCGGTGCCAGCAACCGCTGGGGCGCGGGCGGGGCCGGTCGGGGAGCGGCGGACGAGGGGGTGAAGTAGTTCAGCTTCATCGTTTGTCCGCCAGCAGCAACAGGAGGAAGAACACCACCGGCGGCACGAAGAACAGCGCCAGCAGGATGACTTTCCAGAACGGCAGCCGCTCCGCCGGCGGCTCGACCGATCGGGAGTAACTCAGCACCCCGTCCGGATGTGTGCGCCGGTCTTCCACGTTCCGTAGCACGGGCGTCCCGCCCGTGTCTCCAACGCATTAGAATCACGGGCGAAACGCCCGTGCTACGAGCGGCGACACCGCCGCCCACACGTCTTCGTGCACCGCCCGCTCGTCGCGGTCCGCCGGGACCACCTGGTACCGCGCCGGATCGGCGGCCGCCTGGGCGAGGTAGTTCTTGCGGACCTGCTCATGGTACTCGATCGGCCGCTGCTCGATCCGGTCCTTTTCCCGCTTCACGCGCGCGAGGCTCTCCGCGGCGGCCATGTCGAGCAGGACCGTCAGGTCCGGCCAGTGGCCGCGGATCGCGACGTCGGCAACGGAGCGAATGTCCGCCGCCGTCAGCCCCTCCCCGCCGAGCTGGTACGCCAGCGTGCTGGAGACGAACCGGTCGCTCAGGACGATGTTTCCCCCCTCCAAGGCCCGAAGGATTACTTCCGCCATCATCTGCGCCCGCGCCGCCATATAGAGCAGCATCTCGCAGCGCATGCTCATCTCGCCGTGGTCGGGGTCGAGCAGAATCGAGCGGATTTGCTCGCCGATCCGCGTCGTGCCGGGGTCGCGCACGAGCAGCACATTTGAGCCGGCGGCCACAAGCCGGTCGCGAAGCATCCGGGCCTGGGTGCTCTTGCCGCACCCCTCGGTGCCGTCGAGGACGATGAAGACGCCGGTCCGGCTCATTCGACCCGGATGGTAGCGGCGGCCCCGCCGTTCTTACAGTTCCTCCCCGCCCGCCGACGGGGCGCCCTTTTTCTTTACCTTGACCGGTCGCGCCGGGGGTCTTTAAATGCGCGGCATGGACGCCGCCAACGCCGCGCTGAAGGAGCAGTTCCACCGGATCTTCGGGCCCGGCCGCGGCACCGAGCGCGTCCACCTCGTCCGCGCGCCCGGCCGCGTCAACCTGATCGGCGAGCACACCGACTACAACGACGGGTTCGTCCTGCCGATGGCGATCGAGCCGGAGGTGCGAATCGTCTGCCGGTCGCGCAGTGACGGCCTGGTCCGCCTCGCCTCCACCGCCTTCCCCGGCTCCGTCGTCGAGTTCTCGGTGCAGAAGAAGGTGCAGCCCGCGCCGCACGGGTCGTGGGACAACTACAGCCGTGGCGTCGTCGCCGAGATGCTCGCCGCCGGCATCCCGCTGGTCGGCATGGACGCGCTGATCGCCAACAGCCTGCCGGTCGGCGGCGGCCTGTCCAGCAGCGCCGCCGTCGAGGTGGGGACCGCACGCGCCTTGCTCCTGCTGGCGGGCGTGGAGATGGACCCCGGGCGCGTCGCGCTACTGGCCCAGAAGGCCGAGCACGAGTTCGCCGGCGTGCCCGTCGGGATGATGGACCAGACGATCGTCGCCTCCGGCAAGGCCGGCCACGCGATGTTGCTGGACTGCCGCGACCTGTCCAAGCAGTTCGTGCCGCTCGACACGCGCGACCTGCGCGTCGTCATCGCCAACAGCATGGTCCGCCACGAGCTGTCCGAGGGCGAATACGGCAAGCGGCGGCAACAGTGCGCCGAGGGCGTGCGGTTCTTTCAGAAGGCAAACCCGTCCGTGAAGGCGCTGCGCGACGTGAACGCGCAGGAGGTCGAGGCGGCCAAGGGGAAGCTGCCCGACGTGATCTACCGCCGCTGCCGCCACGTCGTGTCGGAGAACGGCCGCACGACGATGGCGGCGACGCAGCTCGGCCACCACAACTACGAGGACGTGGGCGAGCTGATGCTCCAGAGCCATGCGTCGCTCCGCGACAACTACGAGGTGAGCGCGCCGGAGCTGGACTTCCTGGTCGAACAGGCGATGACGGTGAAGGGGGTCTACGGCGCACGCATGACCGGCGGCGGCTTCGGCGGCTGCATCGTCGCCCTCGCACAGCCCCGCGCGGTGGATGCCTTGTCCGAACACCTCAAGCGCACCTACCCCCAGAATTTCCGCAAGGAGCCCGCCGTATTCGCGACGACCGCGACCGCCGGGGCGAGCGTGATCGAGTAGGCGTCGCCGGGCCACAACCAAGGAAAACATGGACGACCCGATGGGCTACATTCACACCCGGGCCGACTTCATCGCGTACGCCTATTCCCTCGCGCGGGAGTTCCGCGACCGAGGCGAGGAGTGGGAAAACAACACCCTGGACAGTTATTTCGAGGCAATGGGCCGACTGGGTCCGGTCGATGGACGGCTACTTCAAGAACATGCACCTCCCGCAGCCGCCGGAGCCGGCGGCGCCCGGCCGGTTGTCAGGGCCAGTCAGGTCGAACCCGAACTTGGTGGGCAATCACCACCCGCCTGCGGAAGGGGGCGAGCGCCTCCCCCACCAGCTCCTCGTTGGTGAACGGCCCGTACACCTCGGCGGTGTCGAAGAACGTGACGCCGCGGTCCACGGCGGCGTGGAGCAGCGCGGTCATTTCCCCCTTGTCCTTGGCCGGCCCGTACGAAAAGCTCATTCCCATGCAGCCCAGGCCAAGGGCCGACACTTCCGGGCCGCTCTTTCCGAGTTTGCGCTTTTGCATTGCTGATCTTCCGAGTGTCCCGGCGACGGGTCGGCGCCATTTCATTTCTTCCCCGTGTACGCCACGCGCCAGACCGTCCCCGAGCCGTCGTCCGTCACCATCAACGACCCGTCCCTGGCGACGGCCACGCCCGCGGGGCGACCCCAGACGTTGCCCTCCCTGGTCACAAAGCCGACGAGAAAGTCCTCGTATTCGCCGGTCGCCTTGCCGTCCTTCATGGGAATGCGAATGACCTTGTAGCCCACGCGGCGGGCCCGGTTCCACGAGCCGTGCTCGGAGGCGAAGGCGTCGTGGTGGTACTCCTTCGGGAACTGGTTGCCGTCGTAGAACGTCAGGTCGATCGAGGCCATGTGCGACTGCAGGAGCACGTCGGGGACGAGCACCTTGTCCTTCAGCTCGGGGCGCTTCCCCTTGTGGCGCGGGTCCTGATTAGGCCCGATGTAGTACCAGGGCCAGCCGTAGAAGCCGCCCGGTTCGACGTGCGTGATGTAGTCGGGCACCAGGTTGTCGCCCAGCCCGTCGCGCTCGTTCACCGAGGTCCAAAGCTGGCCGGTCTTCGGGTGCGTGGCCAGGCCCACAGGGTTGCGGATGCCTTGGGCGAAGGGTCGCTCGTTCTTGCCGTCGGGGTCGAAGGCCAGGATCATCGCGCGACGTTTTTCGCGATCGTCGTCGTCGACGTTCGAGCGCGAGCCGACCGAAACGTAGAGCGTCTTGCCGTCCGGTGAGAACTCCAGGTCTCGCGTCCAGTGTCCGCCGCCGCCGACGCGCTCGTTGCCGCTGGGGACGTCCTTGACGACCGTCTCGGCCTCGCCAGAGGCCTTGGTGTCGCCGTTCTTGTAGGCAAAGCGGACGACCGAGTCGGTGTTGCCGATGTAGACGAATTTCGGCTCCGGCCCGACCGGGTGGAAGGCGATCCCGAACGGTCGGTTCAGGCCGGCGGCGAAGACCTCGTTGACCTCGGGCTTGCCGTCGCCGTCGGCATCGCGCAAGACGCGGACGCGGTTGGCGCGGCTCTCGGCCAGGAACAGGTCGCCGTTCGGGGCGCGGACGATGACGCGGGGTTCGATCAACCCGGTGGCGAACTCCGTCACCTCGAACCCTTCGGGCGCCCTGGGCCAGGCCCCTTCGGGACGCGGAGCGACGCGGGGGAAGTTCGTGGCCGAAGGGGTGTCGTAAGGCGTCGCCAGGTCGCCGACCGTGATCTTCCGGCGCACGCCCGGCGCGTCGGTCGTCCAGTCGCCGAGGGCGTCCTTGCCGGTGAGTGTGCGGCCACCCTTCGGGTCGTCGCCCAAGGCGGTCGACGCGATCAGGGCGAGGAGCAGTAAGGCCAGTCGCAGGCGGTGGGTCATCGGGACACTCCCTCGGGTTTCCGAGATTCTCCGCCGGCGGGGTCGGATGGAGATACCCCTGAAAACGGGAGTGAGGGTGGGATTATTGGCCGAGGAGCCTGGTAAACGAGAGCGCGGCTAACTTCCATGCGTCGCCTTGCCGCACGTACACTTCAGTCACGACGAAGGGATTGGTGACCTCGTTGCCGCCGACGACGGCAAGTAGTCGAATCCGGTTCAAGACGATGGCGGTCGTGCCGATGACGCGCACCGACGCTTCCTGGATGTCCGCTTTCTTGTAGTGGATCTTTCCGCTCTTGATGACGTCGAGCTCCTGGGCCCTGGTCATGGTTCCGCCCATGTGGACAAAGACGGCCTCCTCGTGGAAGAGGGGTTCCAGGGCGTCGACCTTGCGCTCCGACATCCAGCGCCACTTTTCCTTGGACAGGTCAAGGAGTTCCTGTCCCGTCTTCGAGTTACCTGCACGGCCCTTCTTGCCGTCGCTTCCGGCCGGTTCGGCCTCCTGCGCCAGTGCGTCTGCCGGTCGCGCCAGCAGCGCCGCCGCCAGGCCGGCACCGGCGAGCAGCAAGTCCCGCCGCTGCGGCGAAGTTAGACCGCTCTGATCCATGTCGTGCTCGCTACGTTCGTTCATGACGTTCTCTCCTTGTGGGGCACTCCCGCTAACGACGGTTACCCGATGACCCGCACTTGGAGCGGTGTTCAATCGTTCCGGCCGCCGGTGCCCTCGACTGGCGTACTGGCGCGCGACTGTACGCAAAGTGGCGTCCGTGCGTTATGACGTTCCTCCTAGATGTTTGTACGATCCTCCAAACCGGTGCCTCCCCGGCGGGGAGGCGCGCGGAGGTCGCTACGATGCAACGGGGGGGACGAAAACGGGGACGCTTCATTGCCCTTGTGGCGGCTGCCAGAGTTCAACTTTGTTGCCCTCCGGGTCCATGACCCATCCGAATTTCCCGTACTCCGAGTCGTCGGTCTTCTCGAGCACGTTGCAACCTTCCTCGCGCAGTGCTTTCAGGAGTCCTGCCAGATCTTCCACCCGGTAGTTGACCATGAAGGTGGACTTGCTCGGAGCGAAGTGCTTGCCGTCCGCCGGAAAGACCGACCAGACCGTAGTCCCCCTGGTCGGGTTGCCTTCGGAGTCAGTCCAGGTGAAGGCGGCTCCACCCCAGTCCTGAACGTCGATCCCGAGGTGCTTCTTGTACCAGGCGCGCAGCGCCTTGGGGTCCTTGGCGCTCATGAAGATGCCGCCGATGCCCGTGACTCTTCGCATTCGGACCTCCGATGCTCGCTGAAAACCTTCCGAGGATGACGAACGGGGATCCGTACATTATCCGAGTACGGCGGCGACACTTCAAAGTGGGATCAAGACAAGGGGCAGCAACGAGAACGAACAAAACGGCGGCGCCTCTCGTTGCTGCGAGAGGCGTCCGCCGTTTCGATCCCTGACGTCTGGAACTGCCGCGTCGCGCGCCGTCAGCGGGCGCCGTCGTAGTAGAACTGCTCGCGGACGATCTGGTCGTTCTCGACCGTGTAGATACCGACCTCTTCCAGCGTGACGGGGCGGCCGGTGGATTGGGGGGTGACGTCGATCTCGAACAGGACCGCGAACTGGCCGGAGGACTGGCCGGAGGACCCGTTGAGGGTGTCGAAGAA
>Ga0075431_100003664_pt1 | contig 14908 bp, 10 predicted proteins | sample RhiMetdeltSRZDD5_FD_75297 | JGI IMG/M metagenome (GOLD analysis project Ga0075431, IMG submission 75297) | Populus rhizosphere microbial communities from Tennessee, USA - Rhizosphere MetaG P. deltoides SRZDD5 | ecosystem: Host-associated > Plants > Roots > Rhizosphere > Soil | place: USA... | reverse complement strand
ACCTGCTCTCGCACACCTTTCACCTCGGCCTCGAGCACTCCCAACCTGCTTTCTTGACTGTCCGTCCACGCCTTCATGCTGGTGACCGTATTGCGGTAATCGGTCTCCATCGAGCCGAGCCTCTTATCCATGTCCACGTTGATGACGTCGAACCTCTTGTTCAACTCATTGCCGACCCGCTGTTCAACCGCGTTGGATGTCTCCATCAGTCTGCGGTCGATCTGGCCCAGGTCCTTAGCCAGGGTATCCATCCTCGCATTGACGGCCTGCGCATTCGTTTGCGCGCTCTGGACCAAATTGTTGAGCGAGCCGAGATAAAAATAAAGCAAGGTCGCAAATCCAAGAACCGCCAAGACGATGCCGGCAAGCGCGCCCAAGGCCAGGCTTCTCGCCCAGAGCGCAGATTTTCGGGCGGTCAACTGGGCGTCGGCGACTGCAACGGGGAGCGCGTTGCGGATGGGGTTGCCGGAATTCGCCTTTCTCAAATAGGCGTCCGCCGACAGGTTCAATTTCGCAGGCGGGAAACCCGGGAAATAACGCTTGGCGGAAGCCTCCTTCTCCGCCGGCCGAAAGCCGAACGTCGTCTTGGTGAATTCCGCCCAAACGAGCGCCTGCGTCGTATCAAGGTCGTAATCGACCGCAGTAGGATTGTGCAGCGGGACGAGCAGCCTGCCTGAGAAGCCCGGGTCTACCATCGGCCCTGGACCCATCAGCAGGCCGCGATGAATATGGGTCGCGCGCAAGCTCAGATGCACCGCGATGTAGTAAGGCACCCGGAAATATGGTTCCAGCTGCGCGAAGCAGAGCGAGTGGGCGGGCACGATGCAGCGGGACCCCCGGCTCAGAGTTTCCGAAATACGGCGCCCCTCCCCGTCCCAACGAATGAATTCGCCCCCCATATGTATCTCGTAGGAGGCGGATTTCAGCGAACGGGAATCGAATGGATAAATCAGGCCCGTCACACGTGCGTAGTCGTCTATCTCGGCTGCGGACAAGAGCGCCAGAGGAACGCTCGGAAACGGGTCCGCCGTCAGAAACTTGGCTGCCTTCTCTGCCGCCTCGGCATCGCTAATAGCAAAGTTGAGCTCCGTCATCTGCTCCCCCCTGTTCGTTCTGTAGTGATTCGCGAAAAGGTTAGTAGACTCCGCAATGCGAGTCGAGCAACAGGAGCAGGTGGCCTTGGCGGTGCCGACTACGCCGCAAGAAGGGACAGGACCTGCCGCACGTCGACCGGCTTGTGCAGGACTCCCAGCGCACCATGGGCGATCGCCTGCTGCACCAGTTCCTCGACGCTATAGCCCGTCATCATATACACGCGCGCCCTGGGTTTGATCTTGCGGATCTCGAAGAAGCTTTCGACGCCGTTCTGCCCCGGCATGGCGATATCCATGAAGGTGATGTCGAAATTCTTTTGTTCGCAGGCCCTAATCGCATCCCTGCCCGAATTGGCCGTGGTGACGAGGTGACCTTCCATCTCGAAGATCTCGGCCAACGAGTTGGCAATGTCGACATCGTCGTCGACGACCAGGATTTGCAGTTGCCTCGGATTGCTCATGCTGCGTCGCGCCTCTCTAGTTCGGTTGGAATGCAGGCCGTCATCCTTGTCCCGTGGCCGATCCGCGTCTCGATGCGCAGACTGCCGCCATGCTCGTCGAGGATCTTCTCGACTGCGGGAAGGCCCAAGCCAACGCCAAAAGTCTTGGTCGTGAACAGCGGCTCGCGGATCTTGTTCAGCACGTCCTCGGGTATGCCGGGCCCGTTGTCGGCACAGGCGATCTCGATGCCGCGGTTCACCATGGCGGTCGAAATCACGATCCTCGGTTCGGAAGCGGCGAATTTGCCGGGATCGTCACCCTTGCCGACCATGGCTTCCGATGCGTTGGTGAGGAAATTGACGATCACGCGGTACATGCGCGAGGGATCGAAACGGGCCGTGATGCCAGAAAGCCCCGGCTCGAACTCCACCCTGACCATCGGCGGCAGCTTCTGCGCCTGCTCGTTCAGGACTTCGCTCAGCCATTTGTCGACCTCGACCATCTCCACCTGCAAAGTGCGGGTGCGGGTGAAGTCGAGCAGTTCGCTGATGATGCTATCGCAGCGCACGATACCTTTGCCGATGCGAGCAAGCTGGCCCTCGATTTCCGGCGTCCTGATCTCGAGCTTCCGGTCAATAAGGTAGGCAGCCGTGCGAATGGTGTTGAGCGGATTGCGAATCTCATGGGCGACGGTGGCCGTAAGCTGGCCGAGCTGGGCAAGCTTGCCCTTCCTGATGTTTTCCCCCTGCGCATCCTGCAGCTCCTGCATCTTTGCGGCGAGTTCCTCGTTGAGGCGGGTAACGTCCTCGTTCACGGTCTGCAGGCGCGCGGCAAAGGCGAGCGTGTCGGCACGCGAGTTCTCGAGCCTTTCGTAGGCATCGGTAATCTCGCGGTGGCTCTGCCTGATGAGCCGGCCGATATAAAGTCCATAGCTGGTGATGCCGGCGACCATCAGAAGTATCAGGCCGGCGACGAGGAACTCATAGCTCCTCAAGTTGCGCACCTGAGAGATGTTTTGGTTTTCATACTCGCGGGTGAGGAGGAGGATGCTCGCCATGGCCCCATGAAACTGATGCTTGAGCCGGTTGGCGAATCCTTCCGTCATGGACATGCAATGGGCGGCCTTGGGAAGCCAACCGTTGTAGTAGCTCGAAAAGGACGAGCGTCCGTGCTCGGCAACCAGCTTGAGCGTACCGCGAACAAGGTGGAGCGCTGCTATGGCGTCCTGCCCGGGCTCCATGCGGTCTGGGGTATTGAGCTCCTGCTGGAGGCGGGCGACCGTCTGTTCGAGTGCCTTCAGGTTGGCTTCGAAGTGCTTGCTCTTGCTGACAGGATCGCCAGTCTCGAACATCTCGACGACGGGAGCGCTCGTCTCCATGACGAGATCGTTCAATTCCCACATTTCGGTGAAGATCGAATCCCAGCTCTGGCGGTAGTCCACCGTTCGCTCGAAAACGCTGGCGAAATGGCTGCTGAGCATGAGGCCCGCGAGCACGCACAGCAAGTCGAAACTCGCAAGCGCGAAATAGACGAGATGGACGCGCCTGTGGCTCTTCGGCCCCGGCATTTTTGCCGCGGTTGAAGGTAGCGAGATCATGTGCCCTCCGGTAAGGTCAGCTAATCTTCGAGTGCGAAGATGCTCTAGGCGTCGTAAAAAGTGGTTAATGCGCCGCATTGCGCGCCTGAGTTGTCGTCGTTGCAGTTAGGGAAGCGTGAAGGAAAAATGACGAATTGGCAGCAAGGGATGAGCGGCGGATGCCAGTGCGGCGCCGTGCGCTACAGGTTCACCGGCAAGCCCGGCGGAGCATCAATCTGCCATTGTCGCATGTGCCAGAAGGCATTCGGATCATGGGGCGCGGCCCTCGTCTCGCTCAAGGCGGCAGAGTTTGTGTGGACGCGGGGGAAACCTTCTGAATACCGCTCATCGCCTCCCGTGGCGCGAGGCTTTTGCGCCCAGTGCGGAACGCCGCTCTACATGCGCGACGACGGGGATGAGAATTACGAGATGGCGATCGGAACACTCGATGATCCCGATCGCACGCCGCCAACCAAGCAGGTGGGGGTGGAGAGTGAGCTTAAGTGGTTCCGCTCGCTGGCGGCGCTGCCACGGCAGGAGACCGGGGATTACAACAGCCCCGAGAAGCTTGCCAGCTACAGGAGCCGTCAGCATCCCGATCATGACACCGAAGCGTGGAAGCCTGATTTCTAGCCGGCAATTGCGCTCCTGATCGCCTCGACGGCCTGCTCGGCTTTTGATCCGTCCGGCCCACCCGCCTGGGCCATGTCGGGGCGGCCGCCGCCGCCCTTGCCACCGAGGGCGGATGAACCGGCGCGCACCAGGTCGACGGCGCTGTAGCGCCGGGTGAGATCGTCGGTGACGCCGACGACAACGGCCGCCTTGCCATCTTCGGCAACGGCGACGAAGGCAACGACGCCCGAGCCGACGGCCTTTTTGCCCTGATCGGCCAACGCCTTCAGATCCTTGGGCTCGACACCCTCAACGACGCGACCCATGAATTTGACGCCGCCGACATCGATGGGCTCGGCGGCCGGGGCGCCCTTGGCTCCGCCGGCCATGGCAAGCTGGCGCCTCGTTTCGGCGAGCTCGCGCTCCAGCCGCTTGCGTTCCTCGAGCAGGGATTCGATGCGGCGGGGCACTTCGGCGGGCAGAACCTTCAACAGGTCCGATGCTTCAGCCAGCCGCTCGCTCTGGTCGGCCAGGTGACGCAGAGCCGCTTCCCCGGCGAGGGCCTCGATCCTGCGGACGCCTGCGGCTGAGGCGCTTTGCGCGACGATGTGAACGAGGCCGATATCGCCTGTCCGGCGCACGTGGGTTCCGCCACAGAGCTCCATCGAGAAGACGGGCCGGTTGCCGCCGCCCGTGGGATCGACGCCCATGGAGACGACGCGCACCTCATCACCGTATTTCTCGCCAAAAAGCGCCATGGCGCTCTCCTCGATCGCCTCATCGACCGACATGAGCCGCGTCGTCACTTCGCCGTTCTGCTGCACGACGGCGTTGGCCAGGGCCTCAATGCGCATGAGTTCGTCGGGGGCGATGGGCTTGGTGTGGGAGAAATCGAAACGCAGACGGTTCGGTTCGACGAGAGAGCCCTTCTGCGTCACATGCGCGCCCAGCACTTCGCGCAACGCCTCATGGATGAGATGAGTCGCAGAATGATGCACGCGATTGCCGGCGCGGCGCCGGTGATCGACTTCGAGCTCAACGGCATCGCCCTCCCGCAGCGCTCCCTTTTCAAGTCTTCCGAGATGGACGATGAGATCTCCGAGACGGCGCTGGGTGTCCTCCACTTTGAACAACGCGCCCTCGGCCGATCTAACGACACCCCGATCGCCGACCTGGCCCCCCGCTTCGCCGTAGAAGGGCGACTGGTTGAGAACGAGCGTGCCGGCATCCCCGGCCTTCAGCTCGCGCACCATGCGGCCCCCCGTCACGATGGCGCGGATCTGGCCTTCCGCCTTTTCCGTGTCATAGCCCAGAAAATCGGTGCCGCCCGTCTTCTCCCTGACGTCGAACCAGACAGCCTCGGTGCTCGCTTCGCCCGAGCCCGCCCAGGCCTTGCGGGCCTCCTGGCGCTGACGCTCCATGTCCTGCTCGAAACTTTCGAGATCGACGGCGATGCCGCGGGGTTTCAACGCATCCTGGGTGAGATCGAGAGGGAAGCCGTAGGTGTCATAGAGCTTGAATGCTACATGGCCCGAGAGCTTGTCGCCGGGATTGAGGTTCACTGATTCCTCCTCGAGCATGCGCAGGCCGCGCTCGAGCGTCTTGCGGAAGCGCGTCTCCTCGAGCTTCAGCGTCTCTTCGATCAGCCCCTGGGCGCGGTGAAGCTCGGGGTAGGCGGCGCCCATTTCGCGGACGAGAGCCGGAACCAGCTTCCAGACGAGGGGATCGCGGGCGCCGAGCAATTCGGCATGACGCATGGCGCGCCGCATGATGCGTCTGAGCACATAGCCCCTGCCCTCGTTCGAAGGCAGGACACCGTCGGCGATGAGAAAGGAGGTTGCGCGCAGATGGTCGGCAATCACCCGGAAGGAGGGCTTGCGCTCCGCCTCGGCGGCAACCCCCGTCTCTTCCTCGATGACCCTGATGAGGGCGCGAAAGAGATCGGTTTCGTAATTGTCATGAGTGCCCTGGAGCACTGCGGCAATGCGTTCAAGTCCCATGCCCGTATCGATCGAGGGCTTGGGGAGTTCGATGCGTTCCTCCTTGGAAATCTGTTCGAACTGCATGAAGACGAGGTTCCAGATTTCGATGAAGCGGTCGCCCTCGGCATCGGCGGAACCAGGAGGACCGCCCGGAATGTGGGGCCCATGATCATAGAAGATTTCAGAACATGGACCGCAGGGGCCGGTATCGCCCATGGCCCAGAAGTTATCGGAGGTCGGAATCTTGATGATGCGGGATTCGGGAAGACCGGCGATCTTCTTCCACAGGCGGAAAGCATCCTCGTCGGCGGAATAGACAGTGGTGAGCAGTCTGTCCTTGGGCAGGCCGAACTCCCTGGTGACCAGGTTCCAGGCAAGCTCGATGGCGAGCTCCTTGAAATAGTCGCCGAAGGAGAAATTTCCGAGCATCTCGAAGAACGTGTGGTGACGGGTGGTATAGCCCACATTGTCGAGATCATTGTGCTTTCCGCCGGCGCGCACGCATTTCTGGGCCGTGACGGCGCGCCTGTAGGGCCGCTTCTCCATGCCGGTAAAGACGTTCTTGAACTGAACCATGCCGGCATTGGTGAACATGAGCGTCGGATCATTGCGCGGCACGAGCGGGCTCGAGGGCACGTGCTCATGGCCGTGCTTGCGGAAATAGTCGATGAAGTGCGCGCGAATCTCGTTCAAGCCGGACATTGCTGGTTTAAGCCTGTGCTTCGGGAGCGCTGAGAGCTTCGCGCCGCCATGTTCCGGCGAAGGTATTGCCTGAGCCTCCACCGCCTGTCCATAAGCTTCAGGTGCAAGGCGGTTCGCAGAGGCTGAAGGAGGGGAAGCGCCCTCCCGGGGGACAGGGAGGGCGCCAGCGGTGTGAGGGGCGCACACCGGCCGGTTTCCCCGAGGGGTGCGGGGACCGGAACTCTCGACAATGATCAATTCGTTCAGCGCCTACTCCGCAGCGTCGGTGGCCCGATCATCGTCCTCGCCACCTGAGTCCGTGATCTTTGCTGCGATCAGGCCGGCATTCTCCCGAATCTTCTGCTCGATGGCCTGAGCCACCTCGGGATGCTGCTTGAGGAAGGTCTTGGCGTTCTCACGTCCCTGACCGATGCGCTCGCCGGCATAGGAGAACCAGGAACCGGACTTCTCGACCACGCCAGCCGTAACGCCGAGATCGAGGAGCTCACCCGTCTTGGAGATGCCTTCACCATACATGATGTCGAACTCGACCTGGCGGAAAGGCGGGGCTACCTTGTTCTTGACGACCTTGACGCGGGTCTGGTTGCCGACGACCTCGTCACGGTCCTTGATGGCGCCGATGCGGCGGATGTCGAGGCGAACGGAGGCATAGAACTTCAGGGCATTGCCGCCAGTCGTCGTTTCGGGCGAACCGAACATCACGCCGATCTTCATGCGGATCTGGTTGATGAAGATCACCATGCAGCTGGTACGCGAGATGGAAGCGGTGAGCTTGCGCAGGGCCTGGCTCATCAGCCGTGCCTGCATGCCGGGAAGGGCATCACCCATTTCGCCCTCGATCTCGGCGCGGGGCGTCAAGGCGGCGACGGAATCGATCACCAGCACCTCGATGGCGCCCGAGCGCACAAGGGTGTCGGCAATCTCCAGAGCCTGCTCGCCGGTGTCGGGTTGGGAGATGAGTAGATCTTCGATGTTGACGCCGAGTTTGCGGGCATAAATTGGATCAAGGGCATGTTCGGCATCGATGAAGGCACAAATGCCGCCGCGCTTTTGGGCTTCCGCAATCGTCTGCAGCGCGAGAGTTGTCTTGCCGGAAGATTCCGGCCCATAGATTTCGACCACCCTGCCCCGGGGCAGGCCGCCGATCCCCAAGGCGATGTCGAGTCCGAGGGAACCCGTGGAGATGGCTTCGATCTCGACGACGGGATTGGCCCCAAGCTTCATGATGGAGCCCTTGCCGAAAGCTCTTTCGATCTGGCTCAGCGCCGCATCCAGCGCCTTGTTCTTGTCCATTGAGCTGTTCTCGACTACGCGCAGATTGGTTTGCCCCATCGCCTCACTCCTCTTATTTCATACTGGCTGCCGTGGTGCCAGTGGTGTTTGGGTAAGACGCAAAATGTACCTGTTTTGTTCTCGGTGCAAGTCTTTTTTTAAATCGCTGATCTAAAAAGATTTCTCAGGTGAAGAAGAGAACCGACCCCGAACAAAGGGCGAATCGCGAGACGACGCTTGGGAAGGAAAGCGAGGCCGGCGAACATAAGGCGGACCATGCATCAGTAGTCGCCTTTTGGGGAGAGAGGACTATGCCCTCCGGCCTCGCGACCCGAGGTCAAACCGCAGTTTGAACCCCCGGAAACTTCTATCGTTCAAGTAGCAACATCATCATGTATGCTCCTAAAAGTTGCATACCTTCTTTCGATTGTCAAGTGGGACCAATGGAACCCGACCTGCCGCTGGCGAAGGAGGCTAGCCGCGAGCCAAGGCCCTTTCCACGGCAAGCGCCGTTGCGAAGAGATTCGCATCGGTGCCCCAGGGGGCCATGATCATAAGTCCAACGGGCGCTTCGCCCGGTTCGTGGATGGGGAGGGAAATGGCGCACATGTCGAGGAAATTGCCGATGAACGTGTTCCTCAGGCTGAAGAAGTTGATGCGCATGTAGTCGTCATCCTTCGCCAGCGCTGCAATCGGCGGCGGGATATTGGGCGTGGTCGGCAGGACGAGGCCGTCGAGGCCGGCAAGGAAAGCGTTCACCTCGCGGATCAAAGCGGCCCGCTCGCGCATGGTGCTCACATAGTCCGGGGCGGGAATGCTTGCGCCGTTGGCGATGCGCCGGCACACGCGCGGATCATAGCGCTCGCCTTTGGTTGCGATCAGCTGCTTGTGATGCGAATAGGCCTCGACGGCCGTGATCCCTCCTCGCGTGTTGATGGCGGCGATTTCCTCAATTGAGGGAAATTCGATGTCGACAATCGAAGCCCCTGCCCCGCCCAAAGCTGTGAGCGCCCGTTCGAAGGTCTTCGCAACATGGCTCTCCGTCTCGCTCTTCTCGTAGCTCTTGGGGAACCCCAAGCGAATGCGCGAAGACGGCCTCTCCGGAATCCTGCCGTCCCAGTCATCGGCCATGATTGCATCGGCTATGGCGACGCATCGAACCGAGCGTCCCATCGAACCCACCGAATCCAAAGTGTAGGACAGCGGATAAACGCCCTCCTTGGAAATGCGGCCAGTGCTCGGCTTATACCCGACTGTGCCGCAGAAGGAGGCCGGGATCCGGCAAGAGCCGCCCGTGTCGGTGCCTACACCCAAGGCGCAGATCCCGTCGGCCACGGAAACCGCGGCTCCAGACGACGATCCGCCCGGGATGCGGCGGCTCTTGCGATCGAAAGGCGACAGCGGCGTCCCGTAATGCGGGTTGAGACCCACGCCCGAATAGGCAAACTCCGTCATGTTGGTGCGGCCAATGACGACGAAGCCCTCACACTTGAGCCGGGCAATCGCAGGTGCGTCGCTCTTTGCCGGAGGCTCCTCTTTCAAAACCACCGAGCCAGCCGTCGTCACTTGCCCGGCGATGTCGAAGAGATCCTTGACGGAAATCGGGATGCCGGCGAAGGGCGAAGGATGAGCATTTCGCCGGCGCAGCTCGTCCATATGAAGCGCCTCGCGACGGGCGGCCTCCTCATCCACCGAGATGAAGGCCCGGGCACCTTCCAGCGAGGGGTCGCGGATGCGCGCCAAAGCCACATCGAGGAGGGTATGAGCCGTCGTTCTCCCCGCTTCCAGATCGCGGGCCAGCTTGTCCAGCGTGTCCATTTCCAACTCAACTCTCCATCGCCTTCTTCACCGCTTCCGCCAGCTGCTTCAGAGTGAAGGGTTTTGGCAGGAAAGCAAAGTCGGTCTGGCCTTCGAGGTTCTTCTCGAATGCATCCTCGGCATAACCGGAAATGAAGACGATCCTGGTCTTGGAGCCGCGCCGACGCAACTCTCGCAGGAGGGTCGGTCCATCCATCTCGGGCATGACCACATCGGAGAGCACGAGATCGATCGCCTCCCGGTTCTCTTCGTACAACTTGAGAGCGGTTTCGCCGGAATCGGCCTCGAGCACATGGTAGCCGCGGGATGCGAGCGCCCTCGAGGCAAAGGCCCTCACCGCATCCTCGTCCTCGACGAGCAGCACGGTCCCCTTCCCCGTCAAATCCTGCTTCTTGGGCTTGGGATCCTCCGGTTTGGCGCCCTCTTCCTCCCGGCTCGGATCCTTGTGGTGACGCGGCAAGTAAATTCTGAATTTCGTGCCCCTGCCGACTTCGCTTTCACAGAAGATGAATCCGCCCGTCTGCTTGACGATGCCATAGACGGTGGAGAGGCCGAGCCCCGTTCCCTTGCCCACCTCCTTGGTCGAGAAGAAGGGTTCATAAATTTTTTCGAGAACCTCGGGCGGCATGCCGGTCCCCGTGTCCTCAAGCTCGCAGAGCACATATTCGCCGGGGGGCATCAGGTCGGGGCTCACAAGCTTCGATTCCTCGACCGTGACATTGGCCGTCCTGACCGTGAGCGTGCCGCCCTTGGTCATGGCGTCCCTCGCATTCACGGCGAGATTTACGATGACCTGCTCGAACTGGTTGACATCGATCTTGACGAGACCGACGTCGCGGCCGTGGACCACCTTGAGCTCGACCTTCTCGCCCAGGAGCCGGCTCAGGAGATTGCCCAGATCGGAGATCGCATCGGTGAGCGAGAGAACTTCCGGCCGCAAGGTCTGCCGCCGCGAAAAGGCCAGAAGCTGGCGCACCAGATTGGCAGCGCGATTGGCGTTCTGCTTGATGTTCATAATGTCGGCAAAGGCCGGATCGGTAGGCCGGTGACGTGCGAGCAGCAGGTCGGAGAAGCCGATGATGGCGGTCAGCACATTGTTGAAGTCATGGGCGACGCCCCCGGCGAGCTGGCCGATGGCCTGCATTTTCTGGCTCTGGGCGAGCTGGACCTCGAGCGCGCGGTGCTCGGTGGTCTCGACGGCATAGACGATGGTTTGCCCTGTTTCGCCCACATCCTGGCCCGCCGGGGCGAAGAAAATTTGAACCGTGCGCGCCTGTTCACCAGCGAGCGCGATGTCGACGGGCGCGATCTGTCCGCCACGACGCAGGGATTGGCGCAGGCTGTCCGAAAGATTGGCGCGAAAGGGCTCGGCAGCAATGTCGGTAAGAGGAGCCCCACGCTTGGCCGCCTTGTTCAGCTTGAGGAAGGCAACGTTGGCGTTAGTCACGCGGCCGCTTCTGTCGATCTGGGCAATGGCGATGGGAGCGGCGTTGAAAAGCCTGGAAAGCTGCAGCTCTGCTTCACGCGCGGTTGCGCCCTCGTCGCTGTTGCTGCGCTTCAAGATCAGGGAGCGCGAGGGTTGCGGCCGACCAGCTTCGTCGAAATCGGTGCGATGGATGATGCGCACGGGCAACAGCCGGCCTTCTTTCGTCTTGAGTTCGATATCGACGGTATCTGTGCGGGCGGCGCCCGGCTTGGGAGCTATCCCCAAGAGAAGCTGCTTGCCGGTGATGGTGGCGATGTCCTCGAGTTTGAGGCGGGACTCCATCGTCTGATCGATATCGATGCCCAGCCACGAACACAGGGTGGCATTGATATAGAGAACGCGCCCCGCAGCGTCGGAGGAGAAGAAGCCGGCCGGCGCGTGGTCAAGGTAGTTGATGATGTACTGGAGCCTGGAGAAGGCACTTTCTTGGCGCAGGCGATCGGCGCTTACATCGGCGAGCCGCCAGAGCGCGTAGACCTGACCGAGGCTCGCGGCGATCGGCGCTACCGACACTCTGATCCACGCGGGTTCATCGGGCTTGGCGCCGGCGGCCGAGGAGCCGGCGGCAAGCCTGAACTCCTCCGAGGCCGGACGCCGCTCGCGGGCGGCCTGGGCGAGACGATAGATCCGGTCGGAGATGTCGGAGTGGCCGGAATAGAGATTCTCGACACCGACCATGCGACCCTTGCCGCCCAGGCCGATCAGCGCGCGATAAGGACCGTTGGCATAGATAACCCGGCTGCGGCTGTCCGTCACCGCGAAGGCCTCATCGATGGCATCTGCGAGGCCGTCGAAGAAGGCCCTTTGCCGCGGCATGCTGCGGATATGGACAAAACCGGCCAGCGTGCCGAGAAGGCTCAGGAGGCCAAGAGCCGCAAGGACGCCAAGGGCACCCAACATCCAGTGGGTGGAGCCGGGGTCGAACCACCGCTTCAGGAGCAGCGCGGCACCCCCCGCGCATATGGCGATGACGATGGCAGTCAGCGGCTGCCCGCGCTGCTTGTATGGCGCCAGTGCTCCGGGCGCATGCGCCCTGGTGTCATCCATGATTAACGCCTGCCGCTCCGAGGAGCCCGAATCAGAGGCAGTATAGGCGATTTGCCATTCCAGCCATGAGGCTTACCTGCACGGGAAAGGGGAGAAACGGCATATCTTCACTATGATCGCGGCGCGACTCTGCTAAACTTCGCCCAAATCAGATTCGGCATGAGACGGTCGAGCCATGATCGACATCCCCAACATCAGCCTCTACGCCGGCGCGGCGGTTGTGCTGGCCATCGTTCTGCTCATCATCGTGCTGCTGGCGCGCTCGCGCGGGGGCGGCATCAGGACCCGCTATGGGCAAAGGCTCGGGGTCAGCGAATTCCACGACATCGACAAACTGCGCCGTCTGATCCTCATCCGGCGTGACGGGGTGGAGCATCTTCTGCTGATCGGACCCAATCAGGATCTCGTCATCGAAAGCAGCATCGCCGCAGAGGCGAGCAAGCTTCCGCTTGAGGATGAGGCGCCTCTCCTCCGGCGGTCGCCGCAGCGGCTCGAGCCGGCCGTCGAGAACAATGAGCGCGGGGAGCCGCCGCCTTTTCGGCCGCGCATGGCGCCACGGCCGGCGGTGTTTGGCGACCGGGCGCCGAATTTGCGCAGCGTCGAGCCGGAGGCGCCGCAGCTTACATCGGTTCGGGGCGATATAGACAGTCCGGATCGCTGAGGCGCGCTCAGGCTTCAATCGTCGCGATAGACCTTCTCGCGGCGTTCATGGCGTTCCTGCGCCTCGATCGACAGGGTGGCGATGGGGCGCGCATCGAGGCGCCTGAGCGAGATGGGCTCGCCCGTCTCTTCGCAATAGCCGTAGGAGCCATCCTCGATCCTGTGCAGTGCAGCATCGATCTTGGCGATCAGTTTCCTCTGCCGGTCGCGCGTCCGAAGTTCGAGGGCCCGGTCCGTCTCGGTCGAGGCGCGGTCGACGAGGTCGGGGAGGACGTTGTTCTCATCCTGCAGGTGCTCGAGCGTTTCCCGGCTCTCGCGCAGAATGTCTTCCTTCCAGGCGAGCAGCTTGTGGCGGAAATATTCCCGCTGCCGCTCGTTCATGAAGGGCTCGTCTTCGCTCGGCCTGTATTCGTGGTCGTTGTTCACAGCCATGAAAGTTCCTCAACCCCGTCGAAGCAGATGGGGCGCCTTATATAGAGCGTCGTCTGGCTCGACAATAGGATTAACGCCGCCTAAAGTTCTTTGAGATCACTCGTTTCTTCGGTGTTGTTTAGGCAGCACACGGATGGACTATCAATTCCATTCGTTCAGGCAAAATTAACTTTTTGTAGACCTTCCACGCCCATACTCAGTCGACTTCGAAGTGGGGCAAATATGTCTGACGCAAGGGCAGCGGGCGGCGGCGCCGCTCCTCAATCCGCGCTCGAGTCTGAGCACCGCAGACGCCGGCGCCAGAAGCAGCTCAAGTCTGGCATCATCGTGTTGAATGATCGGCGCAGCACGCTCGCCTGCACCATCCGCGACATCAGCGAAACCGGCGCAAGGCTGAAGCTCGGGAGCGTCGTGAACCTGCCGCCGGCTTTCGAGCTGATCTTCGTCAACGAGCGCAAGATCGTGCCGGTGCAGAAATGCTGGCATAGCCATCCCGAATGCGGCGTCGAGTTCACCGGGCCCATGCGCCCGGCTCCCGCCAACGCCATGCCAAAGGACTAAGGCCGCGCGGCGCGCCGCTCGTCACGCCGGTCCTTGAGTTGCATGTTCCAATAGCTGATCTGGATGCCGGCCCGGCCGAGCCAACCTCCCACCCAGGGCACGCCGAAAGCGGCGAAGCGCCTCCATGCGTCATCGCCTGTGAGAATGGCGCGGGCGATGAGAAGGCCGGCCATGGCCGTCGTGTTGAGACCGTGGCCGCCAAAGCCACTCGCCACCCAATGGCCTGGCTCGATCTCGCCGATGATAGGCATCTTGTGGCGGGCATAACCCATGAGGCCGTTCCAGGCGAATTCCATGCGTGGATTGCCGAGCTGCGGATAGGTCGACAGCATATCCTTCTTCATCACCTCGGCGAGGCGCGCAGGCTCGGTCACGCGGGTCGTGATCTTGCCGCCCCAGAGCAACCGATCATCTGTGACCAGCCGGTAGTAGTTGCCGGCACGGCGCGTATCGGCAACGGCCGCCCGCGTTGCAATGGCGGTGCTTGCACGTTCTCCCAGGGGCTCGGTGACGGCGATATAGGTGGCCACCGGCAGCATGGCATGCGCCAGGGCGCGCGACAGACGCGGGTCGGGATGATTGTGGCAGAAGATCACCTTCCGGGTCGTAATGATGCTGCCCAGCGCGGTGACGACGTGGTAGCCCGACACGCCCAAACTCTCCACGTTCCTCACGCGGGTATTTTCATAAATGCTGGCGCCGGCACGTTCGGCGGCTTCCGCCAGCGCCAGGCAATAGCGCAAGGGGTGGATGTGGAAGGCGCGAGGGTCGAGACGGCTGTCGAAATAGCGTTCCGTCTTGAGAAGCTTGCGCGTTTCCGCGGTGGCGAGAAGCTTGAGCTCATGACCGAAGTCGCGGGCGAGCATCTCGACGAAGCGCCTCTGGCCATCCGTATCGGCATACCGCAAGGCGACGAGCCAGCCCTCGCCCATGTGGATGGAGGAATCGAACTCGGCAACGCGGGCGCGGACATATTCCGCACCCTCGACCGACAGTTTGAATAGCGCCTGCGCCTCGGCGAGGCCGACGCGCCGCACGATGTTGGTGGGTCTCTCGGCGAAGCCCGCAGAGACGAAGCCGCCGTTGCGGCCCGAGGCGCCCCAGCCGATGCGGTTCGCCTCGAGCAACAGGACTTCGCGACCGGTGCGGGCGAGCTCGAGGGCGCAGGTGAGACCGGCAAGTCCGCCGCCGATGACGCAGATTTCCGCCGACACGGTGCCCTCAA
>Ga0075431_100003662_pt1 | contig 14910 bp, 15 predicted proteins | sample RhiMetdeltSRZDD5_FD_75297 | JGI IMG/M metagenome (GOLD analysis project Ga0075431, IMG submission 75297) | Populus rhizosphere microbial communities from Tennessee, USA - Rhizosphere MetaG P. deltoides SRZDD5 | ecosystem: Host-associated > Plants > Roots > Rhizosphere > Soil | place: USA... | reverse complement strand
GCCAACGCCGGTGTCATCGGCATGGCCTGCACGTCGGCATCGGGCATCCAGGTGGCGCCGACGTTCGGCAAGCAGGCGCGGCTCGGCACCGATCCCTGGTCGTTCGCGGCCCCGAGCGCCGACGGCGTGCCGTTTCTGCTCGATATGGCAACGACGACGGTCGCCGCGGGCCGTATCCGCAACAAGGCGAACGAGAAGCTCCCCGCTCCCGACGGCTGGCTGCTGGACCGCGAGGGCCGCCCCTCAAACGATCCGCTGGTGGCCAGGGAAAAGGGCGGGTTCCTGACCTCGCTCGGCGGCTCGCCGGAAAACTCGAGCTACAAGGGCTACGGTCTGGCAGTGATGGTGAACATCCTTGCGTCCTGCCTGTCGGGCGCGACCCTCATCACCGACCCGGAGCACACCAAGAAGCCCGCCGGCATGGACATCGGGCATTTCTTCATGGCCATCGATCCCGCCATCTTCCGGGGCGCGGGCGAGTTCGAGGCCGACGTGGCGACGTTTCTGGGAGCCCTAAGGGCCACGCAACCGGTCGATCCGGCGCAGCCGGTGATGGTGGCCGGCGATCCGCAGTGGAAACTGGCCGAGGCACGGCTTCGCGACGGTATTCCGGTTGGTGCCGGATTGATGGCACAGGTCCGTCAGATAGCGCGGGCGGTCGAGGCGCCCTGGCTGCTCGACTAACCTGACCGGCCCACATCCCGATCCGCGGCCGATCAGGTGCGCCCGCGACTCCCGCACCTGTCGCCACCCGCGCGTGCGGGCGTTGGTCGCGTCAGACTGTTCTGCAACATCAGCATTGTCACCACCGGCCTGCGCCGCCTCCTCGCCCAGATGGCACGCATGGTCTCGGAGCGCTTCTGGCGGCGCATCCTGCGCGCAGATTCGATGGCTCGTTCAAAGGCTCGCTGGTGGGCGAGCCGGATCTCGGCGCGCTCCCCGATCTCGAGCGCATCGGCCTCCCGCTGGTTCAGCCTGTGGGACTGCAAGTGTCCGACGATCGGGCGCGCGAGCACCTGCCCCGAACGGTTGTATCGCTCAACGCAGCCAGAAGCGCCAGGACGGCCCAGCACGCGCATCGGCGTGGGGTGGCTGAGGGGGGCGACGAGCCCCCCGATCGCGGCCAGCGGCCACCGCAGGCGCCGCCAGGGCCATTCCAGGCTGACCACCTGAGCTCCGGCGGCACTGCGGGGGCGGCGAGCGCCGGGATGCGCCCTGTCGCTCGGACCGCTGCCGGGATTGCGCTTGTGTGCCCTTGCGACCACATGTGTGTTGCCGCGGTACAGTTTGACTTGTGCTCCGGAACATGTGAGAAGCAGCCACGCTCGATGAGCGGTTTGCGGCGCTCCAGCCGCGTGAAGGGCACTATGCGCGGCCTGCTTGGCCCATCTGCCCTCCTGTTGAGCGCCCCGAGATAATCCCATCCGACAGCCCAGGACACGCGGGGTGTCTTCAACAACCGGCCGCGCTGGGCGCGAGCACCGACGGGGACGTCGGCTCGGCCCTCCTGTGCGGCCACACGAAAGACCTGACAATTGACGAAATTCTCCGACCTCGGCCTCGCCGCCCCCATTCTGAGGGCGCTGCAGGGCGCCGACTATGACGCACCGACTGCCATTCAGGCCCAGGCCATACCGATCGTCCTTGCCGGGCGTGACGTTCTCGGCATCGCCCAGACCGGCACCGGCAAGACCGCCGCCTTTGCCCTGCCGATCCTGCAGCGGCTGGCTGCCGATCGCCGCGCACCCGAGCGCAAGGGCTGCCGCGTGCTCGTCCTGTCGCCAACGCGCGAGCTTGCGACGCAGATTGCCGACAGCTTCCGCACCTACGGTCGCCATCTCGACGTGACCGTCGCGGTGATCTTCGGGGGCGTGAACCACCGGGCCCAGGTGCAGCGCATGGCGCGCGGCACCGACGTGCTGGTAGCCACGCCAGGCCGGCTGATCGACCACCTGACCGAGGGCACTGTCGTCCTTATCGGCACCGAAGTGCTGGTGCTCGACGAGGCCGACCGGATGCTCGATCTGGGCTTCCTGCCCTCGATCCGCCGCATCGTCTCCCGCCTCGCATCGAAGCGCCAGAGCCTGTTCTTCTCCGCCACCATGCCGCGCGAGATCGGCAGGCTGGCCGACGAGCTGCTGCGCGATCCGGCACGCATCGCAGTGGCTCCGGTGGCCACCCTGGTCGACAGCGTCGCGCAGCGTGTGATCCACGTGGAAAGCGGCAACAAGCTCTCCCTGCTGGTGCAGCTGCTCGGCGACCCCGAGATGTCGCGTGCGCTGGTCTTCACGCGCACCAAGCACCGCGCCGATCGCGTCGCCCGGCATCTCGCGGACGCCAGCATCGGCGTCGCTGCCATTCACGGCGGCAAGAGCCAGCCGCAGCGCGAGCGTGCGCTCGCGGCCTTTCGCACCTCCAAGATCCGCGTCCTCGTGGCCACCGACATCGCCGCCCGCGGCATCGACATCGATCGGGTCACCCATGTTGTGAACTACGAGCTGCCCGACGTCCCGGAGAGCTACGTTCACCGCATCGGCCGCACCGCGCGCGCCGGTGCCGCGGGGACCGCCATCTCGCTCTGCGATGCCGAAGAGCGCGAGCAGCTGCGCGACATCGAGCGCCTGACCCGGCAGGCGATCCCGGCCGAGGACCGGCGCCAGCCCAGGCGAGCAGGACAGGGGGAGCCGAGCGCACAGCGCAGCGCCGGCCTTGCGTGCTCTGGAAACGAAGCGCGCGGGCGCTCCGCCACGGCAACGCAGACCAAGGCACGGCACCCGCCAAGCTCCCGGTCCGATCGCCCTCGGCCGGGTGGCCGTCGGCCAAGCCATGGCCGCAAGCAGCGGAAGGATCATCGGGGCGCAGGAGCACTCTGATCGCGCCCTTGTCGGCACAAGCGGGCGGCAGAGCGCTCCGGTGCTTGGCATCCAGGCGAGCTGGGGCAAACACGGAGTTAACGGAAATGACGCAGCACAGGTTCAAGGTCGGGCAGCTGGTGGATTTCGCGCCTGCCAGGTCAGGCGTTCCGACGGCGGGGCGCCAGTACGCGATCGTTCGGCTGCTCCCCGCCGAGGGTGGGGAGCTCCTCTATCGCGTGAAGAGCAAGGCCGAGACCTTCGAGCGCATCGCCAGGGAGAGCGAGCTGGCGCAGCGCTCGCCCAAGTGAGGATGTTAGTGCCGGGCGGCAGCGCGATAGACCTGCCGATCAGCGAGGAGTCAGATGGGACGCCACAAGCCGACGGCGAAGCCGGAGTTCGTCCTCTTCGACGTGCTCTACGCGGATGGGTCGATGACTTCAAACCGGAAGGTGCCCGGCTCGGTCTTGGGCGGCCTCGAGGGGGACGCGCCCGCACGCGCCATCATCGAGGCGCAGGATCGTGACATAGCCGAGCGCTCGGGCCGCTTGCGCCCGCCGATAAAATCGATCGGCCGGGGCGCGCCACGCGCTGCGCAGGACCAGGCTCGGAAGGCCCGGCGGTAGCCTGCGCGGCGCGGCGGCCGTCCCTCTTGCATCACAGACTGGTCTGAGCAGGGCGCGCTCGTCGGCGACCGCCCTTCATCGAGCGGGGGCGATCGATCTGCGCGACGGGCATCGGGCTGTGGTCGGCGCCATTGCTGTCGGGTAGAGTCACAGCAGTTTGGCCCCCCGTGTTTGGTTCGAGGTAACGCCAATGCTCGTCGACTATCTGTTGTATGCGATTTTTGGGCTCCTCTTCGGGCTGGCTCTGATCTGGATGTTCGTGTTCAACGTCCGACGCGAACGGGCTCGAAGGGAAGCTGAGGCGAAGATGACGCCGGAGCAGCGCGAAGCGGCACGCAAAGAACGGGAGGCTTACAGGAGGATGGGGTCGGGATAGTGAGGCGACCAAGACGGTGCCCGGAGTTGAGGGCATCGGTACGTCGCTTGACGGAATCTGGCTCGTCGGCACGTACGACACGTTTACATCGCTCCGTTCTTGGGCGTGACCGATCGGCTCCCGCCAGGAGAACGAGATCGGTCAGCCCAGGCTGATGATGAAGGGCCCGAGACGGCTGCCACCGCCGCCCCAGGGTTACGCAAACCACATAGACAGCTACTCAGCGCGCCGCCGGTCAGGGCGGCGTTGTTGTTTCAGGCGATGCTCGCCGCCTGGGCTCCTGTCGGGTCACGCGCTTCGCGCCAGCCCGACCTGCGTTTTGCCCCTACTCGGCGGGCGGGTCCCATTCGTGGCCGACGAGGGCGGCGAGCCGCGCGCGCAGGGCCTCGCCGCCGGCGATCTGCGGCAGCGACGGGACCAGCTTGTCCTTCGTCTCCCAGCGGCCGATGAGGTGCCTGGCGCGCTCGAACGCCCTCTCGAAGGAGCGCTCCTGGCGCAGCGCGCGGTTGAAAAAGGCGTCGCCGAAGTAGGTCCACTCGCGCCGGTCGTCGCAGCCGAACGAGGTGCGGTCGGCATGCGCAGCCGCGATGACCAGGGTGTTGGGCTCTGCCAGCGCCGGAACGAAGCTCCCCGAATGGCACGCGGACACGGCGACGACCCGGTTCCTGATCCCGGAACGGTCGAGGGCGCCGCGCAGCCAGCCCGGGGTGAGATCCTTGAAGCCGAAGCCCGTCATCTCCACCGCAAAGCGCCCCTTCATGCCGTGCGAGGTCATGAACAGGAAGAGGATGTCCTCGTCCTTGTTCATGAGCCTGCCGATGTGGCGCAGCGCCCGGTCGAGGTTCATCGAGTTGGCCATCGGGGTGTCGGCCAGCGTCGTCCAGTGGTTGACGAGGATGAGCGACCTGCCGGCGGTGGCGTATTGCGTATCGAAGAGCTGGCGTACGGCCAGCACCTCGCGCTTGAAGACGGCCTGTGTGCCCCAGCCGGCGAAGCCCACGAAGTAGAGCCGGGGCTGGCCTGGGGTGGAGGGCTGCAGCTCGAAAAGCGCGCGCTCGAGGAGCTGCGGCTGGTTGTAGTAGGTGGCCTCGATGTCGACGAATGGTTTCGACTCCGCGCCCCGATCCTGGGCCGCAAGGGGCGCACCCGTCAGCAGACCTGCGGCGACCGCCGCGGCCAGGCACCAGGCCCGAAAAGCCGGCAGGAAGCATGACATCGCTCAATCCCTTTCCCGAACCAAATCGGCGGTGCCCGGCCGCCGTCACCACGCCAGCTCGAGGATCTCCCTCACGTCCCCGGCTGTCCTGATCGGCCGCGGATTGACCTTGACCGGGTGGTACTCGAGCGCCCGGCGCGCGATCTCGTCGAGGTTGTCGCGCGCGATGCCGACGGCGCGCAGCGTCACGGGCTGGTCGAGGCCGGCGATCAGCTCCTTCACCAGCTCCCACGCCGGCCGGCCGGGCGCGCCCATGGCCGCGGACAGCGCCTTCTGCCGCCCGGCATTGACGGCGCCGTTCCACTGCAGCACCGCGGGCAGCATCACGCAGGAGGTATGGCCGTGCGCGATGCCGAAGGTGGCACCCAGCGCGTAGCCGATGCCGTGGCTGGCACCCGTCGGCACGCCGGAGGCCGAGGCCGCCACCGCCTGCCACATGCCGATCTGCGCTTCCAGGCGGTGCGCCAGCTCGTGCGGGCTCGCCTTGATGGCGGGCAGCGCCCGATGGAGCAGCCTTAGCCCCTGGAGGGAGAGCGCCTCGGTCGCGAGATGGGCGCGCGGGCTGCAGAAGTTCTCCACCGCGTGATCCACGGAGCGGATGCCCGTGCAATAGAGCAGCCAGTCCGGCGTATCGAGCGTCGCGGCGGGGTCGAGGACGATCGAGCGCGGCGCGAACAGGCGGTGCCTGAACGACTGCTTGGTGCTGGTCGCCGACTGCGTGATCCCGGCGTTGTCGGTGAACTCGGAGGCCGACAGCGTGGTGGAGACCGAGAGCATGCGGATCGGATCGGCGGGCAGCGTAAGGCCGGCGCTGCGGGTGCGCTCGAAGCCCGAGCAATAGGGCTCCATGGCCTCCGGCGAGTCGAGGCCGCACCACAGGCACAGCAGCATGGCCTTGGTGGCGTCGATCACCGAGCCGCCGCCGACGGCGACCAGGAGGTCGGCCCTGGCGACACGCGCTGCGGCGGCGCCGGTAACCACGTCCTCGCGCGGGCTGTGCGCGCGCACACCCGCCCAGGTCCCGGCGTGGGCGGCACCCAGCGCCGCCTCCAGGCGCTGCAGCGGCCCGTTCTGCTTGGCCGCCAGCGAGCGGGTCGAGGTGAGGAAGACGCGGGACGCGCCATAGGCCTTGGCCTCGGCGAGCACGGCTTCCTCGGCGGGGGTGCCGAACACGATGCGCTCCTGCGCCGTGACGAGGAAGACGCCGGCGGCAGGACGGTCGGGAGGTGTGGTCATGTGGCGTTCAATCGCAGCTCGGGAGGGCCTTGCCTAGTCGCGGTCGCCGGCCGGCCCTGCGCCGGCACTTCTCCGTTCGGGCCGCGAGGCGCCGTCGGCGTCATGGGTCGGCGCGCTCCGCCGCAGCGACCTCGCCGCCTCCCCGCCGGCGACGCTGAGGGACTCCCGCCGCAGGCCGCGGGGCGTGCTGCGATTGGAGGATATATCGGCATCCGAAAGCGTGCGGCGCTTGTCCGTCATCTGCGCTTCTCCCGGCTCCCCAAGCCCACACGGGCCCGGGAACGAGAGGGCATGGCCGGTAGAGCATTGGAGCCGCTCAGCGTTTGGCTCACACGGGGGATCTTAACCCCGTTCCACCTCCGCGTCACCCGCGTTGGGGCAGCGGGTCCGATGCGGAGCGGCAGGACAGCCCTTATCTTTCCTCACATCAGTCCTGCAGTCCGATATCCTGTCGCGCAGGCTGATCGTCATACTTGTGGCGACTTCAGTCCTTATTCACGACGACGCCGTCGTGGGCGAAGCGAAAACCGCCCTGGCGGTAGTGCCGACGTCGCAGAACCTGGCCGCGCGCTGCGACCCCGGCGGCGGCGACCAGGCGAGCGCATGCCGGCCCGATCGACCGGCGCTGGTGTGGATCCTGTCCGGTGTCAGGCGGGAGGCGGAGCACGTCATGCGCTGGGGCGACGACGCGCTCGCCCACGGGAGCGTCGGCGCGGCACGCAACATCTACCGGTATGCAGCCAGGGAGATGCGCTGGCCGGCGGCTGCTCTCGCGCTCGCTGCAACCTACGACCCGCACGAGCTCGAGCTGCTTGCTCCCCTCGTGTCCCCCGACGAGAAAGGAGGCGCGCAAGTGGTATGTGCAGGCGCACGAGACGGTCAACGCCCAGGTGGCGTTCTACCTGCAGAGGCTGGACCAGCCGAACACCCGCCGCGATCGGCTGCCTTGACGCGACCTGGGGTCGGCCGCCTCGCGCTCGATCTGGAGATCCTGTCGCGACGTCGGTGGCGAGGGGTCCGACCCCGGCAAACCGGGCGTGTGGTAAAGACTTCCCTGGCTGGCTGCGAGCCCCAGAGCCTGGCTGGGGCGGGAGGATTCGAACCTCCGCATGGCGGAACCAAAATCCGCTGCCTTACCGCTTGGCTACGCCCCAACAGCACCACGAAGTGACGTGCGCGGCACCATACCGGCTGGCTCGAGCGCCCGCAACCTGCAGGGCGCGGTTGCAGCATTCCGGCCCGAGCGCATAATCTTTTCACGCTAAGCGTGGACCATTGGGGGATGGAGCGCAGCGGGGCTGAGGATGCCGGGAGCGACGAGAGCACGACGATTGACCTTGCTCGGCCTGGTGGCTCTCTGGGCATCGGCCGCCATACCCCCAGGGATGGCGGCGAGCTTCGATTGCCGGTCGCGATGGCTGAGCACCACCGAGATCACGATCTGCGACGATGTCCAGCTGTCGCGGATGGACGATCGACTCGCGCGCCGGCTGGGCGGCCTCACGCGGCGGCTGAGCTTCGGACAGTATCTCGGGCTGCGTCATTGGCACGCCAGCTCGGCGCGGCAGCGCAGCCAGTGCCGGACCGATCGCGCCTGCATCATCGCGAGCTATCGCATGCAGGAGCGCTTTCTCGACCGGCTGCAGTATTGCCTCGAGTTCAGCATGGCGCGGCGCGCCTGCCTGCGCGACCTCGTCACCGGCGGGGAACGCGAGACCATGCGCCGGCAGCGCTGAGGGGGCAGACACTCGAACCGGGGTCGGCCCCCTCCGCCACCAACGTCGACAGGATCTCCAGCTTGTGCGCCAGGGGTCCGACCCCGTCGAACCTACGCCTTCGCCAGCAGGGATTCGACGTATTCCCAGTTCACGAGGTTGTCGACGAACGCCTCCAGGTACCTGGGGCGCGCGTTGCGGTAGTCGATGTAGTAGCTGTGCTCCCACACGTCGCAGCCGAGGATCGGCACGGCGCCGTGCATCAGCGGGTTCTCGCCGTTGGGCGTCTTCTGCACCTCGAGCTTGCCGCCCTTGACGGCAAGCCAGGCCCAGCCGGAGCCGAATTGCGTCACCCCCGCATTGATGAAGTCGGCGCGCATCTTGTCGTAGCCGCCGAGGTCCTTGTCGACCATGGCCTGCAGCTTGGCCGGCAGGCTCTTGCCGCCGCCGCCCTTCTTCATCCACTGCCAGAAGTGCAGGTGGTTGTAGTGCTGGCCGGCGTTGTTGATGAGGGGCGCGTTCTTCTCCGCGTAGGCCTTCCTGACGATCTCCTCGAGCGAAAGCTTCGCGAAGGGCGTACCGGCCATGGCCTTGTTGCCGTTGTCGACATAGGCGAGGTGGTGCTTGTCGTGGTGGAACTCGAGCGTCTCCTTGGACATGTAGGGCTGGAGCGCATCGTAAGCGTACGGTAGAGCGGGAAGCGAGAATGACACCGGCGTTTCTCCGTTGCTTGAGCGTTGTCGGTAACCGGGCTGAATCGCCGGCACCGTACCGGCTGGATGCCGGCAAGACAAGGAGGGCCTGGACAGGCCAAAGGGCGCGGCGACCCTGAGCGCCGCGCCCCATGGATCACGCCGGGGAAGAATTACCTTTCAGGGTAAGCGCACGATAGGCCGGGCGGGCTGAATGCCCACTGAAGGGGCAATTCATGCACGGTTCATGCACGTGGATGGGTCGGACTCTGCAGGCTCAACCCCGTCAGAAGAACGCCTGCAGCCCGGTCTGGGCGCGGCCCAGGATCAGGGCGTGCACGTCGTGGGTGCCCTCGTAGGTGTTGACGGTCTCCAGGTTCTGCGCGTGCCGCATCACGTGGTACTCGATCTGGATGCCGTTGCCGCCGTGCATGTCGCGCGCGGTGCGGGCGATGTCGAGTGCCTTGCCGCAGTTGTTGCGCTTGACGATGGAGATCATCTCGGGCGCCATGCGGCCCTCGTCGAACAGGCGCCCGACGCGCAGCGCGCCCTGCAGGCCGAGCGCGATCTCGGTCTGCATGTCGGCGAGCTTCTTCTGTACGAGCTGGGTGGCGGCGAGCGGGCGGCCGAACTGCTTGCGGTCGAGCGTGTACTGGCGCGCGCGGTGCCAGCAGTCCTCGGCGGCACCCATCGCCCCCCAGGCGATGCCGTAGCGCGCGCGGTTGAGGCAGCCGAAGGGGCCCTTGAGGCCGGCGGCATCGGGAAGCAGGTTCTCCTCGGGCACCACCACGCCGTCCAGCACCACCTCGCCGGTGATGGAGCAGCGCAGGCTGAGCTTGCCGCCGATCTTGGGCGCGGAGAGCCCCTTCATGCCCTTCTCCAGGACGAAGCCGCGCACCGCCCCGTCATGGGCGGAAGATCTGGCCCACACCACAAAGACGTCGGCGATCGGCGCGTTGGAGATCCAGGTCTTGGCTCCGATCAGGCAGTAGCCGTCGGAGACCCTCTCGGCGCGGGTCCTCATGCCGCCGGGATCGGAGCCGGCATCGGGCTCGGTGAGGCCGAAGCAGCCCACCCACTCGCCCGAGGCCAGCTTCGGCAGATATTTCTGCCGTTGTGCCTCGGAGCCGTAGGCATAGATCGGGTACATCACCAGGGAGGACTGCACGCTGTTCATGGAGCGGTAGCCGCTGTCGACCCGCTCGATCTCGCGCGCGACCAGGCCGTAGGACACGTAGCTCGCGGCGGCGCAGCCATACGTCTCGGGCAGCGTCACGCCGATGAGACCGAGCTCGCCCATCTCCCTGAAGATGGCGCGGTCGGTCTTTTCCTCGGCGTAGGCCTCGATCACGCGCGGGAGCAGCCTCTCCTGGGCGTAGGCGCGCGCCGTATCGCGAATGGCGCGCTCCTCCTCGGAGAGCTGGTCTTCCAGCAGGAACGGGTCGTCCCAGCTGAACGTCGCATCCTTCGCCCGCGCTGGCTTCTGCATCACGAGGTCCCCTGGCGCCGCCTGCCACTATTCGGCGCCGACAGCGCAGCGCACTGGCCGCTCGGTCGTGTGCTCGCGTCTCACGCCTCGCCGAATGGTCGAAGCCGCATTGTAGCCGCCACCGGGAAATCGCGGTGCGACAAATGCAAGCGCGCACAGGGCCGAGAAGCGACGCGCTCCCGGCGCAAACCGAGCCGCCGGACCGGACGGACCGCCGCCCGCCGGGCTGCCGACGGCCGCGGCTGCCGCCTCAGCGGGTCCGCAGATACTGGTCGAGGACGATCTCGGCCGCCAGCTCGTGCGTCGCGCCGAGCCGGACCAGCTCATGATAGGCCCGATCGGCTGCCTGGCCGTCGGCCGCCCCGCGTCGGAAGGTGTCGACTGCCGTCCGGAAGCGCCGCAGAGCGCCACGCGCCGCGGTGCCGTGGTAACGCCCGGCCGCATCGCCGAGCTTGCTCATGGTAGCCATGCTCTCGTCTCCTTGCGTTGAGCTCGCGTGCCGCGTAGCAACGCCTGTGTGTGCTGCAATATGGTATATGGCATACCACGCTGCGGTGCAATATAGACCCTGCGCCGGCCAAGTATGCAACAATGCATGGCTCGAGCGGGGCCGTAGTGCCCTGCTCCTGTCGAGGCATCGAGTGTCGGACGCGTCCTGCCGGGACAAATGCGCGTGTCGGATGACGTGAGGATCGTCGAGGTGGCGCACAGCGGTCTGACGCCGCCGCAGCTGGCGCAGATCGATGCGATCTTCCTCGAGGCGAGCGGACGCAGCTTTGCATCGGCCGCGGAAGAGGCGGCGTTCCGCGAGCGCTGGCTCGGGCGCTATCTGGAGGGCGGCACGGACATCGCGCTGGTCGCGCTCGATGCCGCTGGCGCCGTCGCCGGCTACCTCGTGGGGGCGCTGCAGGACCCGGCACCGCAGGAGCGATTCGCCGACCTCGACTATTTCCGCGGGCCCTTCCGCGAGTTGTGCCGGCGCTATCCGGTCCACCTGCACGTCAACCTGGCGCCCGCGTCTCGCAATCGCGGCCTGGGCGCGCGCCTGATCGCGGCCTTCACCGCCCGCGCCACGGCCGCGGGCGCGGCCGGGGTGCACGTGGTGACGGCCCGGTCGGCCCGCAACGTCGGCTTCTATCGGCGCTGCGGCTTTGCCGAGGTCGGCTCCGCGCAGTGGAGGGGGCGCGATCTCGTGTTTCTCGCCAAGTCCCTCCCTGGCGGGCAAAAAAACTGACCGGTCCGCCTTAACCAGACGTTACCGGTAACCTCGGGTTAACGGCTCCTGGCCGAGGCTCCATCCCGACGGAAGTGCCGCACGCAGGTAGGGGCGGCTCTACGAGAGCCTGTTGTCAGTGAGCTGCGGCCCGCCCGCGGGGACCCGTTCACTGCTGCAATCGATCGGCGCGGATCGGTCGCTGGGAGGTGGGCGATGATGCAGCGGTTTTTCGATACGCTCCTGCAGTTCGTGCAGCAGGGCGTCACCGCCGTCTTCCGCTTCGTCCAGTTCATCTGGATATGGTCGATCGGCCAGATGAGCACGCTGCTGCAATCGCCGTGGGACGAGTGGTCGATGGCCAAGCGCGGCATCCTCGGCCTCGTCATCCTCCTTCTCGTCTGGGTGCTCTATTACGCTGCCAAGGATCTCTGGGGAGCGGGGCAGACGATCCTCGTCGCCTTCGGCACGCTGCTCAACGTCCTGGTGAGGACGCTCCCCAAGGTGCTGCTCGCGGGGCTGATTGCGCTGGGAAGCGCGTGGGTGCTCAACAACATCGACTTCTCGCGCATCTATCTTCCGCAGTTCCGCGAGCGGGGCGACAATGGCGGGGATGAGGGGAGCAACCGGCGCTGACGGGCGCACCGTGCGCCGAGCCTCCCTGTCCAGGCACTACTCGGCGGCGCGTCCCGGCCTCTGGCCTTTGCGGGTCAGCGCGGCCGAGTTCCTGATCAGGAGCTCGGCAGCCAGCTGGCGCAACGCCTTGCCGGTCTCGCCGGGATACTTGGCCCAGTAGGAGCGCGGACGCGGACAGAAGTGCGCCGCCGTCTGCAGCGAGGTGGCGCGCGGTATCACCTGGTCGAAGCAGGGGTGCCTGCAGTTCTGTCGCAGCCAGCGCTCGTACTGCGCGTCCTCGAACGCGTTGATGTCCTTCATGCTGACGATCACGCCGAGACACTCGGCAAAACCCATCTCGGCGTCGCGTTGGCTGAACTGCCCCAGGAACTGGAGACCATGGGTGGAGATGTAATCCGGCTTGCTCGGCGAGACGTAGAAATCGACCTCGCGCAGCCAGCACTCGGTGAGGACGGACAGCCCGGGGGCGCTGTCGATCAGCACGAAGTCGTAGGCGTTGCGCGCCTCCGTCAGAAAATGACGCACCGCGTGGCGCAGCCGGGACTCGTGCCCCTCCTTGGAGACCTCGCGCTCGAACAGCGTCAGGTGGCCGCCGCCGGTCATCAAGTCCACCGTGCGCGCATCGTCGACGTCCGACACGCCGCTGGACACGAACGCGGCCCAATTCACCGCCTCGTTCTTCAGCACGATGTTGATGAAGTAGTCGACCATGGTGCGGCCCTGCGCCTGGATCGCGTGCACCCAGTCGGGGCGCATCAGCATGGTGCTGATGCTCGCGTGGGCGTCAGAATCGACCACCAGGATGCGCTTGCTGTGGACGGCCGACAGCGTCTCGGCGAGCGTCAGCACCAGGGTCGATTTGCCGACACCCCCCTTCGCGTTCATGACCGTTATGGTGCTGTGCATGCGCTACCGCCGACCGCCTGCTCGAACGCACGGGCGGATGAGCAACCAAGTGCGCAACAAAGGAGAATTTGTGGCCGAGCCGGATCGCCCGCCTCGCGGCGAGGGCATCGCGCGCCATGCCGCGCGAACTCGGCCGAGCCCCATTTTCCCCCGCCACGCGAGTTGCGCGAACGCAGCGTGCGTTTGCCGTCGGGCGCCGGGCAGGGGTTTCCTTCCCTCTTGGCGACGCGAGCAACAACCTTTCGCCATTCGCCAACCTCGAGACGTTCAACGTTGTCCGGATGCTCGTTGCAGATTAGCGGCTTCAGGCCACATCAGTCTAGATCGTGATGCACAGGACCGGGCCCCGCGATGAGAGGAGCGGACGCCCGGCCCCCGGGGATGGAGTCCGGCGGCGTCGCAAAGTGGAACAGTCGCCCCGAAGCAGGCGATGCCGTGCCTCGATGAGATGCATGCGGGCTCGATCGAGCTGTCACGGAGCACCCGGTCCTTGCGCGAGACCCTGGAAACGGCTCACGTGCCTCAACTCGAGCTCGGTGCGCAGCAGGTCCATGACGACCTGGTCGTAGCGGCTGCCGTCGAGCAGGAGGGCGCCGCGCACCCGGCCCACGATCCGGAAGCCGAGGCGCTCGTAGAGGCGAATCGCGCGATGGTTGTAGCCGTTCACCTCCACCTTGATGCTGTAGAGGCTGCGGAAGAAGAAGCCGTACTCACAGATCAGGCGGGTGGCCTCGGCGCCATAGCCGTTGCCCCAGTGCGTGCGCTCGCCGATGCCGACGAACAGGGTGGCGGTCATGGCGCGCGTGATGTCGAAGAGCCCGCCGAAGCCGATCAGGCCCCCGGTGGAGAGCAGGACGACGGCGAACTCGATGCTTGCCGGCGTCACGCGCGCCCCCTTGTCGTACGCCTCCTGCCGCATCTCCAGGGAATGCGCCTCTCCGGGTGTGCCGATGCTGGCGGTGAACTCCAGATCCTGATTCCAGCGCGCGATGGCGGCAATATCCTCCCGGCGCATCAAGGCCAAACCGACCTTGCTGCCCTCGAGCAGCAGCGGCCGGTCGTCCCTTTTGGCGGGACCCGTCCATGGCGATCCTCCGTGCCGCTGTCGGGATTGTGAGCTTGCTGTCCCCGTGATCCTATCGCCACCGCAGGGATCCCGCCAACGGACAATTGGGCGGCGCGCCAAAAAAGGGCTTGGGCTTGCGTAGTGTAGGAGGGCGACTACCCTGGCCGCAAAGGAGGCAGTCCGCACATGATCGATGCTGCACGCCATGTTCCTCTGCGTCCAATTGCCTGGAACGCTGCGGAGGTCGCCGCTGCCATTCAGGAGATAGCGGCGGATGCGATCGCGCATTTCGACCGGCAGCGCCTCTGGCCTGCGCATCCCCAGGACGACAAGCTGGCGGATGGAAACGCGAGCCTTTACATCGGCGCCGCCGGAGTGATCTGGGCGCTCGACTACCTTGCCGGAGCCGGAGCCACCAAGGCCCGCTGCGACTTCCGCCCCGTCGTCCCGCGCCTGCTGGAGGCTGTCCGGGAGCAGTTCCCCGCCTACAACTACGGCACGCTCGGGTCGCTGCATTTCGGCGACTTGGGCGCGGCCCTCGTGGCCATGCGCCTCGATCCCGCGCCGGCCCATGCCGATGTCGTCTACGCGCGCGCCGCGGCGCATGCCGACGAGCCGATCCGCGAGCTGATGTGGGGGTTGCCGGGCGCGATGCTGGCGTGCGTTGCCATGGCCGAGATCACCGGCGAGGCGCGCTGGCAGTCCCTCTACGCGGCGCAGGCCGCACGCCTGCTCGGCGACCTGGCCGAGACGGAGAAGGGGCCACTGTGGACGCAGGACCTCTACGGCGGCCAAATGCGGTGGCTGGGCCCTGTGCACGGGTACGCCGGCAACATGGTCGCGCTGATCCGTGGGTGGGGCTGGCTCACGAATGACCAGCGGGCCCA
>Ga0075431_100003661_pt1 | contig 14912 bp, 12 predicted proteins | sample RhiMetdeltSRZDD5_FD_75297 | JGI IMG/M metagenome (GOLD analysis project Ga0075431, IMG submission 75297) | Populus rhizosphere microbial communities from Tennessee, USA - Rhizosphere MetaG P. deltoides SRZDD5 | ecosystem: Host-associated > Plants > Roots > Rhizosphere > Soil | place: USA... | reverse complement strand
TGGGGGTACTCGTCATTTGATAAGGACGGCAAACCTACGGACGAGGCGACGATGACGAGCTGCTTCCCGAGCCACCAGGCTATCAAGGGCCGCGACTTTATCTTCAGCCGTTACGCACGTTGATCCGGAACTGAAGACGAGTACTCCCGTACGTTTGACACCAAGCCGCATGTGGCATGCTGGCGAAGCACTGGCGCTGCCGTTGTTCAATGACGGCAAGACCTGTGAGTTCATGAATACAGTGCACAGCTCCGCGACACCGGAGCTCGAGGACTTCCTAGGCAAACAGGGAATTCCGTGGGACGTGTTCAAGGCGGCTCGCAAATCGACATCAGAAGCGCACAACCGACAGGAGATGCCGTTGTTCGCGAAGATCAACGCCAATGATCTGCTCGCGTTCATCAAAGGTTGAAAAGGCCGTCCGTGTTACGTTCGTTGGCCCTGACGTGATCGTCAGCCGGTGTGGCCGGCGGCCGAAAGCCGTCGATCCAGATCGTAGGCAGCGCTGATCAGCGCCAGGTGCGTGAAGGCCTGCGGGAAGTTGCCCAGGTGCTGCGCCCGTGGACCTAGTTCCTCACCGTACAGCCCCAGGTGATTCGCATAGCCAAGCATCTTCTCGAAGAAGAAGCGCGCCTTCGGAAGATCCCCCATGCGGGACAGGCACTCGACGTACCAGAAGGAACACATCGAGAACGTGCCCTCCTGACCCGTAAGGCCATCGGAGAATGCGTCCCCGAGACGATAGCGATAGACCAGCGAGTCGCTCACCAGCTCCTGCTCGATGCCGCGCAGGGTGGCGATCCACCGCGGGTCGGTCGGCGACACGAAGCGCACCAGGGGCATAAGTAGCGCTGCGGCATCGAACGTGGTCGCGCCTGGGTGCTGGACAAAGCCGCGGCGCACCGGGTCCCAGAAGCGCTCGAAGACGTCGCGGTAGATGGTATCCCGTACCTCGTACCAGCGAGAGAAGGGAGCCGGGAGCGAGCGTCTGTTCGCGAGGCGGAGGGCCCGGTCGATGGCCACCCAGCACATCACCCGCGAGTAGAGGAACTCCCGGCGGCCTCCTCGCACCTCCCAGATGCTCTCGTCCTTCTCCCGCCAGTGATCGCACACCCAGTCAATCAGCCGGACGACGTTGGTCCACGCGTCGTACCCGATCGCACGGCCATACTTGTCATACAGGTACACCGAGTCCATCAACTCGCCGTAGATGTCGAGCTGGAGATGTGCGTGGGCGTCGTTGCCGATACGAACCGGTCGCGAGCCCATGTAGCCTTCGAAGTGGTCCAGCGTCTCCTCGCCCATCACGGGACGGCCGTCGACCCTATACATGATCTGGAGCGATCCGTCCGGCTCCAACTCCTGGGCGCGCGCCAGCATCCAGCGCATGAACGACTCGGCCTCGCCGGTATAGCCAAGACGCATCATTCCGTAGAGCGAGAATGATGAGTCCCGGATCCAGCAGTAGCGATAATCCCAGTTGCGCACGCCGCCGATCGTCTCCGGCAACCCAAACGTGGGTGCGGCCACAGTCGACCCGTGCTCTCTCGACGTCAGCAGCTTCAGCACGAGCGCGGAACGGTTCACCATCTCCCGCCAGCGGTTCTTATACGTGCTGCGGCCGATCCAGCCTCGCCAGAAGTTCACGGTCGCCTTGAACGCGTCCTGCGCGTAGTCGGGGTTCTCGCAGGGCGACGGCTCGTTCCCCGTTACCACCTCGAGGACGAACCATGCTGATTCGTCGGCGTTGAGCGTGAACTCGGCCACGGCGGCTCCCTCCTCGAGCTGCAGCGCGACCGACGAGCGCAGCCGTAGCACCAGCTCGCGCTCGCCAGAGCGGCCGATGAACAGGATGTCGCTCTCGCCGCGCCGCTCCACCGTGTGTGTGCCGCGGGCATAATCGAAGCGCGGGTCGCAGCGCATGGCGAAGCGTATTTCGCCACGGACCGTCTTGGCGCGACGCACGAGGTTGTGCGCAATCCCGGCGTCCTCCACCGGCATGAAGTCAGACACCTCGGCCACGCCGCTGTCGGACAGAAACCTGGTGAGCAGCACGTTGGTGTCGGGCAGGTAAAGCTGACGGTGCACCGCATCGTCGAGCCGCGGCGCAATCAGGAAGCGGCCGCCGCGATTGGCGTCCAGGAGGGCGGCAAACACAGAGGGTGAGTCAAACGACGGAAGGCAGAGGAAGTCGATCGATCCGCTCTTGCCCACCAGCGCGACTGTGTGAAGGTCGCCGATGACGCCGTAGTCTTCTATGGGCGCGTACCCGGTTGTCAGCATGCGAGAGACGCGTTCCTCAATCGAAGGGCGCGAATTCAATTTCTACGATCGGCCTCAGTGAATTTACACCTGGATGGCCCTGGAGCAGGCTCCCCGTTCGACGATCGGCAAAGCGTGTTCCTACCCGCGATCACGAATAGCGGCGGGGAAGCGCGCGACGGCCGCACCGACCGGCGCAAATTGATTCTGTATTGCGAATTCTGGATGCTGGGCATTGCAATCCTGCTCACAGTCGCGACCATCGGCGGCTTCGTCTCTCCATGGCTGCTGCTGGCGCCGACATTCGCCCTCTCCGCGGGCGATGCGATCGCGACGCCGACCTGGCGAGCCGTATTGCCCTGGTCAGCGCACTCGTCCAGACGCTTGTGCCGGACTGGGCTCGGGCGCGTGTTTTGGCCGTGTTCATTCTGACGTGTCAGGGAGGCTTGGCGGCGGGTAGCGCCACTTGGGGTGTGGTCGCCACACGCATCGGCATTCCGGCCACGCTTGTGATAGCGGGTTTGAGCACGCTCGACGATTGCCATGTGCGCCTTCAGGAAATTGCCGGACGCGATCGCCGACACCACGCCATGGAACCACTGGCGGCTGCTGCAATCATGGGCTCAAGGATCGGGTCAACGCGATCTCACTCGCGCAGACGGATGATTTCCGTCGCGATTCTGATCTCTTCCTGGAGTGCGCACGGGACCCCAAGACGCAACGGCGAATTCAGGTGGCGATGAGGCGCGGGTTTCAAACTCACGACGGGGAACTAGCGCTCGGCTTGATGATGAGCGAATTGGATGACCGTTGAACGGAAGAGTGAGATCGCCGAGCGGATCCGTCGCTGCAGCGCCAGGACGCGCGTGAACGTATAGGGGAGAGATGCCTCCCTACACGTTGTAGTCGGTCGATCTCGCGCGTTCACATGCGTGCGCTCGATGTCGTGGTCACGTTCCGGTCAGAAGTGAATGCCGCGGTTCTTGCGCTGTAGTTGCGCGCCTCGATTGCCTTGACGGTGTTGTCGAACGCCCTTTTCAACACGCTCTTGCCAATCGTCCCGAGCACGAAGCCGAGCGCGCGTCCTTTGAGGTTCTTGCCGTCGCGTACCACGACGGCGTCAACGTCGGTTTTACCGTCGGGCCGCCGTTTGAATGTGTAGACATGGCCCGACGCGCCTCCCCACAGATTGGAGTCGGTGGTCATCATGACGACGCGGTTGGGATCCGACCAGTCGTAGTGCAGGCGCTCCCAGATGCCACTCGAGCCTTCAGTGACATCGGCGTCGGAGCGCCCACGGCTATGAACCTTGAGGTACTCATCGGCGCTGTTGCCAAAGAGCTTCGAGCGGCCCGGCCCGAAGTCGGTGAGGCCGGCGATGAATTGCTCAGGTGTCGAAGTGGTTGTCTGGTGGAGACGGATCGTAGACATGCATCCTCCTGCAACGTGACGATTGGAGCATCAGCAGGGAGGGTCGTCTATTAGACGATCGTCTCGATCGATACCTAAGTCGAATGCTGTGCCGACGCGTGCCGAAGGCCGAGGCGCGCGACCATCGGCGAGCGAACGTAGTCTTCCAACCAATACCAAGGTATCGGCAACACCATCGTCCAATAGATTCCGGTAGGAGCGTCTGGTTTGATTCACGTTGAGGTCGATCCGCGATGTCGTCCAGATGGCCGATTGCTTACGCAACCTCCCAGATGGTGTTTTGCCTCTCCGCCGTGGTCTTCGCTGGTTGCAGAGGCGGCAGCGCGGCGCCTGCGCCTCCGCCGCCGAGCGTCGAAGTTGCCGCGGTAATTCAGCGCGACACGCCCATCTACAACGACTGGGTCGCGACGCTTGACGGGTTCGTGAATGCGCAAATTCAACCCCGAGTCACTGGCTATATCATCAAGCAGAACTACAGCGAGGGGGAACCGGTCCAGAAGGGCGACGTCCTTTTCGAGATCGATCCGCGACCCTTCATCGCCGCGCTCGATCAGGCCAAGGCGCAGTTGGCGCAAGCTGACGCACAGCTTGGCAAGGCCACTCTTGATGTCGAGCGCGACACGCCATTGGCCGAAGCGCGCGCGATTGCGCGAAGTCAACTCGATACGGAGATTCAGGCGAAGCTCGGTGCACAGGCATCGGTCCTGGCAGCGAAGGCAGCGGTCGAACAAGCTGAACTCAACGTCGAGTTCACGAAGGTCACGTCGCTGGTCGGTGGAATCGCTGGCATCGCGCAGGTGCAGATCGGAAACCTCGTCGGACCGAATTCGATTCTGACGTCGGTGTCACAAGTCGATCCCATCAAGGCGTACTTTACCGTCAGCGAGCAGGTGTTCATCGACTTTCGCCGTCGCTTTCCGACGGAACAAAGCCGCCTGGAGCAGCGGAAACGCATGCCGCTTCAGCTGGTTCTGGGCGATGGAAGTATCTACGAACACACCGGGACGATTTCGTTTGCCGATCGTGAAATCAGCGGGGCCACCGGGACGATCCGAGTCGCGGGAGTGTTTCCCAACCCGAACGGTCTCCTTCGCCCCGGCGGGTACGGCCGTGTCCGCTTCTCGCTCAACACAACTGCGGGAGCACTGTTGGTGCCTCAGCGCGCCGTCACCGAGTTACAGGGCAGTCATCAGGTTGCCGTCGTCGGCAACGACAGCAAGGTCTCCATCCGTCCGGTCGTAGTGGGCGACCGCGTCGGCAATCTCTGGATCATCACCTCCGGTGTCAAGGCTGGTGAGCGCGTCATCGTCGAAGGCCTCTTAAAGGTGCGGGACGGGGCAGTCGTCACGGTCGTCGAAAGCAAGTCTCCGCAGGTGGGAGGCTGACGTGTCGAGGTTCTTCATCAACCGGCCGATCGTCGCGATGGTGATCTCGCTGCTGACGGTGATCGTCGGCGCGATTTCCATCGTGACCCTTCCCATCTCGCAGTTCCCCTCGATTGCGCCTCCAGAAGTGCAGGTGCAGACGACCTATGTGGGGGCAGACGCACAGACGGTCGAGCAGTCGGTTGCTACGCCCATTGAGCAGCAAATGAGCGGCGTCGACAACATGAACTACATGTACTCGGTCAACTCATCGACCGGCGAAATGCGGTTGATTGTCGACTTCGATGTGGCGACCGATCCCAATACCGATCTGATTCTCACGCAGCTGCGGCAGAGTCAGGCGGCATCGCAACTTCCGGTCGAAGTCACGAACTTTGGCGTCACGGTGCAAAAGACGTTGACCGCGCCGCTGATGTTGATCAGCCTGTTTTCTCCCACTGGCACCTACGACGGAAAATTCCTATCGAATTACGCGTACATTAATCTCAACGATCAGCTGACGCGCGTTCCTGGAGTCGGCAGCGTTCAAGTCTTCGGCGCCGGCAGGTACGCGATGCGGCTGTGGGTCAGGCCGGACCAGCTCGCCAAATTGGCCATCACGGTGCCTGAAATCGTGGCGGCGATTCAGTCGCAGAATTCGGTCAATCCCGCAGGTCAGATTGGAGGCGAGCCGGCACCTCAGGGGCAGGAATTCACCTACTCGGTCAGGGCTCAGGGTCGCCTGACCTCTCCCGAGGAGTTCGAACAGATCGTCGTTCGTGCGGATTCCGACGGCGGCATCGTTCGAGTGAAAGACGTCGCCCGCGTCGAACTGGGTGCGCAGGACTACACAGTCATCGGGCATCTGAACGGGCAGCCGAGCGCGATCATCGCTGTGTATCAGCTGCCGGGATCGAACGCCGTGCAAGCGGCTGAAGGCGTCAAGGCCCTTCTTGCCGAGCAGAAACAGAGGCTTCCTTCCGGCATCGACTACACCATTGCCCTCGATACGACTCGTGCCGTGTCGGAAGGCATCAAGGAGATCGTCGAGACGCTGTTGATCGCCATCGTCCTGGTGATCATCGTCGTGTACGTCTTCCTCCAGGGCTGGCGAGCGACGCTGATTCCACTCCTCGCTGTGCCTGTGTCACTGCTCGGGACATTCGCCCTCTTCCCGTTGTTCGGGTTTTCGATCAACACGCTTTCGCTGTTCGGCCTGGTACTGGCTGTTGGCCTCGTGGTCGACGATGCCATTGTGGTGGTCGAGGCGGTTGAGCATCACATCGAAGAAGGTATGTCGCCAAAGGAAGCGACCTTCAAGGCGATGGAGGAGATTTCGGGACCTGTCGTTGGTATCGCGCTCGTGCTCTCTGCGGTGTTCATCCCGACGGCATTCATTCCCGGGATCACGGGTCGGCTCTATCAGCAGTTCGCCGTAACCATCGCAATCTCGGTCCTCCTGTCTGCCTTCAACGCGCTCACCCTGAGCCCTGCGCTTTCTGCACTGCTGCTGCGGCCTCGGAAAAGGAGCCGTGGTGTTCTGCAAATCTTTTTCGACTGGTTCAATCGCGTCTTCACGCGCGCTACCGACGGCTACGTGCGTGGGGCGGGCGTCCTGATCAGGAAAACCGCCATTGCGTTCGCTTTGCTGCTGGCCTGTGGCGCTCTCGCCGCGTTTTTCGGCGCGCGATTGCCTTCGAGCTTTCTGCCGGACGAGGACCAGGGGTACATGTTTTTGAACCTTCAGCTCCCGAGCGCCGCCTCGCTGCAGAGAACTGAAGCCACGGCACGAGAAATAGAGGATCTCCTGGCGAAGACTCCCGGCGTTGAATCGACGACGAGCGTCGTCGGGTTCAACCTATTGAGCCTGACTCGCTCGAGCTACAACGCATTTTTCTTCGTGACCCTGAAGGAGTGGGGAGAGCGGCAGCTGCGGGAGGAGCAGTATCAGTTTATTCGCCAGAGTGTGAACCGGAAACTGGCCGACCTCCGGCAGGGGATCGCGTTCTCGTTTTCTCCTCCAGCCATTCCCGGTGTCGGAACATCCGGCGGCTTCACGTTCATTCTCGAGGATCGCTCGGGCGGTGACGTGGCATTTCTCGCCAACAACACGAACAGGTTTCTTGCAGCTGCGCGCCAGCGTCCGGAATTGGCTGCCGTCAACACCACGCTCTTGCCGAACGTCCCGCAGCAGTTCATTGAAGTCGATCGCGAGAAGGTTCTCAAGCAAGGTGTCGACATCAAGGACGTCTATCGAACGATTCAGGCGTTCATGGGAGGTTCGTTCATCAACTACTTCAATCGCTTCGGCCGCCAGTGGCAGGTGTATGTGGAGGCCGAGGGTGAGTATCGCGGCAGGGCCGAGAACGTGGGGCAGTTCTACGTCCGGAATCGAACCGGCGAGATGGTGCCGCTGTCCACGCTGACGAGAATCGAGTCACGGACCGGGCCGGAATTCACCATGCGCTACAACCTGTACCGCTCGGCGCAGATCATCGGCGGCGCCGCGCCTGGCTACAGCTCTGCCCAGGCCATGGCTGCTCTTGAAGAGGTCTTCGCACAGACGATGCCTCCCGAGATGGGGTACGACTACCTGGGCATCTCGTACCAGGAGAAGAAGGCGCAGCAAGGCGTGTCCCCGACGGCGATCTTTGGATTCTCCCTCCTCGTGGTGTTCCTGGTGCTCGCGGCGCTGTACGAGAGTTGGTCGCTCCCGTTCAGCGTCTTGTTGAGTACTCCGGTTGCTGTCTTCGGCGCCTTCTTCGTGTTGTGGCTGCGACGCGTGGTGCTCGGCCTGTTTCTGCCGCCGTACATGGTGCAGATCGAAAACAACGTGTACTCACAAATCGGTCTTGTTATGCTCATCGGCCTCACGGCCAAGAACGCGATCCTGATCGTGGAGTTCGCCAAAGACGCGTACGAACGCGGACTGCCGCTCGTCGACGCCGCGTTGGAGGCGGCACGACTGCGCCTGCGGCCAATCCTGATGACATCGTTCGCATTCGTGCTGGGATGCGTGCCGCTCTGGACGGCAAGTGGGGCCGGCTCTGTCGCGCGTCAGATCATGGGCACAACGGTGATCGGGGGAATGCTCGCGGCCACGCTGATTGCGATCTTCATCGTCCCCGCTCTGTTCGTGACCGTAGAGCGGCTCAGCGAGTGGAGACGTGGCAGCGGGGCACCCATGGCGTCTCCCTTGCCTGCGCCTGGAGAACCTTGAGATGCGCGCGCGCTTCGCAGTGTCAGGGGCGATTCTTTTGGCGGCTTTGTCTTCGAGTTGCCTGGCCGGCCCGAATTACAAGAGACCCGCTCTAGTCGAACCCACGGTGTATAGAGGTGTCGCCTCGGAGCGAGCCGTCACGCCGGATGTCTCCTCATTTGGAGACCAGAAGTGGTGGGAGGTGTTTCAGGATGATGCCTTGCAGGCACTCATCCGGTCGGCGCTCGAGCAGAACTACGATGTACGAATTGCGGCAGCACGGATCCTCGAGGCGCGGGCGCTCGTCGGCATCGCGCGGGCGGATCAACTGCCGGAAGTCAACGGGTCCGTGTCGACGTTCAACGAGCGCTCGCCCGAATCCGTTGGACGGCCCGCTGTTGAAACCAGCCCGGCACAGGTCAGTATTTCGGCCGCGTGGGAGCTTGATTTCTGGGGCAAGTTCCGACGCGGTACCGAATCGGCACGCGCCGCACTCATCTCGGAAGAGTGGGCGCAGCGTCAAATCGTCAGCTCACTCGTCAGCGACATCGCGAGTGCGTATTTTCAGTTGCGCGAACATGATCTCGAACTGGAGATCTCCCGCCAGACGCTTACTTCGAGAAGAGACTCGCTGCGCCTGACACAAGTCCTTGCAGACGGCGGCGCTACGTCCCTGCTCGATGTGCGGCAGGCCGAACAGCTCGTCTACGGTGCGAGCGCGACGATCCCTGATCTTGAAAGCCGCATCGAGCAGCAGGAAAACTTCATCAGCATTCTCGTCGGCAGGAACCCTGACAGCATCGCTCGAGGGCGGCCGCTCATTGATCAGCAACAACCGCCCGAGGTTCCAGCCGGTCTTCCGTCGGCTCTCCTCGAACGCCGCCCTGATATTCTCCAGGCCGAGCAACAGCTCGTCGCAGCGAACGCGCAGATCGGCGTTGCGAAGGCAGATTATTTCCCGCAGATCACATTGACCGCCATTGGCGGATATCAGAGCGCCGCATTGAGCAGGCTGTTCACAGGGCCCGCGGGGCTCTGGACCGTCGGTGCCGGTGCTCTGCAACCTGTCTTCAACGGGGGCAGAATCCGCAATAACGTCCGATTTACCGAAGCGCGCGCCGAAGAGGCGACGCTCGTCTATCAGCGCACGGTGCAGCAGGCGTTTCGCGATGTCTCCGACGCACTCGTCAGCTATCGGAAAAGCCGGGAGGTCAGGATCGAGCAACAGCAGCTGACCACTGCCGCTGAAGATGCGACTCGGTTGTCGAACATGCGATACAGAGGAGGCGCAGCGAGCTACCTGGAAGTGCTAGACAGCGAGACGAGATTCTTCGATGCTCAACTCGCGCTTGCCCAGGCCCAGCTCCGCGAACTGCAGTCGCTAGTACAGATTTATCGTGCGCTCGGCGGCGGGTGGCAGCAGTGAGCCCACTGGCCGGCAAGGTTATACGAAGGTGTCGACCGATACCATCGTCCAATCGACGCGATTCACAACAGACGCCACACTCTTGATGGTGGGAGGTGCTGCGATGAATCGGAACAGCAAGTTGACGATTGGGATTGCGACGGTATGGCTCGCCGTCTTCGGCATGGTCATTTCCGCGCAGGACAAGTACACGGTGAAAGTACCGGGCGGGCTCGCGTTCTCTGAGTTCAGAGGATACGAAGGATGGCAGGCGATCTCCATCAGCCGGAATGCGAGAGTGGTCGCCATGATCCTGGGCAATCCCGTGATGATTGACGCCTATCGGGCCGGCATTCCCGGCAACGGTAAACCTGTCCCGGACGGCGCCAAGATGGCCAAGGTCCACTGGACCCCGAAGCAGAACGAATTCTTCCCTGAGGCGACCGTACCGGGCAACCTGGTGAACGTCGATTTCATGGTGAAGGACAGCAAGAGGTTCGCGGACAGTGGCGGATGGGGATACGCCGTGTTCGATTACCACGCCGAATCCGATACGTTCACGCCCGGCACCACCGCTGGCTCGCCGCCGCAGGGGAACGACGCCAAGTGCGGCTTCGCCTGCCACACGATGGCGAAGAAGAGAGATTACGTCTTCACGGAGTACGGAAAGAGGTGAACTGCCCCAACACTGACACTTCGCGGGTGGAGGCAGGAGCCGTCGCGGTAGTGGTGCGTTACGTCATCGATGCACCGCGTTTGTATAGTACCGGCCACGCGCACGGTTCTGCAGGACCTATCCCGACGCCCAAGTTAATGGCGACGCGGTGCAACACCAACAGACCAGCGTGATGACCTGAGGATCGGCGCGTCAGCCGCGGATTACCTGGGGATTGGAAGGCGTCGACCATGCTAGCAGCGATGTAGAGCGCACCGGCCTCCTATGCCCGCAATGTCGTGAAGCAACTGCGAGCCTTGAAGGCGACCCAGCGCAAGTCATCGCGTTTGGATGCGCGTCGTGCGGGCATCAGTGGACGGCCGTCGATGAGTCGGATGATGCCGCTCTTGTCGAGTGCTTAACGTCGGCTCTCTCTTCAACACCTGCGTCGAGCCTCTGACGAGCGGCGTCGAGAAGCCGTGGCAACCGCTCGTTCTACTCTCGCCACTACAGACCGCGTCAGCCCTGTTCTGTGACCACTCGACACGGCGCGTGAGCTGTCACGTCGCGGTGTGCTGCCAGGTCTCTGCTGGCACGAGCGAGCTGCCCAAACACTGGCACTCTGACGGAACACAAGGGAGAGCTGACGCTGCAGGTCGGCCCTGTTCAAGGAGGCGAAAGCCATGAGTGGCGATGGTATCCAGTTACCCGACGCTGCCGAACCGCGCAGAACCAGGGGGGCGACTGAGCCGGATCACAGATTGCGGCTTCTCCTCGTGATGGCACAAGGACCTGCGGGCGCATTACCTGAAGCCTGGCGGTCATATGCCCTGATTGAAGACGCACGCGCCAGTGCACTAGAGGCTCTGCGGAATCCGCACGTCCTGCGCGTGGCCATCATCGAGGACGGGTTCCGACTCGTTGGATCGGTTAACCCGCTCCGTTTCATTGAGTGGGTCGGCTGACAATCTCAACGAGATGGCCCGAAAAGGCGGTGGCCCCGCCTTGCCGGGACCACCCTGCTGCACGTCGTTATCGCTGCTGGAGCACGGCCTGGCCGAGCCATTCCTCGAACCTGATCTCGCCGAGCCTCGCCTCGCCGGCAGGAATCAGCGAGCGCTCGCCGAGCTCGGCTCCGAAGTACCGCGCGTGCGGATCGACGACCACCTCGCGCGGGTCGTTGCGCGCGGCGAGGCCCTGACGGATCAGCTCATCGAAACGGAACTGCTGCGGACCGGCCACTTCGATGGTGCCATTCACTGGCGCGCCCACGGCGACCCGGCCGACCGCCTTGGCGACGTCATCAGCCGCCATGGGCTGAATGAGCACTGGTGGCAGCCGAACCGACGTTCCGACGGTGGCGTCATCGGCGATGCGCTTGACGAACTCGAAGAACTGCGTCGCGTGAACGATCGAGTACGGGATCCCGCCACCTTTGATCAGTGTCTCCTGAGCGTTCTTCGCTCGGAAGTATGCACTCTCGGGTATCCGCTCGGTTCCCACGACGGAAAGCGCGACGTAATGCGTCACACCGGCTGCCGCCGCATACTTGAGGAGGTTGCGCGTGGAGGTGGTGAAGAACTCCATGACCGCCGACTCCTCGAACGACGGGGAGTTCGAGACGTCGACGACGACGGACGCGTCTTGAAGAACCTCTGCGAGTCCTTCACCGGTGAGTGTGTTGACGCCGGTGTTGGGCGCTGCCGGCACGGCCTCATGGCCGTGTTCCCTCAGCTTGGTCACGAGTTTTGATCCGATGAGCCCGGTGCCGCCGATGATGACGAGTTTCATGATCGATATCCCTTTCTGAGCTGCTCCGATCGAATCCTGGCCGACCGCTACCCGCTATGCAGACCGACGCACTGCGTTGTGACAACGCGACTGGTCGTCTCGGCTAGCGATAGTGACGCGTGAGCTCCCGTTCGACAGCCAGTCGTCGACGTCTTGGCCATGCGGCATCCTCACTCACTTGACTGGCGTAAGAATCGGTGCACCTTTGTCCTTCACCAGGACCACGAGGAACCTGGCCGGCGCACTGTGGCTCGCGTTTCGGCCGACGATGTGCACGTCATCCGGTCCCTCATAGAACGTCTCGCCTGGCTTCAACGTGACCGGTGCTCCCCCCTTCACCTGCATCACGATCGAACCTTCTAGCACGTAAACGAGCGCCTGAGCGTTGTGGGTGTGCACCGGATCCGCGCCTCCTGGCGCGTACTCGACTGCGATCATTGAGACCTCCTTGCCCGGAACCCCTGCGAGATCCCTGGACAAAAGCGATCGAACTGTGGCGTCCTGAGCCACCAGTGTGCCGCCCGCAAGCGACAGTGAGAGTGCCAATGCTGCTGAGCTCCTCATCGTCGTTCCTCCAACGCTTCTGTGAGCCATTGACCGGATACGGAGACGCGTTGTGACGTATCAGCGCGACGAGAGTGCGCGCGCGGGAAGATGGTGTCCGACGCAAAGGGATCCTTCAAGGCTGGCGACGTCGCCGTTCCGGGCAGCTGTGATGAACGCATCAAGAAGACGTCGTTGCTCGGCCGGATTCGCCGGCGTCCTTCGGCCGTTCGCGACGTGCTGGCGAGCCCGCGTCACCACTTGCCGCGCGTTGGCCTCTTCCAGCCGAAGGGCATGGGCGATGTGACGATAGGGATAGTCGAACGCTTCTCGAAGGATGTACGCGGCCCGTTCAGTAGGCGTCAGCGTTTCCATGAGCACGAGAACACCACACGCCAATGCCTGGCCTCGTTCCGCTCCTAACCGAGGGTCCGCTCTGGAATCGACTGGTTCCGGCAGCCACGATCCGACGCACGTCTCTCGGCGCGAGCGTGCCGATTGCATGACGTTAATAGCTAATCGTGTCGTCGTCGTCACGAGGAACGCCGCAGCATCGCGAACCCGGCTGCGATCTGTCGTCTGCCAGCGTACCCAGACGTCCTGGACAAGGTCTTCGGCTTCGGCTGCGCTGCCCAGCATCCGGTAGGCGATCCCGAAAAGCCGAGGACGTACGCTCATGAACGCCGAGAGACCGTCGTCATCAGTACTGGTCTTGCTGACTGCGGCGCGCGCATCGTCCGCGTATGAAGTGGAGTGGGATGTAACGACTGCCATACGGACCTCCCCGTGACTGTGAGTGGGCAGTCTGAACGGGAGGCACCCGCTCATGCGAATTACCGTTGAGGAATCTCGATCTGCTTGCGTCCGAACAGACGCGCATCCACCGACCAACCGCCGGGGCCGAGCATCGCGAGGGCGGCGCCCAGGACTCCGACCTGAACTGTGTGGACGCCGTTCCACAGAGTAAGAGCAGGATGATCGCTGCCACGCAGTGATGGAAAGGCGGTTCACGCTGTTACGCGCAATGAAACCAGACGTGCCGCGTGGAATCCATCAGACGAAGGTATCGGTAGCTGTCACAAAGAAGCTTTCCATCTGGTCATTGACGTGGTGTTCCGTGATAAGGAGGTTGCTATGTCGCGGTCAAGAGAGGTGGAAAGCATCAAGAACGTCGTCCTGGTGCATGGAGGGTTCGTGGACGGGTCCGGTTGGCGGGGAGTCTACGACCTTCTTAAGAAAGACGGCTACGAGGTAACAGTCGTGCAAAATCCGACCTCGTCTTTGGCGGACGACGTCGAGGTTACAAAACGCGCGCTGGCCGCCCAGGACGGGCCGGCTATTCTCGTTGGCCACTCCTACGGCGGAGTCGTGATCACAGAAGCCGGCAACGATCCGAAGGTCGCGGGTCTCGTCTATATCGCAGCCTTCGCTCCGGATAAGAGCGAGTCTGTGTCCGCGTTGATCCAGAACCCGCCGCCTGGTGCACCCGTGCCTCCCATCCTGCCGCCGCAGGACGGTTATCTGTTTCTCGATCGAACGAAATTCCGTGCGTCATTCGCCGCGGATGTGAGCCCTGACGAGGCGGCATTCATGGCGGACTCGCAGGTGCCCTGGGGCCTCGAGGCGCTCAACGGCGCCGTCAGCGCGCCGGCATGGAGAACGAAGCCAAGCTGGTATCTCGTGGCCACGGATGACAAGATGATTCCGCCCGACGCGCAGCGTGCGATGTCGAAGCGAGCCGGTTCAACGGTGGCTGAAGTCGCCGGCAGCCACGCTGTTTATGTATCCCAGCCGACGGCCGTTGCAGCCGTCATCGCGAAGGCCGCGACTGGTGTCGTGTTGGCGAAGAGCTAGCCTACCCGCGATGCCCTGTACCCTCGTCCGCGATGTCGCCCACTCTGTCAGGATCGAAACTCTCCGATCGCCCCCACTCATCGTCAACAGGTCCGGGCAGACGAAATCCCCGCTCGATCGAGCTCTCGGTCTGGGGCCCAGCATCATCGAAGCCCCAGCCAAACTCCGGCCATGAGGCGTTGCTATTCATCGAACGGAGCGTTCATCAATAAGTCGACCGTCGACACGACTTTGTATCCAGGCACGAACCGCTCCCCGAAGTCAGGAAGTTGTCGTAACTCGTCTCTGGCTTCGCGCGGCAACCACCTCTTCGCCGGCAGGCCGATCTACGTCCAGCGTCGGGAGCTCGACGACGCGCGCAGCGAGGACGACTACACCATTCGCGAGTGGGTCGAGGCGCCCGGCGTG